>Ga0116227_10001797_pt1 | contig 48602 bp, 36 predicted proteins | sample S1TSphgellanicum_FD_89693 | JGI IMG/M metagenome (GOLD analysis project Ga0116227, IMG submission 89693) | Host-associated microbial communities from peat moss isolated from Minnesota, USA - S1T2_Fb - Sphagnum magellanicum MG | ecosystem: Host-associated > Plants > Peat moss > Unclassified... | reverse complement strand
ATTAACTAACTAATATGGAAATTAATTAAAATTTAATTATTTAATATAGAATATTATTGATAATTTCATGATTTTTAAAGCCTATTATTTATTGACACGTGTCACTACCTACGCTAGGTTAAAAACTTAGCCTAGGTAGGTAGTAGGTAGGACATGTAATCAACCTAGGCACCTAGCCTAGGAATTCAATAAGAGAATATTCAGTCAACATACCATTGTTGACCACACACAACACCACCCATGAAGTTTGAACCCTTGACCTTTGAAATGGGGGCAAACACCCTTACCATCAAGCCACCACACTTGTTGTAATAAAATGTTACATTACATTTTATTTATCAAATATTTCATTTTAAACATTACGAAAACATAAACTTTGAAAATTCATATCTTATTGAGATTTTGTTCAAATGAAATGATTCGAGTTTACTTTTTTTAAAAATTTAATAATTTACATAATTACATTTATTTCCTTTTAAAATTTTAAAATCATTTGAACAAAAAAAAAGTTGAATATCATTACTCAATAACATTTCAATGACCATTATTTTGAAAAACAAAAATTTAATAAATGGAATTTTTTTTGTTAATATAATAATACTACTTATGTGAAACTATTTTCAATTATTATATGACTATTTTTCATTAATTTAAATGAATTCACCCTACATTATTTACAACTATTTATGGCTATTCTCAATTACTTTTGGTTATTTTTGGCTATTTCACCCTATACTACTTTTGGTTATTTTAAGTTATTTTTTACTATTTTAACTTATTTCAATTTAGGTTATTTTCAGCTATTGTAAGTTTTTTTGGTTATTCTATGTTTTTTTTGGCTATTGTAGATTATTTCAATTTAGACTATTTATAGTTATTATAAATTATTTTTGGCTATTTTAACTTATTTCACCTTAGGCTATTTTCAGCTATTGTAATTTTTTTTAATTTTATGTTATTTTTGGCTATTGTAAATTATTTCAATTTAAACTACTTGTAGCTATTATAAGTTACTTTTGACTATTGAAAATTATTTCACCTTAAGTTATTTTTGTTTATTATAAATTATTTCACCTTAAATTATTTTTGGCAATCCTAAACAATTATAATATATGGCTATTGGTTATTATTTTATTAGTGTTATTGGTGGTTATTAATGGCTATTACTTATTCTATTTGTGGTTATCAATGTTTTTTAGCGGTAATTTTATTAATAATTATTGGTGGTTATTCTATTAATGGCCATTAGTAGTTATTCTATTGGTGGCTATTGGTGGATATTCTATTAATGGCTATTGGTGGTTATTCTATTATTGGTTATTAATGACTATTATATTATTGGTTACTAATCACTATTCTATTATTGGTTACTAATGACTATTCTATTAATGGTTACTGGTGGTTATTTTATTAATGGTTATTAGTGATTAATCTATTAATGATTATTGGTGGTTATTCTATTAATGGCTATTCGTGATTAATATATTAATGACTATTGTTGGTTATTCTATTAATGGTTATTCATGATTAATCTATTAATGGCTATTTGCGATTAATCTATTAATGGCTATTGGTGGCTTTTCTATTAATGGTTATTCGTGATTAATATATTAATGGCTATTGGTGGCTATTTTATTAATGGCTTATTGGTGGTTATTATATTAATGGCTATTGGTGGCTATTCTATTAATGGCTTATTGGTGGCTATTCTATTTATGGTTATTGGTGGTTATTTTATTAATGGTTGTTGGCGGCTATTTTATGAATGATTATTAATGGTTATTGTATTATAAGTTATTGTTGGTTATTATATGTTATATTACAACTATTGATGATTCAATGTTATAATATCATAGATTATTAGTAGTTATTATATTGTAGGGTATTTAAAATTATTTTTCACATGTTATTATTTTCTATTCTAAGTTATTTTTACCTTAGGTCATTATATATATATTTAGATTATTTTAAGTTATTATGCTTAGGATAAAATGATTTATAATAACATAAAGTAGAATGACCTTCAATAATTTAAAGTATAACTTGAAATAACATATATTAATTTTAAATAAAATAACCTAAAGTATAGCCTAAAGTTAGTTGAATAATTTAATTTAAAATAATTTAAAAGCCTATAATGAACTAGTTAAGGTACTTTAAAGTAAAATAACATATAATAATTTAAGGTACAATTATTTATAATAACATATAATAACATAAAATATAAGTTAGAATAATTAAAGTAACTTAAAATAATATAGGGTATATCATAAACTAACATAGATAAAATATTTTTAAAAACATCTAAATTAACCTATTTTCTATAGTAAATTGTAATAGTGAATTATGTTAACTAGTAATGAAACATGATGTTTACATAGTGATATTATGGTGAAATAACTTTCACTAGGTGAAATCAATAAAATGCAATGAAGTTATTTCACTTTTAAGGTCCCATAGTGATTTAAACTAATAAATTACACCCCACTTTAGTAGTAGTGTTTCAAAATTTTATCCAAAAATTGGAAAACCACAAAAAGGACATGGGCACAATAATTGACTTTTAAATGCATATTTTACTTTGCAAAAACATCTCTAGTTGCATCTCATTTCTCTATCAAATAATTTCATGGCCACAAAATGTATGCCTTTTCACCAGTAAAGCATGTACATGTTACATCCAAAGTTTTTGCCCATGGGACTCGCTTGGGCTCAAGCTTTAAACAAGGAATGCCATGTTAAAACACCTTGGTCACCATGACCATTTGGGTGAACTCCCCACATAAAGATGGGAGGTCACATGTCACATGGTTCCTAGAATTCTTGTTCACTACTGTAATGCCTTCTGCCACCACCATGCCAAGGTTTCCAAGGTGGAAAATCCAACACCTAGTGTTGAACTTGAGTGGGGTCTGCCATCACATCCATACACTTATTATTTTCAACCCTTTACCTACATTACACATGCAAATCCTTGATCTGTATTTTGAATATTAAGTTTAAGCTTGTAGGGACCAACATTAAATAAATTTAGTACAGAATTGCACTTACCATATCAAATTGAACATGCATTGTTTTGACTTTTTTGGCATGTGGCTTCTTTGCAGATTGTTGTGAACCAAATGCAATAACAAGTGATCCATCCTTCCCCTTTTTACCACCACTTGTTACCTTATTCTCCCCATTCCCAACATCTCCATTAGTTGCACACCCTGTAGACATTAGGTGGGGCTATAATTTTGCCAATGTATCAACCTCACCTTCTAATTGGGTTCCCAAGACCTTAGCTACAATTGACTCTTGGTTGTCTAGAACTAGAATGTCTTGATTACACAACACTTCCCCACCTTGGCTTGTGTTTGGTGAAACATCTACACTATTCAACTTTAAATCCTTTCCAAAATCTTGAGAAGGGGACCTATTACGTCTAGTTGAAGCTATGTTGGGCAAGTTTTTAGATGTGTTGGTGTCTAGAGATGTAATCATTAACTTTTTATTTGGTACTTGGCCCCTTTTTAACTTCTTGTAAGATTAGGCTTGAATTGGGGGCCTAGTCCACCTTCTAACTTCCAAAACTTGAACATCACTCAAATTTCATGCTTCTTTTGAATCTGATCCTTACATCTTAGAAGGAGGATTGACCTTTGTCACCACACATGTTGGAATGGTTTTCTTTTTACCCAAGCATGGCAACTCCTCACTTCCACTTCCACAATCTAAGTCCTCATTCCCAAACTTAAGGTCCTATGTGGTAACTATATTCATTCTCACCACCTTATCATCCTCAAGTGTAATAACCACATGTTCACATGTATGTCTAGTTGTACCATGTTGAATACTTTGTTAGTGATAGTATGGAAAACTACCATTTGGGATAGTACTTTGCCCCCCCCCCCAAATCATGCTTTCATCCAACTATCAAATCCAAGTGTGCATAGGAAGCATCTTTAACTATAGTACATTGTCCTCAAGCCAACAATCTATCCTTTAGCATCTATTGGAATTATGGTCAAATGACTTGTAACTACACTTTCCTTCATCTCCTTGTGAAAAATGCCTTGTTTTATCTATTTTCTCACCTCCATGTTATATGAATGGCCTTTTTTTTGGCTGCCACATTTGGATCTTCCATCCCACTAAAGCTACCCACATTGACAAGTCCCAAATCGCTAGACAGGGCTACCAATGCATGTACATGGACATTGGATGCTTTGGGATTTGCAATTGATTTGCTTGGGTTTGCTAATTTATTTTTCACATGTGCTTCCAGACCCACCACCTACTGGCATGCATTTATTGCCATCATGTTTTATTTTCGAAAGACTATTCAAGTATATGCCAATGAACATGTAAAAATGCAAGGCCTATCACATAATTGAAGCTACAACCAATTACATTTTCAAATTCCTCTAAAGTCAAGATTGCAAGTGCAAGCATAATTGGCATAACATATTTAGCTATTATATCATGATCAAGAGCTTTCCATGGAAAGATAAATCATGACAACAGTCATTACATAATTTTGTAATATTCATTTGTCACATGATACATGCAACCATGACAACTAAATATGCAAAATTCCATCGATAGCAACCATAATGGCCATAAAATAAAGTCCATCAATTCATATTTAGTGACTATTAAACAATTATGTTTATATTCCCTAATATGCCATAAAATGTTCATGTAAAAGTGCCTAATATTGAGTTAGCCAACTAGGTTTAATGAACTTCACAACCACTGAACAAACATTATAAATTGTTGGATCTAAAGCATCTATAGAGTTTAACAACTCTTTAATGTTACATGGGCAAAGGTATGGACTTGTAGCATCATATAATGGTTGGAAATTGCAAATGCATCCATGGGCATGTAATGAATAATGTCTTTGTTAGTGATTAATAATTTATGTAACCATTCTTAATCTAAACCCTAAAGCCTCAGGGGTTTTTCAATGTACATTTGAGCCTAATCATGAAGTTTGATTGATTAAGGCAAGGCATCATACTAGGTATGTAGAGTATAATTTTTTTGTCCTAAATTACTTGATCCAAATTCTCTTGAATTGAATCATCTAAATTCAAGATTCACCTAACCTAGAAGTACTAACTAGTTGGATGACAGATGCCCCACCATCCTAACTCAAATCATGTGAACCTTAAATTGACCACATTTTCCACCTTTTGTTCAACAATAACTTGCATGCAATCACTAGATCACAAATGCATATCCAAAATTTAGGTTAGCAAGTTGCAACAAAATTCAATGTTGATTTGAATTTCCAAGTTCCACTTCACAACACTGTTACTACCTCTGTAATCTTGGAGCTGACAAAATTGGGTTATGAAGCATGCCATTATCAAATATTAAATCCATGCTAATTAGATGACAAATGCCCCATTAACTTGGACTTTGTAATGTAACACACAAATTAATGGCCAAAAAATGCACAATCATATCCTTGTCAAACTGCTTAACAAATTTGTTAAACCATCACCATTTAAATCACCAATAGCATCGATGACCTTCGTGACCTATGATACCAGCACTTGATCAGCTCCTAGGGGTGGGGATGATAATAGTGAACAATTGGACCATTACACACTCAAAACATCCGTTCCTAGCAATAGAGATGTAAACCAATCCATAAGAATCCAACCAAATTGGTCTTAAAGCAATATGCAATGTCCTTTGTTTTTAAAAAACAACTAAAATACAATGTAAGACTATGGACCCAATAAGTAGATCAATTAGTTAAGTGTTTGAAACTTGCAAAACAAGATCAACAATAATCATACTTGTACAGACATGCAACAATATGAAATAAACAAATCCTCAAAAGCTTTCTACGGAAAATGAAGGTTGACAATAGCCATCAATTAAATCAAGTGTTTGAAACTTGTTCATTTGTAACATTTAATTTCCATATCATATTCAGTTTAGGGAACAAAGTATTTTTGTCCTAAATTACTTGATTTTCCCAAAGAAATAAAATGCCACCAAAGTTTGTTCCCTTGAATTTATTTATGTTGAAAGCAACAATCCAACCTTCTTTTATATGGATTTGTCTAGAATTTTATTTTCAAGTTTTGGGATAAAAGCTATTATTGATTATGGAGATGGCTGCCATCTGCGTAAGATCCAATTATGGGCCAGTTTAAGAAGTGGATCTTGATGGTGATGATGGTGATAAGGGTAACAAGTCTTCATTGATTGGCTATTTATGGCTTGGACTTCATGAAGGCTGAATATTATTTAGTGTTAGTTTGGTCACCCATGATATTTTTCTTGGTCACTTGTTAAAGCAATATCTCAATAGCTTGATAGAGCCAATTCCATGGGTGTTACCATGTGGTCAAACTTGTCAACTCTTCTATTGTGTTTCTGGACTTCAAGATTCAAAGAAATTAAAATCGCATCAAACAGGCACCTCACATTGAGAAATCAATGAAAGACAAGTTTCAAGGATTAACACAAAAGGGTTTAGTTGGAAAACCAATTCCATGCTATTGTTGGATGTCATGGGGTAGAGAACTATTGTGTTGGTTGTGTTTTTGCAAAACAACATAGGTCATTTGAAGTGGGTAATGTGTAGTAGCAAGGAAAGTACTGCATTGGACTGAGTATTCAGCATTGAAAGGAAAGTGACGCACTCCCAACTCCTTAAAGGATTCAAATGTGAACCCAAGTAGAAAGCAGCGGAATAAGGAGGAGTCGGAGCACGCTCCCTAGTTCACAACACTTTAAGGGGTAGAGGGGGGTGTTGGAGCTCCGGGATGGGACTAGGAAGAGTTGACAAGCTTCACTCACTCACACGGGCCTGCACACAACCCACACAAAGTGGTTAGTGCATAGTTGAAGCACCCTTGGTGCTAGGACGAGCCATGGGCAACACGGACACACTAGACTCATCACGGCCCGGACTTGGGGGAAGCCACCACCTTCCCCCTTATAGTATACTCTGCAACTCTCCACGGAGGCTACATCCAAATGGCTATTTTTCCCCGGACTCCCGAATGGGAGTCCCGAAATCGCGCCAAATGGGACTCTCGCGACTTTGGAGCCCCATAACTTTGCGAGCAGACCTCAGATCGCAATGCGATCTAAAGCAAAGTTGTAGCTCTCGTCAAGAGCTTTCCAACAATATGTGGCACGCCCCCTGCAACTAAGTAAATCGGGTCGATTCTTGACTTTTTGTGGTCGGGAGTCAAACTGGCAGTTCGACTCTTGGCCCTTCTTTTGGCCATAACTTATGTTTCAGATGTCTAAATGAGCAATGCGAGCCCATCTTAGACATCTACGCTTCAAGAGCTTTTCAATGATATAAAGAACGCCACAAGACATTGAGGTTTGACCCCTGCAATCGCTCTCTGAAGTTTCAGGAGTCCACCGGGACTCCATCTCCCAAAGTGGGAGTTGCCTTGGGAGTGTGAGGGTTCACTCCCTCACACTTTCTAACACTTTCTCATACTCCCGAGAGTATGTGATGTGACTCCCGGGCTTCCTCTTACCTTAACTCCCGGACTTCCTTTTAGCCCGCAACCTTACAACCCCTTTGCCTTGGTCGTGAGCCCAAAGCTAGGGTTGCGACAAAAAGTTACTCCAAACCCATAATCTCAAGTAAGGTAAAGCTTTGTCTAAAATGGCTTCTTGGTCTGGTTCATTAATGTGGAATTATTTTCCTTAGTGATGGCTGGCTATCTTAAACACAATGCTATTATATGTTGATTAATTGTTTCACTATTAATGAATAGACATCAAAATCAAAGGGATGAAAGTTATCAAGTTGTTGAGAGCTGGGTGTTCTTGATGGTCATCACCTAAGTTTGATCTAGGTTTAGTTACATGGAAGAAGGGATGAAGGTGGTTCAACAAGAAACAACAAAATTAAAATAGGTTGAGGCCTCCCTTCATTTCATTTTCCATCCTCAATACCTAGTGCAATGCATCAACTAAGGGTGGCAAATAGTTTTTTCCATTTCTCTTCAATCCATATTACAATCTACACATTATTTCAAGATCAAAATGACAAAGTAAGTAGTATGTTAGAAAATTATAATTACATTCATGTACATGAGATCTGTAATGCCACGTTGGACGCTCACTTCACTTGGATTGGCATTTTTACATTTCATTGGAGTCTAATGCATTCTTTCCCATGAAATGAAAGTGAAACTGAAAATATACATAGGGTTTTTGCAATCTTTATGTAGGGGTGGCAACCTCTCCCAGGGTTTCCCAATTCTAGGCCCTTGCACAACTCAAGCTCTACCCTCATATTTGATATTCTAATTATTTAAGCCTATACCCCTTATGCTCCTTTGGCCCTATATTACTAGGGTTCCACCTTCAATTTGTAGGACCATGCATAGTCTTATAATACAATTGGGAGGGTGCTTCACCCATTACATAAAAAAGTGGCACATTTTTATTAATGCACTTGTATTATGTGAGAAAGGTCTGTTCTCAGACCCTTCTAGAATTTGAAGTGTTGCCATGAAAGTAGAGGTTGAAGGGAAAGTACTAATTATTCTTAAAAGGTCTGAAAGCAAACCCTTCTCTTGGATGAAGAACCAGTTATTATTTTCTTGAAAACGAAAAGTTTACAAAGTTGTAAGATCCTATTGACATGTTGATATTATTCTCTTGTAAAGTCCTAGGGTTTAGCCCAAAGGTAAATGGGTTATGTAACATGGAATTTTTAAAAAAAATGAATGTCCCTTTTCAATGATAGTGGTAACTTAAATATGAAGTCCCTTTTTTAAATTGGATACTTCACCATAGACAACAAATGCACATCATTTGAGTAATAAGCATTTTCCCAACAAAACCAGATTCGCACAAGATGTAATAAGACAAAATATGAACTCATGGCTATTCATATCAGATCATTGCAGCTTGAAAACCAAAGTTTGGCAAAATATCAGTGAAATGGCAACACCATTCGTGAACAAATTTTTAAAAAAAGTCAATGAACACATTCCCAATTTTAGGGTTCTACCTAAATTACTTCAAGATGGCATCAATTGGTCGTTTTGGGTGGTTATTCAATTGTTTGCCTCTTCTAGTTAACCCTGAAGGAGGAAAACAAATCTCAAAATGCACAAAGAACTGAAAAACCCACCTTTGTTTTCCAAATTATAAGCATGTCAGCCTTCTTTTGCATGTTACCAAATTTCTACACGCCGACTTGCCTTCACATGCTACAACACCATTATTATTACCAAGTGATTCTTTTGAATGATATTCGCTAGAACTTCTATTTCTAAACAACAAATTAATGCTACAACTTCCAGTTGCCTTGGTAGACTCTAAAATCGATTCGTTAAGGGATTGCGCAGATGTAGCAATAGAAGCTCCTTCCATGTGGCTTTTCACAAAGTTGTAAGGAAAGGAAAGAAAATGTTGCCCTACAAATACATGCAAGCAATGCATCAACAAATTGCAAACTCAAATTCTTACTGCAATCATTAGTTGTTGGAATGGGAACTTGCATCTTAATAATCTATCTACAACAGGGGAAGGGGGCATAGGGATTATGCCTACACCCAAACTCAAAAATCTCACATTCTCCAAAGTTTGAATATTGACCTAAGCCTCTTGCACCTAAGTCCAACGCAAAGCTTTGCAATAGCACAAAGTTGTTCAACTTGTGCTTTGTAGGTCAAGTCATCTAACAACTTAGACCTTCGTGCGCCTGCAACAAACATAGTGATTTTAGCATGCATGTTTTGCCTTAAAACATAAGCCCCAAGATGATTTCTACATAAGAGTTTGGAGTGTAGAAAGTGGACGAACCTCATGGAGCTTGAAAACTTTCGAAAACACTACATTCCTGCAACAAGACATGGGTGTGATCACAATCAAATGAGCCAACGATGACAAAGGACTTAAGGATTATAATCTTTTTTGTGGTCATTTTCACTTTCTATTGTAAAGGACTTTTGGGATGAAATCTTTTGCAATATGTTACTAAAAATACATTTTTTTTTCAATACATCACATTTTTTGTATTAAATTTTCATGAATAACTTTTTTTTTTATAAAAGTGTACAAATTCTACCAAATTCTGTGTTTTCTTTTGAAAACTTATCTTCATTTCAAATTGTATGAAAATATGCTAATTATTTAATTTTTTATTTTATCATTTCATAAATTACAACTTTGTTTTAGATGTCATGTACATTACACCCATTTACATGTGGTAAAGGACTCTTGAAGTTTTAAAATTCTATTCAATAGATTTTAAAATTTCAAATTTCATAACTTTCAAATTGTGAGTGTTTTTTCAATGTGGATAATCACTAGACATCATCTCAATTTTCTTCTCATTAAAATTCATTTATAAAGAGAGTCTTTAGCTTAGTAATGTGCAAAATTGACTGCTTTTGATATAATTGTTGTTCAAGTTCAAAGGTCCTTTATTAAAACCAAAACCCCAAAAAAAAAAAAAATTGAATTCTTGTTTTGAATTCTTCAACATTCATATTAGTCATTTAGCATTACGTTCCATGATTAACATGGCATTAAAGTGGCACCACAAAAATGCTTTTTGGCTTGTTTGATTGTGATTGCACCCACGTTCAATCCAGGGGCCCTTCAATAGTGTGCAAGAAGTTACAAGCATAGGAGGCTCAATTGTCATTCGCATGTCTAGTAGAGAAATGCATTTCGACGGTCTTTTTGGAACAAACTTGGCATGACTTGTTGATTATAAATGCGATTTGAGATTCTATCCACACGTACAAATCTGATAGTTGGTTAAAGGGAGGTGGAGCTCATGTGTAGTGAGTTTAGAACCATGGGTTTGGATCAATGGGTTCAGTGGAATGGCAATTGGCTAGTTGTCGTGATAACCTTATTGGCACAAAAAGGCAATTCCATTGTAACTTCCTCTAGCATTCTACCCCAAATAGGTAAACAATGGTTTCATTATGCCATTCCACCTTTAACATATTTCATTTGTTTTACCATCATGAAATAATTTCATGTATTCCCAATCTAGCATGTGCATGACAATGTACACTACAAATTTCCTTATACATGTACAATGAACTATGTTGATAACTACATAGACATATGCGTATGCACACGACACCTATAATATTAAACATGGGTGATTTATAATAAGGTGTTCACATGTAATATAATTAATATAATTACCAGAAAAGAAAGCACATACAATCATTTGGATTGCAACATTAGGTTTAAGGGCTTCATTGATAATGAACATTTTCCTTAATGTTCACCTAGCAATTTGTAGTGCATCAAGAAATTCCAATATATTGTACCATGTACAACTTGGAGATTAGATTTAACCAATATTACACATGGTTGGAAGTTGATAAAGTTGTCAAAATTTATACATTTACAGGTCATGGCCTCATTGCATATGGGAACATGAATATTTTACACAAACATAGTGGTGTGTAATATTGAATGATGCAGGCAAGCGACATCCAAGACACTTATAACATTAGCTTCAATTTTAAATGTACCACTATTTGTGTGACAAGTGCACATGTGAGCATGTAAATCATAGGTAATGACCATATCAATTGTTGTTAGTACTGTCCATGACAAAATAATTACAATGATTTAAAAGTATGTGGTCTTCCTTGTATTGCTTAACATGGGAGGATCCACATGATTCCAAAGGCTTGTTCACATTATCTATTCCACCCATAACTATTGTTTAGTGGGTCAATTTCAAGCATGTGGAATGCAACTCCATATCAAAGTGATGTGTAACTTGTTTGTTTAGTGGCCTCTAGACCCCATATGCACCAACATACAACTTATAGGGATGTTGAGTTTAATGGTATAAATCTAAATTCAAGCTCAAAGTCTAGTTTGGTACTTTCTAGGAATTTGGAATTAATTATATAGTACATTGTCTTGTAGATACATAGAGGAAATGATTGCTAATAATGACCCTTTCATGTTAATCACCAAGAGTAACATTATTGTCCTAGGTGATTTTTGTTTATGTGTAAGTAGTGCAATGACAAAATTTAATTTACGGTGAGTCTTGTTGTAGCCTATAACAAATACAAGATGACATTTTTAGTCACATATGACAATTCATATTCATTATTTTGGACTGATTTTACAAATATCCCATATGATTTTCTAGCATGATTTTCCACTAAGGTTGATTTAACATTTTATGGGTGGCATTGAGGTATACATATGATGAAATTGTTTTTCATTATGGTTTACATGCCTTTGTGTATATTTTATAGATACATAATTTAAATGACTGGACATGTGCAATACAATTCTAACCCACAAATTACATAAAAATGCTTACAGGATAAACACTAGTTCATGATTTTTCAGTCACAAGTGGATTACAACCATGTCCAAGCATAGTTATAATACCATGTGTGCAGCTTGTACTAGAAATTATCCTCCAAGTGAATGCACTTTGGCATTTGTTGCATTGGATGTGTCCAACAAACACCTATATGAAGTTAGCCATCAAACCTTAGAGTACCTCAAGATATTTCAATTTGGTGTGTGGCAACATGAGTTAATGTGGGTGTTAAATACCCCCAATGATTACAAAGTTAATTTGTGCAACATAGGTAAGCACTTTTGTCCACTACTAGTAAATTAGTTGATATCAAGTTATAAATTGATGTCCACTAGCTAATTGGACAAGTCAATTCTACAATTTAACACAAATGCCAAGTTCATGGCAATGTAGAGAATCACATAAGTTTGTTATTCATATTAGAATGGAATTTGGGTGTAAACTAGGTGATATTGGGTGAAAAAACATGATACACCTTTGAATGTCATGTGCACCTTATCACATATTTAAGGTGCGTGTGGTCAATTGGGGTTTCCATTGTCTACGACAAACAACATGGCACCATTGACCCATAAATTCAAATAATACTCATGTTCGACATATAGTTTCTTGTTCTTATAGGTGTAATGGTGCAATATTAATATTAAATTACTTTTAATATAACCTAATTTGGAGTGGGATTTGCTTACCTATGAATGTTGAATTCCAAGTGGAGCTTTAATGATGATTGCATTACTTTTGCTATTCTAACAATGTGCAACCAAAAATTCCACAACCTTTGTCTTCATTCTTCGAAATTTAATCGCATCTTCTTGCTAGGTGTTGACTAAACCGAAGTTTCATTACTATTTTACAAATCTGATTAGCAAGTAAATGACATACCATTGGCATTTGGCCAACTACTTTTCTATTCACGTCTTTTCTAGTATTTTTTTAAATTATATTTTTCATTTTTTTGTTCACATTAGATTTTTCATGTCATGAAGGTGAAATTCAACAAACTATGCAAGTGTTTAATTCTTCCACCAAAATTAAGTATTGTTAAAACTCTACATTAACATGTCAAGTAGTTGATGGACGACGTGGCCACCAAAGGACTACAAGTTCCCACTAGAATATCTTTGTACAAATGTTTTAACCTACAAAATGTAGATAAGATTTTATTCTAATTGGCATTATTGATAGTATTAAATTAGCCTTTCCTAATTATAACTTGGTACTTGTAAATGATGATATAAAGTCATCATTATTTTGTTATAATCTTGAATCTTGGTCTTAATAACATCAAAAGTATTATGTAGTTATCTCCACGATGAATAAACAATTGACAATAAAGTCTACTATCAAACTTGTATATACTACAAATGTGGGTGATGTTCACTAGTCCCATTCATTCAAAACTAGTGGATTCATTCAAAATCCAGTGAATGTGCATAGTGAACCAAAATGCAATGCATTCTTGTTCTAGTATAGCTATGGGACTTGAATGGGATTGTGATGCTAAGTTTTTGCCTTGACATTGTCAATGGTATTATAGTATTTTATTAACTTATTAATGATGATATTGTTGAAGTTCAAATTAAAGAGTTATAATCTTGGATCTTGGTCTTAACATTGTTAATAGTATAAAGTAGTTATCACCATCAAGAACATAGGCAATTCCCAAGAAAGTTGTAGTCTCATATGAAACTTGAATGCAACTATAATGTTGGGATTTTTTGTTGACATTATTGATGGTATTAGAGCCCTAGTAGTTTACTAATTTACACATGGTGACATTGTTAAAGTTCAAATTTATTAGTTATAATTTTGGGTCTTGGTCTTTATGTTGTCAATAAAATCATGTAGCTATCATTATGAGGAATATAAGCAATTGCCAACAAAGCATCATATCAAACTTATATATATTATAAATGTGGGTGATGTTCATTGGTTCCATTCATTCAAAACTAATGGATTCCCTCAAAATCCAATGAATGCGTAGAGTGAACCAAAATGCAATTCATTTTTGTTCTAGTATAGCTATGGGACTTGAATGGGATTGCAATGTTAAGCTTTTTTATCTTGACATTGTTGATGGTATTAGAATACTTTATGTTAAGAATTCAAACTCAACTAATTAGGTTTCATTAATTATTGGAGTAGGAAAATAATTAGGTTATTTTCACAAGGTTGACTTACTTTCTTTACTTACATTAGTTTCGTTATTTGTGGTTTGGTCTTTTAGTTAAATACCTTGGTGTTGATGGTTTGGCTTTTTTTTTTCTTCATTGCACAAGTTTGTGTATTTCATGTGACAAGAACCTTGAGGAGTTCTTGATGCTATATTCTGTGTTATGAACATTATGTTTTAGTTTCCTTTCAATAAATATTTATGTTTACACTTGATTAGATCTTTTATCTGTTAACATGGTATTAAAACTTAGGTTGTTTGATGAGAAAGTTCAAAAAAATTTAAAACTAGAAAGTCTTTAAAACTAAAGCTTGAAAGTCTTTAGTAATATCATAGGAGTTTGCCAAATAAAAAAGATAAATGGGGAAAGGAAAGAATGTGAAAAGAAAGAAAAGAAAAGAAAAAAGGTGAGAAGAGATCAACAAAACAAAGGTTGTGGAAGTCAAATCTTTAAATCTAGATCTAGATCTATTGTGAAAAGATCTTGGATTGAAATTTGGAAAGATTATAGAAGACTATAAAACGCTTCTATTATCAGAATTTGAAAAAAAAAGGATATGTTTTGTGAGAGTTATGAGCTTTTGAAGACTTTGTGCCAAATCTGGTTTTTTGGTCATATCTCCTTTGTTTGAGCATTTTTGGATTTGCAGCTTTGGGATCTTATAGATCATAAAAGACAATATATGTGAGAGAAATTTCATGTCATTTGGATATGTATTGAGAAAGATTCAAGTATCTAAAGTTTTAGCCTCAGTTTTGAAGTTAGTTTCTTTTGAAAGTGATAACTTTTTATGATCATCATCAATAGAGCTGAAATTTTGAAAAGATATAGAAGGCATATTTTTAATGTGTCTCCTCAAATCTCAAGGAGTTTGTAGTTGTTGAGAGCGAGTTATAAATCATTCTATGCTCATGTCCCAATTTGAGGTGACTTCAAAGAAGTAGTAAGATTTCTCATCTTACTAAGGAAAAAGTAATCAACAAAGTCACCAAGGTTAGTCTTAACAAGAATGTTAAGAAAAGTGACATTCTTACATTATTAGAAGAAAGGAAGATGTTAGATCATTTTTGTAACTAACTTAGAACTTCTCCACAAGCTATGAACATGATATTCAATTGGTTTTGTGCAATAAATTTTGTCATTTGAAAACTAATGAGCGACAAACATTGAATGATGTCAATTTAATTTTCATGTATTTCACACTAGTGAGGTACTTCAATTTAGGCAAAAAGGTTTTAAATACTATCACATTGATATTAACCATTATGCTCTTTCCACCACCAACAATTACTTGGTTGTTTTTTGAAGGATGTTATCAACATCTATAAAATGACGATGTGCCTTTGTTAGATGTTTGGTGATGACAAACCAAGCTTGCATCAATCATTCCTTGTTTTGAAGTCTACCCATCATTTAGGTGATGAAATATGGTTCATGAAGTTTCATGTTGTAGTCAACACTCTTTCAAAGTATATAACTTGTTCTTGTTTGTTGTTCTTGAACTTGAAGGAAAAAACATCACTAACAAGATGTGAAGGAATACTACAATCCTACATATGGAAGAAACTTTGGTGCCCATAGAATATGGTATGGAGTTTATAGTTGTAGGACACAAAGATGTAATTTCTTGTAAAATCACTTTACTTTTTTCTTATGTTTTGTATGAAACTACATATTAAAAAAATTGGTTTTTTGTTTTATTTGTTTTGTTTGATCTATTTGTGTCATATGAATTTTCTTGTTTAATTTGTTTATCTACATGTTTAGTTGAAGGTACAATAAGTTTTTTTTTTTTTTTGTTTGAAATCATGCACAATGAAAAGTCATTTTTCTAAAATTATGTGATGGACATGTACAAACTTTTGATGTAACATTTGAAAAAGAAAAGGTTAATTACACGTTGTTTAGTGTTGTTGAAATTGCAAATATACAAGTTAATGGCCTTAGTTATAATGAACCTCTATTTTTGGTATCGCCTTATGGTCAATCTCAAAATTTTAGCATGATATTTTCAAAACATGTAATGTTACCTTCTAGTATAATGTAGCAATATGTTCAATTTCAAACCTTTTTAAATGCCTTTTAGAAAGCCTTTCATTTCAATGACACTTCATAATGCATCACATTCATAATTACCACTAATGAAAAATCATGGATAATCTTGTCATTTGATGAATGTTTGTGATGATTATCATGGAAACAAATAAGGTGAATATTTAGATTTGAAAGCTAGATTGAACAACATTTGCAAAAGAAAAAGTTGAAGGGATCTAATGGTGGCAACATTTCTTACCATAGTTTTGCCAACATTCACATCAATCATCACAAATTTGAAAATTTTCATAATTGTCTCATGAGTATTATGTGTGTCTAGATTGTCACATTTTTAAATTCAAGGATTGGTAGGCCCGAAGTTCAAACTTGATAATCAAAATACTTTAGAATTTAATTTGATGATATTTATTAAAATTTTGGCACAAGTAATAAATAAAATTTCAAAAATTCAGCAAAATAAGAAATAATTTATGTTGAAACCATTCATGTATTAAGGTAGTGGAGACTTGCATTTTTTTTTGGATTCTAAAACATTCACTTTGTAATTTTTTAAAGAATCATGAAATTCATGTACATAATTCTATAAATTCACAACATTATATAATATTTGGATGTTGGTTTTTAGAGTTGTCTTGCCTCAAACTCACATTGAAAATGATTTTTGATTTATCAATAAAAGCTCAATTTGCTTGAAACGTTTTTGTTTGTTTGAATACATTCTTGACTTTCTCCTTGGTTAAAATATTATAAAAGATTGTGAAAGTAAAATTATTATTTAAAAAAACCCAAGAAAATGACATGTGATAAGAAATCAAATTTAGTAAGAAAATTAATAAATAAGTATGTTGATGTAGGGTAAAAAAATGTTGGGGAATTTAAGAATAGGAAAGAGTAGTGGAAGTCATCGACCAACCTAGGGTAAAGGGTAATCTACTAAGGTGAGACAAGCCTTGATTTGAAGGTTAGTCCTCAAGTTTTAAGCAATTGAAATTTACAAGGAAAAAAATCTTACCAATTTGTTACGACAATGTAAAATTGAAAACATTGTGAAACAAATAACTTAAAAAACCATAATGGTTTCAATTGTATTATAACAACTTGAACAATTAGGGCCAAAGTCTAATAATTGTTACCTATTTGGGGAACTCCCCAAATGCAATTTCCCATTGTAAATTAGTATGGGATCCTAATTTTAGGTTAGTGTGGGGGAGGTTTCATACAATTTTAGTGTTGTAGGGGCATTTTGTTATTAAAAAAATATAGTGTTTCATATTATAAATGGATTTCAACTAAAAAGGTGATGGATTTTTTTTTCTTACATTGATAACACCTTATTGTTAAAGCATTAAACCTTGAACCTCGAGTTTTACCCTTGGTTTACAACATGTAATGCCTTGACAACAAGGTCTTCCTTTATACAAAATTGATCTGCTACTAAAGCCTTTTTACTTTGTTCATAAATTTTATTTTATTTTTATCAATTCCTCTTCCTTGCATTTTCACAAATTTTTGATAGTTACATGTTTAGTTAGAGACTTGACACCAACTAAACATTCTTTAGGCAAATGTAACTTCCCATCCATTTATAAATTTGATGGTCCTTTTGTTGATTGCAACAATGTTTGTTATATTTTTAAAAATCTTTGTGAGCTTGTTGTATCATGGGCTTTGGAATATTCATTTCTTTGTTAACAAATGTCTTCTTTTTCCTTCAAAACATCTTCCAATGTTTTAGCAAGTTCCTCCTTGACATGAAGTGCTTATGCATAAAGGTTTGAACAATTTCATGTGGCACACCAACTTTAACAAATTGCATCAAACTTGTTTGATATGATGCCAATTATGAATTGGTTTAAATTGTTGTACTCATGTTTGAACTTGGACTAATCATCTATGCAATGTTGAATGATTGTGTTTCATGTAGGTGGATGTTCTATCAAGGATGAATCATCAAAATAAGGTGTCATTGATCGGATATTGCTTAGAAGACGACCAACAAATGTTGATTTATGAATACATGCATAAAGGCTCATTATATGACCATCTATATGGTACAAACAATTTTTATTGAAACCTTGAATTTCAACACTTGATTGACCAACAAGTTGTAATTTTGTAGAAACTTTCTATTCATTGTTCAACTTGTTTTAATCATGTTTTATCTATTGGTCAACTATAAATTAGATACACAATTCTAGGTTAATATGATTTATTTTCCTTTTCTTGAAGCAAAGGAAGAACTAAAAGTGTCAACAAACCTTGAAAATGTGGAAGGTAAAAGGTCATTTTAGGGCAACAAAATGCCACATAAAAACATTGTATTATAATGCCATTTTTGTGGATTAAATTGATGTGCATAGTTCTCAATTTTTTTGGTTGCAATTAACCAACACCCATCAATACATTAGTTAGTCATTATGTCCACTAAATGGGGCCATTATTTTCATCATGTACTTGTTCACTAACTAAATACCTTTAATTAGTTGATTTAGTCTTTAAAAAACCCCTATCTAGTTGTACATATTTTTTTTCAAAAAAATTGGGTATTTTTCATCCCCTTATTTGTATTAAACTATTGATTACCTACCTACTAACTACCTACATATGGGAAACAATGCATGACCCTCCTTATGTGGGCCCATCTACCTATTTATTACCCCTTAAACCTACTAAACCTATTAATACTAAAAGACCAAATGATATTGTGACCACATGTGAGTATTGCAAAGACTTTGGCATCATACATTTAAATAAATTTATAATGTTATGATGATAATATAAGGTGGACATTGAATGTAGGTATCAGACAAAGCTATATTGTAATACTTCATTTGGGATACATTACAAAATTATTGACCATCATTTAAGTAGCGATTTAAACAAAGGATGGGTTAAAAAATGCAATATCTTCATGTTGAAAATTTGAATCATAGATATCAAAATGTTTATTTGATTATAACCCCTTCATATAATATTAGATATTTAAATTTAAAAAATGGGAAAATGCTTAAGGAAATGCAATACCCTTGTTGTTAAATCTTCTTTTTTCCCCTTTATTCATTTATATTTATATTTATTTTATTTTATTTTATTAAATTTAATATATGTCATCAAAATGCAAAAATGGAAGTGAATGTAAGTATTGTAAGATTAACTCAAATAAACAATGCATATTTTGTGACCCACATGTGGCTATTACAAGTTGAACTATGGAGCTTTCTCATGGAGCTTCACTATATGTCATGAAGCTTCACCATGGAGCTCATTGAATAGTGTGATAACAATATACACATTCCCAAGTGATGCATTGGTGGGTTTAGCTCACTACTGTCGGCAAATTTAAGTGGAACTGGTCTATTCCGACCGTAATTTTAAGTGGAACTGGACTGGTTCCGCAGACACTATGGTCATTGCGTCTCTTAGGGTTTGCTTCCTCCCGCGCGCGCGCTCTCTGTTTGGTGTCGCATTCTGTTCACTGCGCTTTGCTTGCGCTGCACGCGCTAGCTAGCTAACTGGTTGCCTTTCTGTCCCAGCATCATTACCAGAATTGTTGGTGTTTTTTTGATGCCGTGAAAGCAGCAGAGAATAGAGCTATGGCGGAACATTTGGCGTCTATTTTCGGTACGGAGAAGGATCGTGTGAATTGTCCATTTTACTTCAAGATCGGGGTATGCAGGCACGGGGACCGTTGCTCTCGTCTTCACAACCGGCCTACGGCTAGCCAGACACTTCTTCTTGCTAACATGTATCAGTCTCCAGATGCTGGTTTTCATGGCGGCGTGGACCAGCACGGTAATATTCAGCAGTCCGACCCTCGCAAGCTCCAGGAGCATTTCGAGGTATGTGCATGAGTGAGTGGAGTGTGTGTTTGCTTCCTTGTTCGCAGCATCTCTCTCCTTCCGTCTTCTCTAACTGTTTCATAAGGTTTAGTAACAGCGTTTGGCTTGCATCTCCAGTCATCCTAGTCGTTTCTAGGGTTTGGGAACCCTAGAATTTTTCCACATGATCATGGGCTATGTCTTGATATGCCGTTGAGGTCTCTTCCCATCTTCGTATTTGGTAGACTTGTTTTGGAGACAACGACAGTTTCTTGTAGCTGAATGAATCACTGTCACTTTTCACTTTCTGTGGTTCAGGATTTTTATGAAGACATATTCGAAGAGCTCAGCAAGTATGGCGAGATTGAGAATCTGAATGTGTGTGACAATCTTGCAGACCATATGGTAACTAACCTGCAGAAACATCTCAACTTGTCTAAAACATGGCCCTTTTTTGTCAGCTACTATTTACCATTTGAATCATTGTTTTACAAACAAAGATTCTTTGAAGTGATGATGAACAAGTCAGCTCTGATGTGGCAATGTGTGGATTTTATGTGGTTCAGATTGGGAATGTCTTTGTAAAGTTTCGTGAGGAGGAGTATGCAGCAGCTGCTCTCAATGCCCTTAATGGACGTTTTTATGCAGGTGTGTGGTCAATTTTCCTGCCCACTCTTGTAGCGCTTCTCATCTTACTATCTGGCTGTATTTGAGTCACTTTAATAGTTTGTATTCAGAGCAGAGGTAAAAGAGAAAGAGAACATACATACATGCTGCCGGTGATGACAGTAAAGATGGTAGAAAGAAACATGCCATGATTTGTAGTGCCACTTCTCATCAGAGTCTCTGCATACCAAAGAAGAATTTCCCAACAGTAGAATAGAATACCATAGGTTATACCCATGGCAAGCCCATTTCTCATCCCAGCCTCATAGCTTCAAAGTTGACACAACTAACTTGTAGAGATGAAAGGATGGTGGCCGACCAGTGCAGGACTTGGTTCTGACCCAATGTACTGGTGGTTGCATTCATGAAGATACAATACCTCAAAAGTGATTCCTTTGGACTAATCTATGACTGATTGCTAGTCTACCTTGAACTTGGAGCAGTTTTGTGCAATGGGCACTTAATGATTAGTTGAACATGTTGTCACTTATTCAAACCACTAAAGTGCTGTATGCTGTGGCTTTTTAGGTCGGCCTATCATTTTGGACTTTTCACCAGTCACAGATTTTCGTGAAGCAACATGCAGGCAATATGAGGAAAATACTTGCAACAGGGGAGGCTACTGTAATTTCATGCACTTGAAGAAAATTTCACGGTGGGTGTGATTTGTCATGACCATTTAGTGTTCGATGATAAATTGGGCTGTTGGCTTTGTTACAGCTATTCATTATTTGTTTCATGTGATGATAGGGAATTGCGAAGAAAGCTCTTTGGAAGCTACAGGAGGCGTAGCCGAAGCCGCAGTCACTCACCTTATGGTCGTGGCCAAGCTCGTGGGCCAGCAAGCCCTCGACGATATGGTGACAGGTAGGTTTGTTGTGGTCTCCTGTTCTGACAACCTCTGCACCACCTTTTAACTTTTGTTTTGGGCATAAATGATCCTATTTTGACCTTTTTGTTTATCATTGTGTTGGTTTGTGTTGGTGTAATACATTGTTGGCCTCATTTCTTGATGGTTCTTGAACTGATTGACTTGGAAACTTCAGAGTATTAATCTTGACTACTTTGCTTGGATGTGAGAGAATTGGCATTCATGTGGCTGTCAAACAGTTAATTGCGCAGATTGAGAGTAGGATTCTCCACATCAGCTCTCAGGCAGGTGTTTGGGTGTGGTGTTTGGGATGTAACCAATGGAAAGAAGTAAACCTTGTACTGTGCTTGCATCAATCATGTGCAGGGACTTTTTTGAGTCACGACGTGGACGTGGTGGGCGTCACCGTGGGGCTGGTCGTCGGTATGAGGACAGGGATGAACGCAGGTTTGATGACCAAAGGAACAGGAGAAGAGACAGGAGTCGAAGCCCTGGTCAAAGACGAGGCCATAGTCCTGCTCGTGAAGGCTCTGCAGAGAGGAGGGCAAGAATTGAACAGTGGAATCGTGAAAGGGAGGAGCACCAAGCAGTTGAAACTGTTTCCCCAGGGCCTGTACCACGAGATGCTACAGACAATCCGGAGGATTAGTAGGTTTGTATTGCAAAACTTCCTTGTTTCTTTGATGGGGAAGCTTCTGGTTTTCTCTTGATCCCTGCCAAATTTTAGACCTGAGTTGCACAGGTCATCACTATGTGAGAAGTTCCTGTCGGGTTTCTGACATAAGCCTGAGCATGTGCGCAGGTCTCAGGTATAGATGCAATGCACAGCATTGCTACATTGCTGCAGGCGGCATTTTAGGTTGCCAGTGAATTGAACATCCTTTGAGTTATCAGATGTAACGGGAGCATCTTGCTACTTCTCTGGTGGTACAGGAACCCATTCTTTATGTGAGCTGTAATGTAGGAATGAAGGTGCATTTGTCAAAGAATCTGGTAAGCAAAGCTCACAGTTGTGTCCAAGTTGTACCTGCAGGTTGCAGGAATCCTGCTCTATGGGTTAGATGCGGAGGTTGGAAGTTGACATACCCTTTGGACTGACAGGTGAAGGTGAATTACATGCAGCGGGGGTACAAGCAAAGGGGAGTTTATCTTGCCAGCTGTAATGGCACTTGAATGCCTGTGGACTCAGACAGGAAAGCTGCAGATTGCAGGAGCCAGTATCTTTTACAGATCTCTTTGGTTGTTGCAGTGTGTGCAGGAGCTGGCAAATCTATGTGCTTTACCTGTTAGATGTAATCAATGTGACACTGTTAATCTCTCTAGATGTGGTTCCAGCAGCTGTGCTTGTTTCAACATGAAGAGCACCCTACAAGTGACATACATGAGTTGCTTGAAACCTACTTTTTTTAGTGATTTGGTTTGTTGATGTGATACACTAGATGTTCTCTCTGAATCTGGGCAACAGGCTAGAAGGACCTGAAGTGAGAAACCCTTGTGAATGTCAGTTACCAAGTATTACAAACTCAGATGCCTTTTCATGCATCATTTTCATTGTCAAAGGTGAGTGTGCAACTGCAGGCAGGTCAGCAGTCAGACTTCTGGAAATGACTCGAGAAGTCATTCAATCTCAAGAAGAAAAACCTGGCAATTATGCAGGACTTGTTTAGATGTCAATGGTCTTGCCATAAAGTCATCGTTATGAAATCATGGGCATTACCAAATTGTGAGGTTATTTGGCATTTGATTTAAGGTCCAAGAGAAGTAATTGATGTTGGTCAAGTGAATTGCTGCAATGCCTAATGGCAAGAATATGTGCTGTGTCATGGCAAGCTTCCTGGTAGTGTAATGGGAGTCAGTATGATGTCTTGTTTCATATGTAGCCTGGTGATGAAATAAAATGGAATTCTCAAAAAATGAACATGAAGATCACAGTAACACCTAGTGATAAAATAAGAGACATTTGATGAAGTTAGCAAAATATGAACTCTTTTGAGTTCACAGAACCAACTGGTGAATTTTCCTCGAACAAATATACACTACATTGTTCCATAATCTCTCCCTTCAGCTGGATTCACACTGAGGTGGTAAAGGGGATAAACTAGAAATCATGGGGCATAATAAAATTTTAAAAGCTGCCCGAAAGATTTCGTGCACCAAGATTTTTCCATGGTGCAAAATTTTGGGCAGAAATGAGAGTTTTCCAACTTTTATAATCTGCCCGAAATTATCCAGCAGCGTAAAATTTCCAAGACAAACTGCCCACAAATTTTTGAGCATCCTGGAAAAACTTTCTCAGGAATTCTACAAATTGCCCCTTTTTTTTGGCAGCATAAAAAAAGCTTCATAATTTTCCCCAAGCTGCCTAAACTTTTTGCGTAATTTGGAAAGCCCCTCCCCTGTGAAGCCTTGCGGGTTAAATTAACCCCATGAAACGATTTTATCTATCTCCTTTGTGTGAACATCACAGGGGTTAGTCTATTCCTCATGTGTTAGTCTTTTTAACCCCAAAATCAAGAGAAGGTTAAATGGAATACAAATATCCCTACTAACCATTCATGTGAATCTGGCTTTACATGTAGAGCCAATAAAATCACCAGAGCTCGTGGAATTGCTAAATAATTGCTAAATAACATGATTATTGTAGTACCTTTTCAAGTTTGGCATCTCACTGTTGAATAATCTTTTTATTTTGAAAAATCAATTATTGCGAAATTTTTTTGTTGAAAATTTGATAAAATTTTATAAATTAAAAAAATCCAACAACAACTTGAAATCACTTAAAATAAATGCAATAGTATACATATTAAAATCCTAAAACTAACATGTAACCACTACTTAAATTCTTGAAGTTTGGTCCATGCCTTTTGGAGTGATGTTTGCACATCTATGAAGAAAGATGTTTACGAAACAAAAAAATGAAATTTTCATAAAATTTGTACTAAAACATAGTTTAGTTTTGTGCATGGGAGTGAAAATGGGTAAAGAAAAGTTGCAAAAAACCTTATTTCCTAACCTATTCCAAAAATTACAATAATAGAAAGAGAAGATGTTTTGTAGAAAGAAGTAAGTGCGAAACAAAAACACCAATGCCAAAAATAAAAGAAAAACGCCTTGTTGGACATACAATTTTTTTTGTAGCAACACTATAATTTGATAAACAAATCAAGCACAAAGAGAGTGAAGAGGAAGTTGTAGAGAAACAACATGGAAGCAAACAAAAATGTCAGAAATCAAAAGGCCAATACATAAACTGGTTTTAGCCACATTTATGACCACCCATAGTAGTTGCAATTCAAAAGTATGGCACAAATTCTAATGTTGTGCATTATTTACAAAATACTTCTTAAAATCCAAGAATTCCAAGTTCATACAAAAAATTGGCAAGAAACAATTTATGGATTTGGTTTACACCAAAAGGAAAATTCCAACTGAACTACTTGCAAGTAATATAACAAGGCACAATTGTCAAACATTTGAAGCAACATTTGCCAATCCTTGAAAAGTATCCCACACTTTGGGATCATCTTGTCACAATGTTGCAAAAGATGAAAAATGTTAGACAACTATTATTTGCTTTTATTGTTCAACCAATCTTAAGGGGCATGATAAAGTCCCTTGCTCTTGAGATTCTTTGGACTAGTCATAGGGTTTCATAGTCACAAGGGAATGGACAAGACAATTTTTAAAACATTACATGAACTAGTCTTTTCACATGGCAACCATTATAGCCAACAAAATGCTAACAAATTAACATGAGCAAGGTTAGAACATGGCATACAAAATAGCTTACCTTGTGAAGTTATATTGTATTCCTTCATGCCTTGTGGTCAAAATACTGACCAAACCAGGATCCACCTTGTTCCAAAAGCTGAAGAAAAAACATGGGAAAACAAAGGCACAAATTGCATTTAAGTTTTAAGGGTGGAAGATAAGAAACAAATAACTACATGGTGGTGTTTTTGCTACAAATGGATACCTACTTCTTGGACATGTTATATTTATAGGTATTATGCATAGATGTTTACCACCTTCAAATGAAGGAAAAATCAAGTGCATAAGCTTTGGTTGGCATCTTACATTTAGTGAAAATCATTGGTATATGTTGCAAACAAGAAAAGACTTTGTCAACAAGATTTTGATCATCTACATATGCAATCAAATCCAACAACTCAACTTACAAGAAAACTAGAAACTTGAATCGCTAATCAATTGTTGAAGCATTCGCAAGAGTAAGGAATTTTTTGATTGGATAAAAAAAGAACACCCTAACATCCTTGTTGTGTTTGTTCCCACAAATTGTACCATTGAATTGCAACCTATTGATGTAATCATACAAAGACCTTTGAAACATGCTTTTAAGGTCAATTTCAACAAATGGACTGCAAATTTCATCAAACACCAAATTTGCAAGGGGAAGGAGTCACACATTGATTTGAAGATGAACAACCTCAAACTTGCAATTTGTGGGTGGTTTCATGCAACTTGGACACAAGTCCAAGGAATGGAGTAAGTGATAATTAAAGGTTGGCAAAAAAATCAGGATTATGAGTGTTTTCACATCATAATTTCAAGTAGTTATGATAGAAGTCAATGCACTTACTCCTCTCTTTACCTTTATTCTAGAAATTGAAGAAAAAAATGATGGTGTAAAAGACAATGATGCAAATCTTGCAAATTCCATTGTAGTAGTGATTGATAATTGTTTACAACATAGCTATACTCCACTTGGAGTTACAATGAGAGGTGACTCCACAATAGCTTTAGGTAGTGGCAAAGCGTTTGGATTAAAACAACAAGTTAGATTCAAGCAAATGAAAATTAGACTAAAATTACATTTTTAGGGAAATTACCTTACATTGTTAGAAAATCCTTTTACAAATTATTGTTGTTTTGAAAACCTTGATATGAATGCCTTTTTATAGCTATTGCATCCAAAGAAATTTTGATAAAGCACGTAAATTGTTATAGTAAATGTGGGTAGATAGCAGTCGTTTTTTAATCAACCTTGATATAGGAGAGTTTGCATGCTTTTTAAATTCAACAACAACATATATGCCACTAATTTGTAAAGCTTTGTGGTTGATCAACTTACCTATTATGTGACTTGAAAGAGCCCATGGTATAAGCCATTTTCTTAGTCTTGAACCAAGTCCCTAGCAACATGTCTTATCCTCACAAAAGCAACAAAACACACAACAAAATTGAGAGAGAGAGAGAGGAAGACAAGAAAAAAAGAAGATGGAAAAATACAACGCTCAATGAAACGAAAAAGACAATTCTACTAGCCTAATTATAGCTAGGGCAACATTCCAACCAAACTATAGGTTTCAGGTAATAAGCTTCCGACTTCTTTCTCATTGTTGGCCCCCATACAAACATATTGAAGTTGCAATGATTTATATCATAATGTTAATGCAATACCTAAAATTACAAAAGTGTGGCAAAAGAATTTTTAAAAAAATAGCTAAGGAATCTTATGAAATTTTTGTACTAGTACACAATACTTTTAAAAAATTTGAGCAAAGGACCTTAATTTTATAAAATTTTGGCATTTAAAAATAAAGAATTTTTTTACTGAATCTTAAATGTATTATGATATATGATTATAGGTGAATAACAAGTTTGTCTTTTTGCTAAATAATTATTTAATTTTGAGGTTTTGATTTTGAAATATATATATATTCCCAAATATTTCAAGAGATGTTTCATTTTCTTCCACCAAAAAATTTAATTGAAAAAAAAATATTTTGCGAAAGTTTCAGCATGCTTAAAATAATATAATTTCTGCTGAACCTGTTTTTAATTAAGCTATTTGCACTATTAAAAATGTTTTTTTTTTTAATGATTGAATTTTAGTCAAAACAAACATTTGGAAAAGATGATGATTATATAGCCAAAATTGACCCATCATTTTGAACAACATTAAGTAACATCTTAGTCATAAAATTAGACATGACTAAGTTGTTAATTGTGTGGACACCTATTATGTCCCTTTGACATGATTACTCTATTTTAATTAAAAAATAACAATTGTTAGTTAACACGGCTTGCCTTTTTTTTCTAACTAAAAAATTAACATAGGTGCTAGTTCTTGTTGACTCACATATAATACAAATAAAATTATTATAATTCAAAATTATTTATTAATAAAATATAAAATTACAATTCCTAGGGATGTAAAATGGAAGCCTAGACATGGCAAGGAGAAGTTTACTGCATAAGGTGCCCTCCAGATACACAAGAAATTTCTCTGCCAGTGCTTTAAAGGGCCCATTTGTATCTGAAAAGGTAAAAAGTAAAATTAAAAAAAAAAAAAAGCTATTGGCAGATAATTAAACGTATGTATTTGATTTGTAGTCGTAGTGAGTCGTGACATGTTCCGTACATACGTTCCAAGTATATACGCGATTTGTAGGTCAACGAAATACGTACACAGTAGACGACGCACGAAGCGAAACCCTAATTGTCCCTGTCGCTGTTTGGGCGTCCGCAGCACGACGTCCCGCTGCACTAGCCCGCGAAGCTGCTGCTGCTATTGCTGCTGCTGCGCTCATCGTTGCCTTGCTAAGGACATGAAGCGGATGGAGTAGGCAACCAACCCGATGCTTCTTTCGTTGCTGTCGAATTTTTCTCCTTTCTTGTTGTTTTCTCTTGTAATAGTGGCATAACTGGGGGAAACAAACGGTACTGGCGTCTGGTGGAGTTCTATCTGGTTTCATTCTGTGATTGTGAGCGTGGAGTTTCCTGGAGGGTTTTGGAATTTGTAGTTTTCGGAAACGGGAGTTTCTGTTAGATTTTTTTTGGTGTGTTTTGGTGAAGCTGAAATCTGCGTGGGATCGATCGAGAAGAAAACATGGCGTACGTTGATCACACCTTTTCTATTAGCGATGAGCCCACAGGCACTTTCATCGTAAACAACAAACCTCCTATCAAGGAAATTGCATTTGCCATTGCTTTATTGTCGCTTGGAGCGCTCGGTTTGCTATTCGGGATCATCATGATCGTAAACAAGGTCGGGGGAGATAGAGGTCATGGTAAGCCTTTCTCACACCAACTTCCTTCCTTTGCTGTTCTCGTTACCACCGGGTAGTCTTTTGAAGCGGCTAAGATACCAGACAAGTCTTTGATGTTTCTATCTATCGGTGCCGCTAGTTTTCAATGGTGCTAGGGTTTGGAAAAAAGGCTGATTGGTTCTTTTGTTATGTAGTTGCAGGCACTTGCAAGATGTTATAATATTGCTCTGGGAAAAAAAATCTCATATTTCCAACGTGTTTTGTTTTGTGACAGGAATTGCTTTCTCGATTCTTGGAGCTCTTCTGTTCATGCCGGGTTTCTATTATACCAGGATTGCATACTATGCCTACAAAGGTTACAAAGGGTTTTCTTTCTCTAATATCCCAGCTGTCTGACACAGCAGCAGCACTCAGTGAAAACCCACACTGTTTGTATTATGTATGTATTGATTTGTGTCTGTTTGGATGCCTCATGCCTTGGAAATGAAGGCATCCAGGGTGATTAAGCAGAAAATGGGAGATCAAGTGTTGTTGTACTACTGGTCGGATATCCTATTGCCCTTCATTGATGATGCTATGAGAAGTTTCCACCTCAAGAGGTAGGTACGGACACAAGAGGGCCCCTTCATATAGGCATAAACAGGTCATTTAGGTTATGGAGGACAGTCTTGTTACTTGGGGTAAGAAGTCCTTTGGTAATGTGTTTACAGAGTAGTGGAGTTCATACATTTCTCACACATGAAGCATCAAATCTTTTGAACTTGCAAGTGAACATGGAATGTTTCTCAATAATGTAAATAATGCCTGCTCCTGGATGTGGATAAATTATCTCCTTGTGTATGTCTCTCCGTATATAATTAATTTTATCTATGAGCAGTGTTCCCAATGGCTTTGGCTTTGCCTAGACTGTTTTTTCACTGTTTCAATGAATTTGTGATGTTGTTCTGTCTTATCCATGTTTCCAAATGAAGCATATGCATGCTGTAGTTAGTTTTTTGAACTCAGATGCTTACTCACAGCTTTTGCTGAAGTCCTTCAAAATCATCAGGATTGACTGTTCTTCCTCTTCTAATCACATGTTGCCATTTGGAAGTTGCATATTGTTGTTGTCCCTCCACATACTACTGGGAGTGTCTCTCTCTTTTGTATTCCCATAGTATGGTCCAGAGTCAACATGGACAGCTGATCCATGTTAACTCTGTTGACATGTTAACTACTTGTTCCTTGAAAGAAGATGGTGTTACTGTATCTGAGCTCTTTGTAAATGGTCTCAGCAGCTTCATGTGGTTGTTTGATTTGGTGAAGTGCTTTGCTTTTCCACTTGGATTTGACAAAGGACTTTGAGTTTTCAGCCTTCTTGTTCAAGCTACGGACATGAGCCTGGATGAACTTTTGCAACAGTCTGATCCAACACCTTGGAAAGAGGAGCCATTATCCCCAAAGGAAATGAGACACCCTGGGTGTTGCTGCAACCCTGATAGTGAATAGTGAAATTCTGCAGCAGACAAACACCAAGTCTGGGCCTCATGAAATGTAAGTCTGAGGTCTCTCCTGTTTTGGATCAGCTCACTTTTGGTTATCATTAGGCCATGTATGGTCTTCTGGGTTGCAACCAGTTATGGTTGTTAAGTAAAAATGTCCACCTTCAGCATGGAAACAGTAGCCCTAAGCGATCGACATTGCCAAGGAACAAATTCTAGATCTAGATGATTGAGTTTTATTTGGAATATAAAGGTTGTTGCATGGTGATTGTTAGGATTGTAAGGAGGGGAAATGTTGTGGGGAAGATGGAGGTTGTGTGCCAATCTAATTGAGAAGATATTTTCTACACACTGTGCATATTAGTGTAGGGACTTTGTCCAAGAACTCCCCACACTATTGTAGGTGTCAAGGCGAATTGACATCATGCACAGATTCAAGGCCCTCTAAAACAGCTTTAATGTTAGCTTAGATTAGGGCATTAGTTTAGTTGATCAGTCATCTCTTCAATATTCTGTTTTCAGCTCCACCAGAATTCACTCAGTTTTTGTGGGAATTTTACAATTTGCATTTACTCTTATATTAGGTTTTAGAACAGGGATGTGCACCTAACATCTGTCTATGCTTCGGCTACAATTTGCTGCACATATGAAGGCTACATGATAGCTACTTGTTGATCACATAAGTATAGATCTAATTCTGAAGACCTTTGAAGCTCCTGTTTCCATTGGCAAAGGTGTACATTTACTACCACCTGCAACTGGAAAAACACAGATACATAAATCTTTTCCTCAGGACAGTGAATCCTGCGACTGGCTTATGTGTGCCTGTTGTTCCCAGAAAGCAGTTAGCCAAACTATAGTGAAATTTTCATTCAGGTTGTGTGGACAGTACAACATTACCCTGCAACCACCCTCAGACAAATCAATCTTTGAGATTAAACCAGCAGAGCTCTGTGTTTTGGAGCTTTTCTATCTGGTGCTCAACACATGCTCAGACAGATGCATCCCAAAAGGCAGAAGCTTGTACCATTGTGGAATCCATGACACCTTCAACACAGAAAACAGTAAAATGTAACCTGCCTATTTTGATGCATTGAAACAAAGAGGATACATAGAAAGACCTCTGATGGCAGTAGCATCAAGCTCCCTGCATGGTTTTCCCACACCAATCAATCACCATATGCAGCATGAGACCTTCATATTTGCATACAGTGAGCCTCAGCCATCAAGACCACAAATCAATGATGAATGGAACTTTGTGAACTTATGTGTCTCTGTGTCACAAAAGATGATACAATCAGCCTTGACTAGCTATAAAACTAGCTAGTAAATTCAGCAATCTCTTAAACTTAGCCATTCCATTTTAGCTATGCGCACAAGCAGTTCAAAAATTCTGCCATACTACCACACAAAAGCTTTGATATCCTGCCAGAACGTATTGCACTATCATCTTCAAGGAACAATTGAGATGATAAGGACCTCAAGAAGAGAATTCTTGCCAAGAAGTGAAGCAATAGATGTCTTCTGGCTCTTCTCAGTAATCATGAGTTCACCTCCCAGGATAGAACATCCAGTAGAGAACAATTGACACCCTTCTGAGAAAAGTTCAAATTTCGATTTGCTGGATTGATAAGAATTCTGGTTTGATGTCATATGGGAACAAGGAGTGCCAATCTTCTCAGCTGTCACTTCCATCTCCTGACTCTCTAGTTCGTGGGCGTTTTGTCAAATTAGGGCTAACACATACAGGTTGATCTTCACTAAAAGTTCGTTTCATCCATCTACTGTATCCAAGTTCTACAGTGCAAAAATCTTTCTTGTCTCTTGCATTGTCCATACCACTCCATGATGCAGCTCGTTGTCCTATCTCCAGATTTTCAATTTTGCTGATCTGCCATCTCTTGTCACCATTAGTGGTCTCTTCAAAACTTTCTAGAACTAACCTATTCTCTACTTCCTGTTCTGGAATCTCCAACTCAACTACTTCTTCTCTCAAATGGTCTCCTGCACCTTCACTGCAATTCAAAACTTGCAACAAATCAGTATCTATCTCTTTCTCTATTTTGGGAGCAAGGTCATGCCTTATGTCAGCATTTTCCTGAGACATGGTAGGTGGCATTGCTTCCAAATCAAACTGTTCTTGAGACCTAGCAAGAGGCAGCATATCATCATAGGAGTTGTGTTGGATTGGTCGTCCTTGTGGAAATTGCTGATCCAAGCATAAAATTTGTGCAGAGTCTGCAAGAAGCTCTGTGCTCAATGGAGACTTGCAAAGACGCTCATAAGCTTCATATGGTGCTGCTCGCAAGTCTGGTGAGCAACTTGTGTGTGTAGTGGGGGTCTTTGGGCCTTGAATGAGCTGGAAAAACTGGTGCATGACAGCAGAGTTCCTGAACTCAATGAAAGCTGAACTGTTGTCCACCAAGGTCACCTCCACAGGTGGGCCACGTTCACCTGGCTTAAACACATTATGAACAATCCTCTGCAGGTCACGTTCTTGACATCCTGCAGGGAATCCCCAGACTAATGCAACAGTCAAGTTGTCTGTGCGGCGATTAGCATGAGGATGAGGACTGCAAAATGCTTTCACCCCTGCAGCCTCTTTCCCAGAGCTCAAATCCAGTGCCATATTGCCAACCCAGCCCAAGGCCAAAACATTGGTGTAGCTTGCTAGCCCAGCATCCCCCTGTTTCACTGCCTGAGGTAAGTTTCGGATGGTGGACACATCAACTTGAAGAAGATGGCATGCCTGTGCAAATACAGCTCCAGTCATATATGCATCAAATCCTGCCTCATGCTTCAAACCTGTATCCTTTGCAACTCCATACCCCCGGAAATCCTGTGCAACCTCTACAGCAACCTTTGAGAAAGCAGTGTTGAGAATTTTGCCCTTGCCAAAGTGAAACCTCCCAGATGCCACAGCTTGGTTTGCAAAGCTTTGACAGATGTGGGAGAATACAATGGCCAAAGACGTGCTTCGATTTGCTAGCACTCCTCGCAGTGTTGGTTCAGAGCGAAGAAGATACTTTGTATCAACTATACATGGGAACAAACTTTGCAAGGAGGAACAAAACTGGGCTGCACTTGATGGCAAAGGTGTCATAAACTTACTGTGCAGATGCAGCATGTCAAGAATACAGTTGTGACCAATGACAGGCAGGCCTGATTCTGAAATTGCATCAATGACTTTCCGAAATCCAACAGCCTCTGAAACCCTACCTTCCAGAGATTGTCTCTCCTCCTGAGCTAATTCCTCTAGCAGCTGGTTCTTATCCTCCTTTGAAGAAGTAAAAATGACTTGTATCAGGGTCTGGCTCCGGTCACCAGCAGTAGTGCTACCTGCAGCAGATCCCTTCTCTTTCACCACCCCAACAAGATCATGAAAATTCTTCCTCAAAACCTGCTTCACAAGCTTTGATTGGAACATGCTCATCGGCTCCAGCACCAATGAGGGCCTCAAGCTGCCAAAGCTAGAACCAACTGCAATATCCTGCTTAGGAATGATAGGATCTTCTTTGATAGGATCTATAGGAAGTGAAAATAGGTCTGACGTCACAACAACACTTGGTCCTCCTGCACCTCCTCCTCCTCCTCCACCACCATCAGTCCACTGCCATTTCCTTTGATTACTGAGCAAACCATCTCGCCATTTCCCAACTTGCACCCTGATCCTCTCCGCAAACAGCACATCTCCTGATCGTGTTAATGGGATCTCAGGCTCCCCTGTAATGCTTTGCTTCTTGATATCGGGACAAGGAGGCCCTAACCCTAGCTTGGACCGGGCTGCAACCTCTTGATCCCTGGATAAGTAAGAAACGCCCTCGTATACACATGTATTGAAATCAAATTTGTGCTTGGCCAGAAACTCTAAGGAAGTTGTTTGGGCGAAGAAAGCTCGTGACGGCATGTCCAGCTGCAGTTCATTACGTGGAAAGATGAAGAAATTGTAAGGGAAAGCGATAAACTTTTTACCAGTCTGGTCCCATTTGAATGGACACACTCCACATTGCCATACTGCAAATTTCTCAGCACTATGCTTCAGATTCTGGTACCGTATCTCGCATGTGTCCATCTCCTGATGCCGCCTCCACACTGTGCTTTCCACTCCTGTCATCTCCAGATCTATGGCCACGAAATCGGCTACCTGCAGATGCCTTTTCAGCTGTTCATAAGCCTCCACGAAGTTCCTCTTGCTCACATTCGCCATCGCAACCAATCCCACGCCCTTGATCCCGGAGGCCGACGACGACGACGACAAACCCCTTGTTGATACCCCCAGAACTCCACCCGCACTTGTTGGCAACAAGTCAGACCTCCATCTGTTGCTTCTGAAAGCTGTAAGGAGGCGTGGAACCCATATATGGGGTGCCATGCGCACCATCCATTGGCGCACGGGCATCGCCCCGCCCTTCCCCGTTCTCTCTCGCTCTCTCTCGCTCTCTCTCTGCGCGCTGGCGTCTCCTTGTGCTCCTGCTGCTTCCTAGCTTCGCTTAGGGTTTCTGCAGCGAGGAAGAAGACCAAAAATGACCCTTTTCACACAAAGATTGAAAAGAGATTTAAAAAAGCCTCTTTTCACACGCTAAGGTTGAAAGGAGAGAACCAAATAGCTTCCAGTGATTTTTTAGGAATTTTTGTTTGTAGCCAAAGTTGCGATCATCCATAGAAAAAGTGTGGAAAAAGTGGCGATCGTCCCTAGGAAGATTTAGCCAAATCTGGCTACAAACCAGAAGTAAAGTAAAAGTCTTTAATCATCCTTCTTTATTTTTGACTAAAAAATGAAAAACATGAATAAAAATATGGCGATTTTTACTTCTTTTCCTCTCTCATTTTTGGCGACAGAAAACTTCCGAAATCGCTTCTTTCTCAGAATTTTAACTTTTAATTGCGATTTTTGGCGAAATTTCGCCAGTGTTAAAAAAACACTAATATTATTATTGGCTACGTACTGTGAACCAACAACTGAAGTCATTCCGGGTCCGGGTCGATGCTTCTTGTCCTTCTTCTTCCTCAGAGTTCCTCCGGGTCGGTGCGGGGAACATAAAGAGAACGTAGAAACTCGAAGAAGTTTATGTTCCCTTCCTTACTCCATTTGGCGTTCGCGAGAGTTCTCAGGGCTGCGACGGGGGAATAGGGAAAGGGAGGGAGGAGAAGAAGAAGAGTGGGGGCGAGGGTTTGCGCTACGAAGCTTTGCTTGCACATAGCGATGGCGGCAGACATGGAAAACGGCAGTGTTCTCGCACCTACCGCCACCACAGACTTCAAGGATGCTGCTGTTGCTGCTGCTGCAGTTTCCAACGGAACGGTGGACTTGGTTAATAAGAAGCCGTCAGAGAACGGGGGCCGGCAAAATGGAGAGATTGGCATCAATGGAGGAGGAGGAGGAGGAGACCAACTAGAGGTTGCTGCCACGAAGAAGGTCCGTGATGCTGAGGGGCGGAGACGGCGACGAAAGCAGAAGAAGAAATTGAAGGACGCTGCTGCCGGAAAGAGGGAAGACTCTGCTGCGGAAAATGATAGCGACAAAGAAGATGCGGCTGCTGTGGAGGTATAGTTATTCTTCCCTGACCCTTTTTACATGTGTAGTAGGTTAATCAGTATTTTGCTAGCCTGCTTTGTTTCCTGACCTCTGCTGGCTGCCCCTTGGATCAGTGACACCTTGTCTGTTCTTTATCCATCTTGGCCACTTACTAGTTGGCTATATGTAGCAAAGATTGGACCCCAACCAACCATGGTGTGTGTCATGCATCTGATCATGTTGGCCACTTCAAAAGTGCATGTCTTCTCAAAAAAAAGGATAATGGAAGAATTGGCTTCTGCTTCCCACTTAGGAGCGGATTGCAAGTCTTCTTTTATGTGCATTATCTTACTCATAGATTCTGGTTTTCCATACATGTAATTTTTGAGGATTACTGATATGTCCTGATTTGGTAGTAGTGGACATGAGACTGATTTTTGCAGTTCATAGTCCTCACCTTCCATGGTTACTGGCTCTTGTCCATAATCACTCTCATGTTTCTGTTACTGGTGTGATCTATGGATGCAATCTCCCGACCTTGCTGTAATTTGTCATCCTGTCATGAGATTTGCACACCTTGTCTGTATTGTTCTTTTTTCACAATTGTTACTAGTCTTGTAATGAGATAGGTGAGGAAGGTTGATACTGACACAGAGTGTTGCACACTTGCACTTCAGCTGGCAGAGAAAGTTGAAGTGGAATACGTCTCAGAGAAACCGGATTTTGAGGATGCCAGTGGTCCCCTCATTGAGGACTTTCTTCGGGTATTTGAGAAATTTGCAGTTGTTGAAGAGATGTTCCCTGTTGCTAAGGTGTGTTACATGAACCTTGACATTTGTTACTAGTAATATTTTCTTTGCCTGGCATTGCTCTTAATCCTGATCATGGTATTATTAGCTACAGAGTTCTCTTCAAAGAGTGACTGTTTGAAAGCTATGATGGAGTAGGTCGGTATTGAAAAAAGGCTATTTCAAGGCAGCATGGAAGGAAGCTTCCCCATATGTAATCTGATTAGTTGTGGAAATACCTGTATAGGATGAGGATGTGAAGGCAGAAAAAACAGCCCAGAATGAAGTGCCAAGGAAGAAGTCAGAAGATGACTCAGATGAAGATGAAGATGAAGATGATACAGAGAAAGAGAAGGGTCTATCCAACAAGAAGAAGAAGGTGAATTTCACTCACAATTAGAGGTTATGAAGGAAAGATTATTTCTCTAAGATTGTTCTCTACGTCTAGATCAGCATATATGAATTGCATGTCCAACCTTTTTCCCTTGTCATCATTTCTTGATCAGCAAGGTTGAATAGTGGATTGTTATTTTCGGCTTGTGCAGTTGCAACGTCGTATGAAGATTGCAGAGCTCAAGCAGCAATGCCTGAAACCTGATGTAGTTGAGGTAATGTGCCAAAAAAATCCACTATCTTTGGGTAGCTAGTAAGTTCTGAAGATACTAAATTGAATTATGGTGAATAACCATGCCTCACAGGACTTTCAGTGGTAATTGTTGGCTCTTTCCATTGGTGCAACAGGTGTGGGATGCAACAGCAGCAGACCCACGACTGCTGGTATTTCTGAAGGGCTATCGCAACACTGTCCCTGTTCCTAGGCATTGGTGCCAGAAGCGGAAATTTCTACAGGTGATTCACATCATTCTTTTAACCTATCAACTGGGGACCAACACCCCAGTGGAGCTGGGACTAATGGGGATGAGAGAGTGAGAATGAAAGAGGCTGAGCCTGGGGTCTTGCACTTAAGAAAGTTGACAGATGGCGAGCTGGCATTGCCTCTTATTTGGTACATGTGGTGTCTGCAGGATGCGGTCCATGGCCAAGTTTGATATATGGATGGAGGACTGGTATGTGGGTGGCTGTGGAGAAAAGCCTCCCTGTTTATCAGGAGGATAGAATGTGTTATGTGTGAAGTGATTTGGATGAGAGACATTACATCTGCTGTGTGTCTTTAGTTACTTGTGGATGTTGTCTTTGTGTGTTGCTCCCTTTCCAAGTATGAAATTGGGGCTTAGTGCTTAGGTGTGAGAAGGATTTGTCACTTGGCAGTATCTAATAGGGGGAGCCTTGTTAGAACAGAAAATTGCATGGATATAGGACTGTCAAATTACTAGTTTTTTGTTGAGGGAGGGGAGCTTCAAAAGATGCTCTACCTCTTGTACAGGTTTTTGTGCGGGTTTTTGTGTGGTCTGACTGAAAGTTTTGACCCTGGCACTGCAGAATCTGCTGGGCGTGCAACCCTTCCCCTTCAGTGTTGTCTTTGTAGTATTCTTATTTGGTTAAACAGTATTCTCCTGTTCAGAACTGAGGAAACCTCATGTAGGTCTTCCATGTACTGTACCTGGATGCATTACTGACAGATTTGAACAATGCAGCACATCAGGGCCATGTGTGCAAGCAACCTCAGCATGCATGCAGGATATTACATGTGGGATTGGTTTGTTGGAGAGATAAATTTATGGAGTAGAGGAGATATTTCCTGGGGTGTCATTTATTGGTAGGATTAAAGCACAGATCAGTTCTGGTTCTGATGGTTGCTATGCTTTCAGGGCAAGCGTGGTATTGAGAAGCAGCCATTTCAGCTTCCTGATTTTATTGCAGCAACTGGTATTGAGAAAATCAGACAGGTATGGATATTTTAACAGATAATGGACTAGTTGATGAGCTGGTTGTATGCCCTATATCTTTGATTTGTATGTGTCATGTTTTTCAGTTTGATCCATATGTATAGTTTCAGGCAGTTAGATAGGGATGAGGCAAGGTTTAATCAACTTTGTAGATTTGTTCCTAACAAAGTTAGCTGTTTCTAAAGTTCCTTTTTCTTATCCTTTGGGATGATAGGCATATATTGAGAAAGAGGATAGCAAGAAGCTCAAGCAAAAGCAGAGGGAGAAGATGCAGCCAAAGATGGGGAAAATGGACATTGACTACCAGGTTTGTTGTGCTGAACATTTAGGATTATCACAACCTTCTAAACTTTTGTAATATTCAATCTGTGCCAACTGGGGGAGTCTGCAACTGAATTTATCAGGTCCTGTTTTGAATAAATAATGATCATCTATCAGGCTTCTTTAACATTCTGGTATGGTGAACTTGCTGACTTGGTGTCGCATTAGTATCAGCTTGGACTTTGTAATGGATATCTTAGGAGCTATTTTGTGCTACTTTTTCAGGTGCTTCATGATGCATTCTTCAAATACCAGACAAAACCAAAGCTCACTCACCATGGTGACCTCTACCACGAAGGAAAGGAGTTTGAGGTGAGTAGTATGTTTGTATCATCACCCCAGTGTCTATGTGCTCCCTATGATGCCAAGTCCATATTGCAGTAGGGATTTGCAACCCCAATCAGGGGGAGATGTGTGTGAGTTTGTTTGTTTGTACTTTGTACAGCTCCAGTTGAACCAAGGACCTTATTCCAGGTTATGTACATAGGCTGAAAGAGGAAGTAAACTCACCAGGTTGTGGTTACTTGGGAGTGCAGGTAAAATTACGAGAGATGAAACCTGGACAGTTGTCACAGGAACTGAAAGATGCTCTTGGCATGCCAGAGGGAGCTCCTCCACCTTGGCTCATCAATATGCAGGTCTGTTGGATTGTCAAGTTTTGAACTGCATGTCTTGTAAGCAGGATGATTTTCATTAGAGTAGGTTGAACTTCAGCATTTCATGTGGGTGATAATTGCATTTAGGTTAACATTTAGGTGCTCCTGTGCAGAGATATGGACCTCCTCCCTCTTATCCACAGTTAAAGATTCCTGGGTTGAATGCACCCATCCCAGAAGGAGCTTCATTTGGATATCATGCTGGTGGGTGGGGCAAGCCTCCCGTTGATGAGGTGAGCTGTATGGAGAGCTTCATGTGGAACTGTATCCGTCTAGTTGGTCTGTTGCTATTTGTTCATTGTATTCACACCAATGAGATTTTGCACAATATTAGATTCTGTGGTTGTAGTCAATTTCTGGGATTGTGCAGTCTGAAAGAGAGAAGCTGCACTTCATCATGTTTGTGATGATTATATAGGACTTGAAACTATCACTGGCCTGCGACCTTGGATATTGTTACATGCGGCGACTTATTTTATTGGCTGTTAGGACCCTGGATACTATGTATGGCTAGCTAAATTTCATCATGTGCCTTGCAGCACTATAGTGAAGATGTGTGCTTGAGTGCAAGATAAGCTACTGAACAGGTGGATTTTATTTGCTGTCACAGTATGGACGCCCTTTGTATGGAGATGTGTTTGGTGTTCAGCAGCCAGAGCCTGAGTTTTATGAGGTATGGAACAGATGATTTTACCTGGGTGATGGCAGTTGGAGGATACAGTACAAGGCTAAATCATATGCCCATCATTCAGTTCATTCAAGCCACCAATTCTGATTGTGTGCATGATCTTTGTAGGGTGCTGATTCTTGTCACAATTTTCAGTTTGATTTGCACTGATTGCTATGTTGGTTGTACAGGAGGAGCAAGTTGATCGGTCGAAACACTGGGGTGATCTAGAAGAGGAGGAAGAAGAAGAGGAAGAGGAGGAGGAGGAGGAAGAGCTTGAACTCAATGAAGAGGAGCTGGAAGATGGCATGACTTCTGTCGACACTCTTTCTACGTATGCTTTTTCACAAGCATGAACTTTGCTCACATGATTGTCACTGAGATTCTCTATTGTCACTTTTGTGTCTTAGCAATAGCTGGGTTGTATGTCCAACCAAGTATTTTGGATGGCAGACCACTCATTACTGCCAGGTGCTTTTATTTTCTTCAACAGGACACCCACAGGAGTGGAGACGCCAGATGTTATTGACCTCCGAAAGACACAGAGGAAGGAGCCAGAGAAGCCACTCTACCATGTAAGGCTTTTCTTTTCCACATGGATGTGATTTTCAGATCAGAAGCAAATGTCAGATGTGACTACAGTCTTCTTCTTTTCCTTCATGGAGGCACCATTGTGGTCCATTCTTACATAGGATCTTGATGTTGAATGCAGGTTTTGGAGGAGAAGGAGGAACGCATTCAACCAGGAACACTTCTGGGCGCAAGTCATACGTAAGATTGTTGCTCATTTGACCTATCCATACTTTCGAGTCAGCATTAAATGATTTTTGAGTCCTGGCATTATAGATGCCAGGATAAGAAAAGGGGTTGATGTTATTAAGGAAACCTATCATCAGTCAGCAAAGAGCTGCTTGTAGAACAAGCCCTGACCTTGGAATTTGGTTGTATACTCAGGTATGTTCTTCCTACAGGCGACAAAGCAGCTGTAAAGAAGGTTTGTCTCATCTCTATTGTGTGGGCCTGTTGTCTTCCTTTCTTCTATCCACAAGATCTGCTGATTCTGAAGGGGTTGGACGGTCGACTGCCTGGTTGGAGGGTCAAGTGTCCTTATTTGGATAAATACTGTTCATGTTCAATATTTTGTCATTTTTTTGCAGATGATTCTTTCCTGTTTATGCAGTGTATTTATATGGCTTCAATTATGTCCTCTGGCTTTTTGCATATATAAATATTTACTTGCATCTTAACTTTTGACCTGCTGTCCTTGTGTAGGTTGATTTGCTTAAGAGCCAGAGGACTGATAAAGTGGACATTACCCTGCGTCCAGAGGAACTTGAAGGTCTTGATGATGACGCCCTTGCAGCCAAGTAAGATTGTCTTGACATCATGTCAAGTAGTTGTATGCCCTGTTATTGCTGCTCCATGATGTGCCCTGAACTTGAAGAATAGGAAGTCAGTGGAAAAGATGTGGTCTTGTGTGGTGCAGAATTACTCAGAATAGCAGAAGCTTTTGGAATAAACTTGCTAATTTCATTGTGCCAGCTGTTGGCTTTTATTTTCATGTGATGTGAATATATTAGTTGGAATCTGTTGACAATGTGTCCAGGTATGAGGCTGCTAGTCATGAAGCTACCCTTGCAACACAAAGGGAGGATTTCAGCGATATGGTTGCAGAGGTCAATACTACCCTTGCATCCTATATAGTTTCTTTTTCTTTCTTCAGACAATCAAAGACTCTGCAGATCGAAGTTATGTTCATTAAATGTTGCTTTACAATGATTGCTGAAAGGCTATATTGCTTGTGGATCATGATTTCTTGTAATGGGGATGCTGGGATGTTGTTTTGTGTCAATTCAGGTGGAAAAGAAGAGAAAGCGGAAAGCACAGGAAAAGGAGGGCAAGACTAAGAAGCAAAAGGATTTTAAGTTCTAGCTCAATCTCATCATTCTCTAGGTTAAATTCGATCACTTTGACAGCTGTATGTGAGCTAGAGACTTGGGAGCACTTATGTGCTGTTGAATTTCTCACCTGGAGCATGGTGCAAAGACAAGCCCCATGGTTCTGGGTTGTTCAAGTCCCTTCACATCAATGGCCCTTTTTGTCCTGAGAACTTCACACGTTTCCTGATGTTACCTGATTTTTCACTTGTTGGAGTCATGAATGGAAAGTCTAGTGAACTTAACTGATGAGAGTCATTGACAAAATCTTCCCTCTTGAATCTGTTTAGTCAGATGCTTTTAACTCTAAAGGATTTGGGAGGATGCAGTTTTGGTCAGACTGAAACCAACCATGGAGCATTGTACTGTACCCTGAGCTTATGAGTTTGGCATCAGTCAAGGGTCCTCTAGTTTCTGGACTTCACCTTTTCCACAAGATCTGCTGCAGACAGATAAGACCTCTTTTGCATGATGCTCTCTGTTCTTCAAATTAAGGCAAGGTGGTGTTATTGGAAAACAGGTTTGAACTGTTTTGAAATCTCAAATATGATGCCACTCTGCTAAGAAATGTCTGTTCTCCCTCGCTACATTTGTTCTCAGTTGACACCTTTTGCAGCACATTGGATCTGAGGACAACATCAATTTCATTATGATCATGATCTCCTGCTATTCAAATTGTGGAGTTGTATCCACGGCCTTCCCTTAGTGATTCTGTTAGTTGCTTGTCTAAGTTTGTTCCTCCTTGCACCATAGATTGTAACTTAACATTAAAAGAGTTTGTGACTTCATTCACAAAATCATCAACTCCGACCTCAGATCTTTCAGAACAGGGAGAAACTTTCTACTTGGCAGCAGCTGGCCTTGTAGCTCCCACCTCCACCCTGACCAGGACCTCCAGCGCTCACCTGCAAGGGACCTGAGGCGCCCGTCCTCAAAATGGAAACCATAAGGGAAAATAGTGCTGAACATTTCCTACTTTAACTGTTGTTGGTTTGAACTCTGAGCTTTTCATAAGTGGTGAGAGTCATTATGAGTCGGCTCTTGTGTTAGACCAGAGCAAAAAATTAAAATAAAATAAAAATACATCCATCCACACCCAAATTGTAAATCCAATGTGCTGTTGACAAACTTGTGTGTTGAATCACACCCAAAAAATTCACATAAAAAGCCCATCTCTCAGAAGAATGAGTTTACAAGAGTTTTCTGGACCTGCACTCTACAATTCAATTTTAAGTGTGCTTTTCTTTAATTTGGTTTTTTGTCACTCTGGTTTTAGTTTATATTGTTTTGCTCTTTGCATTTTGGGGTGTTAAAGCAACTGAAGACAAAGGAAGAAGTCGAGACTTTCTGGGAGCAAATTGAAGGCCCTGCAAATGATGAGCAGTAGACTCCAGGGTGTGTAGAGAGTCTTCTTGAGCTCATTTTGAGAGAAGAAAAAATCACAGGTAATTGGTTCATTGATAATGGCTTCATTGGAGAATTGAATGAAGTACTAGTCCATCTTTCAGCAGATTCATCTCAATCTCAAACTTCTTGTAGCGTATTGTAGAATTCAGGATTAGAATTAGAGCCCCACTAGGTCACAAGTTGTTGGGTTTTTCTTTTTCTTTTTCTTTTCCTTTTTTTTCCCTGTGAACCTGATCTCTGACAACCATCTGAAAGCTATAGTTTCTCAGAATCATGGGGAATGGTTGGTGTTATGTAACCCCATATGAGCTTGAGTTTTTCAATTTGGAATGAGGAATAGATTGGTTCTTTGTGGCATTGGGATTATAAGCGTACGAGTGTGGTTTGTGACAAGTTCATCCACAAAGCACTTCAACATGGGTGAGGAGAGACCACACCTCTCAACTATGAAGCATGAATTGTCACAAACATCCCACTTGGTGCCACACCAGCAAATGTACTCTTGAGCACAGAACCAAATTGTGCATTGATCCATCCTTTCTGTTACAACCAGACTTGGGGCCATATCCAGGACCCTTACTGGTTTTGACACCCTCTGACCCATTGATTTGATAGCAAATCACCAGATCTTGGTACCTGCAGGTAGCATGGCTCCAGTATTCGTTGAAACACTGAAGCAAGTCTAAGGGTGTACAAGGTTTTTTGGTGGATTTCCTAATGGGAGGAGTCTCTTCTGGTATGGCAAAGACAGCAACTGCACCCATTGAATGAGTCAAGCTTTTGATCCAGAACCAGGATGAGATGCTGAAATCAGGTTGTCTTCTGGAGCCCTACAAGGGAATTGGCAAGTGGTTTTCCCACACCATTAGAGATGAGGGTTTTCTTTCTCTTTGGCATTCTAATGAGGTTAACATCATCTGCTATTTTCCAACTCATGTGTGTTCTACATCCACTCGGAAAAAACCTACGTCCACTCAGAAAAGACCTACACTGAGTGAATTCCTCAATTAATCGACAGTCAAATTCATCGATTAATTCTAAGTTTATTGGCATTTGAAGCTTCACAATCATTCCAATAATGTTCTATTTGGAATTATTGAAGCCATGGATGCAAGATGTGCATAACATTGTCTTACAAAGTTTGGAAGGTGTTTGTAATCGCATGTGAGCACTCAATTTTTGCATTCAAAGACCACTTCAAGTCTTTCGTTTGGTTACAAGAAAGAAAAGGGTGGTTACTGGAAGTGGTTGGCCAGAAACCTTGCATCAGGGGCATTAGCAGGCGCCTCATCTTTCATCTTTGTGTACTCTTTGGATCATGCACGAACATGACTACCCAATGATGCCAAAATCTTCAATGAATATGGATGAGGAGCAACAATTCAATGGATTGTTGGATGTGTATAAGAAGACCTTTGCTACCGACGGCCTTGCTGGACTTTATAGAGGATTTTTTGGTCACTTGTGCTGGTAACATTGTGTGTTGTGCTTGAAAGTGGCAACACTTAAGGTTACCCCATTGGGTTTAGGGATGCCACTTCCTTCCTCCAATTGAGGATGATGAAATTTTTCCAATTTTTCCATTCTCTAAATTTAGTGATTCCCCAAACACATTTTCATTAATTTGTGATCACATTCAAAGCTTCTTCATTCTATAAATTTTCAGTAGCACTTGTTTCCATTTTTGAATCCAGGTTTTCTTTTAGAAGAATGCAATTTACAAGTTGCCCTTTACAATTTCATGTGCATTTGTTGTTATGTATTATTACCAATTGTTATTAAAGTGCACATTTTAGCACAGTTTTTTCAAAATCATTTCATCATGGAAACCATTTTTTTTTATATAAAAAGATCCTCCTCCTCATATGGGGTTTCAAATGATCCCCATTCGATCCCCAATTGCTTGTATTTGATTTCTCATAAACTGTTCATGCCCCCTTTAAAGGGAGAAAATTTTCCATATACGAACTGATTATAGGATACCTTACTATGTTTTTTATTCTTTATGTGTAGGGTAAGGACCAAGAATGGGCTGTTTATAGGAATAAGGACCTGGCCTGAGACTTTTGAAGAGTGTGTGGTATTCAAATTCCATGGCCCCCATTCGAGGTCAGCTTGAAGATTAGGTCGAATTTTAAAGGCCCATGATTTTGTTGGGCCTTGAAGGGGGACTATTGCATTGGACCCAACTTTTGGAAGTTTTACCTTATTAGAACCAGTTTCACATTTGGTGAACCGGTTTCTTTGGTGAAAGTGTTTAGATTGGAATGGATTGTTTTGGTGTTCAGAGTGTGTGGAGAGAGTAGGTAGATGTACAATGTATCTTATCTATTGGCAGGGCCAGCGTGTTTGTGATACCTTGTTTTAAGGAGAGGATGGCCCCTTGCATACAAGGTGTCATCCTCTATTTGTAACAGAAATTTTACTCTGGGTAAAGCACACCCGCCACACATGATTAGAAAAAATTGACTGGTATTTGATGTCCGGTTTTCATATTTCAGTTCAAAGTGTTCTCAACGTTCCCCTCACATCATCCGATCTGTGATTTTTTTGGGGACAAAATTTCACAACCTGGTGACAAGAAAGATGGCCTTGCAAGAAAGTACAAAGGCTTTTTTTTCTTGGCAAAAAATGCTGGCCCAATGTCCTCATATTATGAAGAAAAAACCATTTGAAATTGCCATATTTAGACAAATCGGTTGCGAGTAGCCAAACCATAGCAAGAATGCTAAACAGTATTTGTACTGTCCTCTTTGATGTGTAGCCAAAATTGGCTAAGTCCTCTTGTGGATAATTGCCAACCCACGTACCTCACAGCTTTTATTTATAAAATTTAAATTGAAAAAAATTGAATTCTAAATAATTTTAAATTTTAAATAAATTTAATATAAGAAAATTTTAAAAGAAGAACAGTGCAACCCATACCCAAGAAAAATTTGGGTAAAAAACCCATCGTACAAAAAATGTGCAAACTGCAGTCCCTTTCAATCATCAGTTCCATAAAATTGACAATAAAATTCATTCCATATTATAAAAAGAAAATAAAAACTTTCTTCTGCAACCTTGCGCAGCCGGGGAATCGAACCCCGGTCAGTACCGTGGGAGGGTACTATGATACCACTACACCAGCTGCGCTTCATGTATCAATATGACTGTATCTTTTAACTTTATAAAATTAATTACTGTAGCCTGCATCCACAACAGTACTGGAACAGCGCCTTGCCTAAGGGTAAGAGCCCACAAGCATTACTAAAATATAATTGCATCCTTCCATGGGCAACTATGTTTTCAAAAAACTTGCTGTCATTTTTTTTTCCATGATACCCATTTACATGCATCCACCGAGTATCATGAGATAATTCTTACACCATTTAAAGCCCTCATGTTTTAGTATTTTTATTCTTAGGTATAAAAGCCCTTTACAGGCTAGTCAATGAGATCTTTCAAAAGATCCGACCATGAGTATATTTCATGGCACCCAACATGGGGCTGTAATAAAATAAAACAATATTACTCCCCCGCCCCCCCCAGAAAGAAAAAAAGTTGGATATTGTAAAGGAAAGCACACCAAGATAACATGTTAGATGCACGACCAAACATCTAGTTATCTTGGTTATGCCAATATGGTCGTGCACCAAGATAAAATCGTGCATGGTTTTGACATAATTTTTGGCTACTAAATTGTAAGCAACATGGACACACAAAGTATTTGATTGATTAGCTTTGGTATTGTGACACTTGGAATTAGCTCCTATGGGGATCTTGGTAAAGATTGGTGGAAAGGTGAATTCTTAATTCAGAAACTTGACTTCCATTTGAAGTTGAAACCCAAACCAAGTTGAAAGTTGAAAAACGTTCTTTCTCAAGTATTATTGAGTTTGGAAAACTCAAACAACCACTGGGCTTAAAGTCAAGGCACTTTTGCACCAACACTGTTATCTAGCCTGTTTTGAGGCCTGCCAGAATTCTAGAAGTGGGCCATACTTCATTTGACTAATTGTACGTGTCGGAGAAGTGGAAATATGTGCAGCAGCAATGGAGGCACTCTAGCAAAAGGAAAGACAGGATGAAACTCAGTTTACCACCAAAATTGATGGTTTTCTCAATTTCAACCCTCATTGAATGCTAATGTACTTGTTTGCAGCTTTTTTTTAAAATCTCACCCGTGTGTGACCAAACTCAGGGTTCTGGTACTGTATTTTCATTACTTTACTGATAACTCTATTATTTTATTGACCAAATGGAAGTTGTGAGAGAACTTCAGAAACATTTCCTTTAAGCATAAGGGAAGGGTTGGTCCAAAGAAGGTTATGTTGTTTGACAGTATCCAAATTTGGCACCCCATGTCACCTTCCCTTCCCCCGACATAAAAAGCTTACATGATTTGTGTAACAGAAAATTGACTCTGCATCTCTTTTTGTATTACAAAATCGACTCTTGCAAGTTTAGCTGCTGTCCCTGCTTCAACAGGCAGTTTAAGCAACTACTCTAGCCTTTCTCTCATTTTTTTTCATTATATATGTGGATAGGGTTTAGGGTTTAAACCCTAAACCCTACAACATATATGTGAGAAACATATCTCATTACTCCACTTAAATGGCTTTTCTAGAACATTGTGGCAGATTGTGATATACCATCATAGTACATGTGAATGGTTGCAAGTTTTCAATTATCAGGTTTGAAGTTAAAACTGAGACAGTGTAAACACACTAAGCAATCTCATAAACATAAATAAGAATGTGTTTATTAATTTTTATAATCATTATTTGCCAAATATTTCAGAATTTAAATACCAAGTGTCGAAGTTAAGATTTAAAATTTAGTTAATCGGCAGTTTGTTGTTGAATCCGATCAGGGAGTAAGGTAGTCGAGATCAGCTCATAGCCCAGCTATTCTTGAAGCTCTCTTAAAATAGATAGGTTACAAACTACAATAGATCAGGTTTAGATAGGTTACAAACTACAATAGAAAAAATTTACATAGCTAGGTAAATCTAATGTGCCATGCAATTCATTATAGTCACAAAAGGTGTATTTGTAAATTTGAATTGAATAGCAACACTAGTTT
>Ga0116227_10001796_pt1 | contig 48607 bp, 41 predicted proteins | sample S1TSphgellanicum_FD_89693 | JGI IMG/M metagenome (GOLD analysis project Ga0116227, IMG submission 89693) | Host-associated microbial communities from peat moss isolated from Minnesota, USA - S1T2_Fb - Sphagnum magellanicum MG | ecosystem: Host-associated > Plants > Peat moss > Unclassified... | reverse complement strand
CAATTTTTTTTTTTTTTTTTTCCATAAATTTTCCTTTGATGCCTTAAAATTAGTTTAATCTTTATTAATCCTTAAAAAAAAAAAAAAAACAAAAAAAAAAAAAAACCCAAGAAGAGTTCAACACCAAAAAGGTTAACAATGGTCAACCCACATTTCGTGCCTAATGAGAAATCCCTCCCCAGCTAATGTACAAAACTACCAATTGGTGCATTGGTGGGTGCTAGTTCATGTTGGCCCATGGGCACTAATGCCCATACCATAATAACTAATACATCCAAAAATTGCTTATTCAATCATGCTTTCACCTTGCTACCATGTATATATCATGATTCAACATAACATTATATAGAAAGAATGTTAAGTTACCTTAACCTAAAAAAAACAAATTGTGTACCATTGAAGGGGTGCGGATGTCAAAGTTGTTATGTTGCCAATGCATTATGGTGGCGACAACAACTACAACCATGCCACCCAAACTCAATAATATACTACTCAAGGAAATCCCAAACATTGCACAAAAAAATAAGCACAAATCACAAATCCAATAAAAACCATTCAAATTTAAAATTGTTGAAGATGCTTGTCTAAGAATTACAATCATTGAAACTACCTGCAAGATAAGAGCAAGCAAAAAGAAAACAAGTCCCATCGCATTCAACCCGCCTTCTCTCAACACTTGCCATTCTACAACTAATGTTGATGCCACCACTGCGCTTCCCACTATTGTGATCCCTATGAGTGCCATCCTCCAACATGCAATGATGTCATTGTTTGACCATTGAGTAGAATTGCATTCGCGCAACACTTCTTCTTGCTCAGGGTTTAGATATATGAGAAAAAAATGATGACTTACACGTCCGACAACATGTGTAATGGAATGAAAATTGACCAAGATGCTAAAAGCAAACCCTATACCCTCGATAGGACTTAGTACCAAACCGTTTGCAACTCTAATCACAGCAGCTGTAATGTACCCTATTGCTTGGATAGCAACTATGATTGCAGTTAGACTACTTTTGCCTTCCAAAAATTGTAGTTATTCATAGTCTGGAAGGATATTACTATTCAACAAAGCCTCTTTCCCTACTTCACTTAATAACAGAATGCACACATTTTGATGCACCTTTTGGCCTGTGGTGAAAGCCCTCACCATACCTTCCTCTGTAGGTGTCCAGCCCATCTTAATATGTGTATTTGGCAATTTGGTTGATGTTCTTACTCCTATCACAACTTGTGTTCCGAATATGACTCTTATAGTCTTAAAAGCAAGTGAATGATTGGTTCTGTACCAAATAACAATAGTGTCCCCTATGAGTTTTCTTATTCTGGACACAAAATCTAGAGTGAGATTAGGGTTAAATATGGAGCTTGACTTTCGACTTAGGATTTGTGTAAATCGCAAGCTCATGAACATATTATAAAATTTGGAAAGATGCCCACTAGTGGAACAGTTGGTTCTAATAGAAGCGTCACACACATCCTAGTGGACCAAGAAGAAGAGCTCATACCCGCTGCGTCTATGGCTGTGGAAGCGCCCCATGCATCGGCCATCAGGCTGAAGAATGCGAAAGCGCCACCCCATAGTGTGGCCGCCAGCGGTCGCGAACAAAAGCGTGGTGGTGATGATTATGCAGGGGGTTGTGACGGCTCAGGTGCTTGATGAGCAGTCACCACAGTCAACAACAGGAAACTTGTAGCTACAATATTGACGCCTTGGATCAACAGCACTCCTAATTCCACATTCGACATCATGACGCGGGACTTATACAAATCCGAAGTCATCTCTAAACCAGCAGGGTTTCTTGACAAACACATAGAGCGAGCTGACCAGGATTCTTGTGGGCTGTGAGCACGGAAAGCTTGAAACAAATACCCAGCAATAAATTAACACTCCCAAGACTTCGTGCTCATCACTCTCTTTCTCGCACACAAAGAAGCGAGTACAGGAGTTTTCTCGGAATTACGCACGGGAAAACAAACACCCAACGATAAACACTAGTGCTGAGCTTCTTCCACCCCAACTCAGAGACGATTTCGTCAGAAGACGTTCTCTTCCGGGAATTCGAACCAGGAGAGAGTCGAGACTAGATCGTCAACCGACAATGAAGGAAGCAAGGAACCAGGGGGTTGCGGACGAACACTCGACGTGTTTCAGAAGGCGTGCCGAAGGTGCAAACACTGCGACATTGTTGCTGGGCAATGGGCATCAGTGTGTTGTTTCCCAAATTTGTGAGGTAGGTGGATTGGCCATCATCCACAAGAGAACTTAACCAAATTTGGCTACATGTCAGAGAGGTCCAGTGATATTTTTTGGTGGCGAATTTTCAGAGTTTTGCTTTAAAAAACTAGTCCTGAGCAACACATTCAAGAGAACTTTTTGGAAATTTTCCAAAACAATCACCACATTTCCAGGTTTTTTCTTTTGAAATTGCCAAGTCTTTTGGAGGACTTGGGCAGATTTCTAAGTTTCCTTTTTGTCAAATCATCATATTTAGCTCATAGGTTCAAGCAGTTTGTCAAAATGTTATAGGATTCCTAGAATTTCTATTTCTCTATTTTTCTTGCAGACAGATTTGGGTAAATCCTCTTGTGACTGATCGCCTCTTTTGAAGCAACATGAGAAAATTGCAAAAAAAAAACATGGAGAGGCCCCTTAGAAATGTTTAGTTTTCATGCTATAGCCTATAAAGATTGGCAACATGCTACAACCTAAAAGGTACACATAGCAGCACTATGTGACCCCGAATAAATATTTCACATCCAAGTTTAGTTATTTACTTTTTTCCAACCTGTTACCTTACCCGAAAACCTAAAACTGAAAAAAGGTCAGAGGCTACTAGAGTTATCCGTAAAGTAAGAAAAACACAGCACCAGAACCCTGAGTTTGGTCATACACAGAGTGAGATTTCCAAAAAATAGTGCAAAAAAGTACATTAACTTTCAAGGCGGGATGAAACTCAGAAAACCATCAACTCTATTATGATTGGCGAATCACAAACAAGGAGCAGCTGTCAGATCCTATTTATTACACTCTTCTCGAGCAGGTGCACAGCTTTACTGTGCGTTTTACAGCAAATGCTGGGCCAAACCCATTTTCTGCAGTTCTTTGTTCCAGAAACTCCCCCCATGACCTGAGGAACGATAGGAACGAATTCCAGAAAAGAAATACACACACATACACACGCGAACAACATGTATTACGACGCCGAAGAAGAAAGGGAAATTGGAGGAATCAAAGGGATCAATCAAGTTACTTGTAGGGAGCTTGGAGGTAGAAGGAGGCATTATGGTCCAGGGTCCATCATCATCACAACCACGAGACGTTCAATATCGATTCTTGCTCGATGTTCTTCATTTCAAACTCCGTTTTTTTTGGATCCCTGAGATCGCAAATCGCTGTTGGTAATATTTGAACAACTGCGCAACAACAAAAGGGCAGCACAAGAACACCAAAGACTTTAACCAAGCTCTCTGTTTGTCTTTGTCTCTCTCCCTCCTGCAGCAGACCTTTGCGCCGCAGTGGGAAATTTACAATACCCTCTCCCTAATCCTCTTACTAATCTCTCATTAATACTTACAACTCAACACACTTCCCTCTCCCTAATCCTCTTACTAATCTCTCGCTAATACTTACAACTCAATGCCCTCCCCTTTCCCTAATCCTCTTACTAATCTCTCACTAATACTTAAGACTCAACACACTCCCCTTTTGCTAAAGGGATAGATAGTAAACAAAAGTCCAATTAATTATACGCCATTAAATTGTATTATTCATAATGCCCGGGCATAAGTAGATCTAGGACACATTTGAAGAGGCCTTCAATTTGGAACTTTTTGAGATGTTAGGATAGCACATTTTGCACTAGAATTTACAAGTTTTACAGTAAGTTTTAAGTGCCATCCATATTAGTATTTTTTTTGTTAGGACTGGATAATATGTGTGGGTGGTATTTGGGTGTTAAGCTTTAGAAGCAAGTGGGATTAAAAGCCTTGTTGGTTAGCCATGTGAATGGATATTGCCAAGTTTTTGCAGATCTTGGCTACATTCTTGATTTGAAACATAATTTGTAGCCAATGTTTTTTTATTAAATTTGAAATAATCAACCTTTAAATAATCACAAAATTTCCAAAATAAATTGCATTTTTTGGTCTAATTTACAAAATGAGAGAGAATTTCCACAATTTTCCAAAATGTTGTCAACAAATGGTGAAAATTAACAAAAAAAAAAATCATTGGTCCACCCTACTTTGGCTACACATTATAATGGCATTCAATGGTGGCAAAGATATTACATTTTTAGGCCCACTACATTTTCTGGGGGTTTCTAAACTTTATTTTTTAACCATGCCTAAACTAGAATATGTACAATAATTCCCATTAAACTACACCATAGGACCTAAAGTCAGAATTTAGGTGTAATTATGATGCCTCACCACACAACAAACCCCTTGTCAAAACCATTTGAAATAAGAGATTATCATCCATACACCAATAATATTGGCAAACATTTATTATTTGACCTAAAACCCTACATTTAAACAATCACAAACCTAATAAAACAATTTTTATTCTAAAAATGTTCCATCAACTTAAAAAGAAAGAAATATCAACTTCAACCACATTAATCATTGTGCGCAAAACAATTTGTAATTTGTAGCTTATAAATAGCTGATAGGAAATTACCCCAAAAACACATCTTGCACCAAATGATTGTCATACATGTTGAAGCATAAAAGAACAATGATTTGAAAAACCCAATAAGAAATAGTTAGAATTTGACGAACCCAATTTGACAAATATCCTGCTTAGAGGACCAAAATTTTCATAGCTCCAACAACCATGGAGCCAATGTCATGCAAAATCACCTCTTACTGTGAAGGAGGATAGGACACCCATCACTGAAAGCATTGCAACTAAAAACCTTCTACAGCCTCTCAAGAATTCTGTTTGTTCCAGAATCTTAAAGCTTATGTTTTGCAACCAAAAAACCTTCTACAGCCTGCCAGGAACCTGATCATCATAGAATTCTGTTTTTACCAGAATCTTGAAGTGGATGTTCTGCAAAAGCATCCACTATTTTAAAGCAATGGTTCCATTGTCAGAAATTTGAGTTTTTTGCTTCACAATGATGGTACTTTTTTCAGTGTCCCATGATTTTGAGTTGAGCACAACTTTGCATTGAGTACAAACTATCAGCTCCTCCCTTTTCGCAGTCGGTTCCTTGTATTGTAGGCTGGTGGAGGAAGATCTTGCTCTCCATTGGGTGGAACAGAACAATCTGAAAGCCTTTCAATAACATCATATTCTGGTTCATCGTCATCTATCACCCTGGCACGTGATCCTGCCCGTCTCAAGGTTGGAGCAGGTGGATACAGAGCTGGCCCAGCAGCTGTTCCTGAGCCTGCAGGAGCATCCACCACCGGAGCACCCCCTGAACCAGGTCGAGAATGACCTGGAGGAGGAGGTGGAGGTGATGGATGCACATCATTACCTCCCTGCATAAAGATGTGAAATGCTGCAGTTTAGAAAAGAAAGCAACAAGATTTCAAAGACCAAAGGAGAAAAAACTCTCCACCATCCAATAACAATTCCAAAACCATATCTTCATATGTATGATTGAAGTCAACCTGAATAGAATGGAAGAGGGCCCAATAGACAAATAACCTGCAATTACCTGACTCCACAGTTCCAATATAGCATTCCTGAATAGTGAGGCAGTGTGAGACACACACCTGTGGAGGGACCCGCTTGGGCACCTGGTTAGACTCACGAGGGGGAGCCTGCGGGGGATTCTGAGGAGGATGCTGAGGGCGAATTGGAGGTGCAATTGTAGATTGAGGTCTGTTTGACTGTGATGCTACATATTGAAGGAGCTCATAGAAGCGGGCTTGTGCATAGACAGACCCACGTTGCCACCACACGAGAGCCACATCACCAGCTCTGATTCTCAACTCATTCAGATTCCGGTCAATGTCTGGTTCATGCTGAGCCACAAAGGGTTGCAAGAAGGTTGCATAGACATATGTTGTTCCCTGCATCCAGGCATTCATATCAAACACCAAAACCATGTGCTGCTCTTAGAAACAACAAAAGTGGGCTTTTGTGCCCATGAGGCTATGTGCAACGGCAACATCCAAGAGCTCAATCCAATGGAGGAAGAGATGGGGCACAGAGCTAGCAGGACTGAAGGTAAGAGAGAAGAAATACAACAGTAAAGCATAAGCACTGAACAAATTTGGTCACAAGCATACCTTGGTCTTAGGGTACCAAAGATAGATGATGAATGCAAGTTTCGCCTCACTATACATTGGTACCCTGAAGAAGAAACAGGACACAAATATTTTGGCAATGATACTGTGCTAATATATAATGTTCATCGCACTGCCACTGATCACAGAGTTTCAGTAAAGAATTAAATCTCCTTGATACAGATCCAACAATGACCAGTAAAACTTCACCCACCAGCCACTTGGATCAATACAGTCTTGCAATTTAGCATCTGTCTGGATTATTTTCACAATCAATCTTATATGCTGCAATACTGGTGGTACCACTTCCATTTTTGACTAGAAAGGTGCAGGTCAACTGAACCTGTATTTTTTACCCTGCATGTGTCCTCAATACATTATAGAAGGCAACAAGCCACCAACAGTAAGAACATAAAGCTGTAGAGATTTGCTGCCAAGTAAATGGGACATACCATGATACAAGTATGTCTCCTACCCTTTCCAACACAGTTAACACCGCAATTATTATCCTGCAGCAGACATGTCCAGATCCCTCTCATCAGTTTCAAACCAACAACCCAGAGATTGAATCTCCACAAAAACAAGATCAATCATGTATCATGAGCCAGCAGAATAGGAACAGCAAAAAAAATTGTAGAACATCCAGAATTGCTCGCATGAGAAGGGCAAGCAGAAGCATTCAAATACTGAACACAGCAAGAATGGAAAAATGCCTAGGAAAGTTGGGCTGACAATAATGTAAGGGGGACACCTGCCTGATGCTGACTGACTTCTCTGTACCTGAAGAGGTTTAAGCTCATTTCAACTGCATGCAAGCGAGCCTCACTTACTGACACACTAAGGAGGATCTATAACTATGTTCTTAGGGCTTGTGAGAGAAGGCTTGTGGTCCAGGCTATGGGCAGCAAAATCAGCAAATCAAGCCAAAAATTGGAACCCCAAACCTGCCAAAGTGCTTCCCATCAGTGGAAGCAAAGCTGTTGCACGAGCAAAGAAGCTTATTTGTATTAAACTACTAGAGCATTGTATTCTCTGTGACAGAGAGTAATGCAATAATCTCCAGTTCATTGTCCACAGATCAGACCGACTGACTTACTGACTTCAAACCTTAAATATCGTCTGCACAAAAATTTGATGGTATTGAATATATAATACCAGTATTGGCACCAAAAGCGCAAGTGCTCCAATTCTGGCTTCTTCCTCTCCACAATCTTGAAACACTCATATGCTGGGTAAACATAGCCCAGCAACATGCTGCAAGCAAAATTCCCCCAGCCCACACCCCACAGTACATCAGTACCCCGGATCCAAATACCAATCACAATGCATTCTTCAATCACACTACAGAAGAGAAAAAAAGAGGCTGCATCATCAACATCATCATCAACATCACCATCATCATGATGCAAGATCAAGTCAAAACCAGGATGCAAAACATGAACATCAAAGAGCAGAAAATGGCCAGAAAATGATCCTTACATGATTCCTCTGGTAAGAAAGGAACCCATCATCTTCAACAAGGGCCACGCACAACTGAACCGTCCTTTCCTTCCTTTCTACCCTTGTGTTTTGGGCTACAGAGAAATATGGTGATAACAGATTGAATGCTGAAGCTACAACTTCCACCTCTGCTCACTTGGGTATTTCTCTGTTCTTCTGTACGAAGAAAGCACACAAAAAGCAGGACAACAACAAAAACCCAACCTCAGAACCCCTCAGAAAAACCAAAGGATTACCTCTGGATGGAAGGGATGGATGTCCAAGGAGAAGACAAAGCAGAATCAGAATCATCAAAATCAGAAGAACAGGAACAAGAACAAACATCAATAAGTGTTCGATGCCAAATCCATTTGCCTTGTTTCTTCTTCTTCTTCTTCTTCTTCTTCCATCACCAAGCATAACCAGCAGGAGGAGCTTGCGGTTCCATTACTGAAAAGCAGGTTACACACTTGCTGGCATTGTAGCTGCTGGGGTTGATGCTTCAGGAATAAAGAAATGCATGCTGCATCATGTGCCGTCGTTTAGAAGCATGGTTGATCTCACCACAACCACATGGAATGCAATGCAATGCGATGGCATGCAAGGGAAGCAAGGAGAGAGATTAGGGTTTGGGGGATGGGAGAGCAAAAGGCGCGCACAATGAGCTTTAACCAATAATTAGAGCTCTCTAATCCACATTTAGCTCCTTAATCTACTCAACAATATTTGCAAAACCCCATTGAAATTTCAAACAAATAGGGCATCAAAATCCATCCTTTCTTTTCTTCTCTTGTACTACTAATCCAGAAATTTTGCAAAACCACATTTGAAAGTTCAAACAATTAAGCTACCTAGTGGAATATGTCCTTTCAAAAATCACCATAATCAATAGATAATCATCATCTTGTGGTTATGAACAAAGGGAGTGATTAGTTTTAATCCTTTGCACTAATCCCTAGTTTAATTGATGCACTAATCCTAGGTTAATTGTTGCACTAATCCCTAGTTTAATTGATGCACTAATCCTGGGTTAATTGTTGCACTAATCCATCTGTAGTTGAATGCTTACACAAATCCCTAGTTTAATTATTGGAGGAATCCTAGGTTAATTGTTTTGCACTAATCCTTAGTTGAATGCTTGTACAAATCCCGAGTTTAATTGTTGTACTAATCCTGGGTTAATTGTCGTACCTAATCCTAGGTGAGAGTAGTTGAATACTGACCCTAGTTAAATCTCTGAACTAATCCTACGTTAATCCTGGAGGTAATGTTTAGTTAATCATGGCATTAATTGTAGTCGATTCCTGACACTAATCCTAGTTTTGTGAGCTTTAATTTGTTGTCAAATTAAGCCCACTTTCAAAAAATCTCAAAACGTTTGGACAAAGGATATTGGACATACAAGTTATTATACATAATGACTTTTTATTAAATTTTTTTTGCATAGTTACTTTATCAGGATTCGGTAAAGATCCAAAAAATTGTGAATTTAATTTCGATTAGGTAAATTTTTTAAAAAAAAAATTAAAGAAATAAAAATTAATAAAAAATTAAAAAAATATGGTTACATATTATGCAATGGCAGAGCCAGAGGGATTTTGTTTATGGTGAACTTTTGCCATTTGGGGAAGAATATTTTGGAACAATAATACTCTATCAAAAATTCTCTATCAATAAAAAAATCCCTTCAAGATCGATTATATATTTTTTTAAATAGCCAAAATAACCACAATTTGCCTACAATATGAAAGGGTAATTAAGATTTTATATTTCATGTTTTGAAAATCACCAAATTTAGCTAAATTTTCTTATGAAAGATCATCACTTGAGCAACATCAAAAAAATTGGAAAAAAATAAAACACGGGCTCAGGGCATTTAAGTGGGGGGGTTGGTAACCCTAGTTCTGTAACCCTACCCTTCCGCTACCAAAAAAACAAAAAAAACTGACCCAATTTTAGGTAACAATCTTCCGCATCAGGAACAGACCTGCCCGGACAGTACCTTACAAAGTCATAAGATGCCTCCCAGTGCATGTGAAAGTTCTGCCCGGTGAGGTGTGGTACATGCAAATGCAAAGGTAAAAAAATTAGGTCAGGTATCTCCTGGTTTTAGCCTCTCATTTTTGTGAATTTGTTGCGTTTTAGTTTGAGTGTTTGTGATCTACAAAGGCATCGAATGTTGATGCCAAAATTTCATGTTTGAATTGCCATTGCAAAAGCCTTATGTTTACTAAAACCATGTTTGAATCTACATTTAAATATGCACTTGTGGCACAATAATAAAATCGACCTCGGGATCTAATACATGTTTGAAACAAGAGAACTATTTATGGCCCTCCCCACCCCCATATTGTCTCGTCTAAACGTCTCAAAAAATTCTGACCCAAAAGGCTGTTTGCTGTTCACACTGGGCAATATAACGAGCTACCATTTATTGGGTTGCAATGAATAAAGAAATGCTAAACCCTAAACCCTAAAGTGGAACAAGCAAAGCAAGTGAAATGAACACCCACAAGAGGAGGATTTTGACCTAAATCAATAGACTGAGGCTCAAGATTAATATACAACATACCTTGCGGTACCTGAAAATCCTGCCACAAATTACCGCAAATTTCACATGCACCATATCACCACCATATCACTGAGCATTGATCTTCTTCGTAGGGCACAATCCAGTGTGCAATAAACAAAGTGCCGTGGTGAATGAGGGAAAAGAAAGCAAGAAATGCGGGGTCAATGGAGAGCAAGAAATGCGGCGTCAACTGCAAGCACTCAGACCCTGGGATGAGATTTCCATCAAAAGGACTTAACTGTTCACTTTTTCTTTGCTTCATATTATCAAGTGAGATAGCAAAGACACAAAAACGCCATGCTGCAGATTTGAGTCTGAAGGATGGATGCGGTGCTGCTGGTTAGCCCAGCGTTGTTTGCAACAGGCTCCCTTGCTCATTAGATTCATATGTGGAATAAAGAGACGCATATCGCCCACCTTTTGCTATTAAAGACAAATGGGTCCCCTCTTCCAGTAACTTCCCTCCATCCAATAGAATGATTCGGTCTGCCTGTTGCACTGTCTCTAGCCGATGTGCAATAACAAACACCTGCATCATGCAAAGAATGAGATGGTTGAAGTTGTTTGCAAGTTTAGGGTTTAGGGTTACCAATAAGGGGCACCTAGTAGCTGTTAGTTTGCATGATGTTTTAAGAATGCCATGGTTTCAGTTGATGGGCTATATTGCCTTCAAATCAGAACAATTTGCAACATTATACTAGTTCATTTTGTTATCTCTAACAAGGTGACAGATACAGATATAAGAGTTTTGGATGCTTGGCTCAGGGTATAGCATCCTAGCCTTGGAAATGGGTTTCAGAAATCAGCACATGAACTTACATTTGATCTAGTGTAGCAAGAAGTAGATGATCCAAGGGTTTAGGGGATTTGGGGTTGGGTTTACACTTTACAGTTTACATGCTCCAAGGAAGGTTGCTCTCCAAGTGTTTTGGGCTTATAGAGAAAAGTTGTTACACTTACAGTGTGGCCAACCATGAGGTGCTCCAGTGCCTCCCTTACGAGCTTTTCAGAATTGTTATCCAATGCAGATGTGGCCTCATCCAGTATAAGAATCGATGCCTTCTGATAAATTGCTCTGGCAATTGCTAATCTGCCCACACCAAATAAACCAACAAAAAAAAAATTCATATAAAAACACCCCTATGTGATACCAGAAATGAAATCACCACTAGGTTCATAAAAGCCCATGACCCAAGGGAGGGCAATGAGAATCACCTTTGGCGCTGTCCTCCACTCAGAGAGGAGGCACGGTCACCAAGATTTGTATGAAAGCCATTTGGTAGCTTCAGAATAAATTCTTCCGAGTTAGAAAGTCGTGCCGCTCGTTCAATCTCCATCATGTCTACCTCTGAATCCATGTCCCCATATGCGATATTCTCCGCCACAGTTCCAGTAAACAATGTCTGTAATACCCATTACTAGTGTTGCATTAGACTAGTGCTCCATTTTTTGAGAGCAAAGAGGATGAGTGTAGAAAGTATAAACAGGAAAAAGGAGAGAGCACCGTTTCTTGAGGTACAATTGCCACTTGCTGCCTAAGACTTTTGAGACTACATTCACGGATGTCATGCCCGTCAATTTTTATTGACCCTGTATTCTCCACACCATACAAACAATCAGTCTCAACACAATGAACAAAGATTAATAAAAAGCATTTCAGGGAACTTATCTTCATGTGCTGGCGCAAGGTGGTCATTTCTCCTAATTGTGTAAAATCAGATACTGAGCCTAGGGCTCTTCCACAAAACAGAGGAGGGAGCAGAGATGTTAGGGTTTACCCTGGACAGGGTCGTAGAGGCGGAGGAGCAACTTTGCCAAGGTTGTCTTCCCACCCCCTGACGGTCCAACCAGGGCCACTGTCTGACCAGCATGAACTCGTAGGGAGATGTCCTTGAGCACCCATGACACTGACCCCTTATAACGGAATGATACATCACAGAGCTCCACATCCCCTGCCACTGTCTTTAATGTCACTGTTCCCTGTTTTTCCAACACCTGCACACCCCCCAAAAAAAAAGTGCTTGGCCTAAAACACAAGGCTTGAATGCAGCAGGGCATGAAAGATAGTCCAAGAAATTGGCAAAATGGTGAGAAACTCCACCTTTGGACTGAATGTTGTCAGCTCAAAAAGCCGCTCAATTGCTGGCTCTCCTTGTTTCAACTCGTTGTATGCTTTTCCCATTGCCTGCTCAAAACATGCAGCCAAAACCACCGAGAGATGAAAACTCTATTTTCTGTCAAGCACCTGATTTTTCTATCAAGGTCAAGAAGGCCTTCCTGTTATGGAGAAGTGTATAAAGAATTGAGTCACAGACCCATGGCCAGGACATTCTCTCTACCTGGATTGGTTCAATAAGAAGAACCAATGATGTCACAAATGACACCATGCCTGCTCCATTGAAGCTCCCCTGAGAAATGACCCATGTGCCCACCCCAAACAGAATGATTGATGTGGCAGCATAGACAGCTGTGATCACTTCGGGAATCAAAGCCTTCATCCTCCTTTTCCCAAGATGCGCATGGCAGTCTGCCAGTGCAAGCCTCTCAAAGCGGCACTGTTCAAATGCCTCAGCCGCATGGGCTTTCACAACAAACATTGATGGCAAGACCTGTCAATGCCACAAATCACACAATACATTTCCAACAAACCAATCAAAGCTCAATGCACCAACCATCCATTGGTATTAGGGTTTAGGGTTTATACTAAATGAAACCACAACAATCCATCTACTCCATTAGTCTGAGCTTCATAGCTACAAAACATGTCATGCTCAGGAACTTCTTCTTCACACCAAATGCCAAAACAGAGTAGGACTGTCTTCCCAAGAATCTGCCAACCCTATGCAGAACCAAGAAAATGGGATGTTTCTATTTTACTGCCAATATTCTGATGCACAAAATTGATTCCAAAAGAAAAACCCACCTCATTGAGATATGCTGAAATTCCAGCAACACTGGCTTGCCCTTTCCTAGCAAGCTCTCGCAGCTTCTCTCCAAGCATTGCAATCACTATAGACATCACCGGCACCACCTGAAACCAACCCCTCAAGCTTATCAAGCCATGTGAACAGACAAGAACCATGCCCAAATTGTAACACTTCAAGGGTTCATTGCAATAGTTGAGGGATCATTCAATGCAACCCTAAACCCTAGCCATCCAGAATCTACTGCTAGAAGTCAGTGCTGATTGTTCCACCTCAAACAAAATGCACAGTTGTGAAATCGCAGTGAAAAGAAATGAGAGTAGTATGAAAATTGAGGAAAAATGTGTTTGAGGATTGAGAGTGCTTACTGAAATGGTGGCAAAGGACAAAACAGGACTCAGGGTGATCATGCGGGCAGCCATGGCAACCAATTGCAGAAAGCTTGGGACCAGCGTCTGTAACACATTTCTCAATTGACACCAGGAAGAAGGTTTTCAATCTTGCTTTCAGGTCCTGCATCCTACATCAAAATGAGACTGCCCTTGAAGGATTGGATTGCAGCAGCAAGGGAATTACTTTCTGTTAGAAGAGGCAAATATCTCAAGGTTGAAGGAAAGGAGACAATGGTACGAAAATCTTACACAACAGCAAGCTTGAGACATTGGAACAACTGCAAGAATTGAGGTTTAGGGTTGAAGGGAAGGAGATGACAGTAATGAAAACTTACAGAACTGCAATTGTGAGACATTGGAACAACTGCAACAATTGAGGTTTAGGGTTTAGGGGATGATGGTAATCAAATCTTACAGAACTGCAATCTTGAGACATTGGAACAACTGTAAAAATTGAGGTTTAGGGTTTAGGGGACAATGGTAATCAAAAATCTTACACAACTGCAATCTTCAGACATTGCAATGGCAAAGATTGAGGATTAGGGTTGAAGAAAAGGAGAGAACAAAATCTTCAACGGCAATCTTGAGACATTGGAACAACTGCAAGAATTGAGGTTTAGGGTTGGAGGAAAGGAGGTGATGGTATGAGAATCTTACAACTGCAATCTTGAGACATTGGAACAATTAAGGATTAGGGTTGAAGGAAAGGAGAGGATGGGGTTATGGAAGAAATCCTCTTACATGAAGGAGGGCATGGACAGTGTCACCGGTATCTTCAGCTTCAGCAGTCAAGCGATACGCGATATCACCAGCAGCAGCACCGCCTTCACCCTCGAAATACTCCATGTCTCGATTCAACACATGCTGGTACACGAATCCCCGCAGCTTGCAAGTGATGTTAAGAGCTGCTTCCCACAGCAATGCTTGTTGCCAGAACTGTGCCACTGATCGCACTGCAACCAGTACCAACACTTTGCCAGCCTTCTGCCCCAATCTCTTGACATCACCCTGACTCAAGAGATGCGAAAGCTCCCCTATCTCTGGCACAAACATGAACAAAGCTCCCACCGCCACCACAGTACAGAGCCAACCCTTCACTATCAGTGGCAGTTCCGCCAACATGAAAGGCTGAATCAAAGGAAAACTCTGGCTCATTGGTACTGTCAGCAACAGATTACGTGAACTGGAATTGCCTCCTCTGGATTGTCTTCTTGCTGCTTGATCTTGGGGACTGCAATCTTCTGAGGCAGCATATCCTTCAAGTGCACATGCACAAGGCACAGCGGCAACAACCCATGCAAACCCATTCTCCACTACCCTGTTGCAACAACTCCTCCTCGTAAATCTTCTTGCAGCAGCAGCTCTTGTGCACAATGGGTTCCAAAATTGAGATGCAAGAAGATGATGAGAAACAATTGAAGGAGGAGGAGGAGTTGTTTTTGTTACAATTGAGTGATTACTGTTTCTTCTTCTTCTATTAGAATGTTGGTCCTTCCTTGACAACAAAAAGCAATGACCAGCAGCAGCAACAGCTACACCATTATTACTTGCAACAACAGGAAGCATACTACTCCTCCCACTACTCAAGAATTTGATTCTCATTTCTACGACATCAGCAACAGAAGAAGAAGAAGAAGAAGAAGAAGAAGAAGCCATGCTGCTGCTGATGGATATCATGATTCCCAGCTGAAAAGACTGTAGGGTGACTTCAAAGCTTCTGACTCAGAATTCACAGTTTCTGACTGAGAATTCAGAGCAAATTTGTGCAGAAGAAACACTAGTAAATCGGTTTTGGTTTTTTTCAGGATCGAGAAGAAGAAGAGCAGCAGAAGACTGATCAGTGAGAATGGAGTGCAAACAAAACCCTAAAATTCATGCACAGCACTTGTGTTCCAATTTCTGAGAATGTTGCTGTCGGCTGCAAAGTTTGTGATTGAGAATTCAGAACAAAATCTGTGGGGAAAAACACTGGCAAAGTGTTTTGGCTTTTCTAAATGCAGAAGAAGAAGAGCACAAGACTGAGAATGGAGTGGCACCCAAAACTCTAGAATTCATTCACAGCAGTTTTGTTCCAATTCCTGAGATTGTTGCTGTTGACTGCAAAGTTTCTGATTGAGAATTCAGAGCAAAATCCGTGGTGAAAACACTGGCAAAATGTTTTTGGTTTTCTGGGTGTAGAAGAAGAAGAGCACAAGACTGAGAATGGAGTGCACCCAAAACCCTAAAATTCATTAACAGCAGTTTTGTTCCAATTCCTGAGATTGTTGCTGTTGGCTGCAAAGTTTGTAACTGAGGATTCAGAGCAAAATCTGTGAGGAAAAACACTGGCTAACTGTTTTGGATTTTCTGAATGCAGAAGAAGAAGAGCACAAGACTGGGAATGAAGTGGCACCCAAAACCCATTTCTGAGAATGTTGTTGATACTTGAATGAGATCAAAATTTGTATGAACAAATCTTTCATGTAAATCATCTCCATTATCATCAATCTTCTTCCATCAATTCTTCAATCTTCTTATTCTTCTTGCTGAACATTTTGTATGAAAGTTATTATGGTAGCAATTTGAGTGCCATTTTTCATGCAAAAATTATTTTTGCATGTCAATGGATTATGCAAAAGTGTTTTGTGCAAAGAGAAAATTCAATTTTTATGGCTTTTTTTTTTGGTTGTTTTTTATGCTTGTTAGCAAAACTTTCTTGAAACTTCATTGCAAAGCTACCTATATACCTACTTGTCACCAACACAAAAAGAGTTCAGAGTTTAACATCATAAGTGTTATTGCTAAGGGCTTCGAAAGTTGATTATGGTAGAGTTATTTGTAAAGTTGGGGGCGATCCAAGGGCAAGAACCTTCACTTTGGTTGCTAAAATGCAACTTGAGATCGATAAATCAAGTTTAAAAATTCATGGATATTTAATGGGGCTTAAAACCATTAAAAATGGTGGTCCTAAGCAGTGTTTCTTTTTGGTGGAAATTTCAGCATTTTGGAATTTATTGGTTTTTAAAGTGTAAATTCGACTAATTTTTCTATATTTAAAAAATCACCAAATTTTTACTCTGAAAAAGTTTAAACTCAAGTTTCACTATTATTACTAAACTATCCAAAAAATCTTTCAAGTCATGTGCAAATCACGTGTAATAATATAAATTTTGTTGATTTTGTGAATACAAAACCAAGGCTTTTTTTAAGGATTTTGTGACATAGCCAAATTGATGATCATCCAAAAATAATTTAGCCAAACTTGGTTACATATTAGATATAAAAGTAAAAAATAAACAAAATCCTTCTATATTCTTGACCACTTATTGGAACTCGTCATACAAAATTGGCAATTTGGATTTTTTTTTCCTTCAAATTTTGATGAATTTGGATCATTTCTTTTTTATGAAAAATCTTTTGTATATGTCAAAATCATATTTTTCACATTGAAATTTGGTGAACTTTTGTCAAAAAAAAAACACTATACACAACCTATGAAAGTGAAAGAAGGGCCCAAGGATAAGATTACTTTGCAATTAGTTGTATGTCTTTTGTATGATTTCGAATGATTTGAAGATCAATTATGTTATATCAAGGTAAAGCTACGAATACCTTTATGGCTTATCCCAAGATGATTTTGTTGATTATTATAACTCAAAATATTTTCACAATGAAAAGTTACATTTATGAACATTTAAAATGATGAAGTGCAAAAGTTCATTGTCATAATTCAAATCATATTCTCAGTTTATAAAGACCACCTACCTCAATGGTGAGAAAGTTTTCAATTAAATGTGTAATATAATAGTCATGTAAAAAATTGATTAGAACTAAATCAACCTTTGAAAAAATTTATTTTCTCTAGTTTTTTTCTTGTTTTTGCAATTTTCTGGGTGATTTGTTCATAAGAAATTCACTTCAAAGGTGTGATTATCATCTTGTTTTTGCATGAAATTTTTTTCAAAAGAATTTTTTTTGATTTGTGATGGTTTTCATGGCATTTCAAAAATGGTTATATTGTCACAATTTCACTCCATTCTCTACCTCTTGAGTTGTGTGACACATGCATGGCAAGGTACAATGCAATCCAATTTAGTATAATTACATTATTAATTAATTAATTAATTGTCCATTCACACTTGGAACTTTAATTGGAATAATGTAAAAATAATTGAAAATAAAAAATGATTGCTAGCAAACCCTTAATCTCTAACTTGCCAAACCCTATTTACCAACTTAATATTCTAACACAAACATATCCTTCACCATTCAATTACAATGTTAGCATGTTGTCAATCATGTCAACCATCTTACCCCATGCTCCTATTATCATGAATTCCCACTACCTAGACACTTGATATCATAGAGTTCCTATTAACACAAACTTTTTCTATCTAAACCGACACCTATTGATATGGTAGTTTGGTGTTCTCTAATGATTTGCATCTCCAATCTTGCAACTATTCTTTATGGTTCTTCAAGTTGCATTTTTCTCTTTCTCACATTTCAAATCTTACACATTAGTTTTAAAATCTTGTGTTTCATTTTTTTTAGTCTTTTTGTTTCATTCATTTGCAACAACAATGTGCTCCAATTTTTTTATCCTTTTCCTTTGTTCATTTGTAATAATGTAATTCAATTTTGTCTATTTTTTACTTGTTCATTGTAACAATGTGTTTCAATATTTTCTCCTTCATATGAAGCAATGTCCAACTTTTGAGTTTTTTTTGCTTCATTCATTTGCATGAACATGCTTCAATTCTATAGTTTTCTACTTTGTTTGTTTGCTTCATCATCTATCCATTGCTTTTACAACATGTTCATTCATTTTGGTGATTGTTTTTGTATCCATCATGAATGTCAACAATGACAAATTGTCATCTTGGTAGAGTACCTTGTGCTCATAATCAACACACTTCCAATTTTTAAAAGTATGTTAAAATATTCACATCCTCCTAACTTCTTTTTGGATGTTCTAGCAACAAACAATTTGCAACTTTTGGAGAACATCCTAAATCTTTAGAACATAATTGAACCTTAAACTATTAGTTGGATTTAGACCTTTTTTATGTGTTGATGCATACTTTTTCTTAATGAAGAGAATGAGTGCACACATTTTTAAAAAACTAAAACTTAACACTTAAGTTATCATAAGGAAAGTTTTAGACCCAATTCCATTTTATGGGAAGTAATTGAGTAATTTTTTTTCTTAAAAATATGTTCATTGTTATTCATTGACAATTTTAAAAAGGCTTTGAGTTGACAAATGCTTTTCTACTATCACAAACCCACCATGACCACAAAAGAAAAAAAAAAAAAAAGAGGATGTTTTTTTAAAGCCTAGGGACAAGAGCTTGAAAAGGAAAGGATATAAAGCATGGCATAAGTGGAATTCTAAATTCCAACTTGTTTTGTTGGTCCATGTGGAGAGGTGGTTGTAAGCTTCAAATGGAATGCTAATTGGAGAATTCCATGATAATTAATGTTTGATAACGGCGGCTTGGGCAAAACTTGTCGACCCTCAAATGGTGTCACTCAATATGTTAGATTTTGTCGTCCATCAAACCATTGAACCCCAAATCTTTATCACTACTCACCGACGATCTTCACTTCAAATTTAAGGGGGGAGATTATTTTTCTAATTTATTGATTTTTAGATTTTCATAGGTTTCCACACTCTAGGTGGTGAGAATGTTACATAGCCTCAAGAGGCTTCGGGTACCTAGGGGTTAATAATGGATATGTTAGTGATGATTTTGTAACTATGTTAAATTTATCAAAAAAAAGTGGATTTATGCTAAAATAATTGTTTTCTGTTGGCCCACAATCAGCCCTTTTTTCCTTTTGGAAAACAGGTCCACAATTTTGACTTCCAAAAAAACGAGAAATATTGAAGTTATCTGAAAAGTCAGGCGAATAGGGGGCGAGAACGGCCAGTTTCGGAATAATAGGGCATCAAATGCGTAACTAGGAATGAAATTTTACAAAACGAAATAACTGGGACCCAAACTAGTTTTTCCACCACTTTTGGTGGTAATTCAGTTTCATCCCCTCTTTCCTTTTTCCCGAGCGCCTCCACTGCTGCTACATAGTTTCACTGCTCTACCTGTACAACTACTATAATTACTCTGGAACCTTGTGCATTAAATGCTGAGTTTCAGCAATTTACAGTGAGATTTAATAAAATTTCCTTACTTTGTGGATACCACTGAAAGAGGGGATAGGGGATGAAAGCAGAGAGGAGATAGGGGGTGAAAGAGAGGGTGACTTGACAGATAACTTTAATATATTATGGATTCTTTCAAATTTCATCGAAAATTTTCAATTTATTTGATCAATTCTTCCAAATTGCCAGATTTGGACATGTCTTAGTGTTAGGGCAGGTTTTGCGGGCAGATTTTGTACTATTTTGACACGTTTTCAAAAAAAAAGAATAACCATCAATGCTAAATCTTTTTTGGGATGCTTGTCATCTTTTTTAGTGCTACATCACCAAAATGAAAAAACAAAAAGCAAAAAAAAGGGCTGCCCATAGTGTAAATAATGAAGGATTTTTTCAAAAAAAGTGGATATTAGGCCCGCTTTACACGAGGAGTCAGGGCCAAAAAAAACTTGGTGCCAACTTTGAACATTTTTGGGTTGCAAAGTGGCCCCAAGTTAGTAATAAATGCTAAAACATTGACTTCAGGATATTAATAAATGCTGGAACATTGGCCCCAAGGGTTGCAAATTGGACTCCCAAATTTGATGGTATCCTTTTTTTTCTCCATTGGGGCCCATACAAGGCCATAATGTTCAGCATTTATTACTAACCTTGGGCAGATTGAAAAGTTTTTTTCTATGTCAGCCTTGACTCCTAGTGTAAAGCCCTTAGGGGCTGATTTCAACTTTTGCACCAATAGGAATGCTGGATTTGGGTTGAACATTGGCCCCGAGTCCTAGTGTAAACTGGAACTTAGTTACACACTTGAAAGAAAAAGTAAAATAGTTGGCGGAGTAAAGCTAGTGGGAGATTTGAAGGAAAAATTAATTGATTTGCCATAGGAGAAAATTTGTGTGTTATGTAGGAGAAATTCAGATTTTGGATTAGATTTGAGAATCATCATCCATGCAATGTTCTTAATACAATTGATGATTAAAATACCCAAATTATTAATAAAAATTGAATGACATTGGATGAATGTTGAAACAACACAAATGGATAATCCGACTTTCAATGGACATAATTGTGAATACATCAACTTATTTGGATGATAATTTCATAGATAGACACCACACTAATAATTAGCTTTGTTAACATGTGATGACATGTTTGTTTTCTTTGGATGGAAAATATTCCTTTCCATGTAAGGTTGCAATAACCTTCTCTTTAAACAATTAACCCCCTTCAAAAGGCTTAACTTTAAACATATAGTCTACCAAACAATGCCATCCATAATTTGAAAACTTTGAGACTAAAATGCCTACAGGTTTGTTGTTGAACAAATTACTTTGTTTTTTTTTTCAAGGGTTACACAATCCGACCTAGTGGGGAGTGGGGGAAGGATAAAACATTTTTAAGGCAAGGTACACAACAATGCCATCCATAACTTCAAAACTTTGAGACTAAATTGCCCATCGGTTGGTTGTCGAAGAAATTACTTTTTTTTTAATAAAAGGGATGCACAATCCAACCTAGTTGGGGAAGGGGCAGGGAGGCTAAAACATTTCTAAGGCAATGGAACACAAGATACATGTATATGTGGAGAGGTTGAAACTTAGAATCCTTCCAATTTACCTACCGTCTTATTTTGTGGGAAGTTGTGTTGTGATTGAGCAAAGGTCTTCATGTTTGTGTTGGGCCCTTAACAACAACACACCGTGAAAGAATCCCAAAACCAATTTATTTTTTCTTTTGATGAAAAATAAAATAGACAACTACAAAATTGAAAACCAATTTTTCTTTTTTCTTTTGACGAAAAATAAAGTAGACAACTACAAAATTAATTGAGGATGGATGGTGGACTAACTAAGTCAATTCCAAACATTTCTCATTGAGACATATAATCAATGGATGAAAAAAAATTTAAAAATATTTTTAAAAATAAATAAATAAATATATATATATATATATATACAAGTCCAATAGCATGGCCATTTTAATGTGGGACCACCCTTATTATGTTTTGTTTTGGGAACGTATAAAATTGTCAACAATATTCAAAAGAGTTTTTAAAGCTTTATCCGCCCCCCCTTTTTTTTTAATTTTTCTATTGTGCAAGTAAAACGGACCGCCCTTGCACATGACACAAGTTCTTTTAACAACTCATCGAGCATGCATGCCATACACTTGCGGACTTGGTTTTTTTTAGTTTTGACGAAAAACGAGTGGTAAGAAGGATCTCAAGAGTGGTCTCCTCTTGTGTCGTTGCCACCGGAATTTTTGGGGAATTATTGATATTCTCCATCTCGGGACATTGAAAAGGTAAAACTTGAAACCAAAACAAAAACAAAGCAAAGCAAAGTCCCAAACATAGAAAATAAACTTGACTAGTGGGGTTCACCACTTCGAATAAGCAAGCCAAATGATTGACACAAGATAGGCTCTTTTTTGACTCACAATTTTTATTTCTTTTGTCGTATTAAACCTAAAAGTCGATGACACATAAATCTTTCTCTCCTTTCCATTTTTACACTAGGAAAGCTCAAAAAGATCCAAGGGAAAATGATCCGAAAGAACTCCCCCAAAAAAAAAATGTGTGAAGAAAAAGGAGAGAAAAGTAGCTCTAGAATCTTGTGCTTTGATTTCCTCCCACTTCCCCCACTTTCATTTCATTGGAGAAAGTAGGAAAGGAGAAGGTGAGGGTTATATATATACATATACCTTTGGCTTTTTATTCTAAAAGGAATAATAAGCAAACTCATCATGTAATGGCTCTACTTCTTAATGGCAAGTTCAAATTAAAAAATTGATTAAAAACAACAAAATGTTCTATAAAAGGTCCCCCAAAAATTGAACTTACACTAAGAGTTCATATTAACACCCCGGTGAACATTCCTCAAAAATGTGGGACCAAATGAAAAAAACTCCGCACTATCTAACCAACTCCATTTGTGAGTTTAGGGTTTAGTGAGTTTAGGGTTTGTTAGGGTTAGTGGGTTTAGGGTTTGGTAGGGTTTAAGGTTTAGGGTTTGTTCCATGGAGAGAGATAAAGAGACATGAAAAAAAAAGAAGAAAAAGTTCCTTTTTGTTTCCCTCTTTCTTTTTGTGTGTCTCTTTTTTTACTTAGGGACCCACAAAATATTATTTGTCACAAATGTTGTTGCATAGAGGCTTCCGTTCCCATTGCCAAAAGTTATGCATGCCCGCATATCCCGGATGCCGGATGTATGTTGCCAGGGTGAATGAGGAGTAGTAGTAGTAGTACCCACACTAGTACTTTCACCCACAAAATAGATTGTCACAAATTGTTTCCAAGAGTCTTCCTTCCGCCTGTCCGTTGCCAAAATTATGCATACATTGCCATGCTTGCACATCCCGGCTAGGGTGAACCAACCACCCACCTTCCCCCAAACCCCCCTCCTCTCACCCAAAAAAGGGAAACAAAAAAAAGTTAATTTTTTTTTAAATAAAAAAATTGTTGAACAAATTTCGTATAGTTATAGTGGATACCAAGGGGTGGAATTTTTTCTTTTAATTTAATGGTTCTTTCTTTAAAAATACCCCTCAAAAGTGGGCTATTTTTTAAAAAATTATGTCAGTTCCGTGTGTCTTTTGCGTATTGTATGTGTCTATACCTTAGTGTTGTTATATTATTTTGGAGTGTTTTTAAGCCCAAATATATGGATTTTATGGAATAGGCTTGTGCATGGGGATTAATAAAGAAAAAAAACTTATATGGCCAATCGAATTGTTAGAATTGGAGCTTTGAATTGTTTTGAGAGTTTACATGAAGCTAATACTTTAATTTTATTAAAGGTTGTATCATAACCTTGTCCCTCGGTGCAAACCAGAAAAAGGAAAAAAAAAAAAAAGGTGGCCAATGAGATTGCTCGAATAAGTGATTTTGAATTTTTTTAAAGAGTTGCCTTAACAAACTCTAGGAACTATTGCATGCAAAAACAACATGCAAATTGCAAAGAGCTTTTACCAAGAATTTTGAGTTCTTTGTTGAGTAAGAGGTCTTGAATGAGATCTCGAAATTACTCTTCGCCTCAGGTTGGTCCTAAGTGAGTTCTTGAAAAGTACTCTTGTCTCACAAGGTCCTAAATGAGAACTTGAAATTATTATTGTCCTCGAGGTCCTAAATGAGATCTCAAAAGTACTCTTATCCCCAAGCTCCTAAATGAAGACCTCAAAACGACCTACTCTTCCTCCAAGACGACCCTCCATGAGATCTTGAAAGCACTCTTGCTCCCAAGTTGGTCTAAGTGAGATCTTTAAAAATAATCTTGCATCGAGGTCCTAAATAGAGCCCTCAAAAGTATGTACTATTGCCTTGAAGTCCTAATTGAGGTCTCAAATTACTTTGGCCCTTGTGTTCTGAATGAGATCTCGAAAGTACTCTTGTCCCGAGATCCTAAATGGAGATCTTGAAAGTACCTGTTTTTTGCTCCAATGCCTCATATGAGATCGCAAATGCACTCTCAACCCAAGTTGGTCATTGGTGAGATCTCAAAAGTACTTTGGCCCTAGGTCCTAAAATGAAATTTCAAGAGTACCCCTACTCTTGCTTCAAGGCCCAATATGAGGTCTCGAAAGCACTCGTACCTCCAGGTCCTAATTGAGATCTCAAAAGAACTCTTGGTTTGAGGTCCTAAATGGAGGTCTCAAAAGTACTTACTATTGCCACAAAGATCCTAAATAGAGATCTCCGAAGTGTTGACCATTGCCTCCAGCAGGAGTCAATTATATGGGTTCTAAAATTGGGCTAACTTTTCCCAAAAAATATCAAAATAAGTTGAATTTTACACTAGGAATTAAAATTCCCCAAAATTTCCCAATTTTTTTATTGGAAAAATATTTCATTGTTCCTGAGGTCATAGTTGAGATCTTGAAAGTACTCTTAGACCGAGGTCCTAAATGAGATCTCGAAAGTAACTTACTATTGCCCTGGGGTAATAAAAGGGGGTTAAAAAATCAGACTCTAATAACAGCATCCCCAACTGTGCTCAGTATGCGACCCTGCACAGTAAAATTGTATGAAGAAAAGTCAAAATATGCTCGTTTGGCTCAGGAAAATAGTTTTGGCGCAGCATCACATGCTAAGATCAGGGGAGGTTTCGTAAAAGGCACAGCCCACAATAAATAAGTACCCCCAGTTCATAATCGGGGTATTAGCCCAGGCCAAAAATAATGGCGAACCGTTTTGGAACATAGAAATTTCATGCAGCCAATGGGAAGGCTCAGCATGCATTCAAAGTGCCTTAGTGTTTTTTCTTTTAAGTTTTGGGTGGGGGGAGGGGGGAGGAGGATTTTTTTTTCATTTTTCCTTTGTTCCCAACATGTTCCTTTCAAGTTCCCAATAGGTTCTCAATATGTTCTCTAATTTCCCAATGTGTTCCTCAAGGTTGTTCCCAATAGCACCTCACTTTAATCCCATGTGTTTTGCCCAAAGTCCTCCTCTTCTCACCTATATAGGTGGGCCAATGGGGGAGGCACCCCATCTTTCATTAGAATCTTCTATTTGGGGAGCCTCCATAGTTTCAACCTTTTTTTGTGATGGGCCAATCAAATTGGCTCATTGCAAAAGAAAAAAACAAAAAAGTTGGACTTGTGAGGCACCGCCAACTAATTAATATATGAAACAGAACAAATAAGTACCCCCATTATCAAGGCACTTTGAGTGCATGCTGGGCCGTCTCATTGGCTGCATGAAATTTCTATTCCCAAAACTGTTTGTCACCATTTTCAACATGGGCAAATAATACCCCCCTTATAAACTGGGGTTACTCATCCCACCCATTGGCAGCAGTTGGTCTCACAGTTTCAGAGGTTTTTGGGGTGGGATTGCAAAAGAACTAAATAAAGAACTAAACATGGATGTGAGGAATAATTTTTGCTGGGTCAAAATACATACTGAGCACTCCAGGGGATGATGCTCGCTATTTTTCAGTTCCCCGTTTCAGGGATTTATGGGTGGAGTTGCGAAAAAAAAGGAGAAAAAAAAAAATTAAACTTGGATGTGAGAAATATGTTTGGAGGGTCACAATGTATTGAACATTGCTGCGCATGCCTGTCTAACAATAGCCTGAGAAACACTTGCCACTTTTCTCTTTCCTTTTGTCTTCTTTCGCGCGTTTTTGTCGTTTGAGTGCAGTTCAGAGAAGAAGCAAAAGCGCAAAATAGAGAGACACAGAGAGAAAGAGAGGAGAACGACGCGGGCGCTATGGCGGGACCCCCGGCCACACACACACACACACAGCGATCGATGCCTTTTTACTACAAGTTCATCTCGTGGCCTTTGGAGCTCCAGTCGCAGCAAGAGGGAGAGAGTTGCAACAGGTCTTCTTATTCTTATTCTTCTTCTTCTTCTTCTGTACAGGTAAATAAAATCTTTTTTTCTTATAATGAAGCATAAGAAAATAAAACAAAATCTCTTTCATTGTTTCTCGCGGATTTGCAACAATTCTTTTTGCCTTCTCTATTTGCGTGACGACGCCACACGATTCCAAATCTCTGTTTTTTTTTGTTTGTCCTTTTCGTTCTTCACCTCGATCTCTGTGTGTTTTGTGTGTGTTTTGTGTGTGTGTGTGTGTGTGTGTGTTTCTTTTTGGAGAAGATTTGATGTTAAGTTGTTTGACTTCTTGTTTTTTCTTTCTTTCTTTTGCATTCGCGATGATTCGAATCAATTAGGCTGTATCGCTTCAATTGCTTCAATTGCGTTGATTGCAAATGGCGCTATCTGATGTGAGCTTGTTACAGGTGCTATAGTCTTTCTTGTTTGTTTGATGGATCCGGTTTTCATGCTCTCAACTGGTTTCTTGACGCTGTTTGTTTTTCCCGAGAATTGCGATTTTTAGTAGGAGTAGTCGGCGAATTTGTATATCAGGTGAGCAAATATCGAAACTCTTATCGCGCATTTGACGTTCGAAGAATTCTGTGTTCGATGCACGTAAACATTGCTGTAATAATTAGCAACAGCAGCCTTCATTGCTCTTCATTAGTCGACAATTGTGTCGTATTGCGATTTGCTAAATTCATAGTTTAGCGCTTCCAGAACTTCGTATTACTCTCTTGCTTTTGTTTTGTTCGTCAATTTCTTTTGTCTTCGATTCTTCACTCTCGTTTTCATCATCCCACCAGCATAGTAGCCAAGCTGCTTGCAGCCGAAGATCGTAACATTTTTCTGTGTGTAAGTAAGTGTTTGAGCAAAAGGCAGCAGCTACAAGATCGTTTGCTTCTTCGATTTTGTATTCCTTCTCTTTCCATGTACAACAAATCCGTCTGATTTTGGTGTTCCTCTGCTTTCCTTGTACAACAATTTCATGTCTATCTTTAATTGTCTCCCGTTGTGGAAACAACCTGCGGATAGCAAAAGAAGAGTGTTATCGATAACGCCTCTCGTCAATTGCTCTCCAGTTATTAGTCGGAAGGTGCAAATCGGAAGAGCTGTCAAGCCTAGTAGTGCTCATCTTGCAAAGAAAGCCTTGGAATAATTGAGAAGTTTCATTTTTCACAGAAGTGCAGGGGGAGAGGGGAGTCGTGATCTCCCGAAGAGAAGATTGGCAGAATCCATGCAGATCGTTGCGCGTTGAAGTACTTACCAAACCGAGGTCGACTCTGGTTTGCCGCCTGCAATTACGGGAATTTGGTGTGGCGCCGACTATGCTATGCTGCTGCTATAGTAAAGCTCTACACAACCACAATAGGTCATCAACGAGTGGCGGAAATCGTAATGAAGCCCTTGTGTCTGATCTGCTGTGCGACAACAGTAGTCCTGTTCTGCAGTTTCCAAACAGCAGGTGAGAAGAACCAACAAAAATAAAATCTCCTAAATTTTGTTCTCACAAAGTCCTATTCTTTGTAGCATAATGATATTTCTATTCTATTCTTTTTTCTGGAGTTTCGAGGCTTGTTGTTGATGACTTATGAGAGAAGAGTTCATTCCAGTGCTTATCACCTTGCAAACCTTGTTTGTTCCCAGAGGCCTATGACTCCTTGGATCCAAATGGAAACATCACAGTCAAGTGGGATATCATGTCATGGACAGCAGATGGCTACATGGTAAGATTCTCTTGAACTTTGTGATGTGACTGTGTAGTGCATTGTCTTCAGAGCAGCAAGGTGTAGTTTTCAATCTTCTTTTCAATCCCCACAGGAGACATACAGTTCAGGGATCAATGACATCATGGCCAACCCATTATAGAATTTGAGGGGGGAAAAAAAAGTGCTTTTGGGACTTATGAAACAATCTGACTTTGGGGAGCACCAGTTTCTTTGTTTATTGTAAGTATGAAGAGTTGGGCATGTGTCACAATGGTTGTCCACTTTGAGGAGCTCTCTCACACTACAAAATATGGTTGGCTGTGTTTTTTTTCCTACACAGGCAACGGTTACGATCTTTAACTGGCAACAATACCGGCATATTTCAGGTCCTCCTGGTTGGAAAGTGAGCTGGAGCTGGGCAAAGAATGAGATTATTTGGACCATGCTTGGGGCAGAAGCAATCAGCCAAGGTGATTGCTCAGCATTCACCACTGACCCCTTACCACACAGCTGTGCTAGGACCCCTCAGATTGTCGATCTGCTGCCTACCAGTATCCCTTACAGTGAGCAGATTGCCAACTGTTGCAAAGGAGGAATGCTACCATCTTTTTCGCAGAATCCAGTCAATAATTCTGCTGTTTTCCAGATGAAAGTTGGTTTAGCTGGGACTTCAAACATAACTGTTCAGCTTCCTCAGAATTTCACTCTCAAGAGCCCAGGCCCTGGGTACACCTGTGGACCAGCAGTGAAGGTGCCTCCTAGCTTGTTTACAACAGATGGAGTGAGATATACTGAAGCATTCAGTAAGTTTCCTTCATTACTGTCAAAGCAATTTATCTGTGTGTTGTTGAACTATTTTTTCTAAAGCATAATATAGTGATCTACCTCTTTTTCTCACTCCATTGTTGCCATTTCACTTGTTATGTTGCAGTGACATGGAATGTTACATGCACCTACTCACAGTACTTAGCACAAAAAACACCGTCATGTTGTGTTTCTTTTTCAACATTTTACAACTCGAGCCTCCCACCATGTGCTCAATGTGCCTGTGCCTGTGCACCAAACATTTCAGCGTTGACAACCGCACCAGACAGCTTTCAGACGAATGCAATGACCAATACCATAACTGATCCACAATCCAGTGTGCAGACCTGCATTGATCCGTAAGTTCTCTGCCTTGAATTGATGTCACATTTACGGCTTTCTATATGAGCAGAATTTCTAGAATTGGCAGTTATTGAAGAATGGGGTTGATCTGGATTTTGGTTCATTTAGGGACAACATAGTGAACCAACAGATGATGCAATTTGGCTTTTATTTGTGCTCCATTGTGGAAATCTACATTTGTTAGTACCAACCTGTGTACCCAACACGTAGTTACACTTGAGCTTCAAAATATTATCAATCTGCCAAGGCACTGCACTCAATGTGTTCTTGCAACTTAGGGTACATGAACAAAATCAGGGTATTGATTTGGACAATTTAGACCAAGGTAATTTTATTCAGAAAGAGTTATTTCCATTTAGAGTGGAGAAAGGAAGTAGCTTTGCTTGATGCTTTCATTGACATGATAGTGCATGTTGTCATTTGACCTCAGGAACACACCGTACGCAGACCTTCCACTTGTTCTACCGACAACAGCAGTGACTGATCAGCCTGATGTTTTATACTGCACCACTGATATGTGCCCTATCAAAATTCATTGGCATGTGAAGGCTAACTATGAGGAATACTGGCGGGCAAAGGTCACCATCATAAATCGGGACTTCTCAAGAAACTTCACAGACTGGACTTTGGTGATTCAGCACCCAAATTTCAACAATTTCACAGAGGCTTTTAGCTTCAACTATAAGCCCTTGAACCCCTTTGGGGTATACACTAGTAAGTACGCATAGCTTACACAATTTAGATCATATCCCTCTTGATTGCTACAAGTGATACATTGGCATGTTGGCAGGGAAAAATGGTATTCGAAATTGATTCAGGATAGCATGATTTCATCTCTTGTGGGAAGCAGATGCTTAACATTAATCAGAAATTTACCATGGCCAACTTGATACGAAACTAAGTAGGGTACAGAAGGGACTGATTAATTATGCACAAGAAAACTAACTTTTCTTTTTGGTGCAGATGACTCCGCTGTTTTCTGGGGTCTTCAATACTACAACGAGTATCTTATGCAAGCAGGTGAAGATGGAAATGTTCAATCTGAAATGCTGTTCAGAAAGGATAGCTCCTTCACATTTGCTAGTGGATGGACCTTTCCTCACCGTGTCCTTTTCAATGGGGATGAGTGTGTGCTTCCAGATCCTCAAGATTATCCTTCTCTACCAAATAGCAGTCCTAGGCTAACATCGACTGCATCTACTTTATCGTCAATGTATATTGCTGCTATTGTAGCATACTTGACCATAGTTTTGTTTTTGTAGTAGGTAAGAACTTGGGGGCTCTCTGAATTGCACATTCTGGACCCCAAAGAATTGGCAACCCTTCACCAGTGTTTGAGATCTTTGGAGAGGGTTGAAAGTAAACAGGCAAAAAAAGAAACTAGTGAGTGTCAGCTAAATGAGGCTTTTCATTTTTTTTGTGGTTGCATACAAGAGAGGGTGCCTAACCTGGCTTGTACAGTTACATGCCCCAGTAGCCAGAAACCCTGCATTATTAAACTGATTTGCAGTTCAGCTAGTGAAGACATTGAAACACCCTTTGTAACACTAAAGAAAAAAGTGATGTGCAGTCACATCAGCTTGATGGGCAGACCTGCAAACAGCTCAGGTCCAACTGAGCCAGCTATGGAGCAGAACCTGGACAAAAATTTTCCTGGACATTTGCCTCTGCATTTGTGGATTGACAGTCTAGATATCAATAGGGTTTAGTACATTGTGGAGTGTGCAGTACACAAGTTGTATTACAGATTATGCATGAAAATTTCTGCATCTAGAAATAAAAGCTACATGTTAATGACCATTTGATAGTTGCTTCACTCTGCTAGGATCACCACCACGATCACCATTTCTGGTTGCCACACTTGTTTGAGTCCTGTAGACCACAATTTGTTGTTTCAAATGTTGAATACTGATTTTATATCTTACTGTGTTTCTTTTAGGTGTTCTATAGTGGAATATGCTTTAACCTGATGACGTGTGTAAGTTACACTTTTGACTGTTTCAGGTCTTGCAGCACACATGTTCAACTCAGGGGGGGGAATGGAGGAAACTATTGATGGAGCTGAGCTGTGCCTTCCTACATCTTGGTAAGGTTAAAATCTGTTATAACAACCCCAGTTCCAATCAAATGTGGTAGCTTGTTCTATGCGCCCTTTGTCATCTTTTGTAAACCAGAATTATTGGTATCTTGTCAAACAGGGGTCCTTGCTCCTACATGAGTTGCTGTGTACCCTCAAGGTTCTTGGTATCTAGTGATTGAGCCCCTCCCCTCAACAAGCACAATATTGACACTTTGTCTGACTAGTCAAGGTAGCAATCACCTCCCTATGCCAGTCTATTTTACATTTTGCTGACGATCTTTCCTTGTTGTGCTCTAAGTTAACCATATTCAATTTTTCTGGGACAGGTTGCAGTTAAACACACCTTGGATACCTGCTCTGGTGAGCTCACCCAATCTGGTTCATCCTCAACCTCCTCAAAACCTATCTCCTTGAATCTTCCAGGCTTCTTATGACACCTTGCAAGTCTTTTTGTTCCAGTGAAAATCATTTGTTTGCATAAACCTTTAGTGTCATCGTTCCCACTGTTGCTTCCACCGAAAAGAGTGGCATTGAACTTGCCACATGGAGCAAGAGCAAATTTCATGGGTTCTTTCTTTTGTTTGAAATCAAGATGCTTTGCATCAAGCTACTAACAACAGAATTAGTTATGTCATTTTCAACAACGGGTCAAGCTCAAAGGGGAGACTTTTGGTACAATAAAAATGTGTTTGAGGTCTAGAAAGGGGGTGTTAGTCTTCAATGCATTCAGAAGCAGATTTAGGTATTAAAAAAAAAAGTACTGGTAAGTTGATGTGGCAAACTGGGATTTCTTTTTCATTGTTCTTTTCTCATTGGTTATAATGTTTAAATTGCATTCAAATGGTTACAATGCTTAAAACCTGCTTTTCAATACTCTATATTCATTTAAAATGCATTGAAGAGCATTATACCTTTCAAAAGGTATAATGAGTCTGCAATGCATTCCTAAGCACATTTAGGTAGTTCTTAAAAAGTACTAACAAGTTGAAAAATTACAAACTGCAATTGATTGTTCTCAAGTTAAGGTCGTACCAAGGAGCATTTGTGCCCCTGAATGCACCAATGATCAACACCCCTCTTTCCTTCATTGCTCTGCATTCTGTGATAACTTCTCAGCATTTGAAGTTTTTGCAGAGTAAAACTTCTGATACATTTGATCACATAATTCTAACAGTGATTTGTGCTGTGAAAAATGTTTGCAGAACAAAATATCACTTGGATAACAGCAATATCAAATACTTTTCAAATTGTTACAAACAGTCAGTGGCAAGTGTTGAAGAAACACACACAAAAGGATGGGGCATCACAAAGCTTAAATGGTATGTCAAAAAGACCTAGATCCATCCATAGTCCTAAAGCTAATTTTCATACCAAAAATTCCTAAATGAAGTCAGTCATCCATTACCTCTGAAAGATTTCCAGGTTTCTAATCAAATGTCAAATCAGAAAAATTAAGGGTTTCCTATGCCTCCATACTTTCATGTTAAGTACTAACTCATGGAAGTTACCATTGCAGCCAATCATCCTGTACAACTGCATTTTGCCAAAACTCTAGCAATTTACAGAATTACAAGGCTAAATTCACCAAACTCTGAGTGCATTTTTATACCCAACCATCACATTCTTTCTTTGAGAACCTCACACCCGAGTCATTTTAGTATTGGTTGAAAGATGCTCATGAAGATTAGTGGTACTGGATCAGACTGACAAACTGAGGAGGGGAGAAAGTCATGGTGGGCGAAAGATTGTTGCCAACCCTCTTTTGACTGACACTTCAATCGTGGGACCATACACCATGGGATCCTTGCTCCCGTCACCAAAGGAACCACAACCTCGTGCAAGAACCTCACCATCCAGGTCAATATATCCCCCTTGTGTGCCACTAGCAAATCGTCCAGCCGGAGTCAGCTGAAATGCCTTCACCTGCACCCAGGTAAAAGCATCCACAAAACACCAATTCTCTAAATTAACTCCTGTGTGTCAAAGGGTTTAGGGTTTTTAGGGTAGATAATAATTCTAGACAATTCTGGAAACTTGTAGATAGCACAGTAGCAATGTAACTCTGTTTTGTTTGGAAAGAAAGGGATCAACAAATTGTGACTTCTTATGGTAAAAAGAGAGCTTTAGCTTCATAATTGATTGAACACACATACATGGATGATTACATTTTTGTTTTCCACAGTGATGATGAGATTTTTTGCTACCTTTAAGTACTCAACATATTTGGATTTGATGTGTCGTCCACTACGGATTTTGAGAAGAAGTTGGAAAAGGTCCCATCGTGGGCATTCTTTCATTATAACCAAATCCAAACATCCGTCTGAGAACTGTTGCACAATCAAAGAAAACAGAAAGAAAGAAGTTCCCAAGTTATAATAATTTGACTTAAATGTCTTATGATTTTGAGTTTCTAAATGACAAGAAGGAAAGTTGGGGCAGGAGCTTAAAAGCTTGCAACCCCGAAAGAGTCTCTCATCAAGTACCTATCTCTTCTGAAGAGGTTTGGACTGCTGATTTTGATTGGCTTTTTACCTTTAGGAAAACTTGCAAGTGACTTGGGTACTATGACTTTTGTCTTTGGGATTGCTTTTGTGAAAGATTAATTGTACACTGACTGGTATTTTTCTGCAACAGAAATGTTTACCTTTGCTAGAGGGGCTGGCATGACATACTCGCCAGCAAAAGGCACGTTATTAAGCCAAATGAGAAGGAATGCACCATCCACAGCTCGCCATTCAGAGGCAGCAGCAGGTGCTTGCTTAGGAGGAGGAGGAGGACCCAAGGAACCACCATTCTTCGGCAATCCCTGTTCACTGTCGGTTTCTACACCTTGTAGTAAGGTATCTCGCATGTCTGTCTCCCAAGGCCTGGTTCCATCCATTCCTGCACCAGGTATGTATGCAAAGCTGCCATTGTATCTCCGCAAGTTGACAACTCTGATTATTGTCTGTCAAAACAACAGAGTTGTGGAGTAATTAAAAAGCCAGGCCCTTGGCCCTTCTTATACTGTAAACAAATCATAGAGTGAGGTCTGGCGCTCGTAAAGCACCAGCTCTGTCTGGCAGCATGTTTTGCAGGTTAGATTATTACATTTAGTACAAGAATTTTTAGACCATGCTAGAAACCACCCATGATACGCTTTCCTTAATCCTCCTACAAGATTTAATATCCGTTGTCAACATTAATATTGGACACGACTAGCAAAAGACAAACCAAATGTATATACCTGGATATCTAAGCGAAACCTACCCATCCACCTATACCTTTCCGATTCAAAATCCACATCAGCCACAAATCCTGCCATCACCGCCCCACATGACACATAAATCTTGAGTGAATGATCATGAAGTTCAAATTATGGAGATTTTTTTTTTTTTTAAATCCAAAATCTAAAGGTTTTTAATTAATTTATAGAGAAATGAATAGCTCAACAACAATTCCAACTCCATCAACCAACGGAGGATATTAGATTTTCAAAATGTTGTTATTTCAATGGGGACAAATCTAAAATTTTCAGAGATCAATCAACCCATAGTGCTCACTAGAAATTATAGAGAGTTTGCAGCTTTCATGGTTAAGTGTTGCAGGGGTGATGATTCCAGTAATTGGGTTCTCCTATCAATACCTAACCAATGATCACTATATACTCTAGCTAGTTAGTAGCACCAAAGTATGATTTGCTATTTTCAATGTATGAAGTTGCAAAAGTTGTACCCCAAGAAAGCATGAGAATGCTGTGGTACGTGACTTGCCCTTGCACCACAGCGGCAACATCTAGCGCTTGCTTATGCCCTGCCAAAACAAAAGAGTTTTCTTACTACCAGCAAAAGCATTCAAAGGACTGAACAAAAAGATGCAACAAGTTATGTACCCCAGTTTTACTACCTCATATGCAATTGATGCTTGAACTGGCCGAAGATCCTGGTGTTCATTATTATTACCTTGCCGATACCCAACTCTGGTGTCCGTGAGATGATAGATTTCAATACCCACCAAGCTAAGCTAGCCTATTCAGTCTTCTTATCTGGGATGGCTCAAATTTTGTGTGTGTGTACTTTTTTTGGGCAAATTTTTGCACTGTGACAACAAAGAAAAATGGGAAATTGCTGTTTTTCTTAGAGTAAATTCAAAAGAGATTGCTAAAAATTTGGAAAATTTCACCAAACTTTCGAAAGCACAAAATTTCAAGTAGGAAAAAAAAACCCTGCTCAGAATGTCATGTTACCTCGAATTATTGCAAATGTGGCAGTGGCAGCATCACAAGCCTCACCAGACAGATCCAAAACTGACTTTGCCATTCCATTCCCAGTTCCTGTTTCACCAAACGTATAGTACTATAAGATGATGCATAATAGACATGGCAGTTGAAAGCTAAAAATAGGTAGGCTGCAAGCAAGCAAGTTGTGAGGTAAAATCCTGTTTCCAGCCACAATTGGGCAATTCAGTGACATGTAATAATTTCCCAATCTTGTGTGTACTAATAATACTGACAGCAGAACACGTTCAGAAATTGTTGCAAACAACAAAAGGCTGCTACAAATTTTGAACATACTAAATTCTTTTTGCAAACCAAGTCAGAAAAAATCAAGTACCAGCTGGTATGATGCCAAGTGGCAGTTTGATGGCAGACTCCGAATCCCCTCTGTCGAGCAACCCATTCAACACCTATTTGGAACACCATATTTTTCCAGTTTTGTGTGCCATTCTCATCTATACTGAAGGCAGCTCTCACCACCAGTAGCATTTTTTTTTCGCCATAGTAAAATGAGTGAAACATTAATGGTCACGAGTGGGTGGGTGGGTGGGTGAACTTCTTCCCCCAATATGCCCAAACCAGGAGATTTGTTTTCTATTGCCACTGCAATAGAAAACAAATATGACCTGCAACAAATATATCATGAATCAAAATTTCCTTGGGAAGAATTGGGACATACCTCAACCAGAACTCCATCACCACTCACACAAACGATGCCATCTATTTCAGAGAGATTGAATGACTTGGCCAAATCTTTTGCATGCCCTTGAAACTGTGTTTCTGTTGCCAGAAGAAAAAAATATTTCATACCCAAAATTGAAAATCCAAAGATTAACATAACTGCAGTTTTACAGCCCACTGAACCCACTTCTTCTTTCGCGAGTAAGTCAGGTGGAAATCATGTTGGGTGAGAATTCAAAATACCCACATAGCAAGCATAAGATTATCAGAGATAATTATATATTAATTTGCAACATAAAATTGCACTCCGTGGTTTTTTTTTGGTATACAAAAAAAGTTCAAGCTCAGATTGAGTCTTTACCTTGCATTACGATGGTGACACCTGCAGCTTTCAGCAGTGGTTCCACCGTTCGTGCAAAGACTTTCTTCCCAATACCATCTCCACCAAATGGATTCACAATCACAAAAAGCCGCTTTGGCCTCCCTGCAATAAGGAATCCAATAGAAAATTCAATTTCAAAAAGAATCATTCTGAAGCTACACACTTGCAAAAGCACAGACAAAGAAGTACTCTCTCCCTCTCCCTCTCTTTCTCTCCCTCTCTCTCCAATGTGTGATACTACCCGTATGAAAACCATGCAAAAAAATTACATACATACATACCAGATATGTCTAGAAACTGTTGGATCTTGTCACAGAAAATCTTCTGAGATGCAGGATTGGTGAATTTGATGAGGATGTCTTTGCGGGCCCGATTTGCACCACTGCTGCGGTGTCGGCTGCGCAATTTGTTGTTACCAGAGGAAGAGAGCCGGGGGAAAGAGTATAAATTGACACTTGATTCTTGTTGCTTGAAGCCAATGAGATCCCCTGGAACAATCAAACTGCCATTCCTTTTGCCACTCCATTGAAGCAAACCACCATGATTGAGCTTAATTGTCACCCCTCTCGCTCCGTCCAGCTGCACTTCTTCCTTGAATAAGTGCTCCTCCGCCATCAAATGTACAAAATTTCCCAAATGACCGACTGAAGAAGAAGAAGAAGAACAGCAGCAGCTAGAAGACTTCTCCCCCTGTGTGGTTGCAAGAATTTTGTATCAGAGCTCAGATCTCTCAAATTAGACTAGAAAGAATTAATATCTGCATCATCCACAGCTATATCAAAGTGGATGATGATGACGTCCTTTGAAAGAGTTTGTTTGCTGTGGAGAAGCTCATAAAACCCTTGCAAATCCCCTTGAACCCAACAGAGCTCTTTATTTGTCACTCCTTCAACAAGGGGGAGAGGGGGCCTACAAGAACAAGAACAACACATAACTTCTTCAATTGGAAAACAGACTTTTGTTCAATTGAAAATGGAGCTTTCTTCCAACAAGAACAACACATAACTTCTTCAATTGGAAAACAGACTTTTGTTCAATTAAAAATAGAGCTTTCTTCCATTGATAACACACTTTTCTTCAATCCAAAACAGATTTTTTCTTCTTCTAAGAAAAGTCTGGAGTCTGGACGTCTGGACCCACATGGATATGATGAAATCCACGGCGGTTTCTGTTTTTTTTCACAGTGTGTGCTTTTCCCAAGTAGGAGCACAGAGGCATTGTCCTTTGATACAGAGGATCCTCCTTACTCTCCTCTACACGCAAACTTCTACACGCGAACTACACAACTAAGTCTTGTAGCAGCTCTCTGGCCTACCATAATGCACACACATAAACCTAAATCCAGCTTTACGAGGGAAAAAAAAGGGAAAGACAGAAAAAAAACCAAGCAACCCTTTGCATTCCTTCCTCAAAACACACTGTCACGCAAAAACTCACACTTACGCTAACGCCATAAAAATATAGGAAAATGCATAACAAACGAATGCACCAATTCTTTCTTTCTGGCATTCAAAGCAAGAAATCCAAGGATCAAAAACCCCACCTCCCTCTTTCTTTCTTTCTTTATTTATTTTTACTGCAGATCTTTTTAACTTTTATTTTGAATTCCCCCAATTCCTTTGGACGAGTACCCCAACGCAAAGAGTGTAAGCATTTGCTTCCCAAGAGGAAGACGTACCAAAACACACAAGAAGAACAAGAACAAGACGGCATGAACTCAAAACCCAAACCTGTACCATGCATCCGCAAACTGGATTTTGTCTTTCAATGACACGCCAACCAAATTTCAGTCCTGATCCTTACCTCACGCTACCGCATTCTTCAAGATTCAGGAGATTTTGCCACTTCCCTTCCAAATCACACTTATCCTCTCTCTCTCTCTCTCTCTCTCTCGTCACACTCTCAAAACTTTCAGAGACTCTCAAATCTCTATCTCTCTCCAACACTCTCAAAACTGTCAGAAGAGACTCTGAACAACAACACTCAACACTCTCCTATTCTCTCTCTCTTTCTCTCTCTCTCTCTCTCGTCGAAAACTCTCTTTTTCACTGCATGATTTGTGGATTTTGCGACTTCCTTTCGAGGTTCAGTCGACGACCCAACAAGATCTATAGCTCGATTGGAGAACCCAACACACAAAACTCGCGACAATTTCAGAAAAAAATTACGGAAGATCGCGCAAATGTTTGTTTTCTAGCGCTGCTCTTCCACCTCCTGAAAGGAACCTTGGGGCGGGGGGGAGGGGGAGCTCGATAGTACGAGGGCGATAAGTAAAAGAAAGCATGATAAGTAAAAGAACTGGCTTGACACTGCTTCCTATCACGACACTCTTTTTATCACTTATACCAAAAAATTAGGGCCACGTGTAACAAAACGTGTACATAAGAAATTACTAGGTATTTGTCCTATCCCCTAGGGGTGATAAGCGCAGTGACCAAAATAGCTTACGTGTCAGTTTTCCATTTGTCGAATCTCGAGGTAGCGTATTTTTCCTTCTGACTTGGCGAGTTTCTATTGGTAGGATTTGCCTTGTGTGTGTTTCCTTGTCATTGCTTGCACGTTTAGTGGCAAGTCGCCATTGGTTAAATTGATAATTAGTTTATTTTTTTTTGGTAAATTTTTTTTCTTATTATTTATTTTTTATTATTATTATTATTATTATTATATTTTTCACTAGCCCCCCACCCACCTCCTTTCCCTTCTACCAACTCCCTGACACCCCCCCCCCTAAAAGAAATTGGAAAAAATTCACACAACACACTTTTTGGGGGTTGGTAGGCCTTCTTCTTTCCTTTGTAGGATTTTTTTTTTGTTTGTGGGTAGGGGTGGACTTTTTTCCTTTTTTTTTTTTGGATATAACTACTTCTCTCTTTTTTTTAAAATTAAGGAAAAAACACTCCATTTTGTTATACCTAGAAGAATTTTCCTTTTATTTAATTTTAATAAAGTGAAGAAAATAATAGAAATAATAATAATAATAATAATATGATGATGTCGTTGTTGTTGTTATTTTTAACTAGCTCCTTCTTCTGAAAGCTTGGCAAATGGATGTGTTTTTTCATTCATCTTCTATCAAATTGTACCATAAATCTTCTCATCTCTTTGACAAATTTTTTTTCATTCCGGCATTTCTATTGAGAACAACTTACCCAAGGACAACATGCCATGGCCTCAAGTTGACCCCTTCCGTGCCCCCCCCTCCCCACCCCTCCCCATTTTTTTGCTTTTGCACAAAGGTGATTATAAGTCTCACCAACAACCTCCAAATAGACGAAAATGTACTGAATGAATGGCGTTGACTAGGTGCATTTAGCCCACCCGCCCGCCCGCCCGGCCCCCACTCCTCACAACTCGGTGAGACTATGATCGCATAAGTTATCCCGAGAAATATGACCAAGGAGAAGGACAAATTGACAAATCGCTCGAGAAGCCAAGTAACTAACCAACCAACCAACCCCACCCCAACGAATCCTTCTTCCTCAATGGGCCACGGAAGTAAGTGTTGGCAACCCGACGGGATTTATGTAAATTGATAAACGATTTTCAAGTGCAAGTGCTGCCCAAGTTTTGGGCCCGAGTTTCATTTTTGTCGTGTTGGACCAATGAAAATACAAGCAACTTGCAAGAAAATTGCAATTTTCTAGTTAATTATTCCATCAAAGGACCCGTCCCTCCTTTAGGTGGCAATTTTTGGAACACCTTCATTCGTCAAAAGACACACATATATAACTATACCTTAAACTAATGTGCACACTTTTGGCATTGACTAATTAACAATTTTAAACAATTTATTTTAAATAATTTTAACTTTAATTTAATTTTTAATAATTTTAATTTTAATTTTTTATTTATTTTATTTTATAATAATTTTAATGTGGTGGTAAAATGCCCAATTATGAAATTTGTCCTTTTATTCGGACAAAAGGATAAGTTAGACCTAAGTTTCACATACCCTTTGGTCCTTTGGTCCTTTGCAAACCTGCCATGAAGTTGACAAACACAAGTGAGTACCATACTAGCCTAGAATGGTACTCCACATTTGACCAACTGAATAATTGTTATTTATTTCAAAAAATTAAATTTCTTTTGTTGATTTGAAAATTATTATGAAACAAACCCCAACTTACGATTATTGACAAATTTAGTTTTTAGATTTGGGATCATTATTATATTAAAACCAAATTATTATCACTTTTCATATTAAGATTTGGGATAATCTATGATACAAACCAAAGAAATTATTGAAAAATCTCTTTGAAAAATATTTTTTCTATTTAGTTTTGGAATTTTCTTGATCTTTTGTGATTTACAATAAATAATGTGATATAAGTAACAACATTATTCATATTATGGCTTGTTAAAATTATGACAATTTTCAACACCTCAATGTTATATTTACACAATAGCCAATATTACATAAATTATTCAAATACAAATAAAATAAGCACAAGCTAGTGTCATGAATTATCAAACTCCCATAATGCGCAACTTTGACACTATGTTTTCACAAAATCCTTTGTATGAGTTGTAATGGAATATTAGAAAACACCCAAAACAAAGGCGGTAACACTTAACCCTAATAAACAATTGCATGAACAGAGAGAGATTGCCCCCAACACCTAATGAACTTGGCCCATGTAGATATTATCCAATACCTGGCTGAATGCTGCTGACAATCAGAGTTGGAATCTGATAACACCTTGTGAGACATCTGGATCTCTTTCCATGTTAACCTTCCCGACACTTCTGCCATTGATGCCAACAACAACTTACAAGGTGACCCCATGAGTGAGCTGTTAGCTTTTTTGTCTAATCAAAAATACACACAAGTCTTGTGATAGTATATTAATTTTTTGCAGCTGCGCCTGATGCACAACTGCCACACAACTAGGTATAATAAAATCTTCTTCTCTTTGAGGACTAGTGCAATCCCTCCTCTTACATGCGAGAAATTTTTGAATTATTGCAATATGTGGAAGTAGTCCACGGTTACCATCTTCTGCTGTGAATAACCTGTTTGTTATCTTCACAGATCCACCAAACCTAACCTAGAGTACACTCACTAAGCAGCCCAAAAAAAATTTAAAAGACTTCTATCAGGTGCCAATGATTGACAACAAAATGTACCTAAAAATTACTCACGATGCTAGTATTCACACATAGCTCAAGACAATTATAATCTACCTCCAGAGATCAATACTAGACTTGTAAGCACAATGGGTATGCACAATAATGAAAACATCTGAATACTCTTTAACATCGTCTCGGTGGTGGTTCACTGGAAGCAGTGAATACCATACACTGAGCACCAGTGGAAGGTGGTGAATATAAGAGAGAGGTGGGTGAGTCTGGATGGGAGCAAAGCAAGTCCACGACATGGAGCCAATCCGAAAAGGCTAAACGTGTGCTGTATTGAAGTGAAATGCACTCTCGGCCCCGTTTCCTCAAGTAGTAGCTCCTCCAAAAGTCGAGTAGTGCCCGGAAGGTGCATAGTACATGATGGTCAGATGCTCTCAATGCTTGCAAGTAGTGCTGCAACTCTCCATCCCGCTCCGCAAAGATGAACAATATGAGCACCGTATTCAAGACACATATGTTGTCCTGGAGAGCAAGCACACAACAAACCCATCAATCATCATAAACTTGTAACCCTAAAACCCATCAATCATCCCAAACTCTTAACCCTGAAAGCCATAGTGACTTAGGGAAAAAAAACAAACAAAACAAGATCTTATCATGACTTTGACACATGTACATTACCTGATTGATGTCACTGAGACGTACAGCACACATGAGATCCCGAAGAAGTCGCAAAGTGTTATGGAACACAAACGCAGTAACCTTGCAGAATTCTGCATCATAACTGGCTGATGCACTATCATTGACTTGGTAGTCATCATTTCTCATATTTGCTCGCCTTTTGGGTGCAGAAATGACAGCCAATCTTGCACTGATGGAGGCTGACCCTGACCACTGATGTCTGCGGAAGTAGTCCAGCGACAGCACCACAGAGCGGACAAATACATTTGAGTCCACCAAATTTGTAACCAGGACCTGTGAATGCAGAGCTTCACAAATTAGTCATAACTAGACACAACTCTCCTGGGCACACAGCACATTCCCAAACTCCAAATGGCAACAACAAGCCCTGTACTGCAAGAAAGGGCCCGCAAAAGAACAGAACAAAAGTTTCAGAGGACAGACCTCCACAAACCGGTCAAACTTCTCCCCCACTAACAATCTGTTAAGCCTTTGGAACAAGTTTTTGTTGAATTTGATGAGCTCCCCAAGAAGATCAAAATTGATCTGCCAACTCACACAACACACAAAAAGTGTGAGGAGGGTCTTATGTCTCATCAGCTAAATGAAACAAAACTGTCAACCAGCAAAAGACAGGGTTTAGGATTTAGGGTTTAGGGTTTGCACTAAGTCTGCAATCGAACCATGACTGATTTCTAACTGCTATAACAGGGGATTGGGCAAGGCATCTTCACCAAGGTTCACCCTTTAACATGGTCAGAAATAGACCTGCAATGAAGTGGCACACCGAAAGCCCCCTTTCAGAATCTCAGCCACAAGATGCTCCATAAGGCCTGTTGACGCCACAAATTCCTGGAAGCCAAAACTCAGCATTAGAGAGAGGTTTGCCAAATGCACCCTTACAGATTTTGGGCTAAACATACAAAGTGACAAAACACTTGCATATAATTTTGAATTTGAAAGAAAAAAGATAAGGTTTAGGGTTAGAGACAGGCACAATTCTAAGTAAGAAAACTGAATACTTAGATTGTCAAATCAATTTAATTGACCCAAAACTTTCAAACAGGTCTGACCTGCACATCTCATTCCCAGCTGCAAAGTTCATCTTTTGTAGATGAGTTTTACAGCACCTAGAGCTATTTTTCTGGTGGAACTGGGCTACAGGCATACCTGATTTTTTGGATCTGCACCTCCCAAAAAGGCTTCCACACATGAGGCCAGCCAGAACCTACCAGTGCCCAACACACCTCCATTGTGTTAAGAGAGACCAGATCCTGGAGTGACCAAAGCTTCAGAGGTTGGTTTTATAAGGTCTCCACGACCCTCACCAGGTTGCAATGAGCAAAGAATTACAGAAGTCACTGGAAACATATTTTTGCAAAACTGGGGAAGGTAAAAATACAGAACATAAATTGAGAGTGACAGACCGGTAGAGAGAGTCCGCTGGCTCATTGATAAGAATTTTGAGTATTTTGAACATTAGGCCTTCATCCTTCATGTCTCCTGTTGGTTTGGATAACCAACTGCTCTCCTGCTCCCCACCCCAAACCTAGAAATATCAGCAATGCCCCCATAGACATGAAATTGTAGGTCATTTCCAACCATCGGTGAATTAACATTGTTGAACATGCAGTGCTGAGAGATATGCATTGTATTGCCTGATGACAACTTGGAGTAAGAGTTCTTTCCAAGACCACCCAGGGGGGTAGAAAAAGAGTGGGGGAGAACCATCCTACCTTGAAGGGGGCTGGGAGTAAGAGGAGGTCCTTGTTTGCCTGATTGCAACTATCACGGTCACAAAAATTGTGTATCAACCTCAGGTACTGAATCTTGAGGGCCTGAAAAGAACCCCCCCAAAAAAAAAACCATATGAGGATGTTACTACTTTTCCAAGAAAACAGCAGTGAACATCCATAAGTGGCACAAAAAATGAAGCATGCAATATGTGCCTTTTTTGTGCACACTCTAATCATGATATTGATTGACTATACCCAACTTACTGATTTAGGGTTGCATGCACAGCCTATGCCATGAATACCACGTGAACTCGATCGAGGCTGTGATGCCTTCCAGTCCAACTTATCAAACATATGCGTCAGCACACCCACTAGCCCTAATTTCGCCAATTGATTTTGCACCTGCTCCCGTTTCTTACCGCCACACAGAGCACAAAGAACAAATAGAACCTCCACATGATGCTGCCATGTCCCACCATTACCACAATTTTGCACATGGTTTGTCAGATGGATCCGATGTAATATCTAGTGCAAAGGTACAGAGTATGACAGCCTATGAGCAACTCTTGGAAAACCTAATGGAGCTTACAGTGGCCAGATGTATTACACCCGTAGACAGGCCTGTGCGGTCCAAGAGCATGATGTTCCAATCAACAACCCCGTCATCCATCAAACTTGTGCCTGCCACCCTTTGTTGTGATGCCAAGTCCATTATCATGCGCATTTCTGGTCGAGTGTTGTTAGCTTGGATGTCTTCTAAAGAAGGCCCTCGAAAGTCACTGACTGTGTTATATAAGCTCTCTAGTGCACTGCCATTGACTGACATTGTCGTAGCAAACTCAGAAACCCCTGATGAGAGAAAAGCCTGCACATCTTGAATCACATATCTCAGTGCACTAAACAAAGTTAAACATGTACTTGAACCACCAAAGAAAACCCTGAAACAAAGACTCTGTAAGAAGGGATCGATGCCACAAAAATGTGTCCTGTGACCAGTGAGGCCACCAGTAACTAGGCTATCAAATTAGTGATAATCCTTTGGAGAACCAATCTCTGAGACTCTATCATGTAGCAAGGACTTTTGTTCACCTGACCCACCTCACGACTGAAGGATACTTTGTCAAACATGAGCAGTTTAACAAGGCGAGAAAGAATGTCAGGAATGAGGAGAATGGCATCATGGTTCCTATCTGCCACTGTCCACTCCTGCTCCTCCAGCCTCAGCTTTGATGCCCCTGTCTCAGCATTACTCCGGTTTAGCCCCACTTCCACCTCTCCAATCCAATTTCCTGCCTTGGGTCCATCCATCAGCAGAACCAACACACTCTGGCAATAAGCCAAAGAAAGAAAGGATACACAAGAAAGTGCATGACATCATCACTGATTCAAAAGCATCATGCTACGAAAAAACCTTGATAGTCAAGACAGACTTCAGGGCTCTCAATGGAGAAGAGGATAAAGCAGAAAAGCACAGTTCATTATGGAAGGTTGTTATGGTATTGCGAAGGTTCTCTCAACCCTAAATTCTCTCACACTGCAACTTCTTTGTTCTCAAAGCATTTGGCAAGAAAGTACACAGCTCTCAATTTGAAGTGATGAAATAAATTGGCAGAGTTCTACCTCGGGCTCAAAAACAACCATCGCAAGGACACGGCAAAACGAGGCAAGCTGATGAGATGAAAATTTGTGGACGAGGCTTGCAAAGTTTGGAATGTCCTGCACTCTCAAGGTGTCATCTCTCACAGCCAGCACCTCCTCCGCGAGCCCCACCGCTGCCACCACCACAGATGATGCAACAACATCCAAAACCCTAAAAAAACATTCAGATACTAAGAAAGTTACAGACATTTTTCTATTGTGGGAGTTTCTGAGACCAGCAGACTGATTTCCTGGCAGGAAATCTGCAGAACAAAGGTAGTTAGCATTGGACTACTTAAAGCTTCTTTGTACACAAAAACTTTTTTGTCATCTGCTTCTAGGAAATGCAATTTCAAGGGGAAAAACATCAAATGACGAACAAGGGTAGAGATATCCAAACCCTAAACGGGAGAGAAAAAAATTAGGTCATGGGAGCTGTGCAGAAATTGCAGATGGAACTTAAAAGCTTTCTTTGTACACAGAAACTGGGTTGTCAACTGCTTCTTGGAAACCCAATTTCAAGGAAAAACATCAAACAACAAGCTAGGGGAGATGTCCAAACCCTAAATTGGAGAGAACAAAATTAGGTCATAGGCACTTTGCAGAAGTTGCAGATTGGACTTATAAGCTTTCTTTGTACACAAAAACCATGTTGTCATCTGCTTCTGGGAAAACCCAATTTCAAGGAAAAAAAATCAAAAGATGAACTAGAGGAGGTACCCAAACCCTAAATTAGAGAGAGAACAAAATTAGGTCATGGGTACTATGCAGAAATTGCAGTGGCAATCACACAAAATGTATTATGCTGGTGCATACTGAAAGAAAATATGAACTGGAGGAGATACCCAAACCCTAAATTGGAGAGAACAAAATTAGGTCATGGGCATTGTGCAGAAATTGCAGATTGGACTTAAAACCTGTCTTTGTGCACAAGAACTGTGTTATCGTCTACTTTCTGGGAAACCCAATTTCAAGGAGAAAAACATCAAACGATGAACTAGGGGAGATACCCAAACCCTAAATGAGAACACAATTAGGTCACGGGTAATGTGCAGAAATTGCAGTGACGATGAAAGAAACCCATATTTAAAGAAACAGCCCTAGAATCTATCTCATTCTTCTTCAGGCTCAAAAGCTTAAACCTAAGGCACTGCACATATGGAATTGTGGAATGCAAAGAGATGAAGATTAGGGCACAGCCGGGAGGAAGAAGTAGAACAAGAAGCAAACGGTGAAGAAGAAGAAGAAGGGAGAACTGAAGAATGTCAAATGTGTTACCATATTCAAAAGTACTGTAGAAACCCATCAAGCCAAACAGATTGATGACGAAATCAGCGTGAGCTGCGAGCGATTCCGTGAAATGGGTCACGGTTAAACACAACTCGCGGAGGATATTGAGGCACTCTTTCTGCAGAGAAAGCAACTTGATGGAGCCCAAGTAATGATCGGGACCGCCGTCGTCACGTTCCTCTTCATCTTCATTAGCAGCAGCAGCAGCAGCAGAAAACTGACAAAACAGACATCGCAACAGCAGTACATCGCCACGGAAAAGTACGAATCCTTCGCGGTTGAGCTGATGCTGTGGGCTGTTAAGCTCACAGATACTGTGTGAAATGGTAGCCAACACGCGAGCACAAACTTCTCCTTGGTTTTCGATCAGCGCAGCTTCCAACTCCATGCACAACGGTGCCATCGCTTGCGCAGAAGGCTGCATCGATCGCAGCAACGCTCGTGGTAGCTGTCGCAACGACTTGCATCCATTGCCGCTGATCTGCGCCCGGTTCACACAACTGAGTACAGACCTCTGTTGTTGGGTGGGCGTAAACTGCCATTCTACTGACGACCCACTTGGCTGCTTGTGGCCCCTCGCCATCGCCCAATAACCCACGACAACAACGAACAAGGAACAACGCGCGCGCACACAAAACACAAACCACAGAAAACAAAGGCACAAACAGACATACGCACTTTGTACAAATACGCGTACTTTGATGGAGTATCCGTACTTTGTACAAATACTACCAATGAATATACGTACCTGTAAACATGAAGACATATGAATGCATTTTTGTTCACACAAATGCACATACGCACATTGTACAAAATACGCGTACTTTGTACCCATATTCTGTACAAATACAAAACCAATGAATATACCTACCTATGAATATGGAATACTTTTAATGAAAACATTAAAAAACCAAAACAAGCAAAAAAGAAGAATTAAAACTCAGCAACACAATTTTGTAAACTTTTTAATGGGAAAATTATCAAAATATGTGGTTGGTTTTTTATTAGTTACTATGATAGTTCAATAATTTTGCATTATTCGTAGTAATAATTGTAGTAGGTAGGTAGGAGTGGTTGAGAAATATATTATTATTAATATTTTAGAAAGTAAGCTAGTATTTTCACTATTTGAATTCGTGTTCTAAAAAGACAAATTAATGGCTAGAGTTTTAGCCATTGAAATAGAATCTAAGGTTGACTTAAAAGGATTGTTAAGAGGTTTAGGGTTTAGGGTTTAGATGTCATTTTTGTAATAGTAAAATGTAGATACCTAAACCCTAAACTCGAAAAACAAACTCATTTTGTATGTGGTGTGTGGGTTGGAGAAAACAATAGGGGCTAAGGTGAACAATACTTGTGTGCTATGATGGAGTCTAATAGCATAGGAGAATGTTGATTTTAAGTAATATATAATGATGTTTTGTATCTCACTATTCGAAAGTGTGTGTTTAGTGAGATTTGTGTTAAAATTTATGATTTTTTAATTTAGTATTAGAATATGTATTATTGTAGTCAACAATTAAGATATGCACTATTGTAATTGTAAACACAATTGTTACTAAAGTCCCTTACTCAATTATAATCTAATACGAATAGTTTTGTTTCTATTGCAATAAATTGCAATAATCGTGTACTAAATTTACTTAACAATTAGAGATCATGCCTATTGATTTCTATTAATTCAATAACATTTTGTTGTGTAATTTCAATATGAGTAGTCTTTTGTTACCATAATCATTATCTAGGTATAACTCAATCATATTATTTTGGCATTGAGTTTTTTTTTTTTTTTTTTTTTTTTTTTTTTTATTTTTTTTTTTTTTCTTTATTTTTTT
>Ga0116227_10001795_pt1 | contig 48609 bp, 51 predicted proteins | sample S1TSphgellanicum_FD_89693 | JGI IMG/M metagenome (GOLD analysis project Ga0116227, IMG submission 89693) | Host-associated microbial communities from peat moss isolated from Minnesota, USA - S1T2_Fb - Sphagnum magellanicum MG | ecosystem: Host-associated > Plants > Peat moss > Unclassified... | reverse complement strand
GTCGACCATCTCTAGCAAGGGGAGTGCAAAGCCATGGCGGCTCAGCTCAAGCTTATTCAGGAAGGCAAAGAGAAGGTAATGGACCGTCAAAAGGCGCTCGACGCAGCGCTCGCCCAGATCGACCGGGCATTCGGCAAGGGCTCGGTGATGAAGCTCGGCCAGAAAGAGACGATGCAGGTAGAGGCGGTGTCCACCGGCTCGCTCGGCCTCGACATCGCGCTTGGCATCGGCGGCGTGCCGCGCGGGCGCATCGTTGAAATCTATGGCCCGGAAAGCTCGGGCAAGACCACTCTCGCGCTGCATTGCATTGCCGAGGCGCAAAAGATCGGCGGCACCGCCGCATTCGTCGACGCCGAACATGCGCTCGACCCCGTCTATGCCAAGAAACTGGGCGTCGACATCGACAACCTGATCGTGTCGCAGCCCGACACCGGTGAACAGGCGCTGGAAATCGTCGACACGCTGGTCCGTTCCAACGCAGTCGATGTGCTGGTGGTCGATTCGGTCGCCGCGCTGGTCCCCCGCGCCGAAATCGAAGGCGAAATGGGCGACAGCCACGTCGGCTTGCAGGCCCGTTTGATGAGCCAGGCCTTGCGCAAGCTGACCGGTTCGATCAGCCGGTCGCGCTGCACGGTGATCTTCATCAACCAGGTGCGCATGAAGATCGGCGTGATGTACGGCAACCCCGAAACCACCACCGGCGGCAACGCGCTGAAATTCTATGCCTCGGTCCGCCTCGACATCCGTCGCACCGGCCAGATCAAGGATCGCGACGAAATCGTCGGCAACACCACCCGCGTCAAAGTCGTCAAGAACAAGGTTGCCCCGCCGTTCAAGCAAGTCGAATTCGACATCATGTACGGCGAAGGCATCTCCAAGATCGGCGAAATTCTCGATCTGGGGGTAAAGGCCGGCATTGTCGAAAAGTCGGGCGCCTGGTTCAGCTATGACTCCGTCCGCATCGGTCAGGGCCGTGAAAACGCCAAGACGTTCCTGCGCAACAATCCCGAAATGAGCAACCGCCTCGAAGCTGCGATCCGCAGCCGCACCGAGGTCGTTGCCGAAGGCATGATGGCTGGCCCGGACGCGGACGACGATTCATGACCTTCAGGCGGTGATCCGATCACCAACCCACGCATAGACCATAGGCCGTCGGGCCAGGTGGTCGTGCAGATCGCCGCCAGTCCAAAGACCGGCGCGTTCCCCGGCAGGAACGCGCCGGTTTCCTTTTGTGCGGCGCTCGTGCGGCGGCCCATGGGTAGATTCCGCGCCTACCCGTGCAGACCTTCCAACCATAACCATCTTGTCCTCTGCGGTTCGCGGAGCAGGAGTGTGCGGGATGTCGACGGCTGATAACGCGAACCTACGGGTCAGGGATGCGCTCGATCATGCGCGGGAGGCCGCGCAGGAATTGCACGCGGCGCTGACCGACGCGGCGACACGGCGCAAGGCAGTGGTCAGGGACGAACTGGCGGTCTTGCCGTCAAAGGCAAAGTCCATCGCGGATTCGCTCGGACATTCGATCGACACCCAGACAGTGTTCACCAGGCGGGCAATCGGTGAGGCGGTGACTTACCTCGACGCCACGCAAACGCATATTGCCGATGCGCTCAAGAGTTCCGGGCATGCCGCCGAAGGTTTGATCCGGAGCGCCATCGCTGACGCGCGCCAGTCGGTGCAAAAGATCAGCGAAGCGGTCGCCGACCGCCGCGCGGGCGCGCCGGCACCAGATCGGGCAGCATAGGGAGCGATCGATGCGGAACTTCCTCTCCGTCGTGTTTGACGACAAAGCCGGGGCCTACAAGGCGCTGCACGCGCTGTGGGACCTTGACTTTGCCGGAGACATTACCGTCCATGGCACCACGGTTGTTCACCGCGACCACCGGGATCACATCGCGGTCGATTCCAAGGAAACGCATCCGATCTTCGCGACGGCGGTCGGTGTCGGCATCGGCGCCCTGCTGGGCTGTCTCGCCGGCCCGGCGGGTATCGCCATCGGCATTGCCGGGGGCGCCGCGATCGGTGCGACGACGGGCGGAGTCGTTGGTGGGGCGATTGATCTGGAACGGTCCGACACGCGCGCGCAGGCGGTTGTCGACACCGGATTGGTGATGGATCGCGGCCAGTCGGCGGTCATCGCCGACGTCAGCGAAGACTGGTACGAGCACGTCGACGAGCAGATGCGCAGCCTTGGCGGGGCCATTTATCGACGCTCTCGCGACAGCGTGCACAACGATGGCAGGAACCGGGACGGACTGATCCCCTTTGACAGCTATCTCTACCCCTACGAATATGTCCCGCCCGAACGGGTCGTCTTTTCCGGCTGGTAGGGCTGCGCACGCGATCGTTTCCAATCGGTGCGTTGATCTGTATGGGCGGTTGCCACCCTGCGTCGCGCGGCTATCCGTGGCGCAGTCCATTCCCGCATGGGCGTGGATCAAGCCATGAAGGCCCCCTGCTGACCCTATGATCATCGACGACCCCATTCTTTCCGAGCTTGGCTGGACCCCGTTTTTCAGCGCGCAAGTGTCGGCCGACGAAGCACGAGAGTGTCAACCGGTCCGGGTGATGGCGGTCCATCGCGGCGAGATCGCGGTCGCCGGGGTGGGGCTGGAGAGCCAGATATCGTCGCGCTTGCCCAATTCGGCGGGGGAAGAGGATCGCGCCACTGTTGGCGACTGGCTGCTGATCGATCGCGCCAGCCTGGAACCGGTGCGCATTCTGCAGCGGGCAAGCCTGTTCAAGCGGCGTGCGCCGGGCGGCGACCACCGATTGCAACTGGTCGCCGCCAACGTCGACACGGTGTTCATCGTGACCTCGTGCAATCAGGATTTCAACGTCGCACGGCTGGAACGCTATCTCGTGCTGGCGCGTGAAGTCGGGGTGCGGCCGGTTGTCGTGCTGACCAAGATCGACCTGACCGATACGCCGGACCAGTTTGCCGAAGCGGCGCGCGCGTTGCAGCCCGGGTTGCAGGTCGAATCGGTCAATGCCAAACGCCCTGCGGATGTTGCCCGGCTGGCGGCGCTTTGTGGCCGGGGGCGGACGGTCGCGCTGCTTGGCTCTTCGGGGGTCGGCAAATCGACGCTGGTCAACACCATGCGCGGATCGGACAGCATCGCCACACAGGCGGTGCGTGAACACGACGGCAAAGGTCGCCACACCACCACCTCGCGCGAAATGCACCGCCTGGATGACGGCGGCTGGTTGCTGGACACGCCGGGCATGCGCGAATTTCAATTGTCCGATGCCGCAACCGGGCTTGCCGAAGTGTTTGACGATATCGTCGCCCTGACACTTGAATGCCGGTTCACCAACTGTACCCATGGTGCCGAACCCGGCTGCGCGATTCAGGCCGCCATGCTACAAGGCGTGCTGACACCCGACCGCCTCGATCGGTGGCGCAAGCTGATCGCGGAAGATGACAGCAACACCGGCAGCCTGGCGCAGCGGCGCGTCCGCACCGGCAAGCCGGCAAAAAGGACATGACGCATGGCTGATCTCTATCTGAAAGCACTGACCGCCGAGCGAAAGAGCCTGTGGGCCGCCTGTCGCCTGAAAGGTCTGCCCAAAGGCACGCCGGAACGGATCAGAATCGACGAACTGGACACCCTGCTGGCCGAACACAAGGCCAAAAAGGCCGGCTGACCGCCGCGCCGCGCCAGAACCTGACGGTTCGAACTGCGACGGGCGATCATCGCTTGTCATGCGGGCCGGTTCATGACCAAGGGGTGCGGCGCTTTGTTGACATCAACCGGGCACAACGGCTGATTTTCAGCAGACAGGAACAACCATGCCCAATATCCGCACCGCCAACAAGAACCACAAGCGCACCATCGCCGCGCAAGTTGTCCGCAACAAGGCGACGAAAACCGCTTTGGTCAAAGCCGTAAAGCCGGCGCCCGCAGCGCAGTAATTCATTTATTGGATTTTTCCGGTCGCAGGCTTAAAGGCTGGCCCCGCAAAATCGTGTTCCCGGTGGGGTGGAGCGCGTGGCGCGTCTGTGCCATGAATGCGACAACTCACTGGGAGAGCATCACCATGGCGATCGTCGTTCATCATCTCAACAACAGCCGGTCGCAACGCGTGCTGTGGCTGCTCGAAGAGCTGGGGGTGGATTATGACATCCGCCATTATCAGCGCGATGCGGTCACCAATCTGGCGCCGCCGGAACTGAAAGCGGTGCACCCGCTCGGCAAATCCCCTTTGCTCGAAATCGATGGCCGGGTGATCGAGGAATCGGGTGCGATCGTGCAAGTGCTGTGCGAACGGTACGGCGACGGCTCGTGGTTGCCGGCGCCGGGCAGCGACGATGCCTTGCGCCATCTGGAACTGATGCATTTTGCCGAAGGGTCGGCGATGACCCCGATCCTGCTCAATCTCTATGTCGCGCGTCTCGGTGACGCAGCCGCACCGCTGATGCCGCGCATTCAGGAACAGTTGGCCGCGCATTTCGGCTATCTGGAATCGATCCTGCGCCCATCGGGGCATTTTATCGGCGACGACTGGACCGGTGCCGATGTCATGCTCAGCTTTCCGGCCGAAATCGCGGCCATGCAGGCCGGCGATACCTTTCCGAAACTGGCGGCGTTTGCGGCCAGCATCCACGCCCGCCCGGCATGGCAGCGCGCACGCGCCAAAAGCGGCCCATACTTCGGATCATGATGGACAGCAACGAGTGGCAGGCGCGCGTCGGGCGCGCCTGGGCCGAGGAATGGCAGCGCACTGACCGCAGTTTTGCCGGGCTGACCCCGCACTTGCTGGCCGCGATTGCCGGGCTTTCCGGCAGGCGGGTGCTCGACGTGGGGTGCGGCGCGGGCGAACTCTCGCTCCGCGTGGCGGCAGTGCGGCCCGAGGCGCAGGTTGTCGGCGTCGATGTGTCCGGCGATCTGATCGCGGCGGCGCGCGCACGGGCAGCGGGGCGCGTTGTGTTTCACCAGGCCGATGCCGGTGCCTTTGTCGATTCCGATGGGCGGCCCGATCTGCTGGTCAGCCGCCACGGCGTGATGTTCTTTGCTGATCCGCCGGCCACGTTCCGCCATCTCGCCCGACTTGCGGCGCCGGGCGCGCGCATGGTGTTCAGTTGTTTTCGTCAGCCGGGTGAAAATCCCTGGGCCGGTGTGTTCGCGTCGCTGTTTACCGCCGCCGCACCCGAACCGGTGTTGCCTTATCCCGCCGGGCCGTTTGCCTTCGCCGATCCGGCGCATGTCGAACGCTGCCTGTCGGGCTGGTCGGCGGTGACGTTCACGCCGGTGGATTTCCGTTATGTTGCGGGCGCCGGCGACGATCCGGTGGCCGATGCTGTCGGGTTCTTTTCGCGGATTGGCCCGGCGGCGTCGCGTTTGGCGGAACTGGACGAAGACGCGCGCGGCGCCGCGCAGGGGGCAATGGCGGCAATCCTGGAAACACATCTTTCGGGCGGTGTGGTGGCCTTTCCGGCCGCCGCATGGATCGTCTCGGCAACGTCCGATCAGTCTGATCGCGCAAACCCGCTTGTTTGACTTCGTCTGGTCGCCTAATCGCCGTTGCCATGACATCGACGAACGAAATCCGCCGGTCCTTTCTCGACTATTTTGGCCAACATGGCCACGCAGTGGTGCCATCGGCGCCGCTGGTGCCGTACAACGACCCGACGCTGATGTTCACGAACGCGGGCATGGTCCCGTTCAAGAACGTCTTTACCGGGCTGGAAACGCGTGAGCCGCCGCGCGCCACGTCATCGCAAAAATGCGTGCGTGCCGGGGGCAAGCACAACGATCTCGACAATGTCGGCTATACCGCGCGGCACCATACATTCTTTGAAATGCTGGGCAATTTCTCGTTCGGCGACTATTTCAAGGAACAGGCGATCACCCATGCCTGGACGCTGCTGACGCGGGAATGGGGCTTGGCCAAGGACAAGCTGCTGGTCACCGTCTACCACACCGACGACGAAGCGTTCGGGCTGTGGCAAAAGATCGCCGGCCTGTCCGAAGACCGCATCATCCGCATCGCCACCAAGGACAATTTCTGGGCGATGGGCGATGACGGCCCGTGCGGGCCTTGTTCGGAAGTGTTTTACGACCACGGCGACCACATCTGGGGCGGACCGCCGGGATCGCCGGACGAAGACGGCGACCGGTTCATCGAGATCTGGAATCTCGTGTTCATGCAGTTCGAACAGACCGGCGGTGAAATCACCGGCAGCCTGCCGCGTCCGAGCATCGACACCGGCATGGGCCTGGAACGCATCGCCGCCGTGTTGCAGGGCGTCCATGACAATTACGACACCGACACCTTTCGCGCGCTGATCGCGGCGAGCGAGGCCCTGACCGGGGTCAAGGCAGAGGGCGAAAACCGCGCCAGCCACCGGGTGATCGCCGACCATCTGCGGTCATCCAGCTTTCTTTTGGCCGATGGCGTGCTGCCGTCGAACGAAGGGCGCGGCTATGTCCTGCGCCGCATCATGCGGCGTGCGATGCGCCACGCGCACTTGCTGGGCGCGAAAGAGCCGCTGATCCATCGGCTGGTGCCGGCGCTCATCACCGAAATGGGCGCCGCCTATCCCGAACTGGGCCGCGCCCGACCGCTGATCGAGGAAGTGTTGCAACGTGAGGAAACCCGGTTCCGGCAGACCCTGGCCAACGGGCTGAAGCTGCTTGATGAAGCGACCGGCGGATTGGGGCAGGGCGATGCCTTGCCGGGCGAAACCGCGTTCCGGCTGTATGACACATTCGGCTTTCCCTATGACCTGACCGAGGATGCCCTGCGCGCGCGCGGCATCGCGGTCGATCGCGCCGGGTTCGACGCGGCGATGGCGCAGCAAAAGGCTGCCGCGCGCGCCGCGTGGAAGGGGTCGGGGCAGACCGCCGACAGCGAAGTGTGGTTCGACATTGCCGAACGCACCGGCGCAACCGAGTTCACCGGCTATTCCGCCACGACCGGCGAAGCCCAGGTCGTCGCGCTGGTCGTTGACGGCCGCGAAGCAACCGAGGCGCAGGCCGGCGAAACCGTGACCGTGGTGACCAACCAGACCCCGTTTTATGGCGAATCCGGCGGCCAGCAGGGCGATTCGGGCACGATCGTCGGCAACGGCGTCGCGATCACCGTCACCGACACGCAAAAACCGCTGGGCAAAATCCACGCGCATATCGGCACGATCGACAGCGGAATGATCCGTATCGGCGACGTCGTGCGACTGGCGGTCGACCTGACGCGCCGCGACGCCTTGCGGGCCAACCATTCGGCGACGCACCTGTTGCACCAGGCGCTGCGCGACCGGTTGGGTGGGCATGTCACGCAAAAGGGTTCGCTGGTGGCCGCCGATCGGCTGCGTTTCGACTTTTCGCAGCCGGTCGCGCTGACCGCCGAAGACATCGCGGCGGTCGAGGCCGAAGTGAACGCGCAGATCCGTGCCAACAGCGCGGTCACCACCCGGCTGATGACGCCCGACGAAGCGATCGAAGCCGGCGCGATGGCGCTGTTCGGCGAAAAGTACGGCGATGAAGTGCGGGTGCTCACCATGGGCGGCACCGAGACAGCCGCCTATTCGCTCGAACTGTGCGGCGGCACGCATGTGCGTGCGCTGGGCGATATCGGCGTGTTCCGCATCGTGTCGGAATCGGCGGTGTCGTCGGGTATCCGCCGCATCGAGGCGCTGACCGGCGAAAGCGCGCGCACCTGGCTGGTAGCGCGCGAAGAATCGCTGAAACACACCGCCGGCCTGCTGCGCACCACCCCCGAAGACGTCGAGACGCGCGTTGCCGCCCTGCTGGACGAACGGCGCAAGCTGGAACGTGACCTGGCCGAAGCCAGGAAGGCGCTCGCGCTTGGCGGCGGCAGTGCCGCCACCGCCAGCGCTGACGAAGAAATCAACGGGATGAAATTCGCCGGGCAAGTGCTCGACGGTCTCGATCCCAAGGAACTGCGCGGCGTGCTCGACCAGGCCAAACAACGCCTCGGTTCAGGCGTCGCGGTGATCGTTGCGGTGAACGAGGGCAAGGCGAGCATCGCTGCGGCTGTCACCGAGGACCTGACCGGCCGCGTCAACGCCGTCGATCTTGTGCGCGCAGGTGTTGCCGCACTCGGTGGAAAGGGCGGCGGCGGGCGCCCGGACATGGCACAGGGCGGCGGGCCGGACGGCAGGAGTGCGGCAGCGGCAATTGATGCGGTGCGTGCGGTGATCGCAGGGTGAAATTGTCCTGACCGCAAGCACCGCATGTGCTGGCGCAGATCGCACTGCGCCAGCACAACGAGGAACCGGACCCGAAAACGATGGTTGCGCTTGGCGCACCGCCCTTCTGCAACGCTCCGCGCAATCAGGCGCAGGACCGGTTTATTCCACCGGGACGTCGTCGGCCAGCCACTGTTCCAGATACTTGATCGAATAGTCGCCGTTCAGGAACACCGGATCGTCCAGCAGGCGCTGGTGCAGCGGGATCGAGGTCTTCACGCCGTCGATGACCATTTCCTGCAACGCCCGTTTCAGCCGCATGATGCAGCCTTCGCGGGTGCGGCCATAAACGATCAGCTTGGCGATCATCGAATCGTAATACGGCGGGATGCGGTATCCGGCATAAAGCCCCGAATCGACGCGCACATGCATGCCGCCAGCCGCGTGATAGGCCGTGACCAGACCCGGCGAGGGCGTGAAATTGAACGGATCTTCGGCGTTGATGCGGCATTCGATGGCATGGCCGGAAAACACGATCTCGTCCTGCGTAACCGACAGCGGGCGACCGTCGGCAATACGGATCTGTTCGCGCACCAGATCGACGCCGGTGATCGCCTCGGTCACCGGATGTTCGACTTGCAGCCGGGTGTTCATTTCGATGAAATAGAATTCGCCGTTTTCCCACAGGAATTCGATCGTGCCGGCACCGCGATAGGCCATGTCGGCCATCGCCTTGGCGACAACGCCGCCCATGTGCGCGCGTTCTTCGGCGGAAATGACCGGCGAGGGCGCTTCCTCCAGCACTTTCTGGTGGCGCCGTTGCAACGAACAGTCGCGTTCGCCCAGATGGATGGCGTTGCCGTGGCCGTCGCCAAAGATCTGAAATTCGATGTGGCGCGGGTTGCCGAGGTATTTTTCCAGATAGACGGTGGCATCGCCGAACGCGGCCTTGGCCTCGTTGCCCGCCTGCTGCATCAGGCTTTCCAACTCGTCGGGGCCGTTGCACACTTTCATGCCGCGCCCGCCGCCGCCCGAAGCGGCCTTGATGATCACCGGATAGCCGATTTCCTCGGCAATCCTTGCCGCCAGCACCGGATCGTCGATCGCACCATCGGAACCGGGCACCAGCGGCAGGCCAAGCTTGCCGGCGGTGCGCTTCGCCTCGACCTTGTCGCCCATCGTGCGGATGTGTTCGGGCTTGGGCCCGATCCAGGTAATCCCGTGGGCTTCGACGATTTCGGCAAACTTGGCGTTTTCGGACAGAAAGCCATAGCCGGGGTGGATCGCGTCGGCATGGGTTATTTCCGCCGCCGAAATGATCGCGGCAATATTGAGATAGCTGTCCTTGGCAGCCGGCGGGCCGATGCAGACGGCATGGTCGGCCAGCCGGACATGCATCGCGTCGGCATCGGCGGTGGAATGCACCGCGACCGTTTCGATCCCCATTTCGCGTGCGGCGCGATGAATTCGCAACGCGATCTCGCCGCGATTGGCGATAAGCAGGCGCGTGATGGCCATTGTTGTTGTCCCGTCAAGCGATCACGACCAGCGGCTGGTCATATTCGACCGGCTGGGCGTTGGCGACCAGGATCGCGGAAACCGTCCCGGCACTCGGCGCGGTGATCGCGTTCATCACTTTCATCGCCTCAATGATCATCAGCGTCTGGCCGGCCTTTACGGTCTGGCCGACGGCGACGAAATTCGGCGCGCCGGGTTCGGGCGTCAGATAGGCGGTGCCGACCATCGGCGAGCGCACGGTCCCGGCCGCGTCCGCCGCCGGAGCGGCCGCAGGCGCAGGCGCCGCCGCAGCCGCGGGGGCAGCAGCAACCACCGGCGCAGGCGCGGCATAAGGCGCTGCGACGGGTGCTGGGGTCAGGGTACGGGCGACGCGGATCTTGCGCGTGCCGTCTTCGACTTCGATTTCGGAGAGGCCGGTTTCGGCCAGCAATTCGGCCAGTTCGCGCACCAGCGCGCTGTCGATGGCCATGCTGTCCGGTGTCGCGCCACGGTCTTGCGCCATGTGTCGTTGTCCTCGCGGAGTGATAAATGCAGAATGCGTAGCGCCGCGACATGCCCGCGCTGCGCCGCGCTGGCAAGAGGCTTGTAAGCGACGGACCGTGCAAATCCCCTGTTTGTAGCAGATCGCGCGTTGCAAGGTGGTCCGGGCGCACCTGAGTGCGCGATCGGTTCAGAGCCTTGCGACCGCTTCCAGCGCGACCAGATAGCTGTTGGCGCCGAACCCGGCAACCGTGCCCAGTGCGGCCATGCCGACATAGGACCGGTGGCGAAACGCCTCTCGCTTGTGCGGGTTCGACAGGTGCACTTCGATCACCGGCGTGCGGATCGCCTTGATCGCGTCGTGCAGGGCGACGCTGGTATGGGTATAGGCCCCGGCGTTCAGCAGCACCGCGCGCGCGCCGCTTGCTTGCGCTTCGTGCAGCCAGTCGACCAGATGCCCTTCATGGTTCGACTGGCGCATGTCGATTTCCAGCCCGAGGTCCAGCGCGCGATCTTCGAGCATGCCGGCGATGTCGTCGAGCGTTTCGTCGCCATAGATTTCCGGCTCGCGAGTCCCGAGCAGATTGAGATTGGGTCCGTTGAGAACAAAAACGACCTGAGTCATGGCGCGGCAATCCGGGTTATGGTGAACCCGGCGTGATAAAGGCGCACCGGCAAAGCGCAAGCGCGCGCTATTGCTGCGGCTGTGGCGGCATCACCGGGGCCGGATCGATCGGCGCGGTGTCGTTGACCGGCTGGCCGAAATCGCCGCCGCCTTCGGCCACTTCCGGCGGGGCGGCGGGCGGCCCGTCGGGCACCACCGGTTCCTGCCTGTGCTGGGCAGCCAGATCTTCGGCATTTCTGGCGCGCTTTTCGGCGGCGGTGGCACGCGCCTCCGCAGCGGTCAGGCGGGCTTGCAAGTCGGCCTGATCGGGCGTGGGCGCCTGTGAACAGCCGGCAAGCAGGCCGGCAGGCGCGAGCAGCAGACAAAGAGCGCGGAGCGTTGGCATGGCAACAGCGCGATATCGCAAAAAGGTTACCGCATTCCTAGTGACGTTCGTCCTGGGGGCGTCGTCCGGTCATGCGCAAATAGAACCGCGAGAAATACGATGGGTCGGCAAAACCCAGTTCGGCCGCGACAGCGCTGGCGTTGGCGCCGGTATAGCGCAACAGCCGCTGCGCCTCCAGCGCCAGACGGCGGTTGATCAGCGCCTGCGGGCTGTGGCCCAGATGGCGGTGAGTCAGCCGGCTGAGTGTGCGCACGGTGGTGCCGATCGAGCGGGCATAGAAATCGAGCGGGCGGTGCTCGGCCAGATGCGTTTCGACCATATGGCGGAACACGGCCAGGCGCCGGTCGCCGGGGCTGTCGGTGGCGGCGTCTTCGGCCATGAGTGCGCGCAGCAAGGCTTCGGCCAGAGCGTCGAACAGCGGGTCGCCCAGTCTGTCGGCATCGCCCAGTCCGATCAGTTCGTCGGCCAGCCGGGTGGCACGCGCCGCTGCCACCGGCTCAAGCCGGGCATGGCCGCCGCGCGTCAGCATTGCGGCCAGGGCATCGCCGGGGCCATGCGCCCGCCGCACGAAGTCCTGGCTGAGCGTGAGCACATGACCGGCGGTGTGCGTGGCAAAGCGGAACCCGTGGACGACGCCGGTCGGCACCACCAGGAATGCCGGTCCGGTCAGCGCGAACAGCGTGCCGTCGAGCGTCACTTCGGCGGGGCCTTCGCGCACCAGCAGCAACTGCACCGCGCGATCGTGCCGGTGGGGAGCGATGGCCCAATCGTACAACGCGCTGCGCGATGCGATCGTTTCGATATGGGCAAAGCCGGCCGGGCTTTGCCAATCGTCCTCGCCATAGAGGGCAAATGTCGGAATTGCGGCAGTCGGCATTGCATTTGTCCGAAAAGTACCAGATGTCTGACCATGCCATCCCTTCACGCAAGGGTCCGTCCCGTCAATAGCTGTCGCAACCCCGGGCACGGGGTTTGCTGGGAGAATTGTCGTGAAGACCCAAGTCGCCGTGATCGGCGCCGGACCTGCCGGGCTGTTGCTGGGCCATCTGCTGCGCGCCGAAGGCATCGACTGCGTCGTCGTCGAACGCCAGAGCGGGGACTATGTCCTGTCGCGCATCCGCGCCGGGGTGCTGGAACGAGGGACCGTCGGTCTGATGGAGCGGCTCGGCCTTGATGCCCGGATGAAGGCGGAAGGATTGCCGCATGGCGGATTCAATCTGGCCGATGGCGAACGGCTGATCCGCATCGATGTGGCGGACCTGACCGGGCACAACGTCATGGTCTATGGCCAGACCGAATTGACTCGCGACCTGATGGACGCGGCAATCCCGCGTGGGTTGCAAGTGATTTACCAGGCCGGCGACGTTGCGTTGCACGACATCGACAGCGACGCGCCTTATGTGACCTATGCCAAGGACGGCCGCGCGGAACGGATCGATGCGCGGATCGTGGTCGGTTGCGACGGCTTCCATGGCCCCAGCCGCCAGGCCGTTCCTGCCAGCGTCGGCCGTGCGTTCGAACGTGTCTATCCGTTCGGCTGGCTTGGCATTCTGGCCGATGTGCCGCCGTGCAACCACGAACTGATCTATGCCAACCACGAGCGCGGCTTTGCGCTTGCCTCGATGCGCAGCGCGACGCGCAGCCGATACTATATCGATGTGCCCCTGACCGAAAAGATCGAAGACTGGTCGGACGACCGGATCTGGGACGAACTGGCGGTGCGCCTGGGTCCCGAAGCGGCGGCCCATATCACACGCGGCCCGGCGATTGAAAAATCGATCGCGCCGCTGCGCAGCTATGTGTTCGAACCGATGCGCCATGGCAGCCTGCTGCTATGCGGCGATTCGGCGCATATCGTCCCGCCCACCGGCGCCAAGGGCCTGAACCTTGCCGCCAGCGATGTGCATTACGCCGCCGATGCGCTGGTCGCGTACTTTCGCCACGGCCATGCCGACGCCGTCGCCGGCTATTCGGCCAAGGCACTCGCCCGCGTGTGGAAAAGCGAACGGTTCAGTTGGTCGCTGACCAAACTGATGCACCGCTTCCCCGAAGACGGCCCGTTCGAACGCCGCATGCAAGTCGCCGAACTGGACTACATCGCGTCGAGCGAAGCCGCCCAGCGCAGCATTGCGGAAAACTATGTCGGGTTGCCGGTGTGATGCCGGTGCTGCGTGACGATCCTCCCCGGTTCGGGCGAGGCGCTTCAAGCCTCGGTTCACGTGCTTCGACAGGCTCGGCACGAACGGACCTTTTATGAATCAAATGCTTGCCCGTCGCATGGCACAGGCATGCCGCCCAACATGGTGCCCCTGGCCGGTTCGTTCAGGATCTTCAGCTCCAGCCGTCTTGCGCTTCGAGTTGCGCGGCGAGGTCCCCGATCACGCGATAGCAGTCCAGCACTCCGGCGACCGAGCTGTTGGGTTGGCGGCCTTCGCGGATGGCCGCGATGAATTCGCGGTCCTGCAATTCGATGCCGTTCATGCTGACGTCGACCTTTGACACGTCGATCTGCGCATCGCGGCCGTCGAAGAGATCGTCATAGCGGGCGATATAGGTGCCGGTGTCGCCGATATAGCGAAAGAACGTGCCGAGCGGCCCGTCGTTGTTGAACGACAGCGACAGCGTGCAAAGCGCGCCGGTTTCGGCCTTCAACTGGATCGACATGTCGAGCGCAATGCCAAGCTCGGGGTGCTTGGGCCCTTGCAGCACATGGGCGGCGACGATCCGCCCCGACTGGTACGCGAACAGGTCGATGGTGTGCGCGGCGTGGTGCCACAGCAAGTGGTCGGTCCAACTGCGCGCCTCGCCTTTGGCGTTGATGTTCTTGCGGCGGAAAAAATAGGTCTGCACGTCCATCTGCTGCACGGCGAATTCGCCGGCGACGATCCGTTTGTGGACCCACTGGTGCGACGGGTTGAACCGGCGGGTGTGGCCGACCATCGCGACCAGGCCGGTTTCCTGTGCCTTGGCATAGACCGCCTCGGCATCGGCCCAGGCGTCGGACAGCGGGATTTCGACTTGGACATGCTTGCCCGCGTTCAGGCAGGCGATCGTCTGTTCGGCGTGCATTTGCGTCGGCGTGCACAGGATCACCGCGTCGACATCGTCGCGCGCCAGCGCGTCGGCCAATTCGGTCGAACTGTGCCTTGCGCCGTATTTTGCGGCGACATTGGCGGCCTGTTCGGCGGTGCGGCTGATGATCGAGACGATTTCGACGCCGTCGATGTTTTTCAGGCCATCGAGGTGCTTTTCACCGAAAGCGCCTGCGCCGGCCAGCGCGATCCGGATGGGTTGGTTTGCCATGGGGTGGTTTCCTTTGGTCAGGCCGGTTCGAGCACGATGTGCCCGATCGCGGTGTTGCTGCACGGGATGTGGTAATGGCGGTGGAGCAGCCGGGTCCGTGGCCCGAGCGCACCGCGCATGATCAGCCACATCACCATCTCGATGCCCTCGCTGCCGGTTTCGCGCAGATATTCGATATGCGGAATCCAGCGCGCGGCATCGCTGTCGCCGATCATCAGGTCGAGAAAGCGGTTGTCCCATTCGCGGTTGAGCAGTCCGGCGCGGGGCCCTTGCAATTGATGGCTCATGCCGCCGGTGCCCCAGATCTGCACATTGAGATCCTCGGGAAAACTTTCGATCGCGCGCTTGATCGCTTCGCCCAGCGCCCAGCAGCGGTTGCCCGACGGCACCGGGTAGGTCAGCACGTTGACCGCCAGCGGCACGACTTTGGCCGGCCATTTGTCGGGCGTGCCGAACATCATCGACAGCGGCACGGTCAACCCGTGATCGACGTCCATCTCGTTGATGATCGTCATGTCGAAATCGTCGAGGATCAGGCTTTGCGCGATATGCCAGGCAAGGTCGGGGTGCCCTTCGACATCGGGCACGGGACGCGGGCCCCAGCCTTCGTCGGCGGGCTGGTAGCGCTCGGCGCAACCGATCGCGAACGTCGGCACGATCTTCATGTCAAAGGCAGAGGCGTGGTCGTTGTAGACCAGCACGATCACGTCGGGTTTCTGTTCGGTTTCCCAATGCCGCGTCCAGTCATACCCGGCAAAGATCGGTCCGAAATAATCGTCGCGCGTCTTGCCCTGGTCGACCGCAACGCCCAGCAGCGGCACGTGGCTCGATCCCACGCCGGCGGTGATGCGGGCCATTGTCAATATCCCCCCTTGATCGAGCGCTGGCCGTCGGGGCTGCGCCCGCCGTTCATCATCATCTCGCGGTATTCGGGGAAGGTCATGTCGGTCATTGTCGACACCGCCTCGGCAAAGGAAATGCCGTCGCACGAAAACAGCTTGGACAGGAAATAGATGTTGCCGCCCAAGTCGAGCAGGCGGTTGTAATCGCGCGCCAGCAGCGCCGCCTTTGCCTCGGCCGAGATCGGCCATCCGTCCAGATAAGCGGCTTCATCGGCGCGGAACCGGTCGCGGTTTTCCGGCTTCATCAGGCTCATCGCGAACTGGTTGAGGTGATAGCCGCGCCGCGCCCGTGCGGCGGTATAGACCCGCGTGCCGGGAATATCCTCCAGTTCGGCCAGATAGGCGTGGATGTCGCGGGTCGCGTCGCTGCCGGTCACAACCCGCGTTCCCGCAGCCGGGCATCGAGCCGGGGGAACACGCGGCGGGCGTTGCCTTCGAAAATCGCGTGGCGCTGGTCTTCGCTGATCGGCAGCGCGTCGATGTAGCGCTTGGTGTCGTCGAAATAGTGTCCGGTGGTCGGGTCGATGCCGCGCACCGCGCCGACCATTTCCGACCCGAACAGGATGTTCTTGGTCTCGATCACGTCGTTCAGCAGGTTGATCCCCGGCTGGTGATAGACACAGGTGTCAAAAAACACGTTGTTCATCAGGTGGCTGTCGAGCGCCGGTTTCTTCAGCATGTCGGCCAGCCCGCGATAACGTCCCCAGTGATAGGGCACCCCGCCGCCGCCGTGCGGGATGATAAAGCGCAACGTCGGGAACCGGGCGAACAGATCGCCTTCGAGCAGTTGCATGAACGCGATCGTGTCGGCGGCGATGTAATAGCCGCCGGTCGCATGCATCGCCGGATTGCACGATCCCGAAACGTGGATCATCGCCGGGACGTCGAGTTCGACCATCTTCTCATAGAACGGGAACCAGTACGGGTCGGTCAGCGGCGGATGCGTGAAATGCCCGCCACCCGGATCGGGATTGAGATTGCAGCCGATGAAACCCAGTTCGGTCACGCAACGGTCCAGTTCCGCCACCGACGAGGCCATGTCGGCCTCTGGCGATTGCGGCAACATGCACACGCCGGCAAAAGTATCTGGGTACAGGTCGACCACCCGCGCGATCAGCGTGTTGCACGCCCGGGCCCACGGCACCGCGACGGTCTGATCCCCGACATGCGGCGCCATCGCACTGGCGCGCGGCGAAAAGATCGTCAGGTCGGCGCCGCGTTCGCGCAGCAGGCGCAGCTGGTTGGCCTCGATCGTTTCGCGGATTTCGTCGTCGCTGATCGCGGGGTAGGGCGGGGCAGGCTCACCCGCCTTGAATGCGGCGGTCTGCGCGGTGCGCCAGGTGTCGTGCGCCTTTGGCAGCACGGTATAGTGCCCGTGGCAATCGATGATCAGCGTCATGCGCCTGTTCCTTGCGGTGTGGGTATGGTGTGCCCGGCCTGTTCGCGCTGGCGGCGGATGGTGCCGTCGGTCATGACCGGATCGACCCCCAGCGCGGCCAGCGTCTTGGCGCTTTCTGCCATTTCGGCGGCGCGGCGTGCCCCGTGTGTGGTCATGCGTTCGATGTTGTAGGCGGCGCGGGTGAACCAGGACTGGCTGCGTTCGCTGGCATCGAGCGAGGCCAGCACGTCGTCGGCCACGCCGGCGCGGTTGGCGGCCAGCATCATTTCGGCGGTCAGCGCCTCGATCCCCTTGACCATCACCGACCGGATCATCTTGATCGCGCTGGCCCGGCCGATGTCGTCGCCGACCACGCGGATATTGGCAAAGCCCGCCGCACCCAGTGCGTCAGCCGCCGTATCGGCCGCCGGGCCGGCCAGCAGCAGCGGCACGTTCAGCCGTGCCGGATGGACCGGGGCAAGCACCGCAACATCGACATAACGCCCGCCGGCCGCCGTGACATGCCATGCCGCCGCGCGCTTGGTATCGGGCGCAACCGAATTCATGTCGCACCACAGCGCTCCGGGTGCGATCAGCGGGGCATAATCGCGGGCTACCGCCAGTGCCGCATCGGCGGTGACCAGCGACAGCACAAGGTCTGCATCGGCGAGCGCTTCTGCCGCAGATGCCGCAAATCCCACGCCCGCTGCGGCCGCGGGCCCGGCGCGATCGGCGCGGATGTCGTATGCGCGCGCGCCGGACCATCCTGCCGCAGCGGCAAAGGTCGATCCCGCCTCGCCAAATCCGATAAGGGCGATGGTTGTTGCCATGCCCGTACCCCTGCCGCAGGGGTCCGCGCCCGGCCAATCCAATTGCGCAGCCGGCAATAAGTTTGCGCTAAGTCCGGTTGGCGGCCGGTCTGATCCAGATCAGGCTGAACAGGTCCCCGGCGCGTCGGACCGATGCGTTTCGTCCGCCCCCGCCAGGCGCAAGGCGAACAGCCGGGCCACCAACCGCGCTTCCAGCAGCCGACCGGCAATATACAGCGCGGTGAATATGCCGGCAAAGACCCGTCCCGAAATTCGCGAGGTTTCGATCGCGGCCGAGACGCCGAGGAAAAAGAACGGTGCCAGAAAGCAGAACAACAGCGCCCTGCTTTTGAGGTCATAGCGCAGTTCGCTGCCCGATGGCCCGCCAACGACCTGCAATTCGCCACGTTCGAACACCGCCAGCTTGTCTTGCGACAGCGCATTGACCTTGTGAAAGATCAGCACATGGCCTTCGCGGCGGCGTGTCGTGCCCTGTTCGCGAAACAGCGCGTCCAGGCGGGCAAAAGCGTCATCGCCCGATTGTCCGGCGGCGAGCGACAGCGATCCGCGCACGGTCCAGATCCAGTCGATCAGGCGCAAGGCGATCATTCCGCCGCGACCGCCGTGGGACTGCGCCATGCGCGGGCCTTGTCGATCAACGGCAGGAACGGATAAAGCATCTGTTCCTTGATCGGCATGCGGCGACCACCCTCCTGCCCGACCAGTTCGGCTTCACCATCGACGCATGTGCCGAAAATACGATCGATGAAAATGAACGTATTGGCATAATTGCAGCGCGTGCTTTGATAATCCTGGGAATGGTGCAGGCTGTGATGTTCGATCGTGTTGAACAGATACAGCCACCAGCGCGGGGTGTTGAACCGGATATTGGCGTGGGTATAGACGTCGATCGCCAGGCCGATGCCCCCGGCGGCCAGCGCGGCGCGCGGCAGGAAATCGAAAAACCCGCCGATCCCCAGCCCGATCAGGAAAATCTCGATCGGGTTGCCCACCGCACCCTTCAGCGCGTTGAGCTGGGTGATGTAGTGGTGCGGCGCATGCGTCACCCACAGCGGATACCAGTTGTGCATCGCGCGATGCATCCAGTACTGGCCGAAATCGAACACCAACATCGTCACAAAGACCTGGACCAGAAACGGCCAGTGCCCGGCCCAGGCGGTGTGGATGTTGAAATAGTGCTTGGCGGCATCGATCGCCGGCTCGCTGCCGATATGCTTGGCGGCGAATTTGACCAGGGTAAAGCTGACTGCGACATAGAACAGGTCGGTGGTCAGTTCCTTCCACGTCAGGCGCCAATGGGCGTGCCGCTCGCTAACCCATTCCAGGCCCAGGCACAGCGCCTTGAACGCAATCCCGATGCCGATCGCCACGGCCGGCGTCGCCAGCTTGTCCGGCGCATAAGTCCAGAACAGGATCATCGCCAGCAGCACGGTGGGCTGAAACCAGGTGAAGAACAATCGCTTGACCGGCCCTCCGTGAACGGTGGGCCTCTGCGTCGCGCGTTCCCGCGCATCGGGCGCGCGGGTGGCGCTCTGGCTGCCAAATGCTGCGTTCATGCCTGACGTGATGCCCTGTCAACGATATTCAAGAGACAAGACATACACGCTATGCCGCCTTTGCGCCGTAAGCCATCTGGCGTACATGACCGGTGGCTCGCGGTTACCAACCGGCGGCTAGCGCCCCAAAGCGACCGCACTCAGATCGGCCAGAAACTCTGCCTGCACGGCTGTCGGTCGCCAGGACGCGCGGGTGGTCACGCCGATCACGCGGTGAAAGCCGCTCGGCACCGTGCCGAGCGAAGTCAGCCAGCGCGCTTCCAGTTCGACCGAGACCTGGTCGGGTGAGACGAGAGTCAGGAAATCGCTTTCGATCAGGACCTGGCGAATGATCATCACCGATCCGGATTCGACCGGCACCGGTGGCGCGGGTACGCCGCCTTCGGCAAACATCGCTTCCCACGAATCGCGCACCGGCGCGCCGCGTCCGGGCAAGATCCAGGGGTGGCGGCCAAGGGCGGCAAGGTCGGGGCGCGTGCCGGCCAGCGGATGATCGTGGCGCGCGACGATGATCGGCTCGTCCTCGAACAGCGGAGCTTGCGTCAGGTCGGGTTCGACCAGCGGGTGGCGCAGCGCGCCGATCATCATGTCGATCATGCCGTTGCGCAGGGGTTCGACCAGTTCGGCGCGCGCGCCTTCGGCAATGGCAATATGCACTTGCGGGTGGCGTTTGAGGAACCGGGCCACTGCCGATGGCAGGATGCGCGCGCGCGACAGCGGCATCGCACCGATGGTGATGCGGCGGATTTCGCGGCCTTTCAGCGCCTCGATCTCGGCAAGTCCAGCCTCAAGCTCGACGCGGGCGAGGCGGAAAGTACGGGCGAGCGACTGGCCGGCTTCGGTCAGGACGACCGAATTGCTGCGCCGTTCGACCAGCGTCTTTCGCAACGACAGCGACAGGTCCTTGACCGCGCGATGCAGGGTGGGAACGGCAAGGCCGGTCTGAATGCTGGCGCCAAGATAGCTGCCGCAGTCGGCCAGGGCCAACAGCGCGCGCAGGCGGGCGGTGGTGACATGCGGGCTGATCGCGTGAGTCAGCGCGCCACGGATGCGCGGCACCAGCAGGTCGGCGGCCGGGGTCGGCACCATGCCGTCGTGGCGGCGTTCGAACAGCGGCAGGCATAGCTGGCGTTCGACCCGCGCCAGTGCCTGGGTCAGTGCCGGCTGGGTCAGGTTGACCGCCCGCGCCGCCGCACCCATCGTCCCCAGTTGGGCGATCTGCGCGATCGCGGCGAGATGGCGCAGATTATAATCCCAGATTTCCATCCCCGTCCCCGCTCATCCTCTCTTATGACCCAAGTCTTTAGCAAAATCTAATGGCGCGGCCAAGGTTCCGGCTTTCACTTGGGGGCGGCCGGGCGCAACCAGCGCGCAGCATCAGCAACCAGGCGAGCCAAGACAGATGAGCGCTATTGTCGTCCAGAACATCGAACGTGCCCCGCTGGACGTCATCGACGGCCTGGCGCAATGCGGCGTCGCCACGGTGCACGAGGCGCAGGGGCGCACCGGGCTGCTGGCGAGCCATATGCGGCCGATCTATCGCGGCGCGCGTATCGCCGGATCGGCGGTGACGATCAGCGCTCCCCCGGGTGACAACTGGATGGTGCACGTCGCAATCGAGCAGTTGCGGGCGGGCGATATCCTTGTGCTCGCCCCGACATCCCCGTGCGAGGACGGCTATTTCGGCGACCTGCTGGCGACTTCGGCACAGGCGCGCGGCTGTCGCGGGCTGGTGATCGATGCCGGGGTGCGCGACGTGCGCGATCTGACCGAGATGGCATTCCCGGTCTGGTCAAAGGCGGTCTTTGCGCAAGGGACGGTGAAGAACACGCTCGGCTCTGTCAATGTCCCGGTCGTCTGCGCGGGCGCGGCGGTGCAGCCGGGCGACGTGATCGTGGCCGATGACGACGGCGTCTGCGTGGTGCCGCGAGCCAAAGCCGCCGAGGTGCTGAAGGCGGCGCAGGCGCGCGAAGCCAACGAGGCGGACAAGCGGGCCAAGCTGGCCGCCGGCGTGCTGGGGCTCGACATGTACAAAATGCGCGAGCGGCTCGAAAAGGAAGGGCTGAAATATGTCTGATCGCTCCGCCCGCTGCATGTGGATGCGCGGCGGCACATCAAAGGGCGGCTATTTCCTCAAGGACGACTTGCCCGCCGATCCGGCCGCCCGGGACGCGTTCCTGCTCGCCGTGATGGGTTCGCCCGATCCGCGCCAGATCGACGGAATGGGCGGGGCCGATCCGTTGACCAGCAAAGTCGCGGTGGTGTCGCGGTCGCAGCGGCCGGGGATCGATGTCGATTACCTGTTCCTGCAAGTCTTTGTCGATCAGGCGATCGTGTCCGATGCGCAGAATTGCGGCAACATCCTGGCCGGAATCGGCTCGTTCGCGATCGAGCGCGGGCTGGTTGCGGCCGGCGGCGATGAAACCCGCGTGGCGATCTTTATGGAAAACACCGGGCAAGTCGCCGTCGCCACGGTGCAAACGCCGGGCGGAGTGCCGACCTATGCCGGCGACGCCGCGATCGACGGCGTGCCGGGCACGCACGCGCCGGTGCCGCTGGAATTTCGCGGCACCGCCGGATCGAGTTGCGGCGCCTTGTTGCCCACCGGCCATGTCGTCGATGTGATCGATGGTATCGCCGTCACGTTGATCGACAACGGCATGCCCTGCGTGGTGATGAAAGCCGCTGACCTTGGCATCACCGGCTATGAAGACCGCGAATGGCTGGACGCCGCGACCGATCTGAAAGCAAGGATTGAGGCGATCCGGTTGCAGGTGGGCCCGCTGATGAATCTGGGCGATGTAACCGACAAGTCGGTGCCCAAGATGATGCTGCTCGCTCCGCCGCGTGCGGGCGGTGCGGTGACGGTGCGCAGTTTCATCCCGCATCGCGCGCATGCCACGATCGGCGTGCTGGGTGCGGTGTCGGTCGCGACCGCCTGCCTGCTGGCCGGATCGCCGGCGGCCGAAGTTGCAGTGGTGCCCGATGGATCGCGCAAGACGCTGTCGGTCGAACACCCGACCGGGGAAATGAGCTGTGTGCTGGAAACCGCTGACGACGGCGCGGTCGTCAGCGCCGCACTGCTGCGCACCGCGCGCAAATTGATGGATGGAGTTGTCTTCGCATGAGCACCCGCATCGTTTCGTGGCACGCCGACCCGTCAAAACCGCGCTATCAGCCACCGGCCGGGGCGATCGATGCGCATTGCCACGTGTTCGGCCCGCAAGACCGCTTTCCGTTCAGCGCCAAGGCAAAATACCTGCCCGAGGACGCCGGGCCAGAGATGTTGTTTGCCCTGCGCGACCACCTCGGCTTTGCGAAAAACGTGATCGTGCAGGCAAGTTGCCATGGTACCGACAACGCTGCGACACTGGATGCGATTGCCCGTTCGCAGGGACGCGCGCGCGGTGTCGCGGTGGTCGATCCGGCGATTTCCGAAGAGGATCTGTACGCGCTCCATGTCGGCGGGATGCGCGGCATCCGTTTCAATTTCCTCAAGCGGCTGGTCGATGACGCGCCCAAGGACAAGTTCCTCGATGTCGCGCGGCGCTTGCCCGTCGGCTGGCACGTGGTGATCTATTTCGAGGCCGATATCCTGGACGAACTGCGCGGGTTCATGGATGCCATTCCGGTGCCGCTGGTGATCGATCACATGGGCCGCCCCGACGTCAGCCAGGGGCCCGATGGCGCGGATATGAAGGCGTTTCGCAACCTGCTCGATTCGCGCGACGACATCTGGTTCAAGGCGACCTGTCCCGACCGGCTCGATCCGGCGGGTGACCCGTGGGACGATTTTGCCCGCGCGGTCGCACCGCTGGTGGCCGATTATCCGGGCCGCGCGCTGTGGGGCTCCGACTGGCCGCATCCCAACATGCAGGATGCGATCCCCGATGACGGGCATCTGGTCGACATGATCCCGCGCATTGCCCCGACGGCGGAGATGCAACACCGGTTGCTGGTGGCCAATCCGACCGCGTTGTACTGGGCGGACTAAGCGCTTGCAGTGATAGCGCGTCGGTGGTCTGTGTCGCCGATGCAACTTGAACTGTTTCGTTCGCTGTGGGGCTGGCAGGGCGATTGGCCTCTTTGCGGGGTGGAATGCCGCGAACACGGCTTTGTCGGGGTAGAGGCGCGCTTGCCGGCCGGTGCTTATGCCCGTGAAACCTTGAAATCCGCGCTCGAAAGCGAAGGTCTGGGCTATATCGCGGTGGTGTTTACCGGCGGCGACGTGATCCCAGACCAGGCGTGGACTCCGGCGCAGCACCTGGACCGGCTGGCCGAAGCGATCGACGTCGCCGGCAGCATTGGCGCGCGGTTCATCAACGTCCTGCCCGGGAACGACCGCTGGCCGCTGGGCAAACAGGTCGATTTCTTTGGCAGGGCGCAGGATCTGGCCGATGCGGCGGGCGTGATGTGCAGTTTCGAGATTCACCGCGCAACATCGCTGTTCAGCCCGTGGGTGACGCTGGCAATCATCGAACAAGTGCCCAATTTGCGCTTTACTGCCGATCTCAGCCACTGGGTGGTGGTGTCCGAACGGCTGCTCGATGATCCTGCCGATGATCTTTCGCCGTTCCTGACGCGCGTTCACCATGTTCAGGCGCGCGTCGGCTATGACCAGGGGCCGCAAGTGCCGCATCCGGCGGCGCCCGAATATGCCGACGCGCTCGCCTGGCATCAGGCGCAATGGGAACGGGTGTGGGCGACGCAACGCGCGGACGGCCAGGCGGTGACCACCGTCACGCCCGAATTCGGGCCTGACGGCTATACCCATTTGTTGCCGTTTACCCGCGCACCGATCGCCGACACCTGGGATCTGAACCGCTGGATGGCGCGCACCACACGCGATCAGTTTCATGCATGGAGTACACAGCCATGATCAATTTTGAGGCCTTGCCCATCATCGATATTCGCGGCCTGTTCAGCGACAACCTTGCCGATCGGCAGGCCGTGGCCGAGGAACTGGGCCGTGCTTCGCGCGAAGTCGGATTTTTCTATGTTCGCGGGCACGGCATTTCGGCGGATCGCATTGCCGGCCTGCGCGCGGCAGCGGCCGGGCTGTTCGACCACGATCTCGACTGGAAACAGGGCTATCACATCGGGCTTGGGCGCGGTCACAAGGGCTATGTGCCCGAAGGTTCCGAATTCTATGGCACGGGTCGGCCCGACCACAAGGAAGCCTGGGACATCGGTTTCGAAGCGGACGACGACCATCCGTTCGTGCGGGCCGGACAGCCGCTGATCGGCGGCAACAAATGGCCGGCGCTGTCCGGTTTTCGTGAGGCTGTCGCGGCCTATTACGATGACGTTTTTGCCCTGGGGCGCAAGCTGTTTCAGGGTTTTGCGCTGGCGCTCGGGCAGGATGAACACGCGTTTGACGGGTTGGTCACGTGTCCGCCGTCAAAGCTGCGGCTGATCCATTATCCGGTCGATTTGTCGGCCGAGGATGCGCCGGGGATCGGTGCGCATACCGATTACGAATGCTTTACCCTGTTGCTGGCCGATCAGCCGGGGCTGGAAGTGCTTAACGGCGAAGGCCGCTGGATCGATGCGCCGCCGGTCACGATCGATGGTGAAGAACTGTATGTGATCAACGTCGGCGACATGCTGGAAGTGATGACCGCCGGGCAATTCGTCGCCACCACCCACCGCGTGCGCAAAGTGAAAGACGAACGCTATTCCTTCCCGCTGTTCTTTGCCTGCGACTATGCGACCAAGATCCGGCCTTTGCCGGATTTCGATCCCACCGGGGAAAAGGCAGCAGAATATCCCGACATCAGCATCGGCGATCACATGTGGTCGATGGCACTGCAGACCTATCGCCATTTGCGCGACAAGGTCGCGGCGGGCGAACTGGAACTGCCCGAAAATGCCCGCGCGACAAACACGTTCGGCCAGTTCAAAACGCTGACCCCGGCAACCTAGAATCTCCCCGGTTCGGGCCAAGGGATGCACACATCTGGTGCATCGACTCTATTCATCGATATCCTCGTCTGTCCCAGAATCAGCGCGTTGGGTGACCAGCCTGCGGCACTCGGCAGACAAGTATTTGATTTAAAAAAGATCGGTTCGTGCCGAGCTTGTCGAAGTACGCGCGCTGCGGTTGGCCAAGTGCGCGTGCAATGATGCCCGGATCGACTGTCCCGCGCGTGCTTCGACACGCTCAGAACGAACGGATCATTATGATTTATATAGATAAAAATACACGTAACTGGGGTGTGTGAATTGCCTGGCGGTTCGGGGAGGATCGAGATTCAGTCGTTGCCCCACAGCGTGCTGAGCGCGGGGACCAGGTGGTCGCGGTCGTCGGGCGCGATCCGCGCCAACAGATCGTCCTCGAATTCGGTGGTGATCGCGTCCGCCTGATCGCGGCGTTGCCGGCCCAGCGCCGTCAGCAACACCGCCTGCGATTTGCCGTCGATCGGGCGCCGCTCGATCAGGCCGGCCTCTTCCAGCCGGGCGAGCAACGGGACCATGTTGGCGCGCTGAATGTCGAGCGTGCGGCCAATCTCGCTGGCCGTGGCATCGTCGCGGGCATCGATCAGCAACAGCACCGATGCCTCGGCAATGCGCAAGTCGATCGTGGCCAGACGACGCGCCAGGTCGGCCATCATCGCGTTGGCGGCGCGGCGCAAGGCATAGCCAGGGCGGTGTCGCAACACATCAGTCATCGGTACAAATCCCCCGGATTGTCGTACGGATAGTTATTGACAATAACATTCCCATCGATATTCGTCATAGCATATCATCCGGATCACGAAAGAGGGCCCCATGAGCGAGCGCAGCGAAGACGATACCGTCGCAATCTCGGTGGAAAACCGCATTGCCTGGGTCAAATTCAACCGCCCCGAAAAGCGCAATTGCATGAGTCCAAAGCTCAACCGCCGCATGAAGGCAGTGATCGAGGCGCTTGAGTTCCGCGACGACGTCGGCGTGCTGGTGCTGACCGGTGAGGGCGACGCGTGGTCGGCCGGCATGGATCTGCGCGAATACTTTCGCGAGACCGAGGCGCAAGGGCTGGGCGCGATCCGCAAGGCGCAGCGCGAAGCCTATGGCTGGTGGGATCGGTTGCGGTGGTATGAAAAGCCGACGATCGCGATGATCAACGGCTGGTGTTTTGGCGGCGGTTATGGCCCGCTATTTGCTTGCGATATCGCGGTTGCCGCCGACGATGCGCAGTTCGGACTGTCGGAAATCAATTGGGGCATTTTGCCGGGCGGCGGCGCTTCGAAAGTCGCGGTCGATCTGATGCCGCTGCGCAAGGCGCTTTACCACGCGATGATGGGCGAAAACCTGACCGGGACGCAGGCCGCCGAACAGGGCCTGGTCACCGAGGCGGTGCCGGCTGACCGGTTGCACGCGCGGGTGCTCGAAATCGCCGAGGCGCTGCTGAAAAAGGACGCCAACGCCTTGCGCGCGACCAAGTGGGCGGTCCGTCGCATGACCGAAATGACCTATGACAACGGCATGGATTACCTGATTCGCGCGCAGGAAGCCTTGCACAGTTTTGGCGGGGTGGCCGCGCGCCACGAAGCGACCAGGCAGTTCCTCGACGACAAGTCGTTCAAGCCGGGGCTCGGCACGTTCGATGCGAGCAAAGTCAAAGGCTGATCGCAAGCCGAAACGGCGTGCGAGAGAGAACGGATGGCTGACGGCACGACGCAGGTTACGCGCGACATACTGACGCGGCTGCTGCGGCCCACATCGATCGCGTGCGTCACCAACGCCGCGATCGTCGGTTTTTATGCCGCATTCGCCAGCCTCTATCCGCCCGAGCTGAAAGCGACCGGCACCGGTTTGCCCTCGCCGTCGGCCGTGCCGGGGCGGCGCTGGCACCGATCGTATCGAGTGCGCTGTTTGCCAGGGGATTGCCGCTGTCGCTGGTCGCGCTGTTGCTGTTCGCCCGCCTGCCGGCCCGGCGCGCCGATGGCCATAATCTCGACATGGTCGTGGCCGACTTGTAAAGCGGCCAATGCAAACCATTTGAAGGCAAAGCCTTTCCCTCAACAAAATCAAGGAAACGAACATGGCCAGTGGTGATCCCGCCGACAACCTGCCAGCGGGCTATGTCCCTGCCGCCGTATGGACCTGGGACCAGCCGTCGGGCGGGGCCTTTGCCAACATCAACCGCCCGGTGTCGGGCGCGACGCATGACAAAGTGCTGCCGGTCGGCAAGCACCCGTTGCAGCTTTATTCGCTGGGCACGCCCAACGGCGTCAAAGTCACGATCATGCTCGAAGAACTGCTCGAAAAGGGCCACCAGAGCGCCGAATATGATGCCTGGCTGATCAACATCGGGCAGGGCGACCAGTTTTCCAGCGGGTTTGTCGCGATCAATCCCAATTCCAAGATTCCGGCGCTGGCCGACCATTCGCTCGATCCGCCTGTGCATCTGTTCGAATCCGGTTCGATCCTGTTCTATCTCGCCGAGAAGTATGGTGAATTCCTGCCAACCGACACGCGCGCCCGCGCCGAAGTGATGAACTGGCTGATGTGGCAGATGGGCAGCGCGCCCTATCTGGGCGGCGGGTTCGGGCATTTCTATGCCTACGCACCGATCAAGATCGAATATGCCATCAACCGCTTCGCGATGGAGGCCAAGCGCCTGCTGCACGTGCTCGACACCCAATTGGGCAAGTCCGAATACGTCGCGGGCAGCGAATATACCATTGCCGACATCGCCAATTTCACCTGGTACGGTGCGATGATCGGCGAAGCGTACAATGGGCAGGAGTTTCTGTCGACGCACGAATATACGCACATCAAGCGCTGGGTCGACCAGATCGGCGCGCGTCCGGCGGTGCAGCGCGGGCGCAAGGTCAATCGCGCCATGGGCGACCCCGCCAGCCAGTTGCGCGAACGCCATGATGCGCGCGATTTCGAAGTGAACACCGAAGACCAGGTGCAGGCGCGCGGCGGCACGCGGATCTAGAAATCGTCTGTTAGCGGCCCGGCGCATGACGCCGGGCCGTCATATCATCGGACGATCAGTGCCCGTCGTTGTGGTCGCCGCCCCAACCGCCGCCGCCGTTCTGTCCGCGCTGTGCGCGCATTTTTTCCATGAACGCGCGCAGTTCTTCGCGTGTGATCTTGCCATCGTGATCGGCGTCGATTTCGGCAAAGCGGTCTTCGCGGCGACCGGCGGCTTTCCATTCGTCGAGCGTGACGAAACCGTCGTGATTGGCATCCATCGCGTCAAATCCGCGCTGGCCACCGCCGTGGTGGTGTTCGCCGCCCTGATCGGGTAGCGGCATTGCCGGCGGGTCGGCCTGCTGTGCCTGTGCGGCGGTGCCGACAAGGCCGAGCGCCAGCGCAAAGCCGGCGGCGACAATCATGGTGCGTTTCACGGGATGAATCTCCCTCTCTCACAGTGCGGCCCAACGCCGCGTTGGTTCATTTGCGTCTTATAGATAGGTCGAACTGGAAGGGTGTAGTAGTCCGCCATCACCCGATGCGACCATTTGCGACCAGTTGCGAAGCCTGACCAAGAGTCTTTCGCCGCCGACCGCGAAATTGGCCTGTTGCGCGAGGGTCTCAAGCGGCTGAGGGACGCGCTCGATGCCGAGGCGCGGGTCGCCATTTGCCGCCTGCTCTCCATGACATGCCCGGATTGGAACCATGCCCGTTGGGAGAATCCGGTTCGTAACCACCCCCCCGGTTTTAATGGCTTGCTAATATCAGCACGATATCTGGCAGTTTATTGTCATTGTTATCAATGTGAGTCGATGTTTGCAGGGTATACCTTGTTTGCCGGGTTGCTTGGCCGGGCGATGTCGCGGGGGCGACATTTTCGCCAGCGGACGATGGCAATCAGGGGATTGCGCAATCGTGGTGGCCACGCGGTTCGATCAAATTTTCTGACGGGTCGCTGGGGCGGCAACCTTTATGCCAACGAAAGCGGGTCGATATCCATGATCGGCGTTGTGGCGCTGGTCGGGATGATTGGCAGCATTGGCCTGATCGTCGATCTGGGCCGTGGCTACCAGATGCTGGTTGCCAATCAGGCGACCGCCGACGCGGCGGCGCTCGGTGCCGCCACGGCCTATGCACTGGCACCCACGGCTTCGCAAAACAGCGCTTTGCTGACCGCCGAAGCGGACAGTATTGCCAATGCAAACGGTGTTCCGTCATCAGCAGTCAACGTCCAGTACAACACCAGCTATAACGGCACATCCACCAGCGTGGTACAGGTGACGATCACGACGCCGCTGAACCTGTCGTTCGGCGCCATAGTGACCTCCTTCACCAGCTTCAACGTTGCCGCCGCCGGCGTCGCGACGCTGACCGTTCCTCCGCAACCGGCCTGCGTTATTGCCCTGTCGAGTTCGAGCACTGCGATTTCGCTGTCCGGGGGCACCAGCCTGACTGCGGCGAACTGTGCCGTGGCGACGAACGCTTCGATTTCGATCAGCGGGGGATCGACGTTATCGTCCAACGTGGTGGCTGCATCGTCGGGAATATCGGTCAGCGGCGGCAGCAATCTGACCGGCAGCACGTCTGTCACGTATGGTTCGGCGCTATTGGTACAGGGGGGCAGTTCGGTTACCGGAACGAAAATCAATCATGCCAATTCAGTGAGCGATCCCTTGGTCGGAAACAGCGCCGTCACCAGCGCCTTTGCCACGCTGGGCACGGTGTCGTCGATGACGCTTCCCTCGGTGCCGACAGGCAATGCGATGACGCTGGGCTATTATCCGACGACGATGACTTTTGGCAGTTACACCTGCACGCTGTCGGGCAGCACCTGGACCTGCCCGGTCGGCACGTACAATTTCAGCACGCTCAATGTCGGCAGTCTGACGCTGGTGATCCCGAGCGGATCGACCGTGACCGCCAGCGGCACGGTGTCGATCGGCGGGGGCGGCAGCCTGCAGATCGGCAATGGTTCGGTCACGCTGGTACAGCCGATTTCGGTCGGCGGAGGCGCGAGCGTCGTGCTGGGCAGCGGCAGTCACAACCTGGCCGGGATTACCGTGGGCGGAGGGTCCAGCTTCACGATCGGGAGCGGTCCGCTGTTCGTGGATGGCTCCATCACCACTGGCGGGGGCAGCTCGTTGACCCTGGGTGCGACGACCAGCCACTATATCAACGGATCGCTGAATCTAAGCGGTTCGGTCAGCTTCGGTGCCGGTGCCTATTACATCAACGGCGGTTTCACCAACAACACGGGCGGCCAGCTTACCGGTACGAATGTGACCTTCATCACGACCGGCGCGCTGAACATGTCGGGCGGGACATCGCTGAATCTCAGCGCGCCGACCGGTACGTCCGTTCAGTTCGATTCGACCGGTGCCATCGACAACCTGCTGTTTGCTTCGCAGACGACCAGCAATTCGGTCCTTGGTGGCGGGAGTCAGAACCAATATTCCGGCGCGGTCTATTTTCCCAATTCCAATATCGATCTCAGCGGTGGCGTGGGCGTTACGGGCACGAGCGGGGGATGCTTTACCGTCGTTTCGAAGACTCTGACGCTGGCGAGCGGACCCAGCGCAACAACGACATGCGCAGGGGTGAATGTGAGTGCCGGCAGCACTGGCACGCCCAGTCTGATCCAGTGATGCGATCGCTGCGCCATCACGTCGATTTCGCCCGCGACGGCGAGGGCGCCGTGGCGATCGAGTTTGCGCTGATGACCACGCTGATTCTGATGGTTCTGGCCGTGGGGCTGGATTTTGGCAGCTATGTCTACAGTTCTGCCGTCCTGACCTCGACGGTCCAACAGGCCGCCATGATCGCGCAGAAGCAGGGCCAGACGAACGCGATCAACACCTCGGCGCTGACCACGTATGTCACTGGAACGGCCAGTCTCCAGACGACCGGCGCACAAGCGGCGACAGTCACCATCACCTGTAACGGCACGACCACGGCCTGTGCCACTAGCCCCGGCGCGCGGACTTATGCTTGCCTCGGCAGCAACCCCACGACCTATACCACGGTTGCTGCGTTGGGTTCCTCTTGTTCCGATGGGTCGAATGCCGGATACTATGTGACCGTTACGGCAAGCTATCCTTATTCATCCACGATCGTGCCGAATGCCTGGCTTAATGGGGCCAACATCGCGCAGTCTGTAACCGTGCGGGTGCAATGATGACAAAAGATCGTTTGTTCTCGAATTCGGTCGGTGCGACGGCAATCGAATTTGCGATCCTGGCGCCGGTTTTCCTGGGCTTTCTGTTTCTTCTGTTCGAAGGCGCGCAAATGATCTGGACCCAGCAAGCCCTGGCCGAAGTCGCCTCCAACACCGCACGATGCGCCGGGCTGGGCCTGTCGGCCTGTTCCAGCGCCAGCGCCGTCCAGGCTTATGCGGTCAACCGTGCGTCCGCCGACGGCATCACTCTGGCGAGCAGCGAGGTTGCGGTGACCACAAACCAGACCTGCCAAGGCATCACCGGCATGAGCGTGGTGACGATAACCCACCCCTATTCGATCGTGACCCCATTCCTGCCGGGCGCCCCGTCCCAATTGGTCGCCAGTGCGTGCTTCGAATAGCTGAAGGGGCTGCCGCCAGGATGAGCAGTTTGCGGCCATCGGCGGCGAAGCATTTCAACCGGTCTGTGACCGACTCGCGGATGGAACCGTTCGACCAGGCCGAATTTTCCGCGGCCGGCACGCTTGCCTATTTTCTTCTGGCAGAAATTTGCACCACCAGAACAAAATACGCCCCAAACGGGGCAGGATTTTCGTCCAAGTTATTGAAAATTTGGTCGGGACGAGAGGATTCGAACCTCCGACCCCCACACCCCCAGTGTGATGCGCTACCAGGCTGCGCTACGTCCCGACCGGAGGACGGGCCTATACGGATGGTGCCCGGTGATGGCAAGCGGGTTGGGGTGACTTATTTTGCGCGCGCAAGCATGGGTGCCGTTCGTCGGCCCGGTTTGTCGTCGTGCGTGTTTGCCATCGTGCGGGCAAGCTGCTAGTCGCGCCAACCACGTCCGGGTGCGGGGGCTTTAAACACACCCTCGTGCGCCCGATATCTCGATTCGTGCAATTTTGACCCAGTTTCATGCCATGAACGGACCTGCCTTGCTCTCCATGCTCGATCTTGCCGGCGCCCAGACCGCCGGTGACCCGCCCGCCTATATCCAGTTTCTGCCGCTGGTGGCGATGGCGGTGATCTTTTATGCGCTGATCCTGCGCCCGCAGTTGAAGCGGCAGAAGGATCACCAGAAGAAGATCACCACGCTGAAAAAGGGCGATCAGGTGGTCACTGCGGGCGGATTGATCGCCAAGGTGCTCAAAGTGGACGAGACCACGGTCGATCTGGAAATCGCGCAAGGCGTGAAAGTCCGCGCGGTGAAATCGACGCTGGGCGACATCATCCCGCCCGGCGGCACCGCTGTGGCGAACGACTAAGCGGGCGGGAGCTGGACCTATGCTGGAATTCCCGCGCTGGAAAGTCATCTGGCTATGGCTGGTTACGCTGGTCGCCGTGCTGTCGGCGCTGCCGACGGTTGTCGACATGGCAGGCTATCGCTGGCCCGCCGGGCTGCCCGAGCCCAAAGTCAATCTGGGCCTCGACCTTGCCGGTGGCAGCGACCTGCTGCTTGAGGCCGATCCCGGCCAGGTACGCACCCAACGGATCGAGGCGATGGAGGAATCGGTGCGCAACAAGCTGCGCACGGTCAGCCAGCCGACCAGGATCAGCGACATTTCCAACAACAACGGATCGCTGAGCTTTCTGGTCGATGATCCGAGCAAGATCGACGCCGTGCGCGAGGCGTTGCTGCCGCTGACCAACGGCGCCGGCCTGACCGGAAAGCGCGACTGGACGATCAACGTCGTCGACGGCAACCGGTTCGTGCTGGTGCCGACGCAGGAAGGTCTCGACCAGGCGGTGACGCAGGCGATGGACACTGCGGTGGAAGTGGTGCGCAAGCGGATTGACGCGCTCGGCACCAAGGAACCGACGATCATCCGTTCGGGCGCCAATCGCATCATTGTGCAGGTGCCGGGGCTGCAGGACCCGCAACAACTGAAGAACCTGCTGGGCCAGACGGCAAAGCTGGAATTCAAGCTGGTCGACCAGAACGCGCTGGTCGGCGACGTGGCGCAGGGCATTGCCCCGCCGGGGGACGAAATCGTGCCTTACGCCGACGTCAAGCCTGGCCAGCCCGCGCCAAAGCTGGCGGTCAAGCGGCTGGGCGGCATTCGCGGCGACGAACTGACCAATGCGCAATTGTCGAACAATCCGCAGACCAATGCGGCGACCGTGACGATTACGTTCAACAGCGATGGCGGCGAGAAATTCGCCAAGCTGACCCAGGCCAATGTCGGCAAGCCCTTTGCCATCATCCTTGACGGCAAAGTGCTGTCGGCGCCCAATATCAACGAACCGATCCTGGGCGGCAGCGCGGTCATCTCGGGCAATTTCACCACCGACAGCGCCAGCCAACTGGCCATTTCGCTGCGGTCGGGCGCGTTGCCGGTCGATCTGCGCGTGATCGAGGAACGCACGGTCGGGCCCGATCTCGGCGCGGATTCGATCCGCAAGGGGATCATCGCGATGGCGGTCGGCACGCTGGCGCTGGCGGTGTTCATTCTGGTGACTTATGGCCGGTTTGGCGCTTATGCCTGCTGTGCGCTGGTCATCAACCTGTTCATGATTCTGGGTGTGATGGGCATCATCGGCACCACGCTGACATTGCCGGGGATTGCCGGGTTCGTGTTGACCATCGGTGCGGCCGTCGATGCCAATGTGCTGATCTATGAACGCATTCGCGAAGAACGCCATCGCGGCCGACGCGTCGTGCAGGCGGTCGAAATGGGCTACAAGGAAGCGACCCGCGCGATCTTTGACGCCAACTTCACCAATATCATCGCCGCAACGCTGATGTTTGCGTTCGGTTCGGGGCCGGTAAAGGGTTTTGCCGTGGTGCTGATGATCGGCATCGCCACGTCGGTGTTTACCGCCGTCGTCATGACCCGGATGTGGGTGGCGCAGTGGCTGCGCCGCGCCCGTCCCGCCGACCTGTACCTGTAAGAGGAGGCAAGGACATGAAACTCCTCAAGCTCGTTCCCGATCACACCAATATCCATTTCCTGAAATGGCGGGTGCCGTTCTATGTCGTCAGCCTGTTGTTGATGGCCGCCTCGTGGGGGCTCGTCATGACACGGGGCCTGAACCTCGGGGTCGATTTCGTCGGCGGGGAAATGATCCGCGTCACCTTCGAACGCAGTGCCGACGCGCCGGTTTCGGTGCTGCGCGACGAAGTCACCAAGCTGGGATTCGGCGAACCGGTGATCCAGCGGTTCGGCAAGCCGAACCAGGTCTCGATCCGCATGAAGCTGCCAGCCGGCGCGGACAAGGACCCTTCGCTGTCGGACAAGATGGCGCGCACGATTACCGCCGAAGTGAAACAGGCGCATGCCGATGCGCGGATCGACGGGGTCGATTCGGTGACCGGCAAAGTGTCGAAGGAACTGGGCTGGGATGCGTTCCGCGCGCTCGGTCTGGCGGCGATTTTTGTCGCCGGCTATATCTGGTTGCGCTTTGAATGGCAGTTCGGGATCGGCGCGCTGCTCAGTCTGGTCCACGACGTCTCGCTGACGCTAGGCATGTTTGCGCTGACCCAGCTGGAATTCGACCTCAACATTGTGGCCGCGCTGCTGACGCTGATCGGCTATTCGCTGAACGACACCATCGTGGTCTATGACCGCATCCGCGAAAATCTGAAAAAGTATCGCAAGATGCCGATCCCCGAACTGCTCGACCTGTCGGTCAACGAGACGCTGGCGCGCACGATCGTGACGTCTTTGTCGATGCTGATCACGTTGGTCGCGCTGTTGCTGCTGGGGCCGCAGGTGATTTTCGGCTTTACCGCCGCGATTACGCTCGGGATCTTTGTCGGTACATACAGTTCGATCTATATGGCTGCGCCGATCCTGATCTGGCTGAAGGTTTCGTCGAAGAGCTTTGTGCCCGGCGACGCAACGGGCGATATTCCCGGCACTGTCGCCAAACGCGCCAAATAGGTTCCTTCCGGAACCGCCATTGAGCGACATGCCTGCAACATTCGTGTTGAGCTTGTCGAAGCACGCGCGGTGAGGTTTGCCAAGCGCGTGCAATGACGCCAGGATCGACTGCCTCGCGTGTGCTTCGACAGGCTCGGCATGAACGGATAATTTTGATTTATAAGGATAAAATTCCGGATAGTGCGATGCGTGAATCGCCTCTCCATGCTGGCGAGAATTCTTACGTGACAATGCCGGCATAGATTTCGGCCAGATTCGCGGCGTTGATGTCCCAGGTGAACCGGGCGGCGGTTTGTGCAACTTCCGCCTGGGGTGCGCGGGCGTTCAGGACGTCGCGTATGCCCGCGGCGATCGCCACCGGGTCACGCGCGACCAGGCGCCCGGCGGCGGGGCGGTCGATCACTTCGCGGGCGCCGCCGACATCGGGAATGACCAGTGCCGCGCCGCTCGCCAACGCCTCGATCCAGGCATTGGCGATGCCTTCGCGTTCGGATGCCAGCACCATCGCCTCGGCCGCGTTCAGCAACAGGGGCAGGTCATCATGGCCCAGACTGCCGGCAAAGCGCACGCGGGCGTCCAGCCCGGCGCGTGTAACCTGCTGACGCAAGGCGGCTTCGTCCGGGCCGGCGCCGACGAGCACCAGCACCACGTCGGGGGGCAGATGGTCGAGCGCGGCAATTGCCAGCGCCTGACCCTTGATCGCGATCAACGCCCCGACACTGGCGACAATCCGAGCGCCGTCGGGAAAGTCCAGCGCGGGCAGTCGCGCCGCCAGCGCGGCCCGCGCGGCATCGCGCGGACGCGGCCTGAACCGGCTGTGGTCGAGCCCGGTGTGATGCACCCGGATGCGCTCTGCGGGCAGGCCAAGGTCGACCATATCGCGCCCCAGCGCGGCCGACACCGACATCAGCACGCGCGCCTGCTGCGCGGCCTGACGGATCTGCGCCAGCGCGGCGGGCACCGTGCCCCAATAGAGGATGTCGCCGCCGCGCGCCTTGATCGCCAGCGGCAGGTCCAGCGCACGCGCAATCCGTGCCGCCGCCGGCCCATCGGGATAGAAGAATTGCGCATCGATCAGGTCGAACGGCGCTTCGGCGTGGAGCCGGCGCGCCAGCGGCAGCACCGCACGCGCGATCATCGTCGGATTGAACCGCCCCGACCATCCCGGCACGATCGCAAAGCGCGGGTGGTAAACCGTCACCGGGCCGCCGGTTTCGACCGCCGGGATCGTGCGCAGCGCGGCATAACGTGGCAACCGCAGCAGTGGTGGCAGGCCGATCGGGTTGATCACGGTCACGTCCCAATCGCCCCTGCGGGCGAGCGTTTCCATCTGGTTCCGGACAAACCGGCCAAAGCCGGGGCGGGGCGGCGCCGGGTACAGCGTCGACAACGACAACAGGCGCAATTTCATATTGTTTACAGCCTGCGCACCAGCATTTCGGCCACGGCGAGCCAGTTGGGACGGTCGATCACCACCTGACGCTGGCCGATGCCGGGGGGCAGGATGGCGATGCGTCCGCCGTCGCGGTCGATCATCCGGCCAAATGCAAAGCGGCCGCCGGGGCGCGGCGCCAGCACATCGCGGTTGAGCGCGCGGGGAAAGTCGTCGGGTCCGATCTGACGCAGCCAGATCTGGTCGCCGGTGCGGTATTCGCCGGCGCTGGCTTCGACCGAGACCACCACCAGCGTGGCTTCGCCGCCGGGTACGACCGGAAACAGCGCTTCGACCGGGTTCGCCACGGCTTCGGCGCCGTTGATCCCGAGGCGGGCGATCAGCGTCGGCGCGGTGCTGCTTTCCGCCTTGACCAGCACCTGGGGATCGATGCCGAGCGCGCCGGCGATACGGTTCATCCACGCCAGCGACAGCGATCGCATGCCCGTTTCGAGCCGACCGATCGTCTGCGCGGTCGTCGGCGGCTGGCAACGGGCAGCCACTTCGGCAAGAGTCAGACCCTTCTGCCGGCGTATGTCGCGGATACGATTGATCATTGCTGGCTCTCGTAGCGCGTGGGGCGCTGGATTCAAATATTCCTACAATATGCGCGATCGAGCAAGTGCTCGTTCCATTTCCTTTTTACGTGACATCATTTTTGAGATCACTGATGTGAACTCATACCTCTCGCCCGGCCTGCCCGCCCGACCACCATATCCTTTGGTATCTTTGGTGGTCGGGCGGGCAGGCGGGGTGGGAGGTATGCGTTAGCCTTCGAGCAGTTCGGCCAGTTCCAGCCAGCGCATTTCGGCGGCGTCCTTTTCGGCACGCAACGCCTCAAGTGCGGCGGTCAGCCTGGCGAACCGCCCTGGGTCGCGGGCATAGAGCGCGGGATCGGCAAGGTCTGCCTCGCCCCGGGCGATCGTGCGGTCGATTTCCTCGATCCGTGTCGGCAGCAATTCGTAATCGCGCTGGTCCTTGTACGACAGTTTTGCCTTGCGCGGGGGCGGGGGAGGAGGGGGGACGGGCGCGGCCGGTGCGGACGACGACTTTGCCACCGGGCGACCCTGCTGGCGGTGTTTGCGCATGGCGTCCCAGTCGGCATAGCCGCCCGCGACCACGTCGACCCGGCCCGACCCGTCAAGGCCCAAGGTAATCGTGACCGTGCGATCGAGAAAATCGCGGTCATGGCTGACGATCAGCACGGTGCCGTCGTAATCGGCGATCACTTCCTGCAACAGATCGAGCGTTTCAAGGTCGAGATCGTTGGTCGGTTCGTCGAGCACGAGCAGGTTCGATTTGCGCGCGAATTCACGGGCCAGCAGCAGGCGCGACCGTTCGCCCCCCGACAGCGTGCCGACGCGCGCTTCGACCAGGCCGGGATCGAACAGGAAATCCTTGAGATAGCCCTGGATATGTTTGCGCACACCGCGCACGTCGATCCAGTCGCCGCCTTCGGCCAGGACGTCGCGGATCCGCTTGTCGGGGGACATCAGGCTGCGTTGCTGATCGATCATCACGCCTTCGAGCGTTTTGGCCAGCGTGATCGTGCCGGTGTCGGGCGCCAGTTCGCCGGTCAGCAGTTTCAGCAGCGTGGTCTTGCCCGCGCCGTTGGCGCCGACCACGCCGATCCGGTCGCCGCGCGTGATGCGCAGGCTGAAATCCTTGATGATCGGGCGTTCACCAAACCGCTTGCCGACACCGTCGGCGACGATCACCGCCTTGCTTTTGGCATCGTCGGTGGCCAGCGCGAGCTTGGCCGCACCCTGCGGCGACAGCATTGCGGCGCGTTGGGCGCGCATTTCGCCCAGTTTGGCCAGCCGGCCCTGGTTGCGCTTGCGCCGCGCGGTGACGCCACGCTGCAGCCAGTGCGCCTCAAGCTTGAGCTTGGCATCCAGTTTGTCGGCGGCGCGGGCTTCTTCGGCATAGATGGTTTCCATCCACGCTTCATAGCCGCCAAAGCCGATGTCCTTGCGCCGCAGGCTGCCGCGGTCGAGCCACAGCGTGGCGCGAGTCAGCCGTTCCAGAAAGGTGCGGTCATGGCTGATCGCGACAAACGCGCCGTTATAGCGTTGCAACCATGATTCCAGCCATTCGATCGCGGCCAGATCGAGGTGGTTGGTCGGTTCATCCAGCAACAGCAGGTCGGGCTCGCTCGCCAGCGCGCGGGCGAGCGCGGCGCGGCGGCGTTCCCCGCCCGATGCGCTTTCGGCGTTGCGCGACAGGTCGATGCCAAGCTGATCGGCAATTGCCTCTACCTCGTGCCGCTGCGGGGCGTCGGCGCCGTGCAGCGCGAAATCGAGCAAGGTGGCATAGCCGGTAAAGAACGGGTCCTGTTCCAGCGTCACGATACGCGTGCCGGGCTGGACCGAACGCTTGCCGCGATCGGCCTCGACCAGGCCGCCGACCAGTTTCATCAGCGTAGTCTTGCCCGCGCCGTTGCGCCCGATCAGCGCCAGCCGGTCGCGTGGCCCGATGGAAAGATCAATGTCCTGAAACAGCCAGCCATTGCCCTGGATCAGGCCAAGACCTTCCCAGCTTAGAATTGGTGCGATTGCCATGGAGGGGGCGCATATAGCACATGCAGTCGATGCAAAAGCCCGTCCTGAGCAATTCGACGGGCAGGAACAGTCTTGCATGCTTATTCACTATGGGTTCAATGGCCCGGTGGTAGGGGCACAGGCCTGATGCATCGGAATCGATTGGCCCTTTTTGGCGTGGTTGCAGCCCTGGCGCTTGTCTGTGGGCAGGCGTTCGCGCACCCGGAACACGGGGGGGGATACGGTGGGCATCCGCCCCGCGGCGCTTACGGTCCACCGGCGCGTGGCGGATACGGTCCGCCGGCGCGCGGTGCCTATGGTCCGCCGGTTGGCGGTCCTTATGCTCCACGCCCGGCCCCGCCGCCATCCGCGCATGACGAACAGGTCGAGGCGCGGCGCGAAATGCGCGCGGGGACTGTCCATTCGTTGCGCGACATCGAGCGCCACGTTCTGCCGAACATGCGCGGAATGCAGTATCTTGGCCCCGAATATGATGCCCAGGCGATGGCCTATCGGCTGAAATTCATCCGCAACGGCCGCGTCGTGTTTGTCGATGTCGACGCCCGCAGCGAGCAATTGCTGGGGCGCACGAGGTAACCTGAACAAAGGGCAACCGACCCGTTCCTTGACCGTTCAGCATCGACGGGGCAAGGATCGGGGTATTGACTGTACGGGGACGCATTGGCCCCGTGCGTAAAAGGGGCACGAAATTTCCCATGCGCATCCTGATCGTCGAAGACGAACCCACGCTTGGCCGCCAGTTGAAATCGACGCTGGAGGCGAACGGCTATGCGGTCGATTTGTCCGTCGATGGCGAAGACGGCCATTTCCTGGGGTCGACCGAAGAATATGACGCGGTGGTGCTCGATCTGGGCCTGCCCGAGATCGACGGGCTGACCGTGTTGGGCATGTGGCGCAAGGAGGGGCGCAAGTTTCCGGTGCTGGTGCTGACCGCGCGGGACAGTTGGTCGGACAAAGTCGCCGGGCTCGACGCCGGGGCCGACGACTATCTGGCCAAGCCGTTCCAGACCGAGGAACTGATCGCCCGGCTGCGCGCGCTGATCCGCCGCGCATCGGGCAACACCAGCGCAGAACTGATTGCGGGCGACGTCCGGCTCGACACGCGGTCGGGACGGGTGACGCTGGCGGGCGAGCCGGTCAAGCTGACCGCGCAGGAATACAAGCTGTTGTCCTATCTGATCCACCACAAGGGCAAGGTGGTCAGTCGCACCGAACTGATCGAGCATATCTATGATCAGGATTTCGATCGCGATTCCAACACGATCGAGGTCTTTGTCACGCGCATTCGCAAAAAGCTCGGTCCTGATGTGATCACGACGATCCGTGGCCTCGGTTACAGCCTCAACGACCCCGCCCAGTCCGCCAGGGGCTGATCCGGCAGCATCGCTGGCCGGGGCGTCGGTCGCCGACGCCGGGACACCTGCGCTCGGCATCGGCACCGCACACACCGGCTCGTTGCGCCGGCGCATGCTGTTCATTGCCTTTGCGTGGATCTTCGTGCTTTTGCTTGGCGGCGGGGTCGCGCTCGACCGCACGCTGACCGGGCTGATGACGCGCAATTTCGATGACCAGTTGGGCTATATGCTGACGGCCATGGTCGCCTCGGCCGAAGTCGGCCCGGAAGGCGAAGTCTATTTCAGCCGTCCGCTTGGCGATCAGCGGTTTCTGGAACCCAACAGCGGGCTCTATTGGCAGATTTCAGGGGCGGGACACGACGACACGCCGTCGCGATCGCTGTGGGACCGCACGCTCAAGCTGAAAAACGACCATTTCGACAACCAGCCGCACATCTATGACAGCAATCAGTTCGATGGCGAACCGCTGCGCGTGATCGAACGCTCGGTGATCCTGCCGGGCAGCACCACGCTGTGGCAGTTCGCCGTCGCCGAAAGCCACAGCGAACTTGATGCGCAGCTTCGGCGCATTCGCGCGATCCTGGTGTGGTCGTTCGTGGTGCTCGGTCTGGGCCTGATTGCGATGGCCGTGGCGCAGACTTATTACGGCCTCGGCCCGTTGCGCCGCGTGCGGCTGGCGATCATGCGGTTGCGCGAAGACGGGGGATCGCGGCTGACCGAGCCCTTGCCGCTGGAAGTGCAGCCGCTGGTGCTCGAACTGAACGAGTTGCTCGCCCATTCCGAGCGCCAGGCCGAAGCGGCGCGCACTCATGCCGGCAATCTGGCCCATGCGCTCAAGACGCCGTTGACGGTGGTGATGAATGCGGCCGAAGCCCATGCCGACGATCTGGCCGAAACCGTCGCGCGCGAGGCGGCGGTGATGCGCCGCCAGGTCGATCACCATCTGGCGCGTGCCCGCGCGGTCGGTCGTCGCGCCGCCGGCCAGTCGCGCGCCACCGTGCGCGACAGCGTCGAGGCAGTGCTGCGCGCGGTCACGCGCCTTTATCCCGAGGTGCGGTTCGACCTCGACGGCAATCGCGAAGCCCAGGTCGCGGTCGAGCGGCAGGATCTGGACGAGATCCTCGGCAACCTGATCGAGAACGCGGCGAAATACGGCGGCGGATCGGTGTTCATAACGATCGAGGCAAAGTCGTCCGACCCGCACAATTGCGACATCTGGATCGAAGACGACGGCACGGGCATCCCGGAATCGGCGCGCAACCACTTGTTCACACGCGGCGCCCGGCTCGACACCTCAAAGCCCGGCACCGGCCTTGGCCTTGCCATCGTGCGCGACGTTACGGAGATCTATGGCGGCTCGATTGCGCTGGGCGAAAGCGAGGATCTGGGCGGATTGCTGGTTACGCTGCGGCTGCCGAGGGCGCGTCACATCAGGTAGCCACGCAAGCGAGGCGATCATCACGCTCTGGGATGTGCGCCGCGATAGACGTCGAGCAGGCGTGCCGCGTCGACCTGGGTGTAAATCTGCGTCGACGACAGGCTGGCGTGGCCAAGCAATTCCTGCAAGCTGCGCAAATCGGCACCGGCGCCCAGCAGGTGCGTGGCAAAGCTGTGGCGCAGCGCGTGCGGCGTGGCGCTGGCCGGCAGGCCGAGCGCAATGCGCGCGCGGGCCATTGCGCGGCGGATCAGGCCGGCCGCCAGCGGCCCGCCTTTGGCGCCGCGAAACAGCGGTTGGTCGCGCGCCAGCGGCCACGGCACCAGCGCGGCGTAGTCCTCGATCGCCTGACGCACCACCGGCAGGATCGCCACCAGCCGTTGCCGTCCGCCTTTGCCGGTGATCACCACGCTGTCGCCCAGCGGCAGGATGGCCGGGGTCAATGCCATCGCCTCGCCTATGCGCAGGCCTGCGCCATAAAGCAGCATCAGCACTGCCATGTCGCGCGCCGCCAGCCAGGGTTCGGCCGCATCGTCGGCAACGGTTTGCGCCAGATGCACCGCTTCGTCGGGCGTGACCGGGCGTGGCAGGCCCTTTTTGACGCGGGGGCCGCGCAGTTTCGGCGCGGCACCGGTCAGGCCGGCCTGGCTGCGGGCAAAGCCGAGGAACGCCTTGAGCGCCGACAGTTCGCGCGCGGCGGACACCTGACCGATGCCGGCGGCGCGGCGGCCGGCCAGTTGCGTGCGCAACGCCGCGACATCGAGTGCGGCAAGGCCGGCCCAGTCGTGCGGGGCGTCTTCGCCCAGCGCGGTCAACAGCCGCCGCGCGGTGGCGACATAGGCGCGCACGGTGTGCGGCGAACGGCGCCGGGCGTGAGTCAGGTGGTCGCGCCAGGGCCCGAGGATATCCGCATCGGTCATGCCGCGACCAGTTCGCCGAGCAAGGCATCGAGCAAGGGCATGCCGTCGGGCGTCACCACCAGCCGGTCGCCGGTCAGGGTCACCAGGCCGAGATCGCCATAGAACCGCGCTCTTGCGGCATCGATCAGCGCGGCGCGCGGCAGATCGAGACGCGCGGCGAGCATCGCCAGATCGACGCCTTCACCCAGCCTCAGACCCATCAGCAAGGCCTCGCTGGCCTGCTCGGTGGCGGATAGCACGCGTTCCTCTGCGACGCCGTGCCTGTCACGCGCAACGGCTGAGAGCCAGTTCTCCGGCTTGCGATGGCGCGTCGTGGCCTGGCCCAGCCGGCGGCCATGCGCACCGGGGCCGATCCCGGCATAGTCGCCATAACGCCAATACGTCAGGTTGTGCCGGCTCTGTTCGCCGGCGCGCGCATGGTTGCTGATTTCATAGGCGGGAAGGCCGGCCTCATCGGTCATCGACCGGGTCAAAGCGAACAAGTCGGCGGCCGCATCGTTGTCGAGCGGGCTCAGTTTCCCTTCGCGTACCAGCGTGGCAAAGCGCGTGCCGGGCTCGATGGTCAGTTGGTACAGCGACAGATGCCCGGTGCCGAACGACAGCGCGCGGGCCAGTTCGGCCTGCCACAGCGCGGGGGTCTGGTCGGGCCGGGCATAGATCAGGTCAAAACTGACCCGGCTGAAATGGCGCTGCGCGATTTCGAGCGCGGCAAGGCCTTCGCGCGCATCGTGCAAGCGGCCGAGAAAGCGCAAGGTATCATCGTCGAGCGCCTGAATCCCGAGCGACACGCGGTTGATCCCCGCCGCTGCCAAAGCGGCAAAGCGCGATGCTTCGACCGACGAGGGATTGGCCTCCAGCGTGATTTCGATGTCGGGATCGAACGGCCAGAATTGCGCGGCGGCGGCCAGCAGGCGTTCAACCAGTGCGGGCGGCATCAGCGACGGCGTGCCGCCGCCGAAAAAGATCGACGTCAGCCGCCGGCCCGGCAACAGCGCCGCCTCGTGCGCCATGTCGGCGATCAGCGCGTCCTGCCACCGGGCCATATCGACCGTATCGCGGACGTGGCTGTTGAAATCGCAATAGGGGCATTTTGCGAGGCAGAACGGCCAGTGGATATAAAGCGCCAGCGGAGTCATGCGCGTCCTGTCCTGCGTAAGAGCCTCTCCGTGCGGGGAGGGGTTGGGGAGGGGCGTACGACATTCGCGGTGCCCGCACCATTCCGGCCTGGTACACCCCCACCCAGCCTCGTGGGGGAGGATTATCGCAGGTTACCCCGGAAATTGTTCCGCGACCAGCTTGGCGAAGGCGTCGGCGCGGTGGCTGATAGCCTGCTTTTCCGCCGGGTCGAGTTCGGCGAAGCTACGCGTGTCGCCATGCGGCACGAACACCGGGTCAAAGCCAAATCCCAGCGTGCCGCGCGGCGGCCAGGTGAGCGTGCCGTCGATGCGCCCGGCATAGACCGCTTCTGCGCCGTCGGGCCAGGCGAGCGCGAGCGCGCAGGAAAACCAGGCGTCGCGCGCCGCATCGGGCCCAAGTCCCGCCAGCTTTCCCTCGACTTTGCCCATTGCCATATACCAGTCGCGGCCCGGCCCGCCTTCAAGCGGCGTGGTCTCCGCCCAGTCGGCGGTATAGACCCCGGGCGCGCCGCCCAGCGCCGCGACCGACAGCCCCGAATCGTCGGCGAGTGCGGGCAGATTGGCACCTTGCGCGGCGGCATGCGCCTTGATCAGCGCGTTTTCCACAAACGTGGTGCCGGTTTCGGCGGGTTCGGGCAGGCCGAGTTCCCCCGCCGATACACAGTCGAGCCCATAGGGCGCCAGCAGCGCACGGATTTCGCGCAGTTTGCCCGCGTTGTGCGTTGCGATCACCAGCTTTCCGGGACCAAGGCGGCGCGTCGCGGTCATTTCGCGGTCGCGCGGTCCTGCGCCGCGAAGATCTGCGCGCAACCGATGCGAGACAGGCGCAACAGTCGCAGCAGGCCTTCCTCGTCGTATGTCGCGCCTTCGGCAGTGGCCTGCACTTCGGCGATATGGCCGCCTTCGATCAGCACGAAATTGGCGTCGGCATCGGCGCTGCTGTCTTCGACATAATCGAGGTCGAGCACTGGTGTTCCGGCGACGATGCCGCAGGAAATCGCCGCGACCTTGCGCGGCAGCGGGTCTTCCTTGATCAGCCCCTCGGCCATCAACTTGTCCACCGCCAGCCGCAGCGCGACCCACGCGCCCGAAATCGCCGCGGTACGCGTGCCGCCATCGGCCTGGATCACGTCGCAATCGAGCGTGATCTGGCGCTCGCCCAGCTTTTTCATGTCGGTCACCGCGCGCAGGCTGCGCCCGATCAGGCGCTGAATTTCCTGCGTGCGGCCCGACTGCTTGCCCTTGGCCGCTTCGCGGCTGCCGCGCGTGTGGGTGGCACGGGGCAGCATCGAATATTCCGCCGTGACCCAGCCTTCGCCCTTGCCGCGCAGGAACGGGGGCAGACGTTCCTCGACCGACGCGGTGACCAGCACTTTGGTATCGCCAAAGCTGATCAGCACCGAACCTTCGGCGTGTTTGGTAAAGCCGGTCTCGATGGTGATCGCGCGCATCTCGTCAGCGGCGCGGCCCGAAGCTCGCATACCAGTCCTTTGGGCAGTCATTTGGGTGTCAGTCCTTCATTGCGGATTATCGTCGCAGGCCTTGGCCCATCAAGGAACCCACCGCAAGGCTTGTTCGGAAGCAGGACATGGCTAAAGTGACCGGCATATGACGGGTCCCGCACTTTCCGAATTATCCGCCCGCGCGCGCGACATTTTTCGCCTCGTGGTCGAGGGCTATATCGCCAACGGCCTGCCGATGGGGTCAAAGACGCTTGCCGGCAGCGGCGGGATCAACCTGTCGCCGGCCTCGATCCGTTCGGTGCTGCAGGAATTGCAGGATGCCGGGCTGCTGGCCGCGCCGCACACCAGCGCGGGCCGGCTGCCGACCGAAATAGGCCTGCGCCTGTTTGTCGACGGCATCATGCAAGTGTCGGAGCCTTCGGCGGCCGAGCGCATGCAGATCGAACGCGGGATCGCGTCGGGCGGTACGATCGAGGCGGCGCTGACCGCGGCGAGCATCGCGTTGTCGGAAATGTCGGCCAGTGCCGGGGTGGTGATGGTGCCCCGGCGCGAATTGCGCCTGTCGCAGATTTCGTTTGTGCCGCTGTCATCGCATCGTGCGCTGGTGGTGCTGGTGGCCGAGGACGGCAATATTGAAAACCGCGTGATCGATCTGGCCGAGCCGATCGCGCCCGGATCGCTGGAGGCGGCGGGCAATTACCTGACCGCGCGACTGGCCGGACGCACGCTGGCCGAGGCGGCGCGGGGGATTGCCGCCGACATTGCCAGCGGACGCAGCGCGCTCGATGCCGCCAGCGCCGATCTGGTTCACCGGGGTCTGGCGATCTGGAGCCGCGATGCCGCGCAGCGTCCGGTGCTGGTGGTGCGCGGGCAGGCCAATCTGCTGGACGAAGCGGCGATTCACGATATCGAACGCGTGCGGCAATTGCTCGACGAACTGGAAAGTGTCGAAGCCATCGCGCATGTGCTCGACGCCGCGCGCGAGGCCAAGGCGACGCGCATTTTCATCGGGCGAGAGAACCGGCTGATGTCGCTGTCGGGCTCGACCGTGATCGCAACGCCCTGGCGCGACGGCGAAGGCCGGGTGGTCGGTGTGGTCGGCGTAATCGGCCCGACTCGGTTGAATTATGCGCGCGTCGTCCCCATGGTTGATTTCACCGCTCAATCGCTGAGCAAACTTATCGGACAAGACGGATTTTCAAGAAAATGACCGACAACAAGCCACACAGCCACGACTCTGAAATTGCTGCGGAACTGGAAGGCGTGCCGGCGGATATGATCGACAAGGATGCCAGCAGCCTTCACGAGGACTTGGCGCGATTGAACAACGATCTCGAGACCGCCCGGCAGGAAGCGCTCTATGCCAAGGCAGAAACCCAGAACGTGCGCCGCCGGCTGGAAAAGGACATTGCCGACGCACGCGCCTATGCCGCGACAGGTTTTGCCCGCGACATTCTGTCGGTCGCCGACAACCTTGCCCGCGCGCTGGAAACGATCCCGGCCGACTTGCGCGCCGATGACAAGTTCAAGAATCTGGTCGCCGGGCTGGAAGCCACCGGGCGCGAGATCGAAAAGGTGTTCGCCAGCCACGGGATTACCCGCATCGCCGCCAAAGGCCTGCCGCTCGACCCGCACCAGCATCAGGCGATGATCGAAATGCCGTCGGCCGATGTCGAACCGGGCACCGTGCTGCAGGAATTGCAGGCGGGTTACATGATCAAGGACCGCCTGCTGCGCGCAGCCATGGTCGCCGTCGCGAAAAAGCCCGACTGAATCCTGTGAATGATGTGTTGGCGCCTATGGGGCGGTCCTCCCCGAAGCGGGGAGGATTAACTATCACATCTTCATGCCGGGCATTTCGTCGCCGCCCGGGGCGGTGACGCGGGCCTCGGCGCTGATCTTGTCGCCGCTGTCGAGCGTCAGGGTGATCGTGGTGTGGCTGCCGGGTTTCAGCAGGCTGTCGCTGTCGAACAGCATCACGTGATAGCTGCCGGGCGCGAACACGATCGGCTTTCCCGGGGTCAGCGGCAGGGCGTCGACCGGGTTCATCGTCATGGTGGTGCCCTCCATCTTGCTGACGTGCATTTCCGCGTGGGCAAAATGGTCGACGTGGATCGCGACCAGCTTTCCTCTGGCGTCGTCACCGACGGTCAGGACGAAATAGGCGACCGCCGGGCGACCCGGCACCGCGGGCAATTGCACGGTGGCGTCGGCCAGCGACAGGCCGGTCGCGGCGGTCGGGCCATCGACCGGGACGCTTTGTTCGGGCGCCGGCGAACTGTCCGGCGTGCCGGTCGGCCTGGCCGAACAGCCGGCGAGCGCGATCAAGGCAAGAGGAACGATCAGGCAGGTGCGACGCATTGCTGAACCCTTTTGGCAAACTTTTCGAACATGGTCTGTTCTAGGTCCAACCAGCCCTTGTGCCAAGCCGATGCGCACCTATATCCGCCAAGTCTGAGCCGCGAGACGGCCGTTCGCCCGGCAGGGGTGCGACCAGAAGGCGTGGCGTCGCGAATGTGAAGGAAGTGGGAAAACATGGCCAAAGTGATCGGTATTGACCTCGGTACGACCAACAGCTGCATCGCAGTGATGGATGGCGGAACGCCGAAGGTTATCGAAAATTCCGAAGGTGCGCGCACCACCCCGTCGATCGTTGCGTTTACCAAGGATGGCGAACGCCTGATCGGTCAGCCGGCCAAGCGCCAGGCGGTGACGAACCCCGACAACACGATTTTTGCGGTCAAGCGCCTGATCGGTCGTCGCTTTGACGATTCGGTCACCCAGAAGGATGCCGGTCTCGTCCCTTACGATATCGTCAAGGGCAAGAACGGCGATGCCTGGGTCAAGGCCGGGGGCCAGGATTACAGCCCGTCGCAGGTTTCGGCCTTTATCCTGCAAAAGATGAAGGAAACCGCCGAGAGCTATCTGGGCGAAACCGTCACCCAGGCGGTGATCACCGTGCCGGCCTATTTCAACGACGCCCAGCGTCAGGCGACCAAGGACGCCGGGCAGATCGCCGGGCTTGAAGTGCTGCGTATCATCAACGAGCCGACTGCGGCGGCGCTGGCTTATGGCCTCGACAAGCAGGACGGCAAGACGATCGCGGTCTATGACCTTGGCGGCGGCACGTTCGACATCTCGGTGCTGGAAATCGGCGACGGCGTGTTCGAAGTGAAATCGACCAACGGCGACACCTTCCTCGG
>Ga0116227_10001794_pt1 | contig 48612 bp, 40 predicted proteins | sample S1TSphgellanicum_FD_89693 | JGI IMG/M metagenome (GOLD analysis project Ga0116227, IMG submission 89693) | Host-associated microbial communities from peat moss isolated from Minnesota, USA - S1T2_Fb - Sphagnum magellanicum MG | ecosystem: Host-associated > Plants > Peat moss > Unclassified... | reverse complement strand
GAAAAAAATTTTTTTTTTTAAATCCGTCCCTTTTTTTGGCCTGGGTAAAGGGTTTTAGGTTTTTTGGGGGGGGGGGGGGGGGGACGCTAAAGGCTATTGGTACATTAACTATATTGTTTTGAATATTTTGCAGGTATATGTTAGTATATTGTGACTCATATTAATTAGTTGTGGTGACCCCCAATGTTCTTTTTTTTTTGCCTTTTACGATGGCCATCTTTTATTGACCCATCACAAAAAAATTATTCAACCTTTGAATCAGGTTTTTTTTAAAAAAAATCTTGTGGGTTTGAAATTTTTGTGATTTGTTTCCTTTTTTTAGCATTTAAAAATTAATTTACACTAAAAAAATTTTAAATTCCAAAATATTATGTCATCACATTGCAGAAACTCAACACAAAAAAAATGTTGTTTTGGAGAGTCCCAAAATAGACATGTTGTAATATTTTGGAACCCTAAACCCTTTGGCCTTCTTATACAAGTTACAAGAGTTTAACTTATGACAAACAATATGAAAGAAAGTAGGAGCTATTGGGAACATGGTGGGGAACACATTGGGAACGTCATGGGAACACATTAAGAACAACCAAAAAACCAACTTACGCCCCCACTCTCCCCCAAAAGAAAAAAAAACGTGAACCCTTTGGGGTCATGTTGCCTCGCCTCATTGGCTCCAAGATTTTTTTTTGCCTACTTGTGTTTTACCATTTTGGCCCTAGGTTATGACAAGGCCATGAACTATGAGTGTATATTGAGATAACAATTCTCAATGCATACAATGAAATTCATGTAAATTTCTGCCAATTTTAATATGTGGTAATAAGATATTAATAAATTAAAAACCGCATCTATCAATAATTACATTTAAAGGTGCATTCACACTTGGTGTGAAGGACTCTAGTATTAAGTCCCCTAACACCAAGCTTAGTCATTTAGAACCTAAACCTATTTACCACGAAGATTTTATGTTAAGTTAACAATCATTTAATATTAAACAATCAACATTTTAACAATGGGTACCACCGAAGATGCCACCTAGATTTTCACTTAACGTTGATTTAACATTAGGTGTGAATGCACCTTAAGGATCTTTAAACCATAGTCCATCATTTAAACTAGCTACATGTGATAATAAACATAAAAGTGTGACTTCAAATTGATTCAATATGTGACCAAGTCAATTGCTTTTGAATTTGATGAAACTAAGCTTCTCAATGGTATGTTGACTTGGAATCGTTATTCATTAGACTCTCATAGTTGTAATCTTGTCCATTTTCACATCTATTATTTAAGTTCCTTGGATTGAAGTCAATTAAAAGTTGTTCAACGATTTCCACCCAAGTTTGTTTGTTCATTGTATTGTATTGTATTTGTAGCAATGTCGTAATTTGGAGATTGAGGTAACAAGGCTAATAATTGTTTCAAGAAGAGAGCTAGGATGTTGTTTTTTTCCAAATCATTGACGTTTTGGTTGGGTTCTAACCTAATATTCATTAGATTCTCATTGTCATAATCTTGTCCATTTCTACATCTATTATTTAAGTTTGTTGGATTGAAGTCAATTAAAAGTTGTTCAACAATTTCCATCAAGTTTGTTTGTTCATTGTATTGTGTTCGTAGCAATTTCCTAATTTGGAGATTGAGGGAACAAGGCTAATAACTATTTCAAGAAGAGAGATGGGATGTTGTTTTTTCCAAATCATTGACGTTTTGGTTGGGTTCTAACCTAATATTTTTTAATCCCCAAATCTTTTCTTCTTCCTTTTGTTTTGAAATGGTTTGCACAACATTGGTCCATTTGAGATATGACACAATAACGATAATTTCCATTTTGTATTCCTTAGATGTTGTGGACATTGTTGTTATCAAATCAAATTGCTTTATTTCAATAGGATCCTCAAAAAAATGGTCATTTTGCTAGTGTCAAGTCCAATAATGTTTGGCATACATCATGGAACAATGTTGAATACAATGTTTGTTTTGGTCAAGGATGCAAGTCGTTCATAGGGGGTTGGTATTTCCAAGTTTCCAACCACCTCTTCCCCCACTATTGTTAAGAGGACTATTGAAGTATTGCCCACTATTGTGAATTTGGACTCTAGAGGTCCTTGGTATGGAGTTTCATTAATCCTTCCTTGAGGATGCCGAAGTCATCCTGTTATCATGCTTCAAGGTTCTTGGCAATATTACAAAGGGGTTTGTGGAGATTTGGGTGTTTTTTTAAAACATTAGTTTGAACATCACGTTGAAGGTGCCCCATATGAACCTTTGATGGAGTTTTTTTTTTTTTTTTAATGTGTTTTAATTCCATTGCAACATAAATTTCATCCTAACTACATTGTTTGATTTTTTCACTTTTCATCATCTCCTAGACAACCCTTTGCATTCATTAATACTAACTTGACCATTTGAAATAAACATTTAATTATTTCAACAAACTATTCAAATGCAAGTCTCCAAACAACCAATTTACAACATATTGTCAACATTATTCTTTCAAGTTCATAACATGTTCAATACTTGGTTAGTAATTTATATACCATAGTACCTTGGTAGCTTTGACACATGTTGAAATTTTTGCTTTGACAAATAGACTATTCCTAGAAATTCAAGATTATCCTTCGCATGATTTTGTTCTTTTGATTTCTTTTAAAAATCGACATTTCTAAAAATAATATAATTATTATCCAAATTGCCAAGGTACTACGGTATTGTTGAGTTGTATTTTTATTTACCATCACAATTTTTTAAATTTTACATGTCACATCCTCTCCTATAATTCAATTAGGAAACTAGTGGTTAAAATCATTTGCACCAATATCAATGCTTTAATTATGTGAAATTCCAAAAAAAAAAACATCTATTATACATTTATCACCTTTCAACAAGAATACAAATCAATATTCTATAATTTTGAATTAAAACTATACCTAAGAAATCCAAAACAAAAAAGAAACAACACCAACCTTATTGAGTGTCAAAAAATAAAATGTATCCAAAAAAGAAAACCTTGACAATTAATGACAACCACTTGGAAACCATTTTCAATAACATTCAACATGATTACATGCTGTAAAGTACAATCTTTGAAGGTTTAAATATATTAGAATGTAATACATAAATCTATATTAAAAAGGTATTCTAATCTCCTTTTGATAATCCAAATTTATCCAAAAAATAACCATTTATTTTTTAAATTGTTAAAGTGCAAATAATATATGACCAACCAAATACATCAAGATGGCACCAACTTTTCCTTTTATACATTAAGAATGTTGCACCAAACATTTTAAATAATCATGTGTAAACAATAAATTATTGCAAGATTATTTAAAATGTTTGGTGCAACATTTTATCTTGGTTTTTTTTTATGTTTGCTCTAGATTGACATATGAACTTTAATTCCACATATAGGGGACTTTGTTCCATTTGTTGTCATGCTTTGGCATTGTGTCAAAAGAAGGAACCCATCCAAAATAATTGGAATACAAATAATTGAAAGAAGAAGTTGGTGATTCTTAGTGTTTGATCAATTAGTTAAAGAAGGAAAACTAACAAGTTGTATGTACCCATTATATAATGAAATGCATGAAATCTACATTAAGACAAAAGGAGTAAGAGAAACCATGAACAAGGAAAGATGATTGAGATGATTTTTTGGATACTCATTGGACTGAAATGAACCTTTTTCATTTTTTTCTTTAATCTATTGAGTTGGATTCTCATAATATTGATTTTGATTTTGGCCAAACGAAAGTGAGGTTTCAATATAACATTTGAATGATAGACTTTTGCAACTATTTATGCATGCATGGGTAGTACTAACAAGTATGGAAAAAATATTTAGAAAATTTATTATTAAAATTTAGAAAAAGATATCCACACAAGCACATTTTGAGACTATCCTTGTGGTGGGTGAATACACTTAGGGGGGTGGGGGAGGCGAAGGTGGGGGCATCTTGGGCACTTTCACAACATGTATGTAATGTATATTTTTGCAAAATCATGTTGTATTTAATTTTGGGTTTCACTTTTTGTGTTTGGGCTTGAAATTTTTATTTTCACAAAGTTAATGATGTTTAATATTATTTGAAAAATAAATAAAATTTAAAATTTTAATTAAAAAAAATGGGTATATTTATGGTATATGTAATATAGTAAAGTTTATTTTTGTTTTTGGACTACATTAGGTTTGGGTTTGAATTAGTTAACTAAAAAATGTTTGAAAAATGAGAATTTAAAAAATGACCTACCTCACATATTTTGTCATTTTCCATTTGAAAATGATAGTTTATCAAAATGTTAATTTATCACATACTTCTGATTATTGCCCTTCAAAACACCCATTTATGATATGATAATTATCAAACTTTTCACATGGCTCACAAACTTATTCTAACCATATGGAATCACAATGTTTAATAAATACTACAAATTTCATAAATACTAAAAATCATTTCTATCATTTTTTGAGTATATTTTCATTTTTTAATACATTGTGATGTATAAATTTGTTTAACACAAATATATTTTAACATCACATCATATTAGATTAAAAAGTGTATTTTTTTTTGGAATTTTGGGTTTTGACCTACCATAATATGCAAAAACATGTCATTTTGTGAAGATTTTTGACAATTTTATTCCATTTTTTACGATTTTAATGCACTAGATGTGCCAATAAAAGGGTTTCAAGTTTTGTTTAGACACCAAAAACAATGGAACCCTCCCCTTGGACCTGGCCTTGAGCACTTAAATGTTATAGTTGCAACTCAATTACAATTAATGAACAATTAAAAGATTAACTCATATGTTTTGTCTTTGAATCTCATGTTACAAACTATATAAATAAGGTTTGTTCTTTTATGTTTTCACATTTAAATATATGTGTCATTTTGGGATGAGTTGAACAAAGCTTAACCTAAAAGCGAACATAATTTTTAAAAAATAAATTCATAGCTATTCTTTAATGCATTTAGTATTGTGCTTTCCTACCCACTTACCTACCTAGGTAAGTAAATAGGTCCTATTTATTTACCTAGGTAAGTAGGTAGGTCCTAGGTAAATATGTAGGTATGTAGGTCTTAAGACCTACCAACCTACTTACCTATGGTTATGTATGACCTACTTAGTTATTAATTTTTTTTTTCCAAAATATAGTTAATATGCAATGTGGTAATTTTTTTATTGTGTCACGTGTCACAATCTTGGACTGTCATTGACAATCATAATGGACGATGGAGATCAATATTTCAATTTTTTATGTCCAAAATTTTTCATAATGCCACGTATCAAATTTTGATAGATGAATGACAATTAATGACATCAACATGACATCATGGGTGTAGTTATAATGGAGTTGAATAATAGTTGAAAATGAATTGTTTTGATTGAGTTACAATTGAGTTGCAAAAAGTTGCATCGTATATACAGTGAGTTGCAACTTTGTAACCAATGCAACTTGTCCATTAAAACTCACAATGTATAAATATAGTGAGTTGCAAGGCTAGTTGCAAAACACCTTTTTTTTTTCTCATAGTGATTATTCACTTGTCATCACATATAAAGTGCATATAACAATTGGGAAATAAATTTCTTTTGACAAAAACGTAAGACTAGATATATTTGTAGAAATTCCTTTACCTAAGTTAATTATGACCAAATAAAATATGTCCAAATTTTTTTGGAGTCATAGCTCACAAGGGGAAAACAATTGTATTTTCTAGTTACTAGTGGTTGAGAAGCTATTTACTTCTATGTAGATTACAACTTGACAATATGTTTATGTTTGTAACAAACTACATAATATGATTAAAGAAGACTACCCCTTCAAAACCAAAACCAATGATTTAGTGGTATTTTGGGAAACTCCCAAAGAAAATTATAAACATGACCATTTGCTTGTGATTATAGCCCAAGAACAAAATAAATGAAAATTGGTGTCTCTCAAACCCCAAGGGTTGAGATTGCCATCCCAAATTCATATTTCATGGGTATTTTAAAAGCAATAACTTAGTAGTTGTTTTGCATCTGATGTAAAGAGTTGAATGACAATGGATGTGAGTGTAAGGAAATATAAGTAGATAAACATGTGGGAAAAGAAATTGTGACATATATATTTATTATTCTTCTCTTTTATTAAAAAAATAATTTATTTTTATTTTTACCTTGACAAAAAATTTGGCCACTTAAAGGAGGAGAAGGTTTTATATATACTTTGTCATTAACATCCTTTCTTGTAATTAAAATCCTCCCCCTTCCTATTTGCTTAATGTATCACAAAATATTTTTACCTATCTACTAGTTTTGGCATTTGAAGTATGTTCTATTGCAACCATAAAGATGTGAGAAATCAAACACTTTGGTGGGTTTAAAGGAAAAGTATTGAAAATGATGACTAAATAAAAAGAAGTTGCACTTTCAATAAATTGTGATATAACATTGGGAAGATTAGTGTTCACACGTCAATTGGAATTCACTTTTAAATAAATTTATTTTACTAGTGGGAACATTTTTGAGTTTCACCAACGGTGTGTGATGGTGAAGAGACACTTCAAAAAGTTGAATGATGTGAAATTCAAATGAGATCATTGTAGATATGCATGAATTAATAAACCTTTTATCTAACTCAATGAGTATTCATCAATTCCAAAAGAAAGGGTGATTGAAAGGGAAAAGAAAATTGTTCACATTTTGAGGTTTCAAGAGTTGTATCGGTTGGCTTAATGATGTCTTCTTTGTGTTCAATAACCTATTCACCATTTGCTTCAAATATCCCTCTTTACACAACTCAACCATTTCATTTCTATTTATTCATGTTTTATCAACCCAATGACTCATGTGATTTTTGTGTGAGTTGATGGATTAATTGCAATCCATGTGACCTCAATTTTACAAAAGGTGTTTGAAATATGCATTGTCAATAATGGGGAATCAATGATGATTCTTGGTCCCAAAGGGAAAGAAATGGTTTTTGGGTTATGAGGTTTGTGTGTGTGTGTGTGTGCACATTGTGAACCATGATGGTTCATTTTTTAATTGTGAATGGGTGGAGGGTAGATGTAAAGATCATGGACGAGATTTTGAAGATATTTTTTTGCGATTGAATTATTATGCAACCAAGCTCATCGGATTAGGGGTGAAGGTAGAGTGACAAAAAATATTATTATTACTATTATTATTTTGCAAACTATGTGATGGATGGAGCAAGGATTATAGAAAAAGGTTGCATTACAAATTCATGAGTTTGTAGGAATGGCAATGTGGAGGACATAATTTTACTTGGGTAGAAGCTTATTTCATGCAAGTAGACATGAGCAATCATCGATCACAAATTTAGTAGGCAATAATTTTGTTGGATCTGAAACGGTGATGGCATTTGAGTCCTTTCAAGGATATACAATAGTAAGTGTTTGAAGTTTTGAGTGTAGGATTGAAATTTATAGAGAACAAAATTCAAATACTTTTAAGTAGGAATTTAGGTAATTTGGAAGACAATGGTTCGGTTTGCAATGCAGACATTTGCAACCTCATCAACTTCTCCTCATCATCAGAGGCCAACCAAACGAAGTCGAAAAGAACAACATGCAAATCAAGTGCAACTGCAAGTCAATGAACAACAATATTTGCCATTACCATCATTACTTACCCATCCTTTAATTGATCAAGTGCCAAACAACGATCATCAATTAACAGCTACCTTTGATCCTGATACTCTCGATTGCAACATTTGCATGGAAGCACTTTCTAACCCCATCTTCCAGGTATAGTAACACCCATTTCCAGCTTTGAGAGTTTGTTTATAATTCTGAATCCATAATGCCTTTTCTCTGCCTCAAAGTTAGAGATATCTAGGAACTGACACAATTATAAAAGGGTTAATAATGCAGTGTTCAAATGGTCATATTGCTTGTGCAAGTTGTTGTCAAAAACTCAACAATGTTTGTGCCTCATGTTCCAAGCCCACGGGAAAAATTAGATGCTTGGCAATTGAGAATGTGATCGACTCTTTGCACATGTGTTGCAAGTATGCTGAGTACGGTTGCTCACAAATGCTGAAATTCACAAAAAAGAAAGCACATGAGACTTCATGTCCTTACATACCATACACATGTCCCGTGTTAGGTTGTTCCTTCTCAGCTGCTGCCACATCTTTTCCAAATCACTTCTATGGTATTCATCAAACCCGAACTGTGGACTTCCAATATGATGTTTGGTTCACAATTGTGTTGAACCCAAGTGACCAGCATGTGGTTTTGAGAGCTGTAGACATGTTGTTTCTTCTCCACTATGATCTTAATCATGCTTTGGGAAACATTGTCTATGTCACTTTCTTTGGAGGAATTCATCGAGAAGAATTCTTCTCGTATCATTTGGAAGTGAAATCTGGGCAAACAAGATTAACCATGGAGACCATACCTCGCAGTATTCTACAAGATGATAAACATTCTACTAATTTTGTGCTCATTCCCAGGCCTTTGAATGCCCCTCAAGGCCCAGCTCAAATTGAACTCTCTTTTCATCAACCCGGTGAAGCAATATCTGGTTTGCAAATCAACAAATAGAAAAAAACTTCTATTTCTGCATATCCAATATAATTCTTCCAGTTCTATAAATATGGGAGGATTTCTAAGTTCAATGAGTGCATGATTTCATCATTGGCTAGGTCTGCTTCATGTGCTTCTAATACACTTTACAAACATGATTATCATGAGCTAACTATACAAATAAATGACAAGCCTATCATCATCATCGACAATGTTACATCACCTATCAAATGTGAAATTAGACTTTGTGTGTATAATGCCTCAGGATTTGTATCCTTGTAAGTAGGACTAAACTAACCAACTGCTTTTGTTGAGATGTGCATAAAAAATGGAATTTTGCAAGAAGAGCATTTGATGTTTTGTGGTATTCTGCAAGTAAGCAAGCTAAAAGAAAGGGAGGTTGGAGGAAAAGAAAAACTGTTCAGTATTCCAAACAAGAGGGAGGTTGGTGACCCATTGTTCACCCATTAGGAATAAAAGGAAGGGTGGAAGCGGGGAAAGAAAAAAATTAACCCATTCCAAAGGAGAGGGAGATCAGAAGAGAAAAGGAAAATTGTTCACCCATTTCAAGAAGGGAGAGGAAGATCAAAGGGAAAGGGAAGAAAAATAATTGTCCACCCATTCCAAAGGAAATGGAGGTTGGCAAACATATACAAGTAGATTTGTAAACAGAGAAAGGTAAGTTCATAACCAGGTTTGTAAGTGGGAAAAATAGGGATAGAATGAAATCTCCCACAATTTTAACTGCAAGAGTGTTTCATTTTTTCCCAAATAAAGTTCTCATTTTGAGTCACAGCTCTAAAACCCAAAATGCATAAATGCTTCATGCTACTCAAGAATCTTGAAATCTTAATTCTAGTTTTCAGTAACCCAAGCCCTCTATAATTTGCTAAAAATTTCACCTTGCAAATTTGCATATCTTCAACTTGTCCATAGTCTCAATTTCCTCTTTAAATGTATCCCCTTTGTCTTCTTACCATAAAGCCAAAGGTTAGAACAGATCTTTGAAATGCCATGGCTTTGGCGAGACTTTTTTCTGAGACCAGAAAACAGCAAGCTGTGAGCTACTACAGAAAATGTCAAAAGCGTCTTATGCCTGGTTATGACTTCACTGGAACATGTTTATAACAATCAAACAAACACGTTACCAAGTAGTTGTAAGATCAGAGGTTTTCCGCAGAGGGACCAGAGGCTTTTTTTGTCTTACTCAAAACAAGACAAGTTCAATCTTCTGCTCACTACAAGAAGTGGAAAAGATGAATCAGGAAAAAAGAATATGAATTTTTATTGCATATTCCCCTCTCTTAAGACATCAATCAAGTTCTACAGCTTCTTGTCAGCCTTCTCCCAGATCTACACAGTGAGAGAAGAAATTACACATACATGAGAGATTTGCCATAATTTCCCTATCTCCACAACACTGTGAAAGATAACACAATGCAATGAATGCAATTGTAAACCTTATGAGAGAAGTCGTAAACCTTATGCATCTCTTGAGCTTCTGTTGAGTTTTCAGAAGCAATGAGAAGATGACAGTGAGAGAAGAAAGCACACAAGGAACCCACCCAAAAGACAAAATAGTGAACAAAATAAAAACCCATTTTCAACCACTCTTCAAACTCATCCAGAGCTTTCTTCAAAGCCCCACCTTCTTTGCAAGGAACAGAACAGCATCCACTGTGCCTTGAGCATAAATAGGCCTTCCACAAACATTGTGCTGGAATTCAAACACAACCCTGTGCCTCCCACCCATACAAAGATCTTGTCAGATTCTGTAATAACTGGGTTAAGTAGTAGTACATGTTGTTACTTACACAAAGCACTCCACTCAAAAACTTTTAAAGAGCAGGGAAGGAATACTTCATACATACATGCCATCAGCAGAAACAACTTGGTAGGTGTGGAATGCATGCCCATTGAGGTGGCTCACTGGGCACAGCCATCCTTGTTACTTGCTCTTCAGGATCCTTCACCATCTCAATCTGTCCAGAACCTCAGAACAAAACCAAAACCAGCTGTTGTCTCAATCCTGCACTAAGTCCTAGATACAGCAAGATCCAGCAATTCTCACTACAAAAGAAGGGAGTGGAGGTGAAGCTGGGAAAACATGGTAACATGGGAAAATAATAAACCAACCTGGTCCAAGTTAAAAGGAAGGCCTCATTTCAGGAAACTGGAGATAACAGCTTTTGCAGTCCCAGACGTATCAACTTCACTCGACTGATGTGACTCTGTTACCTGCATGCAAGGAAGCAAACAAAAAACTCTTGAGCCATTCTATACCCAATGCTCCTACTTGTGTCTTTCACCTTCCCATGTCAATTTTATGCTTGCAGCAAGCTCAACATATGATATGTCTACAAGATTGCAGAGAAAATCTCCCACCAAAAACACTTGGAAGCTAACATGACAATGAGCGAGGTCATAGCCTTATGAGAGAAGAAGGATGATAAAAAACCTGCAGTGTATAGCCTGCAAGAGCACCTGGAAACTGCTCTGCCATGAGTTCCATAGCTGCCTGAAATGCTACAACCTGTTGCAAATCCCCCGATTGAAGCAAATTGTCTCTGGCAAATCAGTTCCAAAACACCAACCAGCAAAAACCACCACTTGGAGCTTTCTTGCATGGCAACAGAAAAACTAGTTGAGCAAGTATTGAATATCAAGGTTCTGTTGTTGTCAATAGGAAAACCTGATGTAATACTCCTCTTCCTCCACTCTCCCCACCCCTTCACTTGCACATTGAATTGTGTCTGAGACCAGCAGAATCATCATCACACACACCTACCTGCTTGCTCATTTGTGGAGCAATGACTGTATAAACTCCAGACGCCTCAACATCCTTCACCAGTTTGTTCCAGTCCCCACCTGTGGTACCCATCACTAAATGGCAATCCTTGACAACAATAGAACTCCGCATTCCCTTCAAGAGAAAAGACCAAAAGGGAAAAAACACCAGAACTCGTTAAGCAGATATCAAATCTGCAAGCAAGCAAGCAGACTTGTTACACAGTTGTGAACCTGAAAGCAACCTTGTTGTGCACTTCTAAATCCACAAGCACCTGAAAGCACACTTGTTGTGCAGTTCCAAATCTGAGAGAAGAATTCTAAAGCAGTTCTTAATCTTCCAGCAGATTTGTTCTGCAGTTGTGAATCTGCAAGCAGACTTGTTGTGCAGTCATGAATTGGGGAGAAGGATTCTTGTGCAGTTCTGAATCTGCAAGAAGAATTCTTGTGCAGTTTTGAATTGGCGAGAAGGATTCTTATGCGGTTCTGAATTTGCGAGAAGAATTCTTGTGCAGTTTTGAATTGGGGAGAAGGATTCTAATGCAGTTGTGAATCTGCAAGCAGACATGTTCTGAATCTGCAAGCTCAGACTTGTTATGCAGTACTGGGATGTGCAAGCAGAGACTTGTTCTGAATGTGCAAAGCATGAAGCTTCGAGGAACAATTGTAGAGGAGAAGAGTTTGCATGCACCTAGAGCAGCTGAAAGACGTGTGCTCACCATTGACAGCAGCAGGCAATGTATAGTCAACGACAATGAGGCCAGGGTAGTCTTGAAGCACCTGATCCATCACCTTCTCTCTCTCATCCCCATCCACAACATCAACCTTGATTCCCTGGACCGAGAACTCTGCATATCCCCCGGCTCTACCACGTCCTGTTATAGATTTGGGAACCAGTTGAAGACCTGCTGCTATGGCTGCTTCTGCCACCGCCTGACCCATCTTCCCTGTGCAGCCATTCCCCTGATCCATCTTGTTAGTAAAGCTTTCTCACATGAGGAGCACCAGCAGCCATCAGCCATCACCACCCAATGCTCAAAACCTCGAAGCTCAAAACCCAGACCTCGTAAACCTCGAAGCTCACTAAACCCTAGTAAAACCCCGGTCCTCAATCCGACAAATACTTCGAAGGCAAAAGGAATGTACCATGACTGATACAGTGGGGCGGAGGAGGCGGGGGCTCGCATCACTGCTGCTATCAGAGGAAGGAGCTCTGGCGCCCAAGCTGTATCCCATCGTCTTTTTCTTCTTCTTCTTCTTCTTCTTCTTCTTCTTGTGGTGCAGCACCAAGCCAGGAAGAAACCCAGCGCGTCGCCTCCTTGAACACGTCTAGCCTGCCTTGCGCCGCGACGAAGAAGTCGCCAGAGGAGAAGCTGCTTGTGCGGAGGAGGTAAAGCCTGAGTTGCGAAAGCCCGGGTTGCAACCGTAGGTAGGAGACGTCGGATTCAAGCTCCAACGTGCCGCCATTGGTCCCCCAACCACCACAAGCAAAAAACCCAGACCTTGCAAACCTCGAAGCCCACTAAACCCTAGTCCTTGATCCGAGGCAGGAAGGAAGGATTCTGAGAGGCATGGTTCTTATGAGAGATCTTCGGCTGCTTGCTCATTGATTTTGCGCAACACAAGCCTGAACAATAGAACATGGGCCGTTCTTCTCCTTCTGATATGCTGCGAGCATTACCAGGAGTTGATCGACATACTCGATGCAAAGAACTCAAGATCTTCTAAGAGAATGATAGATTTCTGCACTTCCCATCCAGCAATTGATCCATTACAACCACCAATGATGGAAACTGCAACTGTGACCAAGAAAACGCGAGAGGAGGGTTCTTGCACTCAGGTTGTGGTAGGTTGTTGTGCTTTGCTGAGACCAAGAGCTTGGCTACAGAAGAAGGATTGAAGCAAACTGCAGAGCATCCACAGGAAGAAGAAGATGTAGAACAGTTGCCATTCTCATGGTTTCTGTGATGTGCAGAGCTTGGAAGAAGAATCAGCTGAAATTGGGAAGATAAGATTTTGAGATTGCTGTGACTTTGCAAGCAGCCAGCTGCCAGCCTGCCATCATCAAAGCTTGAAGCACCGTGAGAGTGGCTTCACCATACTCATCATGCATTACACAAGAGAATCTGCCATTGCTTAGAAAAATAAATCCAAAGTCTTTTTCCATTGTAAACCGGATCTCTTTTTGTATTGAGAGTTATACAGTGGCAGTATGCACTGTGAAATTCCATATACATTGAACAATAACAGTGATCCACAACATGTAGTAATGCATCAATTCTCATTTCCTTCCGGAAGAGATGCTGGACTTGCAAAAGTTCTAATGGCCAGTTCTACCAGGTCTCTGGGTTTTGTGCATGCTTTCCACAGAGGTACTGAAGCACATCTGCAGAGATACCAACAAAGCCCTGCAGATATACTAACAAAGCCCTGCAGAGATACCACCAAAGCCCTGCAGAGAGACAATGAAGCTCCTAAGCCACTTTGCACATTTTATGACGATTTTGGGTGATCCAATGATCTGCCGCAACTATACCTGGTTTGACTATTTTTGTTTCCATCTAGCGTCTCCTCAGGGATGGATTCTCAAACCCACAACCAGTCTGTGGTAGTCATTTGAACTGCTACTTGTATTTTGAAATACCATAAGAAGATTCTTCCTTTTTCTAGTACCAAGATTGCTTGCATCTATCTGATTTGCTCTTCTGTTTCAACCAGTGTTGCGCATGTTGCTGGCAATTGCTTTGATGGTTCTTAGCAATGGTTTCTCCCACAAAGCTTTACTGGTGTCAGATGCTGTTATGTCTCTCTGTCGACCAAGTAGGATAATCTGCAGCAAAACACACCCCCACAAAAAGGAACAATTTCCTTAGCTACAAATGCAGGATATGATGCTCTTTGTCAGGATATGACGCTCTTATGCCTCAGATTTGGGTGCAGATCATTTCAGTGAGACTTTGATCAGAGACTTAAGACTTATTATGTACCCTGAGACAAGGATGCAGACTGTCCTTACAAGGTTAGTGTACTTGCTTGTCAATGCGCTTTGTGTTTGCAAGTAGATAGATGCGCCTTCAGAATTTTGAGCTCAACCCAATATGTCATACTTCAAAAGGTGATAGTAGAATACATACATAACCAGTAAATAGATGACAAAAAACCACTGGGTAGTAACCAACAACCCATACCTGGAGATGATTCAAGGGGTCAAGGTACTTGCGTCGTGTATCAAAAGACCTTTCCAAGCGCTCATTATCACTCAGCAATCGGTTTTGTTGAGAAATCATCAGAAGCTGTCAATGCACAAAGAGACAATCTCAAAAGAGTTAGGCTTGTCTAGGTTCCAGGAAAATACAATACACAAAACTTGAAAACTCAGATCTAACCTTGAGAAGCCCAACCCAAATCCTCCATTTGATGAAGCTGATCTCAGGTGCAACCCAGCAGGCACAGGGGTTGCATATGTGAACAACAATCAAAGGACAATGCAGAAACAAAAATCCTGGAACTGTTATTGTCCAATTGGATTCAACAATACCTGTCCCCTTGTCAGGAAATACTCTTGTGCCACCAGATCATACACGAGCTTTTGGGTGATGCGGTTTCTGTGCCAAAAGAAGATTTGGGTTTTTTCAGTACTGTACACAAAACAATGTCTGTGGTGTGTCATACCACAAAGTAGGAGAATTGAACAAAGGAAACTGAAGAAAGCTTTGTAAAGTTATTGCAGGAACATACCCACAGAGGCGTGCATATTCCTGTGCGATCTCCATAGATGCTTTGAACAATGACATCTGTACACTCACCAACAAAAAACCCCAACCAAAAAAACTGACTTTGAGAATGCAATGTGATGCCACTAGGGGCATGACACCAGTGTGAGTAACTTCTCTACAGCAGCAAGAACAGTGCAGACTAAAAGAGAAACACTTACACGAACGTTAGACAGAAAGTTGTGGAAGAAAGGCCAATCTGTATACATCTGCTGCAGCTCCCGGATGCGCTCGGGATTCTCCTTTGTGTATTGCACCATGCCAGTTCCAACACCATACCAGGCTGGTATTGTATGCCGTGACTGCCATCACAAATCCATGACCCCGATACAATAAAACCAGCATATGTATGTATGCACTCTTCAAATCAGTAAAACTGTATTCATGATCTTTACTTACTGATTCATTTGTAAATTGGTGGTAATGAGAAAGAAGAAGAAATATGCAAACTAAACTACTAACCTGTGCCCAACCAAAGACCCAAGGAATGGCACGCAATGATGATTTGTCACGCACGCCAGCTTTGCGGCGTGCTGGGCGACTGCCAATATTTATTAGACTGATTTCATTTACAACTGTTGCTTCATAGAAGTAGTCATAAAAGCCTTCAGTTTCATCTGTCAGTTCACGGTAATGCTTCTCTGCTGCCATTGCCAGGTCCTCCATGATTGCAAAGTACTGGTGCATGCACCCACACAAAGCAAAGAGTCAATCCAAAGTTCATCAAGACTACCTATGATCGAAAGGCAAAAGCCATGGTGGCACACATCAACACAAAACAACCCTGGAAGAGATGGCACACTATGAGAGAGCAAGAGACCTTAGGATTGTCAGAACCTCGGGATTGAGTAGTGGGATGACTGGCCTTCAAGAGTCCTGTGATACCCACCTGTGAACCATCCATCAGACACAAGGCAAATGGATAGTAAATCCACAAGTTGAACAAGAGCGCATCACAGCGTTAAGTGCCCACAAGCTGAAATTGGTAGGTGCATGGCAGAAACAAAATGTTATGGGTGGGTGATTTTGGTCTTTTTCTTACAGTCAACTCATAGGCAGCAGTTTGGGCGTTGCCATATCGATACGTGATAACCTCACCCTGTTCTGTGAACTTGATCTTGCCATTGACGCTCCCTGGTGGCTGTTTCATTTCAATTGACAATATCAAATGAGCACCATGTCGTGTTGACACATAACAAGAAAGACACTGAGCAGGTTCAGAAACACTCTGAGCAAGCTTTTGAAATTGTAGTAAGTTGTGAGAGTCCAGGGCAATTCAGTCTTTCTTTTGTACAAAAGTGACTACCCAAGGTGTGCTTCAAAGCTCCTGTCGTAGTGAGGACAGAGTCCTGTTGAGCATTGAAAATGACAGAATGTTTACTAAGTGTAATTTTGCACATTTTCTAACTGCAGCTGGAGGAAGAGCATCATCCCCCATTTCAGCAGTTTACCTGTGAGAGAATACTCTCATGCGTAGGTCCAGCTCCACGACCAACTGTACCACCACGGCCATGGAAGATGCATGAATTCACTCCTGCATCCTTTGTCAGCTGCTGAATCACACACTGTGCCTTGTAGAGATTGTATGCACTTGCAGTAATGCCACCATCTTTGCAAGAATCAGAGTAACCCAACATAACCTCCTGCAAACTCATCAAGTAATTATGTCAACCGTCCCACGCTTCTTCACACCCAGATGCTTTGATTACAGTCTTTGAGACAATAAGCCAGTGACCACATTGCAAGAAGTTCATGATGCACAAAACAAAGATGTGCTATATTGTAAGATCTTGGGAAGGAGGAAAGACCAGATCTAAAGTGAATGCTACAATTCTGAAACCAGGAAGAAAGTGTAGATAGAAATGGACAACACAAGGAGAGAAAAACAACCTGAACACCCCCAGATGCCAGAAGGATTTCCTTATATGTATTGTTATTAAGCAGTGAATGTAATGCTTGTGGCATATTCTGCAACCCATCATAGAAAAAACCAAAGAATTCATTATTTCTTGTATTTGTTTCCTCCACTTCCAAAAGCAAAAGAACTTGTTTTCAACTTCTGAAATTGTCATTGGCAAGATGTTTGCACTCAAAGTGTCAGTTTGAAGCTTCTTTACACCTTTCAATCAATTTTTCTTACATCTCTCCCACAAAGAATGTCATGTGTTATTATCCCATTACCTCCAAATCTGGAATGGTTTCAAAGAGAGGTGCCACCACCAGTCTTGCTACCCAATCACCAGATGCCTTCTTCACCAGAAGGTCCTTGCAGCAAAACCACCCAAGAAACAACACCTCCATCACGTGGGATGCCACCCTTGTCATGGAGATAACATATGAGGCAATCGACTTTCGTGATACAGTTTCCATGATGTCAGCACATGCGAAGTACAGATCCACCACCTGCTTTGTCGCCTCAGACATTGATGGCAGAAGTGCCTGGAGTCAAAACCAAATACACACTCAGTCCAAAAGGACTAATATTCTGCTCAAGTGAGCAAGGCAATGGGTGCAAGGCAAAAAGGAGTATCACCTGGAAGCAAAAAAGGTGACATCTAGGTGTAGATGATTGCTTGTACCTCAATCTTGTCAAAGGGTGGAGGTGTTGCCACTGTTTCTGTGAGCAGTTTCATTCGCTCTGTCTCAGATAGAGAGCTGTAATTCTCCACCAAACCCAAAAGCCGCAAAATCTCATCTGTCGCCTGCAACCCAAAGAATCAGATGTGTTATGAAGGCATCAAGGATTTCACCAGAGTCACATGTCAGATCCACTGCAAAGGCAGCACATCCTGCAATCATGCTTTGATTACATATGTATGTATGTTCCTGAACCAGTAGAGGCCATTTGCATGTTGAACCTGAGAGTGTATTGTTGACTCTTGCCGAACATCAAGAGAACAGCAGTAGAATCCGAAAGTTTCTGCCAAACGGACCAAGTCTTTCAGCTTGCTGTCAGCAAGTTGGGCATCTCCGTTGCTCCTCAAAGAAGTCTGAAAGTCCACCAGAATTTGGTTTAATACTCCTTGTCATTATGTGATTTATGGTGTGTTTTTTTTCACAGTTTCTAGAATGAGTTTCTCTCAGGTTGCAAAAATCAGAAATGCAAATGAACCCAAGTTTTCTCCTCTTTGCATTTTTCCATTCAATAGTTATGAAACGCAGCTCACATTAGATTCAGATCATATTGAGAAGAAAAGGCAAAAGACTGACTAACATCAATGAAGCGCAGGTCCTTCAGAAACTCCTCTTCATTAACATATGCATCCTTTTTCGGATCCAACCCCGGAATCTCGTCCAAGTTGTATTCAATATCAAAGAGGAGCTGTTCAACATCTCCAATGCCTCAAAAAAGGTCCAAGATTTGCACAGAAGAAATCTCCACAACAGCATGTGAAGATATGTAACATCTGCATGCCTCAATATAGCATTCACCCAATCATCACTTTTCTCATTTAAGAACTACCCATTTTCAGATTAACAGGTCCTTACTTGGTCTGCCTCTCCAAGTTCACGCAAGCGTGCATTCACAATGCGCAGATTTTGTTCAAGGCGGTGGCGCATCACCAGCAGTTTCAGTCGGTATGGTTCCTGCACAGCACATGCCCAATCCAAAAGTGTTTGACTAGTGGATGCTTGCTGCTGCTCAACCCACATAGTGTAGAAACAGAAGCTCAATCTCACATACAACACAGGAGGAAAAATCACAAGGTTCTTCTGGATGCACTATGAAAACTACATTATCTTTTCCATATAACTATTGAGAACTTCTCCAATACAGAGAAAGAGTGAGTGCCTGAAATGGATACCAACAGTGCACTACAATGGGTTTTGCAGAGGAAAGAGCAGAAGCTTACATGCTCATACATGGCACTGCTAAATTGGAGAGCTGGGATCATCTGAATCATTTCCATATCTGTCACAAGGCTGTCCAGTAGCTCTGGTGAAACTTTGCAAATCAAAACAGAGTGTGTCAATATATCCTGCAATGGTGCAAACAAAGGCAGATTGTGTCAAATTCCATAACAGCAGAGTGCATGCAATGTGGATGGACTGGACCTTCACAAGCATTCAGTGCTGCACTTGGGTAGGTAAGTATGTGCACCCCATTGGAAGTCTTGTTCAAACAACACACAGAGAGGCTTACAAAATGGAGACTGTGGAAGGAGCACCAACAATCACCTGACAAGCACGGCAGCGTCGAATGTATTCTGCTAAAATCAATCGACTTGCCAGGAGTGCTGCCATGATCGTGGTTTCCGGAAGTACTAACCCATGCCCCCCACAAGAGTAGCCAATGAATCATGCATAGATTGTCATACCATCCTCATGACCTTCACATAGATTTTACCAAAGAAATTGACAAATGCAAAATCATGCTATTGCCATAATAGAACTCACCATAAGGATTACCATCACGATCACCACCAATCCATGATCCAAATCTGATGAAGCTCGGTAAGGTGACATGCTCATTTGGATATATAGCCTGGATGCAATCAGGAAAAAAATCAAATGAGGGAAAAAAAGAGAAAGGTGCGAAAAGACAGCATCATGAAGACGACTACAACTACAGCTGCACTTGTTTCTTCTCAAGGTAGAACTCTTTCACAGCCAAAAAGACACAGTAATGTTCTCTCCCTGTGTGTAAGAGTAGCTCACATTCAGTGAGTTTTCGGCATATCTGTAAGTTGTGCAAACAGCCTCGAAGAGAGAGAATCGAAAGTAATCAAGTCCTGTGATAATCTCTTCCAGCACCGTTGGTTTCTTGGTGCGCATCTCATCTGTCCTCCACAGAATCTCAATCTATGAAAAAAAATGCATCACCACACAACAACCCAGTTCATGGTTTTAGTTCAAATGTCTCCCAGCAAGATTGAGGTTCAAATCCACGATCACTTGCAATGAGCACCATCAGCACACACCTCCTACAACTCAAGCTCCTGGCTAGATGCTGATCTGAGCTGGAGAACAGCAATGTTCAGATGAGGGTGTAAGATCGAATCTCTGAGGACAAACCTCTGCTTCCACTTCTGCTTCCACCTCCACTTTCTGTGCAGGACTGAGCCGTGGATCCTGCAATGATTTGTCCAACAAGTAAGGCAGAGAGAAACATGAACTTTATCATCAGCTGGGAAGCAGGAAATTGCAAGTCAAGAGAAGAAGAAGAAGAAGATGTGCAACCTCACGATTACTGCAGAGCAAAAAGATTCGATGTAAACATGTGAGAACTTCTCTGCGTCGTGCCTCTGTTGGGTGTGCTGTAAACACTGGATTGTACTGCCAAAAAACACAACAAGAAACACATCATCAACCAGGGTTCTCATCACTAGCAACATCAAGAGACATGGGAGTATTGTCATCTTCCATGGTCACAGAGACCTGGTGAAGCTTGCTTGTCCTGGGGATCAGCACATAATCTTTGCTAATGAATTGTTTTTAGACTGTACCTCTATCCTGTTCAGTAAAGCCTGGAGATCTTCTGCACCCACATTTGCCTCCTTGAAAAGACGCAGTGTATGGTCAAAAGATGCAGGCCACAGTGGTCTTGCATTTCTGCTAGCCCACACCTGAAACCCGAGCACTTCCAGGCTAACAATCAAAATGGGGTTCATTTTAGGCATAGCTGAAGACTGCAGTTCATCATCATCATCACTACTGCAGAAGAATGTATCAACAAGAATCTTAGCTGTGGTTGTCAAATGTGCTGCTGCAAACCAAAGTGCGGCAAAACAGAAAAAAACATTCCACCGTTTTCTACCTCTTCTCGACGCCTTCGATGACTATGTGCTTCATCAGCAACATTCAGAAGTGACGAGTACAAGTAGAAAATCCTGATTACAGCAGTCATCTGCAACAAGAGATAAGATGTGTAGATAGATTAGGGAAGAGAAAAAAATTACCACATTCACATCTGACACAGTAAAAGAGTGAGAGTGAGAGAGAGAGAGTGGGGGATTCATGACAGGCTGCCATGATCCATCCATATCCTTTAGCAAAAACCAATACTAACTTCACTCTCAGGATAACACTAGCAAAATCTTTATTTGCAGTTCTCATTCAATGTTCAAGCAATAAGGACATACCAAGGGCTCTTCCATCTTCTCAATGTAGCGCAGCAAGTCCGCTCTCTTACGTGGATCCTCCTTGTTGCGCAATTGCTCAAACCCATTTTGCAAAAGCAATGCCTTGACACCCACAACATATGAAACATCATTACTGCAGTGCACTTTTTCCTACTCCATGATTCCCCTTCTTCTTTCCTAACATGGCAGCACTTCTCTCTCTCTCTCTCTCTCTCTCTGAAAAGAAGGAAATGTGAGGACTACAAATCTCTGTTCCATTAAAAGCAGTGGAGAAAAAGGGACTTCATACTCACTGCCTCAACCACTTGAGCTTGCCCATCTGCCTGCACTACCTTATCCAATGTGCTGATCAGAAATGTCACCTGTCCATGCCCACAGATCATAAGCTCTCATAATTCAACTTTTGCTTTGATTGCCTTCTTCATGGAAATGTAGCACTAATAACAAGTGTCTATTAATGTAATGATTTTGTGAACCTGTTCCACAAGCTTTGGATCATCATGTGATGTGTTAACAATTTTGCGCCGCTTGAGTTTGGCGAGTATTCGATCCTTCACATATGGCCACCTGTTCTCAGGAATAGCAGTATTGCTCTCCATGTCTGAAACTAGAAAGATGTCCAAGATACGGTTGTTTTGAGACTGCAGCCTTGCACTTTCCACACTGCTCCAAATCCCCCACCCGCCGACAAATGGGCACAAAATCAAGGATTGGAAGAAAATTACCGAATCAGCTTTTCACCTGCCCCTTTAAAAAGGCATCCAGTCACCTGGAACAACATGGAGGAACCTCAGTGGAGATTCTTGGATACCTGGAAAAAAAGAGCACAAAAATGAAAGAAAATAATTTCAACCTGATTCCCATTTCACTGAAGCTGGTGGTCACATCCATGAGCAAATTTTCTTGGTCCATCCCGTCAATTCCAACTTCAGTACGACCTGGAGAGGTTTCATTGTCAAACGTCACACTATAGTCTTGTTCCCCATCACTCATATGTAGTTGTCGAGGCACTCCTGCTGATGATTGTGTGACCATCGAGAGGAGACTCCCATCTGCACTTGTGGTTGTTCCACTTGACTGAGTACCATAAGGTGCAGAGGATTCTGAACTCTGGTTTCGGATCACTAGGTTTGCACCACTTGCTGGAACAGCAAATGTCCAAACTGTCTTCTTCTTTGTCCATGCACCCAACCCATTCCTGCAACAAAGCAACAACACATAACACCAGCAGCTTGCATGAAACAACCTGCCTGCTAAAACCCTAAAACCTGGAGGTGAAAACATCCTCAGAGATTTATTTACACCACACCTCCCTCCACCCACACATGATGATGATCATCTTTTCGAAAGGAAGTTGAAGGGATTTCAGTGAGCAGCAAGCAAGCTTGACAACAGTGTGTGCTGCAGCACCTTCTACAAGAGACAGGCAGCGCAACACCCCAAATCTGTTGCCTGCAATCTAGTAAAGACCCTTGGGAGGAAGATTTCTTCACGGACACAATCTCCACTCCCCGACACAGCAAATTTCTCGGTCCCTGCAAACCCACATGATAACAGACAAATCGAGGACACATGCATCAAAAAACCAGGTTGGTGTGACAAATGCAAACTGACTATGTCAAATACAATTGAGAATTGGGATTGATGTTCTGGGTTTGAGTTTCTTATGCTCCACACTTCCACAAAGAGATCAGTTCAAATGTATCACCTAGTGGTTTTGACCTAATTGTCAGTACCTCTGGATTTATCATCCACAGATTCAATCTAGGGTTTAGTGGGGTGTGACCACAATCAAATGCAAATTGAAGAATCACACACTCACTGACTCACTCACCTGTGTGGATGGATGCTGCTGCTGCCATTGCTGCTCCTTGCTTGCATAAGGAGCAGAGAACACATGCTGACATGGACTGCACAAAGCATCCCAGACAACAAAAAGAAACGTGTCAAAAATCAGAACTCCTTTGGCTTCTCATTGAGCAAACAGAAAAAGCTTGAATTGAATCCCATGATGAAGAGATTCTCAAGCCTAAAATGTGGATGTATTGAGTAAGTGTTTTTCAATGCAAATCAGCTCCAAGATGTGTTTTTTGACTTGGCAGAGTCATGGTTTTCTTTTTCTTTTTTTTTTGGTCTCTGGGTTTTGGCAGGAATTACAATTACTGCCTTATTTACTGGCTTGATTAAAACTTCTTGCCATGGTGGCTTACTTGTAGACAAAGGGGCCATCTTCTTCAAAGCTCACAGGAACCCAGCAGCCATAATGGGTCCACGGTGCAAAGAATTTCAATCGGGTTATAGGCTGTGTCCCCCACAACCTGTTGGGCAACAAACTCCCAACATCCAGATCTCTTCTTCTTTGCAGCTGCTGCTACTACTTTTGAATTGCAAATGCCAAAAAAAAAACCATCATTTCTTTTATTTTAACACACACAATGGGATGAGAGTTTGAGAACGAGTTAGGTTGTATGTGAGTCGTAGAGAATGTCATTTGCTGAGAAATGCTCATTAAACCCCCCAACCTTAAACCCTTCCATCAAACCGGACAACAAGAAGTAGGAACTCCAAGCAATGAGAGAGAGAGAGAGAGAGAGAGAGAGAGAGAGAGAGAGAGAGAATGTATATGCATCAGAAAGCAACTACCTCAACATGGAGAAGATAGTAGAAGAAGCAGCTGGTGCCATTTCAGATCCTCCTTCAACAGCTCCCCCAAAATCTTTCTTTCTCTCCCCCCACCCAAATCGCACAAAACCCACCCACCCAAAATCCTTTTCAAAACCTCTTCTTCAAAAGCTCTTTCAGACTTGGGAATTGCTGCTGCTGCTGCAAACTACTACTACTATTTCCCATCATCATCATCATGACAACTGATCTCACACAGAGAAGATTCTTGAGAGCTTCTTCTCAACACTTGCAGCAACAATGAATATTCTATAGAAAAAAGAAGGAAAAAAGCAATTGAACTCTGTAAAAGACCCCACAAAGATGCTGCTTCTTTTTAATGTAAGTTTTAAGTTTTTGGACTTCACACAAATGGGGAATTGTTAAGGACTTCAAATCGAGGAATGGGTGGGAAATGGAATGGGGAATCATCGCAACAAAAGCACGGAACGCGAGGACGAAGAAGACGCGGAAGAAGACGAAGGCAGACGTTGATAGCCGCCGCGTCGCAGCAGCCGAACACTTCCCTTGGACGGATGGTTTTCATCCATACCCAACCGGATGAACTTTCAACTGAAATCAAACTCAAAAGGGAGGATGTAAAAAAATGATTTCCAATACCCTTTTCCTCCTACATATGTTGTATGCTTTGTACCTATTTGAAGATTCATCCATGTGGAAGTGAATGTACTTATGTAAAGTTCATCCATACATTACCTAGTACAATGGTGATAAAAGTAAGACCAAAAAAGGTTATTTATATGATAAACATTTACAATATTTTAAGGGTAATGAAATGGTATGTAGATTCAATGTTTAAAAGTAAGGTATATGAACATAATTATATTTGGGTTTTCCTTTCAAGTGATCATGAAGCAAAAGGTATTTTCCCAAGTTGATCAACACTCCTCAAAATATGGTACCAAATGGAAAAATAAACAAACTTGTGTGTTTCACGATGCTTCACATTACTAATGATGATCATCAACAAATGGAAAAAAACATTGAATAGATTTTGTGAAAATTAAGTTGCATTCAAATGAAAATATTGAATGACATTGCATGCAACTTGAATTCAACGTGGAATAGTTGTTATCCATCGCAAAGTAATGACACAAAACTCAAGGTTTGAATCTCTCAAAGGAGTTCACCGATATGTTTGAAAGGATGGACATAAACATTCATCAAGCATTAATTCTCATTAAAACCACATAAAGATAATTTTTTTGGCTTTTTGGTGTGACAATTATTGTTGTCTTCTAAACATTATGGAAACCATTTTTGTGGATGTGGTGTTTGTTTCTACCCATGTTGTTGTTGAATCAAACCAAGAACAAAATTAATGGCTCAATTTTTGTGTCTATTTTAAAATGTTTGAGTTTTGCAACTTAACAGAGGTTATTGAATTCAATTTAAATTTTTTCAAGCTATTTGTGGTAGATTGATGACACAAACTCAGGGTTTGAATCTACCAAAAGAATTTCCTAAGATGTTCCAAAGATGACCACAAACATTCCTTGGCTATCAATTTGCATTGGAATCATATAAAGACATCTTTTTTCTCTTTTTGGTGCGACAATTCTTGTTAACCTCCAAACATTGTCAAAGTAATTTTCAAAGGTGTAATCTTGCTTATACCCATAATCATTGTCAAATGGAATCAAATCAAGTTTCACATGTATGAAAAATTAATACAAGTAGTTTGATGTGATTATCAAGTTTATGCATTAGGCTATGGTGTTTATAGATGAGAGATGGTGCAAGTTGTGATCAACCTTTTGAAGTTGCTAGGTTTTTGGACTTTTTCCATCACAAAAGGAAGTAAAACCATATATCCTTGTCTCAATAATTTTAAATACACATTAAGGATAAGTATAAAAACCACACAAAACACAAGAAAATATGGGTATTGAAATCTACCTACCTTCAAATAAAACTACCATTTAGAAAATAAATGGAAATTATGAGACAATCAATACAAATAAACAAAAACAACCTTGTGGTAGGAACATAATTATCATCTTGCCAATATTTTCAACTCTACAACAAATTATCCCATTGGAAACTCCTAACCTTCACCATTTTGGGTGTTTGTCCATCCTTACTATTGTTTTTCTTAGTTGTAACTACTATTTAATGACCATTTCTAGAAAAAAAATAAAAAATTATAAACTTTTATATCAAAAGAAAATTAACTACATCTATTTGCACCCAAAAATAAATAAAATCATTGTAACAATTCTCTTTAAAACACAGAAGTTTGCATATTTCATTTTAAAAATTCCAAATACATTTTTTCCATATCTTCTCCCCAATACCTTTTCATGAAGCACTCTCACATCTACCATAGAAAATAAGTCATCCAAGCTCCTCTTTAACAAACATAATGAAAATGGGTCGGGTTTAAGAGGTTCCCCACCACACATATACACATGGGTACTATTCATCTTTTCCTAAATTTCCTCACCTTATCCTCTAAAGTCAATTTATTAAAAAAAAAATCACAATTTTTTATTTAATTATAAATTAATGCCAACCAACTATGCTCAAGAATTAATTACTTTTTTGGTTTTATTACCTAATTAATTACAAATAGGAGATGGTAAATGTAAACCTACCATTCTAGAAGGCCTTTTAGGTTAGTTAAACTAAGAATTTTATTCAAAAAAAAAATCATTAAAATTCCACTATAAAATTAACCTTAAATTATTTAATGGAATCATGGATGATAATTATTATTAGTTAACAAAAACTAGGAAAAATGACCTTGAAAATTTTTGTTATTAATATTAACTTGGTGTTTAAATTAATATTCAATGGTTTGAAACAATGATAGGAATTGAAGATCATGAAAGTGAAAAGGAGTGGTTTACAATTGTGGACATTAGATTGTGTTCCCCATGTGCACTTTTACCCTATGAGCAATGTTTTTGCACATGGATGACTATGGTTATATGAAGATGTAATTGCAAACAAAGATGTTTGTGTAATTATCTAATAACAATTGGGTCAATTCATAGTCCTAATGAACCATGAGTTCCATATTGATTGCATGATCGTAAAAGTGCTAGTAATGTATGATTGATATGTTGCATCTTACAAATTTCATTCATTAATAACAAAAATACTTGAAAATTGTTCAAGATTTAGTTAAGGGTCTCATGTAAGTCATCCACATCCTTTATTTATGTAAGATGAAAATGAGCTAGCTCCTATCAGAAGAGATTGGCTTATTATTGGGTGACTTGTTTAAACAAGTAAATACTTACCCCAAATAAGTAGTTTAAATAGGTGGGTAGGTATTTAGTCCTATTAACCTACCTACCTACCTACCTATTTAGGTACTTGCATACCTATTTAAATATTGATTTAAATTTATTTGGTGTAAATTTAACTTAATGTTCCACATGGCATATTTACATTATGCCAAGTATCACAATTTAAAACCATCCAATCATATGAATATTATGGCCTAGATTGGATCTCCTTTATTTTTCAATTACAAAAAAGAAAAATAATGCATTCAAATGTCACCATGTGTTGATATTAGGGAGCTCCAAGTGGTTAAACATTGGTTGCCACCAAAATAGTTGCAAATTAGTCACAAATGGCAATACATATGAAGCATTTTATACATTAGATGAAACCGTATAAATATTTTCCATGTGCATCCATGGATTGATGATGTCATCATGATGTCACCAATATTTATGACTAATTTGCATTTTCAAATAGTTTTAAGCAATTAAATTTTTTTTAATAGCAAAATGTCACTTGCGATTTAAAAGTAGTTGCATATATTTTAACCCAGTCACAATTTAAGGCTTTTCTTCTAGTGTTGCAAAGGGGAGCATCAAAACAACATCACAAATCGTCTCCATGAAGCACCTTCATGCATGTATTTAGACATCCAACAATGCCATCATCATAATTTCAATAATGATCATTAAGTTTTTGTATTTCAATCTTGTTCTTATTCTTGCACATGGACTATTGTCATTAAACATGGTGCAATGATTACATAACCTTCAAGTTAATAAAGTTTTGAATCTAAGGTTCAGTACAATGCTCCAAATGGAATACACAATTAAGACGATTGATAGTAAACATAATGTAATGTTATTTTTCTTTTCTTTTCATGATAGGTGTGGATTTGAAATAAATTCAATTGCTTATAAAATTTCAATGGTAGATTTAAAGCAAGAAGGTGTTGTGAAGGAGACAAAAGTGCATTATTTGTTATGTTTATTATGTGTAGAATTTTGACTAAATATACTTTTTTAGTACTCTAGGTTGAATATCATCTTAGGAAAAATGTTTATTTTGAACATTGTTTTTGTTCATTGCAACTTCATAGGCTAATTTGGTGTAAAATTTGTATTATTTCAAAATTGTAAGCATGCTACACTTTGAGCTTAGCCATGTTTGTGATGTTGTGTAATATTGGTGGCAATTGCATAAGTTTAAACTATTACAAAGAGGAGAGAATTGGGCAAACCTATGCAAGTTGAATTCTTTTCCTAAAGAAAAACAAAACAATAGACATATGATATGGATTCTTTTTAGTGTTGATCCCTGAGAGGAAGCCCAAGGAGTTGTTTAAAGGTAGACTTTTCAATGGAAGCCCTTGCATTTGTGTGACTTCAAACCTTGACATCAATGTTTGATTTACTAATCTCATTTCAATTATTCCATATTTGCAAAAACAATCGTAAAACCATAGGAACCCACAAACGACAGTTTATGGTAGAAAGGTAGTTTCAAAAGGTCAATTTTAGAATCCCTTTCTTGAGAGGGTAGAACAATTTTGAAAGGTCATGTCAAAACTAGTTACCTACTTTGTTTGTGAAAAAAACTTGCCATAATATTTTATTGGGTGTTGAATCATAAATTTGGTTTTTGGACTTTCCTAAACACTCATCAAAGAACTATGAATGGCATGTTCAAAGGCCACTCAACATATATTCATCATCTTGATGGGCTATTGTGATATGTGATGATGTGGCAAACTTTGCTTCCATTTTTAATCAAAAACCTTTCTTTTAAGGTGGATTCAAATTGTCATTTACGTTATTTCATACATATGGTTTTTTGTTTGATTTGTGCATATAATTGTTTTTAGACTTCACAATGACATTTTCCATGAAATTGTTATTACATGAGGAAAAAAAATTCCAAATGTATTTTAAAGCATATTTGAATAACATGACTTTAAAATAATAAAAATGTTAAACTCAAAGGCTTAAGCTTGTTGTATTTTTGGCTTATAAAATACAACCTACATAATACATGTAGGTTTTTAATTGTCACCCACATTTAAAATTTCTAAATCCCATGTTTTGATGCCCTCTGTAGATATACAAGGCCAAATGCCTATTCAATACTACATTTCATGGTATTAGAAAGAAAAACCCTACATTTACAATTACATTTTAAACTTGTTTTCAATTACAATTTATAATTGGAAATGACAAACTTAGTCAAAAAAATGTTTTTCATAATTGATATATATTATTTGCAACTTAAAATCACCATAATCAACAAATACAAGTTGAAAATGACATTTTATTTACAAGTTGACCATGTGTCAATACTATGGCCATAGTCATTTTAAATCACTTTAGTTGTAAATGATAATTATTATTATAGTCAAAGATCATTTTCAACTATAATCCTAAGGTGAATGAACTTCATCCATTAATGTTGCATTACACCAACAAAATTTTAGTTGTAAATGTTGTAATTAAGCAAGGCAAAGGGGTGTAAATTCTTTAAAGTGTACTGAAATTTTGTTACAACGTCACCCTTTTCTGTTTTTTTTACCTAGTCCTTTGTTACCATGTAAAGACACATTTATGATTAAATCTATAATTGTAATAATTTAAAATATAGCCCTTCTGAAAAATTTGACAACTTTTGATTCATTATTTTTTATGGGGATCAAAATATAGGGTTAAAAAAGGATTACAGTAAAGACTAAGCCCTTTTTGTCCTATGTGGTACAGCTTAAAGGATTTTCACCCAAAGGGTTTAATTAATAGTTTAATGACACTTGATGCATCCATATCCATAGACTAGGCCATGTCGCACCTAGTTTAGGCCATTTAAACATAAAACCGTGTTAGGGTCACATGGCACCTTAACATAGGCCACTTAATTTAGGTTAAATCACCTAAACATAAGGTTAACCTAGTGCACATGGCACTTAAACATAGACTAGGCTAACTTAAACCCCAATAGCCTATGCGGCTCCTAGGCTAGGCATAGATTTAATCATGTGGCACCTTAATTATGCTTAAATTAAGCCACATGACATTTGGGCCATGCTTAAACCTAGGTCATACGACACCTAAATTAAGGCCTAGATTTAGGCTAAGTTTAGACCTAAACCATGTGGCACTTAAAATGAGCATAGATTTAGGCCATGTGGGCACCTAATTACGAAAATCTTATTTCATTTGTGTTTAACATTTAGGGTTGAACATTTTTGATTGGTTCATCCCAAATGACAATTCCATTTTCATGATTTTTTTGTTTTTCCAACACTTTTGATGCACCTTTTAATATGGTTTAAAAACTTGAAATGGAAAATAAACAATATAGGATAAACATTTTAGTTGCAACTTAATTTCACAATTACTAACTACTAATAATTTACAGCCTAGCTAGTTACCTACTTAATTATTATTTAGTTAGCTACCTAACCTAACCTACTACCTATTAACCTAATTTATTACTTATTAATTATCCTAGCTTATTAATTAACTTGATTTATGTTTCACTTATGTAGTTGGGCAAGGTGGTTGTAAAGGGGTGAAAATGTGACCCCCAAACATTACCGTCCCTAAAAAGGTAATGTTGAAAGAACAAGATCAACTCTTTTTTACTCCCAAAGAAAATTGCTTTCATTTACTTACTTTACTACAATTATTCAAATAATAGTTAAAAGTTCATGCAAATTTTTAAAAAAAAAGGTAGGGTCTATCCTCCAGGGATTGACCTATTGTCTTAACTATACATTACTTTAGTAGTGTAAGAAGGGGAAAATATAGACAACAAGTAGGCAGAATATGAAGAACTAGGCAATAACCACCCTTTGGGTCTCTCTAATACTTTTAATGCATTAGATGGGGTCCAAAGGGTCTATAGGTCGTCCATGATTACTGTCCAACCTCCCCAACACCCGTAGACCTTTTAGGGGCACTACCTACCGTCTATAGTCCTTTAGAAAGCCTCTTCGTGTTGCTTACTATTTATAGCCACTACAAACTCCTTTGATTGTTGCTTACCATTTGCAACAATTTCATGTACCCTAAAGACTTCAACTTCAAAGTGCTTTTTCTTCCTATTATCATATACTAGTTGCTACCTCCTTGTGGTAGCAAGTGACTTCCTACTTTAGAAACTAAAACCTAGCATACATTTTTACCATTTTTTGTGGAAGAAACGCAAAACTACTATATAAAATGTAACAACACATTATGTAAGCTTAAATTATACTATCTTTCCTCCTATTTTAATAAAATAAACTCACACAAAGCACATGAAGGTTCTTCAACCATTTTCCATTGAGATAACATACAAGTATAAATACGTTTCCAAACTACTCCGTCCTTTCTAGTGTTACACCACACACCTCTCTAAGAGAAAGTTCTCCACTCTGATTCCAAATTATTAACTTATCAAATGCCATAGGATTATTCCAAATCCTCCTCTAATCTTCCTTTTTCACAAAACCACACAAGGCCCTCATTGACCTTATGAAAATAAGGCCCTTCTCTTAATCCCTCCTTAGAAATTTCATAGGTGATTGACACCCAACCATTCACTACCATGAACTATTTAATCTCATTGGCTTCACCCATTTGGTAAGGAACAATAAATCTACCATTAGTAACTAGCAATTACTAAAATGCCTATGGCATTAACTAGTTTAAAGATTTATACCGTTTAACAATGGCACCTAGGTTTAAACAACGTAAGTCATGGGGCACTTATGCCTAAACCACATATGCCACATGGCACCTAGGCCTACACTAAATGGTACTTATGCCTAAATCACATATGCCCCATGGCACTTAAGCTAAGACCTAGGCCATGCCATGTGACATTTAAGTTAAGTTTAGATTTAGACCACATGGCATTTAGGTTAAGCTTAAACCTAGGCCACATGGCATTTAAATTAAGCCATGTGGCACCTTGGCCTAGACCTAAACATAAACCATGCCATGTGGCACCTAATTTATTTCTAGACCGAGGGTACACTATGTGGCACTTTGGTTATGTTTTAAATAAGTCACGTAACAACTATGTTAAGCATAAACCTAAGCCATAGCTAGGTTAGGCTTAAACCTAGGCCACACCATGTGGCATTTAGGATATGCTTAGAATTAAAACACATGACATGTAGGCTAGGTCTAGAACTAGGCCACATAACATTTAAACTAGGCCTAAACCTAGACCACATGGCACCTAGGCTAGGCTTAAACCTAGGCCATGTGGTTAAGCTCAATCATTTATATATATTTAAATTATCTAGGTAAATAGTTTAACCTAGGCCATCTACATACCTCGGTTAGGTATATATAGATAACTTAAAAAATTTTAAAGCAATATACTTGGATGCAAAGTTGCAAATGTGCACAACATTTCATCATCCAACTTGAAATTTTTCATTCATTCTTAAAACATGATTACCAAAATGACTTGCGATTTAGTCATGTTACCCAATAGTTGCATGATGCTTGAACATGTCACATTTCCAATCTATTTGTTTTTTGTAGATCAATTGGCAAATTTGTTGATGGTAAGAATATTTTTGGAGGTGGTTTTTTATCTTAGGGACATTTTCAGTTATTCACCAAATTAGTAGGTAGATTAACTTTTTTAATAATTACCATTAATTATTTTTTAAAAATTTAAAAATTGGAAATTGGAACATAGTTGAAAATGACATATAATTAAAATCTTTTTGGTTAAAAAAGAGACATTTTCTCCTAGTGTGGGCTAAACAAAACAAAAGCATGTCCGAGTTAAAAATTGCATGTGTATGAAAGGTGAAAGGCCCACTTGGGTAGGTAGGTAGATTCTCTTGATTTTTTCAACCAATAGTCTATGGTTCGAGGTGGTTATAACATTGGTCTATTGCCCATGAAAAATTCAATCAACTTGTATATGCTTGTGTTGTAATGATGAAGAAGACTTAAAACACATTTCTTTTGTGGTGTCAAGTCTCATTATTTTGTGTTATGCCAAGTTTTTGTCGTGTAATCAAAATCTACTTGAAGTTCATATACATTAGGTGCCCCATTTGTTTTTGCAAACCATGTCATTCTTTGGCAAAGTTGGGTGGTTGCTTGAATTTATTACATCTACAATCCTCTTCCATTTTGATGCAAGAATTCTAAATTTGTCATGCAAATCTACAGTATCTAGCTTTGCAATAATCTTTTGTTTTGCTTGTACCAACACCATGACCTTTGAGAACTCCCAATTGGTTAGTGAGGTTTCTTGTTTGTGATGTTGTATGTGAACTTTGAGGTAGCTATTTCAATGTCTTTTTTTCCCTTTTCCAGGTTCAAGTACCCTTTGCTTTGCAATTTCTTGGAATAGGTGCAAATTATTGAACATTTGGCATTTATATATTTTTAATTTCATATTCTTGTATTATTTGTTAGGAACAATTTAATTTAAAAAAAACTAATTTGAATTGATGATTTCTTGTTGTGTAGGTTCACATTTAGGATTGTTATAATCTTCTTTGAGTGAATACATCCTTTGTAGTGAAGTTCTTGGTGTCTTCTTGCACATTATGTCTTCTCCCATTTGTTCACATGCTTCTTATGGGTGTTACATGGTCTCCTCAAAGGTGTTTGCTAAACTTTGTTTTTTTCATGTAATTGCTTGCATGCACATCTTTTTGCTTTCATCGATTCTTCCAAATTGACATTCACATACACTTGGTGTCTATTTCGTTAGATTGTAACAGACAGATGCACTTAAAAATGCATTAATGTACTTTGAATTTTTTTGAAAAATATAGTTTGGTTTGTGCATTGGAAAATTCATTTTATACTATGAGGTGTTTTGAAAAATTTGATTGAAAGTGTGGGGAAGAAGCTTCCTTTGGATAAATGATAGACATGGAATTTAACAAAAAAAAATTTCTTCATTTTTTGAGTTTTAGTTCAACATTTCAGTTTATGTGCAAATGTTGAATTTTGAAATTTTGTTCTTTTATCACTTTGTGATAATGTGACAATAGTAATAAAATTTCCTCAACATTAAAATTTTTATCCTACCACATTCCATGTAAGATTGTATGTTAACTTGCTAATATTAAGTGTAGATGCATGGTAATGTTTTTTGCTTAAATTAAATTTAATAATGTGACTTTAAGTTTAGACATCCTATGAGAAAGATGCAATCTTGGTGAGGATTTTATTTTGGGAATGAACATGTTTTGGGGTTTTAGGAATATGGCCCTTTTTAATTAAAAAAAAACCATATCTAAAAATATAAAACTATATTTAAAAATTGATTATAAAAAAAATAATTAATAAAAAAAATTTCTAAGAGAATTTTCCCTCTAAATTTAAAACCCTAATTTTTAAATATCAATTATTGGGAATTATGTGATAACATGCCATTGAAAGTGTTTTGCTTATGTGATAGCATGTCGTTGGACAAGAGCTCCAAGTTATTGTGAACTATGAATTATTAATTTAAACTTGCAATAAGGTGTAGAACAATTATACGATGAACCACTTATTGTATTCAGTTATAACAATTTCTTGAATGTTTTTCCTTTGTGACTTGAAAATAATTTGGAATTTCCTTTGTTCAAATCATTCATAACAATCTTGGATTCATATTTGATTCATACAATCATATTAGGAGTGTTCAAAGGTTAATCATGTTGTTAATACATAAATGGTTTAACAACTAAGTTAGATGTTACAATGAGGCATGTTGGTCTTTTGCACTTAGACTCCTAGTCAAATTTTGATGTGCTTATGTTGTTGGAGACATATCATTCCTTCTTTTTCATCCTTTTGATGTCTCATTTGTATTCTTACATTCTATTAGAATCGCTTTTCGAGACATATCATTCCATCTTTTTCATCCTTTTGATGTCTCATTTGTATTCTTACATTCTATTAGAATTGCTTTTGAGCTTCGACATCTTTCTCACTCTTTCGATGTCACATTTGTGTTCTTAAATTCTATATTATAACCATTTTAGGCTTGAACAACATGAAACAAGAGTCTAGTAATTTCAACATCCCAAATTTTGCTATCTATATCTATACTACAAACAATGGAATGTGAAAGGAATTAGGAAGATTCAAGGCGCCCAAATTTTTTCACAAAAGGTTGGATTTTTTTAATTATGCACAAAATTGTCCAAAAGCCCATTGGATGCACATTTTTGACCATTCATTTTTTGCTCATCTAAAATCCAATTGGAACGATAATTTCCACCAACCTCATATGGATGTCTTCTATTTGTCCTAGGATTTTTACGATGGATGAAACATGGTTGTTTCATCAAATTATATTAAAACGTGAATTTTTTGAAGCTACAAGCAACTAGATTTGCATTTTTAATGGTGGAAATTTTTCCATTCCTCAACCAAATTCCTTTTTGAAACCAAATCAAAATATTTTTAATTTGAAATTCTTTGCCATTCTATTGAGTTCAATTTTTAAAATTCCAAACATTTTTCATGACTATTGAAAAAATATGTGGTTATAACTCTCATTTTTTTACTTGGGACTATTTTGATCAAATGTCCATTACTAATTAAGGTTTGGTTATATGATCATTCCTAGTGAAGCTTTGAACATCCCAATTTATTTTTCTTTTTACGTTCATCTCATGATCATTTTGCCCAATATTAGAACTCAACACTTCCACATTAATAAATTACACCTTATGCCTTCCGAGTGAATTTGGAATCATAGATCATTTAATAATTGATCCAATCATATATAGTTGAACATTGTTTTTTTTGTGCAAAATTTTATCAAAATGCAAAAAAAGAAGAACGAACATTCTATTACAATATTCCTATTTTTAAAATCAAAATCGCCAAATTTTAAGATTTGTTTTTGGAACATTTTTTTTGGGTCACATTTGAACTCAACTTTCAATTTGGAAATAGTTTAAAAACTAGTTATTATTATTATTATTGTGTAGATAGGTTCTAAAAACATGTTGCCATTTAATGGCTAAATCTCTCTTGGGATACTAGCCAATAATACAACGTCTAAAAATTGAAAAAACAAAAAATCACTATAATCAAGTAGACACTTGAGATAGTCAATTAATCGATTATTAAAATAATCAAATATTGTGGCAAAACACTCAACAGATATTATCAAACTTCAAACCAGCCGCGATGAACCTGCCACAACCACCAGCGCATCATCCACTGGATGCCCGTCCATTCACTGGATGGCCATTATTACTCCTCAGTTATGGATGACCTCAACTGAGTTAATATTTAGTTTCACCTTGGTAACCAAATTTGTAACAAACAAGTCTCATATATAGGTAGGTAGGTAGGTAGGAAAATAGGTAACTACTAGGTAAGTAGATGCTTTATACATAAGTAGTGGCTGTTTTTACTACCTACTTACTAACAACCTGCTTGTGGGTAGTAGGTAGGTAGGTAGGGTTAGAAGGTAGGTATGGGAAAAAAGAAGCAACTGAGGTAACCACCATGGTTAGCTAGGGAACTGGAACCCAACAGAAAACTGGTTTTTATGATCACTTATCATTCATTCATCCTTTATGGTGCGCCGGGTGGGTGGCTGGTTCACTGTGACCCACCCCCGGTTGAACCGTCTATTATATTATTTTTTCCGCCCCCAAAAGAACGTTCATTCATTTGTTCATGCCGAACCTAAATACATTCATGCCGTACATAATGCATGTTTGAAGGTCACAATAAAATTTGACATCAAAATGGGACAAATTCTTAAAGTTAGGACTTGTTCAAGACTCCGTCCCTTGGGTCGGTGGCCGTAACTCACTCGTTCAATAATAATTTGTTTCATGTAATTGCTTGCATGCACCGACGACCATTTCTATAATATCTTCTAATAATTTACCCTCGCATAGCATAGGATAGGATACCTACGTTAATTAGTTCCGTCACATTAAATAATCTTTAAAATTGTGAATTGAATTTTCATGAAAACAGATGAAGGAGGCTAAGGTGTTGAAGAAAACCATCATAAATTATCACAACCAAAGAAAATGGAATAATTTCACACAAGCTATATACCATCGACAACATCCTATTAAAATAGCATGAAAGAAAAATTAAAAAATTTCAAATTTATAAAAAAATGTTTTTTGAAAATAAAAATATTTTCTTTAAAAAATACTCTTAAAAATAATAAATAATTTCTTAATAATAATAATAATAATATTTTGAAAATAATAATTTGTTTTGGGTCCATGTGAAAAATAATTGACCTTAGGCTATGGTAGCTTGTGTTCATAATTTCTTTCCCAATTGAAAACTCGGAGGACTCCGAGGAAATCTTGAATTGGCCATGTACGAAGAAATTGTATGAGTTTTCATGGGAATTCCCATTAATTATGGGGTCAAGTGGAGTAAAGACTTGCTCCCATTTTTTAAATTTAAATTAAAAAAAAAAAAAAAAGTGGAATTGGAGGGGGCATTTTACCTCGGGTGTGGGCTTTATTGGGTCCCGAGTTCTCGACTAGGTACCTACCTATTTAAAGGGATTATTTATTAATGTCGAAATATGGTCCTAAAATATATATTTTTAAGAAAAAAAAACCGAAAATGTTAGAATTGGGAGTTTTAAACTATTTAAGGGGATGATTAATATAAACATGTAAAATAGAATGTTGAAATATAGTTTTTAAATTAATTACAAACGGATTAATTAAAAAAAGTTTGAAGAAAATGTTGGAAATTAATATAGTTCTAAAAATAAAAATAAAAAAATAAATGGATTATTTGAACATTTGAAGAAAATATTGAAATACAGAAATATCAGAAATTAGGATTTAGAGCCTGGATTAATTAATTAATTAGTTAATTAATTAATTACTCAAAGAAAAATGTTAAAATTATAGAGTTCTAAACTCTAAAGGGCATTTGAAGGGGTTTCTTTTTTTTAGGGTTTCAAAGCTCGTCTGACGACAGAACAGGCAGGCTTTTTGTCGGAAGTGCCGTGCGCCAGCAGCAGCAGCAGCGGTGACAGTCATCGCGACGGATTCTTCCGCACAAGTGTCGTGGGTACGTGTGTGCGCCATTCCTGGGTCCCAGCCAGCACCGGTACCAATAGCAGAAGCGGCAGAAGAAACCAACAAGTATGGTGAAGAGTAGAAGAACTACAAGCAGCAAGTAAGACTGTGAGGTGGATTGGAAGAAATTGGTAGGTGGTGGGTGGTTCTTGTTGGTGGGGATCTGAAGAAATCCAGATGAGACAGCGAAGGAGAAGTCGTCCTCCTTTTGTCTTCTGACCATCTTCTTCTGTAGTTTAAGCTTCTCAGTCAAGGCCCCCATGCGACATGGATAATGTCTCGCCGTCGACCCAGTCTTCAGATTCGCAACAGCAGGTTACCCCAATTGCATGCATGACCCATCTTTGCCTTATCTGGTTGAATTCTGGATCTTATGTTTGGCTTCGTTTCCCTCCCCCCATCCCCCTTTTCTCCCGTCCCTCCTCTCTGCACTCCAAGCCTTGAAGAGAATTGTGGAGTTTTTCTTGACATTTACTCTCTGCTGGTTCTTGATTTTTATTTTTAATTTTGTTTTTGGTTTTGGGTAGTAGGAGGAGGAGGAGTTGCGGCTGGATTCTCATTGTCTGTGTTTTGAATGGATTGCTACCATGGTAGTTGGTATCTGCTCATGCTTTTTGCATGTTGCAAGTTTTTTTTTAATCTCATGCTAGGTGGTGCATTTGTGGTCAGTTAGTGTAGCTGGAGTTTTGCTTTTCTCTGGCCCTCCCTGTTCATGAAGAGTCATGGAAGTTTTCTTTGGGTGGGGTTGCAAACTATGGGATGGGAGCTTCTTCTCTGAGATCCGGCTCATGTCTGTAGAAGGTTTCTCTAATTTCAGCTCATTGATTTGAGATATCTGAATTTTGAAATTCTTGCAAAGCAGATGATCCTGATGTGCAATTGTGACATGTAAGTTTTGCAGGTTTTCATATTAGGAAAATTTTGAAACAAAATTGGTATCATATCGGTCTTTTCATTCTGGATTTCAACTGCAATTGATTGATTGTTGGTGGCATTGATGGATTCTGCAGAGAAAACGGTCCCGGAATTGTTGTGGTGTGAATTCCAGTCCACAAGGGGATTCTTTCACAGCTCAGGTTGTTTTTCATCCTCTCATCTTTCAATTAGATCTAATGCTTTTTTCTGGTTCATCTTAGTGAGCATCTTTATCAAATGATTAGAAGAAGAGCCTTGTTAGCCCTAATAGTTCCACTCTGAGTTGAAGGGAGAAGAGCTAGTAATCTTTTCTAAATCTCAATGGGGCAAAATCAGTTCTTGAATGCTCTTCGGTGCAGGAAGAATAAACTGCTAAGTGCAGCTGTACTCTTGTTATGTTCTTTTGATTCAGATGATTGTACTTTCCTCTCCACCTTGGGCTTTGAAAGTTCCAAGGTTTTCACATGAACATCACCAGTTCACTCAGTTAGCACCAAAATCTATTGTGGATAACATGGTAGAATGCATCTTGAGGGAGCAAAAGTTTGAACCCAACATCTGCTTGCAAGGTGGCTTGATGTTTGCCATCTCCATGTTTTTGGTACTGAAGAATGAACAGCATGAGTACTAGAACTGGTGTGTTATAAGCAAGAACCCTATGCCTGTAATTTGAGTTCACAACTCTTAATGGACTCTAGAATTCGTCCTGCACTTCCTACCATCCCAATCATATAGTGCTTGTATCTCTTGCAGCGATGGGTACATTGTTTGCACATGAGTTCACCATCCTCTCTCTCACCACAAAGAATGTGTCTCTTTGCAGTGATGGGTACATCATTTGCATACGAGTTCACTGTCCTCACTCTGACAAAATGAAGAATGAAACACTTATTCCAATTGTTTGTAATAACCTGCAGGGGGATCATTGCAGTAAATCAATATTGGACATGGATGAAGGTTCAGAAGTTTTCCTTCTTTCAACCACAAGTGGTGGACTTAGGTCCGGTAAATTGCCATCAGAGGAACCATCTATTCCTATGTACAGCACCTCGAACGAGAGTCACCAGTTCTCACTGGCATCCAGGTCAGAAACAAATTGCCTTTTTTGGCTTCAGATTGGTCTTTGATTTTCTCAGTAGCTTGATTCCCTGTGAGTAATGGTGATGACTTAGTTTTGATTTTTCTCTGTTGTCATTTTTTGCTACTCACGTTGCCAAATAGTTGCTGGATTTCTTTTTTCCTCTTGTGCTGTTATATATCCTGAGTGTTTGAAGTCTTTCTTCTGAAAACCATCACATATTTTGTGTGCATGCAAAATCAGGATGCCAGAAGGGGAAACATTAGATAGCATTTCAGTTTCTGAAGAAGATTCACAAAGTGGCCCTTCAATGGTATCAATATTATGTGATAGTTTATCGGCATCCTCTCAAGATTCTCGTGGTCATGGTAAGCAATAAATCAATTTGTTTGCACAATTGTTGTATGGGACAGTCCAAACTTGTAGTTGTAAGACTATGCACCACTTCTGAAGTCTGAAGCCAAAGTTAATGTTTTCTTTATGCTTGTGAACTGCCAGTGCACACAAGTCCACAAAATGGTTTTTTTTTCTCCTACCTTGTTTGCTTTCTTGTGGGAGTCCAGGTGAATGGATCCATGATGGTTTTATTCCTTTACTAAATGACCTGATTTTCAATCCCTTTTGCATGCTGCTTATCAGCTGTTTCTATTGTGGAGTGAGAAATGCAATGGGTGCTGTTTGTGACCCATGTTTTGTGTTCATGAGAGTGTTGCTTGTGGCAAAAGACATTGACTGTTGGAATTTCTGTTGGAGCACAGATGAGTACATAACCCAAACCAAATCAAGTTTAACAAAAGGTGAAGGGATGCCAGAGATGCCAGAGAAGACACTTAGGAGGGAGGAGGAGATAGTTCACATGGTGGCACCAGCTTCCAGTCCAACTATGTTTGTGTGGGACTTGGATGAAACTCTCATTATTTTCCAGACACTATCTAATGGTCGATATGCTGAGCTTTTCAGTGGATTCAAGGATCCATGGGAGGGATCAGTGCTTGGGCGCCGTTGGGAACAACTCATCCTTGAAGTTTGTGATGACTATTTCTTCTACAAGCAGGTGGAAACATTTGTTCAACCTAGTGTTGTAGTGGTCCAGAATTTTCTACTTCCACAACATCTAGAAGCATTGAGCATATGTGGGTTCAAGAATTGATTGGGTGTGAACCATATAACTGCAGTGTCAATAGTTCTGAGTGGTAGTGGCTCTCATGATACTTCTCTGAGTTGGAATCTTCTAGTTTATAACAGTAGAATTTTTGGTCAGCAATGGTCAACTGATCTGAACTGGACCTGAACATGGGGCCGACAAGCAGGTGGAGGATTTGAATGAGCCCAATTTGATGGCACTACAAGACTTTGATGATGGCATTGATTTAAGGAATTATGATTTTGACCTCGATGATATTGGCTTGCTGCCTGATGCAACTAACAGACGGAAGCTTGCTTATCGACACCGTTTTGTAGGTGAACTTTACTCCAAGGTACAATGAATCCCATCCCAGATTTGTATGCATTGTAATCTTTTACCTGTTGGTATTTCTGGACAACATTGTTTTCAACCCTGAATCTGCTGCAGGTATTAGCATGATTTGGATGCCTCATGTGGTTTGGTCAAAGGATCTGAAGGCATGGGGAAAGAGTGGGCATGGAATTGCAGGGGCTAGAGAAGCTCTTGAGCCATGAGCAGAAGATAGAATGGCGACGGTTGTACGAAGCGACAGATAAGTACACAGATGGCTGGCTTTCAGCAGGTATGATGATTGAGAGAACAGAGTTGTAAACATTCATGAAGTTTACAATGTCTCTGCTCATGGCCCCTTTGCAAGCAGTTGTGGGTTCCAAAGCGCGAGTCTAAATGTTACCCATTGTAGATAATCTGACAATAGTTGTTCAATCTGCCATCTGATGTGTGCTAAGGGGTTTGAAAGTCCTCTGAGTTGTTGATGCATGCAGTGAAAGCATCTCTGGCAGGGTTATTCTGAGAAGCTATGTGATTGCAAGTAGAATATTGATATGGGAGTAATTTCTCCCTTTCCTTGTTGGTTTTGGAAGGAAGACAATTGCTGGAGGAGAGTGAGAGAGCAAATAAAATGCAGGAGAATGATTTGCATGGACGAGTGCAGACAATGGGCACATCAGAAAGAAGGCTGGGAGAGGTTCGACAAGTGGCTTCAGAGGGCAATTGTAATGTGTTGGTGACATCGGGTACCTTGATACCGAGCCTTGTCAAGTGCCTACTTTTCCGCCTCAACACCTATTTCCATCCTTTGAACAGTAAGAGTGCCCCCATCTTTGTCGCTCAGTTTATTTAGATTTGCACTTGGATTTACTGGAAATGCTACTCCTGAGAGTTGGCCAAATGACCAAATGAAAGTGGCTCATGTGGTAACCACTATATGGATGCAGTTTACAGCTCACGGGAAGTTGGAAAGTTGCAGTGTTTTCGGTGGATTTACGAACGGTTCAGTATGGTGACACCTCCATTTAAATTCTGTGCAATTGGAGATGGGATTGATGAGTGTGAAGCTGCTCAGATATTAGAATGGCCATTTGTGAGAGTCAGCACTGCACCATCTGGTGCCCAGATACAAGATGCCTTTCGTCTGCCCTTGCTGTCAATGGACATCTTGCATCACTATGTCACAAATCGATATGGGCTTACTAACAAAGCACAATAATAATAGACTCACATGGGTAACATCCCCTATGATATTGTAATTAGACCTGTTTCTATAGTGACTGACAGCACATTTCCCATCATGGCATTCCAGAGACTTCTCACGTGTGCAAATGGACCTTTCATCTCTGCTGATTAGTCGGACACCTCATGTAGTGTTTAAGAGTTCTATGTCCATTTTGAATCAAGCAGAGGGATAACAACTGCATAACACAAATAAAGAAAGGTCTACTCCTTCAGCCTTCAGATCTGGTGTTGGTACTCTAGTTTTCTCTGAAGTTGCCTTATGTTTTGATCCACAAATATTGAGTGGCATGTGCACAGGTTGAACTTTGTCAATACTAGTGATCATGTAAATGATTTATTAGAGCTGAGATGCTCTCACTGCACATCTGAATAGTTCTGAGGAGCCACACTTGTGTAATACTTTGCTCCATGTAACAAAGTGAGCAAATCACATGATTTGTAAGAGCTGAGATTTTCTCACTACACAGCTGAATAGTCCAGAAGAGCCACATGTGTGTAATACTTTGCTCCATTGATAAAGTGAGCAAGTCACAAAACTAGAGATGCAGCATCAAAGCTTTCACACCTTTTGTCTTCAATCTCAGCAATGGCTACTGGAACATTGATTGCCATGCCACTGTATGCAATGGAGTTAGTCCTAAGGTTCTGCTGAAATGTTTTCATGGAACTGACATCTGAGTTCTCTATCACACACAAGGAGCATGAGTAATTCCCATTCCCATATCTAGTGCCTTCCTATCTGTCAGTGTGAAGCCTGACCTCTTCAGAGGCAGACAGACTTGCAGTCCTCTTTCAAGGCTATTGAGCTCTAGAGTTTTGATGCGAGAATAAAATTGTACATGAGATCATGCCATCCATTTAAGACGAGGAAGCAGAAGATGCAGCTTTTGCCTTCTTTGGTCCTGGGGCCTGCAAAGTTTCACAAGACTTAGAACGATGTTAGCAAGCACACCTAACACTTTGAAAGTGAAATGAACTGAAAAGATATCTCCAAAAAAATGTACAATCATGGATCCTCATCACAATGCCTTTTTATGCACACATGAACTCTTGACTAAATACAGATCACATCACAATGGGACACACACAGAACTGACAGTAAGAAAATGCAACAATGTCAGCTCAATTTTGGCACAGTAGCTTTTCAATCCTGTTTGTAGTGGCAGAAACCAGCCAAACTCATGATCCTTGACATAATATGCAAATGTGCACTAAAGACTTTCTCAAACACTACTATTCTGTGATGTTTATGCAACCGGAATTTACATTTGCAAATTCAAGCCCCCACCACAGTACATATTCCCAAACAAAATCATACCTTGGGTGCTTTCTTTTCTGCTGGAGGCACTGTGCTATCAAGTGTGATGAGACGTGTTTGCTTGTCAAACAGCAAGGTTGAGCCACAACTACAAGCACACATCACAATCACCAATTCAGGTATTAAATAAATCCATTACAAAGGTATTAAGCAATTTACACCAAAAATCCCACCATTGGTCGTGCATGGATCAGTTATGGTTTTCACAAAATTGTACTAAATAGTCCTTATCCAGAAACAACCAAATGAATTTGCAACCCAGTACACATGTGAAAGAGAAGAGATAGTAACTGCAGGGCAACAAAGCAGATCAACAAACAAAATGTTCATTTCCTCCATCTTTTCCTAGAAATATGTAATCTATAGCTCAGTGGATGGAACGTACGATTCACATTTAACTGTGTTTACACCCCCACCACTAGGGACTGTGAGGATGGTGCCAAAGAAAGAGGTAGCAACAACACCACAACTTGGACATGGCCCCTGTAGCCACAAAGACACAACTTGGTGTTATTACAACAAATGTTGGTACAATCTTAGTTTCATGAAAGGCAAACAGCCAGTACAATGCCAGGTTTACAGAAGTAAAAAGTCACTGTATTGCAGAAAACCATGGTTCTAGCAATACCCAATAAAGAACAATAACTCTAGATTGCATCCAAAGTGCTTGGAGCTCAGGCAATCTATATGCCCTAAGGTGGATGCAAACAACACAACCTGGTGAGAAGAAATCAAATAACAAAAGAATGCACACAAACTCCCAATCGTATACACAAGAGAGAATTCACCTTCAGGATGAGGGCTTCCTTTAAAATTGTGTTGGTAAGAGCTTGGGCTATGAAGAAGGTGATGGGCAACACAACAAACCATGTGACCACAAAACTGTATGGTTCAGGTAACTGCAATGTTCCAACCCCAGCAGACCTTAGTGCACTATGAGGCATTCGATAGACATAAATGTAGATCCAATTGTACCAACAAGACAGGAGGAAAAGCAAGAAAGAGCAGGACAGAAAGTTAATATCTCTTTACTAGCATCCAATGAGTAAACTACTGGACGGAAAATTTGGTGCCTCCTCACAAGATAAGTTATGATGACAGTGTACCTCCAGTAGGTACGTGATCTCAAACCCTGTGATATCATCCAAGAAAAATACCCTGCAGCATGAAATTACATAATTGTCAGGCTACGGATGACCAAACAGAAGGAGACAAATGATGGGCATGTCTGTGGAGAAGTGGACTAAGTCTCCCCAGCAGCTGCTGCTGCCTCTTCATTTAGAGACAGACATTCCAACAATGGCCTGAACTTCTGCAGAGGCACAGAAGCCCATCTGTTCTGAGCTTCTGATGTGTGAATGACTCTGAAACCTCAATCACAGCTGGGTAAACTATTATGCACAACATCTGGAAATCAACTGGTGATGATAACCACCCATTCTCTTGCAAGGGAACCATGATCTAGGACTCACAATGTGAGGGCCACAAGGGCAGCTGGAACATTCAGCAGAGTCATTTTCAGGTAGTCCACAGTTGAATCACTCACCACCTTCCCAAAAATCATATGGACATGCACCACTTGTGAGCAAACCTCATGCATAGCATATGGCAGTCTGTGGTACCAGTCAGAACAAGGCTTGGTTGTGCTTCACAACAAGTTGACACTAAAATTGCTCTCATCAATGTCTGAGAGAAAAATTGATTGTTAGTATGAAAAATTATGAGAAACAAAAGAGACAAATTTTACAAAGTTCATGGTTGGACCCTCACACAAATGCAGATGCCTACCTTCTTGCTTCGAAGACTACACCTGGGTCCTGCGATTGCAACCTTGCTGCCTTTTGTCTGTCATTTCCCTCCACCCCATGGCATGACAATATTGTTAGAGCCACATCTTTAGATAGAGATTCTCTTCATCCTGAAGGCTACTGCCTCATTGTTGAAGCTGCTCTCATAATTGCCAGATCTGAGGAAGATGTCATACTCATACTTTTTCAGGAACCCATATTTGGATGAGTGTATGTCACACTATTAGCCAGATAGAGCAGGGATTAACTGTTGTTATTGGTGACATGTAATCTAGTAGATAATCTTCCAAGTCATACACTGATTGTAAATAAGGTAATCATGTGCGCTGACCCATTACACTAGATATTTGTTTGATGCTTCCAATCACAGGGTGAAATTATGCAGTTGGGTTAGCAGGAGAAAACACGGAAGTAAATAAGCTTGCAACATTTAATCTGAGGAGCACTTAGACATCACTTTTCCCACCTTCAGCTTCATCTTGAGTTCATCATATTGTTGATCTGTAAGTATTGGCCGACCAGCCACATATGCAAGTGATGCCTCCATGAATTTCTGCTCATCAGAACCTAAGAACACCCAAAAGGAAAAAAACAAAGCGCAAGCAAGAGACTCACATTAAGAAAGGAGGTCATTGATCACATTTCTATTAAGTGAATGGCAATTGACATAACCAAGCACACAGAATGAAGGCACTGAATACAAGTTCTCACAGTAGAACAAAAGGGCAAGAAACTTCACCTATCATGAACAGCAACTGATGCAGATCTTTTTGACTAAAAACATGTGTCCAACTTCTGATCTTTGCTAACATGTAAGTCCATTGTCTCAGGCCACAAAATGAAATTAATCATAATATACCTCTCAGACAACAATGCAATGTGAGGGAAAAGATACTTACTAAGCATCACAACACTGCTGCCCTCCCACATCAACTCCTCCTTGAGATTGTCAAATTCCTCATTGGACATAATTGGTTGTTTGTCATAATAGAAAGACTGGCACATGCAGAAAATCATTTGACATGTCAATGGATCAAATCTTTCAAGTATCCTTTTGTTGCAGAGAGTATCCTCAGAGCATGCAAGCGTATTTTTCTTCATACAAAAGAAAACCTTGTGAAGCAAATGCAGTCAGTAGTACAACGACTTGTAGCACCAAATGCATTAGAAGGAAATGAATTGAAGGAGCAAATGCAGTTGTAGGGCACCTGGAGTGCTTCAAGAAATTCCTGCTCCATCTCACCAAGGGTTTTCTTGGCCTTCATTTTGTTCACATCACAGTATTGCAAAATGTTTCTATCAATCTCTTCCTCTGTTGCTTGTTGGCCTTACCCACACACACACACACATTCAGGAAAAAATAAAACATAAACAAAAACATATCACCATTACCATCACCATTACCATCACCATCACATCTCCTAGAATGTATGTTCATCATGCTGATGCGCATGCTTATATTTACTCTTACCAACATGTGGAGGAGATTCAGAATTATTATTTTTCCTTCTCAAGAGTTGCAGAGAAGATCTGAGGCTGCAGGAGAAATTTGATGAAAAACTTCATCACCGGGGCTATTCTACAGTAACAATTCCTTCAATTCTGAGAAGAAAAAGAATCATGAATCCAATTGTGAACTCACTCACTAACTCACTAACTCACTCACTCTGGGAGGGAGCATCAGATCACCTAGTTACCTGAGCTGCTGCTATCGCCAGAGGCCCTTACTAGCACCTGCCCACCAGCTGATCTCCTGACCTCGCAAGGAAGCTGCTTGAGCAGATGCGCAAGCATTAATGTCTGCCATGATCTCCTGCTCTCTCTCCGCCTAGAAGACCCTAATCTGGATGATGAAGAAGAAGCTCCTCCTCCTCCTCCTCTACTCAATGTGTGCGGTAGTAGTGATCCAGAGACACGAACTCCAAACTGTTTTCCTCCTCCTCCTCCGGAACCAAGAGTTCCTAGAATTGTTCTTCCTGAAGCTCCAGCTAGTCCTAGTGCTGCCGCACGTGGTACTTGTTGTTGAAGCGCGCAGCAAGCGGCAGTGGCGTCTCCACAAACGCCCATGACTGTGGTGGTAGTATCTATTGCACAAATTGCAAAACACAGATTGCAACAAAGTAGAGCAGACTCTCTGCGCGCGCGCGAGAGAGAAAGAGAAAGAGAGAGAGGAGAGATGCAGTTTTGGGCCAATTTGGGCCTCACATGCTGCGTGTGCAAAATCAAAAATCTTCAATTGCAAATTCCTAGCCAGCCACACACGCACTCTTGGGCGAACCCATTCCCCGTGGTTCGGGGAACCTTGCCATGGGAACACCCATTGGGAACATCACATTGGGAACACCAATTCAGTACATCCATTGGGAACATCCACGGGAACACCCATTCAGTACATCCAGTGGGAACATCCACGGGAACATCCATTGATTACATCCATTGGGAACATTCACGGGAACGCCCATTGGGTACATCCATTGGGAACATTCACGGGAACGCCCATTGGGTACATCCATTTTCTTAATCAACATTGGGAACCTTCATGAGAACGGCCATATGAACACTCGTTGAGAGGGAGTATTTATTTGGGAACAAGTTTCTCAAAGAATCAAGTTATTGGGTAAATTTCTTCCAACAGTTTTTTTTTTTTTT
>Ga0116227_10001793_pt1 | contig 48641 bp, 36 predicted proteins | sample S1TSphgellanicum_FD_89693 | JGI IMG/M metagenome (GOLD analysis project Ga0116227, IMG submission 89693) | Host-associated microbial communities from peat moss isolated from Minnesota, USA - S1T2_Fb - Sphagnum magellanicum MG | ecosystem: Host-associated > Plants > Peat moss > Unclassified... | reverse complement strand
GTTCAAACATTGCATATCCTATCAACAAACACTTGTCATAAATCTTGTTTATCACCAAACATTAACATGAGCAAATTGATCACCCAAGAATAAATTGTGTGCTTGTATTTAGGGGTCGAAATCAAAACCCTGAAAAGAGCAAAATGATGTTTGGTGATCAAACCTTAAAGGGGTTGTTTAACCCTCACTAACTTGCTAATCTCCCATGCAACACCATTCTAGAACTTGCTACCCCCTTCTTTTTCTCTCTCCTCTCTCCTTCCCTCACACCCAATTCTGATTTTCTTTCTTTCATTTCTTGCTTGTAGATTCAGATGATTGTTTTCATCACTATTACAATTCATGGTTTTTTCAATTGGGTTTTTTAATAAAAAAAAAATCCAAAATGATAGGCATAAAAAAAATGCACCCTGTCAATCTGAACAAGTCATTTTGTACATGTCTAACGCAATTGGGCAATCAAATTAGACCTTGTCATTTTGTCTGGTGGAATGATTAACAAAATGATTAACTATTTGATTAATGAATAATGAATCATTTGACTAGGTCAATTTTATACCTAAATTAAAATCATTTTTTGAATTATTATTTTAAAAATTAATAGGTAGGTAGGTATTAAATAGGTCGAAAAAGGCACTTAGGTAGGTAGATGTTAAGCCTAGCCTAGCCTAGCCTAGCCTACCTATCAAACCTAACCTAACTACTTTAGTTTAACCTACCTACCCTAGCCTTTTCAACATGCACAAAATTTGTAAGTATAAGGAATTGAACCTTAAACCTTTTCAATGATAAACCAAGTCCTTACCAATGGATTACACCATCAAAAGTCTTCAATTTTTATCAAGTTTTTTATTTCACATGTTCATTTCACATCATTAAACACAATGTCTAAACTTAGGTGACAACTAGTGTCTAACCTTAATGATTTAAAATAATGGTTAAACCTAATGTTTAAACTTTTGAACATTTAAAATAATAGCTAAATTTAATGGTTAAACTCAATGACTTAAAATAATGGTTGAATCTAATGGTTAAACTCAATGACTTAAACTATTGTCTAAATTTAATGGTTAAATTCAATGATTTAAAAATAATGGTTAAACCTGGTGGCTAAATTCAATGATTTAAACTATTGGCTAAACTTAATGGTTAAATTTAGTGATTTAAAATAATGGTTAAATTCAGTGACTTAAACTATTGGCCAAATTTAGTGACTTAAATTATTAGTTAAACCTAATTGATAAACTTAATGACATAAAATAATGGTTAAACCTAATGGCTAAACTTAGTAGTTTAAAATAATGGCCAAACCCAGTGGCTAAATTGAATGATTTAAAATAATGGTTAAACATAATGGTTAAACTTAATAACTTAAAGTAATGGTTAAACATAGTGGTTAAATTTAATAACTTAAAGTAATGGTTAAACTTAGTGGTTAAACTTAGTGATTTAAAGTAATAATTAAACATATTGGTTAAACTTAATGATTTAAAATAATGGCTAAATATAATGGGTAAACTTAATGACTTAAAATAATGGTTAAATTTAATGGCTAAACTTAATGACTTAAAATAGTGGCTAAAATATAATGGTTAAATTTAGTAGCCAAACTTAACGATTTAAAATAATGGTGAAATTTAATGGCTAAACCTTGATTAAATCTAATGGCTAAATATAATGGTTAAACTTAATTAATAAACCCGATGGCTAAATTTCATAATTAAACATAAAGGCTAAACTTAAGTTAAATATAGTGGATAACTCTAATGGTTAAACATAGTGACTAAATTATGTTATACTTAGTGGTTATACCTATTGGCCAAACTTATTGGTTCAACTTAGGCTAAACTTAGTGCCAAATCTAATGGTTAAACATAATGGCTAAACTTAATGGTTAAATTTAAATTAAACTTAATGGCTAAAATTTGGCTAAACCTAATGGTTAAATCTAGTAGTTAAACATAATGGTTACATTTAGTAATTAAAATTAAATAGGTAAGCGGGTGGATAGGTAAATAAATAATATGTAGGTAGGTGGGTAGGTAAGTAGGTAAATTGTACAAAAGTGAAAAACATAGGTAGGTAGGTGAGAAGGTATAAGTAAATAGGTCGAAAAATAAAAAATATGTAAGTGGGTGCGTGGGTAATAGGTAGGCAAGTAGTTAACTAAATAAATAGGTGGATGAATAGGTAACAGGTAGATACATAAGGTAGTAGACCATGTCATATTTGACTAAGGATCATTAGCCATCTTGACTAAATGTTCAACTTGATTAAAGACCATTTGTTATTTTTATTAATGATCATTGGTCATTTTGACTAAAGATCTTTGGCCATCTTGATTAACTATTAAATTTGACTAAAGACCATTGGCCATTTTGATTAAAGTTGTACAACTTAACTATGTGTATCTAGTTAAATAGAAACATTATAGTGATCAGTTAACACGTACATGTGTCATTCAAGCCCCTGGCCTTTAGTCAAAATGTACATGTTCATTAATCAAAATGAAAAATTAATCAATTTGAACCTTTTGAAAAACCATGATTTGTAATAGTGCGTGAAGTTTTTTTGGCTATGGTGGTTCATTCTTTTGGAGCTCTCAAGGTGGTTATTTGTGGTTTTACTTGTTATTCTTGATTGAAAGTTTTAACGTCTTTTTAATGTGTGGGCAAGTGGTGACCCTCATTGAGAAACCTTGTTTTGCTACACCTTTGTTACGCATTATTGTTCTTAGTCTTTTAATGTGCATATGTTGTTGTGCCTATGTTGTTGCTATGCCTCTTGACCCTTTCATAATACATTGTTTTTCAACTTTTAACCCTTTTATGATGTGTTGCTCCTTTGTTTATGGCCTTTTTGCATTGTTCCTCGGCTTTTGGCCTTTTTGCATTACATTGTTCTTCAACTTTTATCTTTTTGTGATGTGTTGTTATTTAACTTTTGATTTTTTTGCACTGTTGTGTTGCGATATCCCCTTAACTCTTATGTTTTTATGTTATGTGGTTGTTCAATTTTTTACCTTCTTGCACTACTACATTATGCTGCTTTTCAACTCTCGACCTTTTTACGTTATGTTACTCCTTAACTCTTGACCCTTTTACATTGTTGCGTTGCACTACTCAACTCTTGACCCTCTTGTGTTGCTCTTCAACTCTTGACCTTTTTGCGCTACCCCTCAATTCATCTTCAACAATTGTTGTTGTTCTCCTTTTTCCTTTGTTCATTTTCAGTAACAACATTTATTTTTCTTCTCGCTCCTTTGTTCATTTTTTGTAGTTTTCCTTATTCCTATTTTCTATCTTTTGTTCATTTTCACTAATATTTGCTAGTGTTCCTCTTCTTTATCCTTTATTCATTGTTAGCAATAGCTGTTGGCACTTCTTACTATTTCCTTTGTTCATTCTTAGTAGTAGTTGCTAATGTTCTTCTTCTATGTCTTTTGTTCATTCTCACCATTAGATGTTGGTGTTCCTCTTTTCTAAGCAAAAAAGCTCATTTTCTTTGTCTTTTATTCATTTTCAGCAACTATAGTTGTTGCTTCTCTTTTTTATCCTTTATACATTCTCACAACTAGATGTTGTTGCTCCTCTTTTTTATCCTTTATACATTCTCAAAACTAGATGTTGTTGCTCCTATTATTTATCCTTTGTTCATTTTTAATAGTTGCTACTATTTTTCTTTTTTGTTCTTCATACATTCTCAACAATAATTGTTGCTATTCCTCTTCTCTATCCTTTGTTCATTCACATTTATTGTTCCTCTTCTTTGTCATTTGTTCATTTTTAACAATAGCTACCCCTCTTTTATTTCCTTTATTCATTCTCACAAGTTGTTATTGCTACTCCTCTTCTATGTCCATTATTCATGTTCAATAACAGTTGTTGTTCCTCTTCTCTTTCCTTTGTTCATTCTCACCAATAGTTGTTGCTACTCTTCTTCTATTTCATTTTTTCAAAATCACCAACAATTTACTCCCTTTTTTTTTCTTGTTCATCTCTAGTAGTTGTTGTTACTTTCTTTTTATTTGTCCTTAACAATGTTGATACTCCTCTTGACACTTCTTCATCCTTAGTTGAACCCCTTGTTGTTATTTGTCATCATATTCTATTTCATTGAACATCAAACCCCCCGCACCCACCCTTGTAACTTCAATTATGTGTATGAGGTTGTTGCAAGGATATTGCAACTTCCTTTTTAGTTTGCATTCAAGCCCTAGTTTGTTGTTACGCGTGTTATTGTGCGTCTATTCTTTAACCAAGGTTCACACCCTTATATCCAAGAGGATCAATTTGCATACCCGCCTTGAAATTGTGGTGAAATTTGTCTCTTGCTTCTCTAATTGTTGAGGATGACCAAGCATCAATGAAATTGGCTTGTTGTTTTGCAAGTACCTTTTTAGCTTGTTTTTCAATTCCATACACTGTTGTAAGTGTTTTCCTTATCTACTTGTCTCATCTTTCCTTCCCTCTATTTTTAAATTTTTATTATGTTGCCTCCTTATTGAATGCCTTTCATCACATAATGTTTAAATATTCTTTTAAAGTCACAACACTACTAGAAATCCAGGTCCTGTGCCACTACACAATTCCACTCAAATCCAATTTTAGTCGAATGGGATTGGTCCATACCATTGCACATTGCATGTGGTGGATTGGTCCACCCAAATCCAATTTCACTGGAAATGGATTAATGTCATTCCACCATACATTGGATGTAGTGGATTAATCCACCTAAATCCAATTTGAAACGCTAAAAAACACATTTTTCTTCTTTTAAACCCCTCCTATTTCCAAAGTTCATAACTTTTTAAAATCCTATTCAAATTGAGTGATCTAAAGTGTTATGAAAGCACGCTTAAACACTATAATTCATCTTTGAACTCTGAAGGTAGCAAAGCATATAAGGATTGTTTGGGTGTTTTCAAAACGATTTCCTAATGTTGGGTGTGGCACTTTTTCAACTTTTTGACCATGCACATTTTGAAGGGCCATAACTTTCTCATTTTTGATCCATTTTTGACAATTTTTAGTGCTACAAATGTGCCAAGAAGAGATCTTTGACTTTTTTTTGGACACCATAAACAAAGGAGCCTTCCTTTGAATTGCATCAAGCTTTGAATTTTTATGTGTTTAAACATTAGCTTATCTACTTAATGCACTGGTAAATAACAAAACTTCAAGTTTATTAAATTTTTCTAGTGATGGTACAACCAACATAATAATAGCCAACATAAGTATAGTCAACCTACATATAGCCAACATAAGAATAACCAACATAAGAATAGCCAACATAAGAATAACCAACATAGGTTTAGCCAACCTAGGTATAGCCAACATAAGAATAACCAACATAGGTTTAGCCAACCTAGGTATAGCCAACATAAGAATAACCAACATAGGTTTAGCCAACCTAGGTATAGCCAACATAAGAATAACCAACATAGGTATAGCCAACATAAGAATAACCAACATAGGTTTAACCAACCTAGGTATAATCAACATAAGAATAACCAACATTTGTATAGTCAACATAAGAACAACCAACATATGTATATCCAACATATGTTTAGCAAAAATAGGTATAGTTAACATAACGTAAGTGTAGGTACATTTAACCTAATTATAGCCTAAATATAACCTACATAGCCTAAGGCAACCTACATGTAGCCTATATAACTTAAGGTCAACCTACAATATAACCTAGGTTATTTTAGGTGCTTAACCTAGGTAGCTTATGTTTGTTTGGGTACTTATCCTAAGTTAACCTAAATCAAGCAAATCTAATATATTTTAACTAGGTTATTTAAGTAGGTTGAAAGAAAATGTTATGAATTTTTGTTGACATGTTATTTCACATAAAAAGGAAGTGGTACAATGGTTGAGGACTTAGCTCTTCAAAAGCGGAGGCGAGGGGTTCAAGTCTTGAATTTTGCAACCTAGTAGGCGAAACCAACCTAGGTTAGGTTTATTAGGTTTCATTAGCCATGTTAAGCCTCCTAGGAGATTAGGTTTTTAAACCTAGGCCAACTAGGCTTAAGTATTTAGGTGCATAGGTTTAGCTATTTAGGTACTTAATGGATAGGTGTTTCGGCCTAGCCTTGCCATGTGGTGACATTTCATTACATGTCTAATGTTTGCCACGTGGGAACGTATAATTAGATGCCTATGTTTGCCATGTGGCAACACATCAAATGAATGCTTACTTATGCCACATGGCATCATCTCAATGGATAAGGACTTGCCATATTTTACATTAATCATTTGATCCAATGGCAAAAGAAGGCCCAATCTGGACCGTTGAACAATTTTCCATGATTATGCAAGATAATATCACTAGACCAATCCACAAGGGTTCCACTTGTGGTTACCATGTGACCTCGATCACTAGGCCCACTCCACTATGTTACGCCAAATGTCACTATAATGTCTGTATAGTGGAATTGGTTTAATCCACTAAACAATGAGTGGATTGTGTAGTGGCTAGGACCACATCTCCTAGTCGTGCAACATGGCTTTGAAAATAATCCACTAATGGTTTTTTTCCATTGGTCATTTTTGTAGGCAAATGTGGCAATGACAACAAACTATGACATTGATGTGCCAATGTTTCTTGAGTTGAGCTTTTTAAATTTCTAAATTCTATAACTTCATCCAATGAAGGTTGCTCCAAATTTTCAACCATGTTATTTGATTTTATTACATATGCATGGTTAATGATTACATGAATCGTACGCATGTTCACATAATATCTAAATTGATCCTCAAATAAACCATCAATTGTAATTTCTATTGTCAAGCCTATGTTGATGAGGTCTTCTATAATTGCATGTTCTATGCATTATTGCTCATCATCCTCCTCATTTGAATGGTATTCATCATCATCTTCTTCTTTCGTCTAATTCACCAATGTTTATAAAGTACTAGGACTAGTTTTTTCCTCCATGGCTTTAGGGTTAAGTGGCCAAATCCATGTACCTTTGAACCTTGACATGATATTTTTTCTTATAAGTGCATGGTTTAGAATTTTGTCTACCCACCCTGCCAAGGCTATCTTATCTGGTTCAATGTAATTCCTACTAAATATTGTTGTGTCTTTTCCCCTTTTAATAACAGTCTTGAAAGGCTTGAAGTAGGCCACATCCAAAAGTTAAAATGCATGTGATGTAGGTGAAGGTAAAGTGATCATATCCAACCCAAACTCTTTAGTTTGTTCAATTGCTTCAAGTGTGACATGGGATCCATGCTTATCCAAGATGAACAAATGCCTATTTGTTAGGGATATTTCACCTAGTATTGACATTTGGAAAAAGAAAAAAATTCCTTGAAAAGGTAGGTAATCATCCATGCTTTTGATTACATAGCCATACAAGTTCATGGTTTGCATAGTTTTATGTAGTATATAATCATGTATCCTCTCTCCTCTAAATATGTAAAACCTTAGTAGTGTTGTCCTAATTACATCAACGACATAATTAATAAGCAGCCACTCCTTGGATTTCGGTATAGTGTTGTACACTTGATGTGAACCTCATTTTGCTAGAACCCTTGTTCCTGATTGTTTTCTTGTTTGGATGCCTATTTCATCAAAATTCAAGATGCGATATGTAGCATAATTATGTTTGTTGTAAAAGGACTATAAGTCTTGGTAGAAACTTTGGCAAGATTGGGTTGTTAAACCTTGTGTTCAACTAATATCCAATCCCTTAACTTGATGAATGTTAAGCTCATGTGATCATGTCTTCGCTTGAACCAGTACCACTAAGAGGTCCTTCATACTCCTCCTTGAAAAGGTGTTGGCTTTGTTTGAATGAGTTTAGCCACTTTCATTTTGAAATGTTGCAAGTTAATTAAAAGCCCAATTTCATACATAGACAAAACCCAAGCAACCATAGCCTAATCTTCTTCTACTGTTAACACATTGGGGTTGTATTATCTGGCCCTACAAGAGGTACAAACTTGAATTTTTTGTATTTTGCCCAACTTTAAAAAAAGTATGATAGGTCAGGGTATCTTTGAAATGCATGTGTTTCTAGTTGTTGGGAAGAAGTTATCAATGCATAGACTACACAAAGTCATCCCAAATTAAATTATGGTATGTTGTTTCTGTGTAGGAGGTAGGTGTGTACAATGAAGTATGATTTTTTTGAATTGGATGAAATTTGCTTCGCTTATGATTATTGAAATTGTACCTATGAATTATAAAACTTTGCACCCAACAATAATATAAAAACTTCCTATAATTTTGGTTGTAAAGTTGATCAATTGTAACCTTTCCTAGTTACCCATTTACATCCACCCCCTGAATTTTGATTTTCTATTTCATCTTTGATAACATTAGGATCTAAAGTTTGGTGTTCAAGCTCTTATAGCTCTGCTTTGGCTAATCTAGTGTTTGGATTTTGTTGATCTATCTCTTCTGGCTCTTATTTGGTTACTCTAAAATGCCCTCTTTATTCTTGTTGATATGCTAAGACTATCTTTTTATCTACAACTTTCTACAACTCCTTTTATGTTGCTTGCCCTTTGCTGGTTTAGCCCATATGTTTTCAAAATGTTGATGAAAAATTTGAGACTATTTTTCTCACAACTTGGAGGCTTTGACATGTTAAAAGAGTTTTGCTTCTCAATTTGAAAGATGTAATTGTGTATTCAAATTTCCACCACAACCTTGTGAATTTGGGCATGTTATTTTTGGTGAAAATGGGATGTGCTTGGACTTTGGGGGAAATCGGAAACCTTTCTTTACTTAATGTGTAATTGTCGTTTTTCCATTGGATTTTTGTAAACCCTAACCCTTGTTTATGGTTAGTTGTGTGCTATTTAACATGACTTATGCACACCATCACCAAACTTGTTATGGTCATTTTACTATTCAATCCAATTGCCTAAATCCTAACCAAATTGAACCATTTTTTTTCCATAAGCAAACATTAAAAAAACCCCCCATGTTCCCCCCTTGCATAATGAAAATCAACCCATGACCCATGAACAAAGTAGTCTCTTGCAAAATTATTCAAAACTTTTACAAATATGCCCACTTAAACCCTTAATATTGAACATTAAACTTTGATGGTTGGTCACCAATATGAAAAACCTAAAACAATTTTTTTCTCAACCAAACATTTGGTAATAGGTTAAATAGATAATGCCCTTAAGATTTTTTGTGTTTTAACACAAGCCAACTACTATTCTACATGGGTGTTTGGTGATCAACCACTGTTTTGTGATGGGCCAATTTAATGTACAATAATTTTAGAACTATTGAAAAATTTCAATCATTTTTCCCCCCAAAGAACAACATTTTGTGAAGGAACATAGAGAATCTTGGTACAAATATTTTACAATATTTTATTGGATATTTAAGATAGGTAAGGATAGCAAATTAGTTGGTTTTCATAATTTGGGTCTTTGAATTCAACTCTAACCATGTGTCACATTGCCATTCCTAAAATGGCCGTGTCCTTGGTCCTTACCAATGTTGCCTAACTTTTTTATTTTAAAAAAAGCCTTTGATTTCGATTTGAAACTTTTTCAATTTTTGAAAAAACCTCTAGTTCAATTTTAAGATTGGTTTTTTGGTTTTTAAGTTTTTTGGATATCATTTTAAAAAAAAAAGGTTTAATTCCATCTCGATTACAAATAACTAATTTTTTTTGTTTTGTGTATTATTAGTTTGTTCAACTAATTCACATAATCCAATATAAAAACTTGATATAAATAATTAAATTTAGCTACTTGCATAAAAAGTAAAATCAATTTTAAAAAAATAAAAATTTAAGCACATACCACATTTGGTAATATTGCTAATGTTAGTTTGGTTGGTTAAAATGATAATAATATATAAAAATCCACATTTGCAATGTTACCAACATGATTGAACTGACAAATGACATGGTAGTGGCTTTAACTTAGTGTTAAAGGCCAATTTTTTTAAACATTCAAATCTTCCAAATTTGAATATTCCAAGAAAAAATAAATGTAATGTTACATAAAACTTCAAAATGAGGGTGATTAACCATGTTGAATGTTGCTCCCTCTCTTTTTCTTTCTAGACTTCCTCTTTTCATCTACCCCCTCCCCCTCTTGCAAGCTCTACACATAAGAAATCAAAGTCTTTGGTTTCCATTGTGTCATTTCTATCATTGCTACAAACTATATTTGTTACTACAATATACCGCTACAATCTACAAAAAATGTTTGGAATAATTTTGTGCTCCATGTGCAATTTATAGAGCTCCATTTATATGAATCCATTGCAGTGCGATGAAAGACAAGCTTTGGCAATTTCTTTCAATCAAGATTAAGATTTGGACATTTGAGTAAAACCTCAAGAATGTTCACCACGCTTTGTCAACAAATAGGCGACCTACATGCATTTGATGAAAAGCACAATGTCCTTACTCTCCCTCACCAAATGGACCAAATGGCAATGATAAGTAGTGTGACAAGTGGTGTTCCAAGTAAATTTGAACTTTCCTTTTGTCCATTTCTTGCAAAAAACCAAAAACCCAACAAAACAAGTCAATGAACTTTGAGATATACAAGAACTTGATGTATGAGTACAAGAAAAGAAAACTTGAAATCTGTGAAAAGTGAGAAAATATAATATTCTTTGTAGATTTTATAATCCTTAATGAAAGTAGTGGGAGAACATTAGATACCTCTCAAAACAACAAAGGGAAGTGCCAAGCTCTTGACAACATGTAAATATCAAATTAAAAAAACCCAAACAAAAATTGGGGGAATTCAAAAGTCTTAACATTCATAAATGCACAGAAAGGTGAATATGAGGCTAGTTTGGAAGTTTGTTGATTCAAAAACAATATGGAGATGGTAGTTACAAAATGAAAATGCATCTTTGAAGTAGTAATGGCCAATGGTCATTTTGATCATCATCCTAGTGGGCCAACCTACAAAAACAAATGGGGATGTATGGATGGAGACTTCAAGAAAATACACAATCGTTTGAGTGTTATAAAACATAATGGTTTTATTAGAAGGTATCTATAGAAGACAAGATTGTGCAAGGATGGCCAAGAAATTTCAATAGAATGAACTTTGAGCTAATTGACATGTTCATGCTCTTTCAATCCCTCACATTCAAATGATTTAATGGATCTAGAAAATGATGTATACTATCTACCACACCTTAATTTTGCATCATGTGAGGACTTTGAGTTCAACGAAAAATTGAATAATGAAGAAACTTTGGAAAGAAATACATTTCCCTTTGTAGTTCGTGATCCAACATTACATTATGTAAAAATATTTCATGAAGGGAATAGTTGAGCAATGCTTCACAATTTCCACATTTCAAAGGAAAGCACATTAGTGAATTTTGCTTCCCCCACAATGTGACTCAAAACCATTGTGATAGCTATAACTCAATAGAACCCAACAATTCAACTCACATTTCCAAGTCCACATGCAAGAGTGGATGGACATTGATTGATCGACAACCTTGATCACATCCAACTCTAGGACAAGCCACACAACTAGTGCACACTCCAAGAAGAGTTGAAAACATTCCCTTACCACACAATGCACAACAAATAATACATTGTTGATTGTAAAAAAAAACACACAACAAACTACAAACAAATGTACATACCAAGCTATAGATAGTCCTTTTGTTCAATCTTGGCACAATGTCAAGAGGACAAGGGTTAAAAAGAAAAAAAAATAAAATTCATAAAAACCTTGTTGTGACTAAAAAGGGCAATGTAGCATTGGTTTACTCTATGCATGAGGTCAATCTTTTGATTAAAGAAAAAAAGGCTTGAACACAACATGAATAGTTGGAATATTTCAGACTTTGAGACTCAAAATTAAACTAAACCCAACAAGGCATGGTCCAAGTGATAATAGGGCTTAAAAAAGTTATAAACTTGATTTTCGAAATCAACAAATTTGGGCAATGTACCACCAACACCTACATTGGGTTTACATGTCAACCTAACATCAAACATTACTACCACATCATGATGGGAGGAATAAACAATTTTGATAGAGATTGATAGACATTGACACAAACTTGACAAACATTTGCATTTGCTTGGGATTAAAATTGAATCTAGTTGGATAATTTAGTAGCAATAATACAATGCGATTGAATGTTACTTCATACAACTACTAATGACATTGTGTGTAACAAGATAGATCTCTAGGTTGTGGTGGATCTACTCTCTTTCGAGCTTTGAGCCTCAACTGTGAACATTCTCCTCACCATAACTTTTTTTCATGAACGTCTTGCATTCTTTTAAACTAATTCATAAGCACTAATTCTTCACCTCCACTTTTTTCCTCCTCAGAAATAAGTTGTGGAGTAGATAACATGCAAAAACATATCATGCTCTATGGTTATGTGCATTTTTGTTTTCCTTCAAAGAATTCTGAAAATTTACTTCAACATACCAAACATATCATCCACAACTAATCTACCCTTGTGCTTGAATTTATACAACAATTCCAAAATTGAGTGACCTTCCTTGTTTTCTTTATGCAATGTGATAAGTTACAAAATTAATAGGTACCCCTTATTTGTTCTGAAATAAGGTGGCACTCCATCTTGTGACCCAACAACCATGTCAAAAAGTCCCCCATGCATTGCATGTTGATACAAACTGGGTTTACCTCAGCACAAAAGAGGCATTCACACCTACACAAAATTCATAAAAAAAAATTCAAATGCTACACATGCCACACATAACATAGAAAATCAAAACACACAAAACAAGAATCAACATCATGATGCATCAAACCTCCTTGTACTTAAACTATGCAAATAAAGGAAGATATCGGCCTCAAGTTTTGTGCACACAAGTTGGCACCAGCCCAAGCTCCACATGCATTGGTACAAAGCAAGCTTGAAAACAACATTCCTCCTTGTCTTTAGTTTTGTGCAAAGAAACAAATAACACATTGCAATTTTGTGAAAAACATTGTAATAAGCAAACAAATTCAAATGTAAGGCAAAAAACTTGTAGAGAGGAGAGAGAGTTCTCTCAATGTAGATAGAAGCATTGAATGCTTAAAGACTAAGAAATTAAAAAAAACCACCCAAGAAGCACACATTGGAATGAAGTAGAGACAAAGAAGTTGCACAGAGGAAAGAGAGCTCTCTGAACACACAAAGACACATGAATGCTTGAAGACCAAGAAATAAAAAACAACCTCCCTATAAACTTCAACCTCTACGCATGTTGGAACAAAGCAAAAGTGAAGAAGTTGCAGAGACAAGAATGTATAAGAATGCATTGAGCAAAGATTGAGTAGAGGTGTAAAAAAATTGAAGCAGAGAGAAGATGTTACCATAAAACAAGAAAGTGCAGGTCTAGATATGCTCTGAAAAAAGATGACAGCAAAAAATGATAGCTACCAACCACTTCTTGGTGTGGACAAGATCCATGTCATGATAATACATAACATCCAGGATTAAAAAATTAACTTCACTGCAATCCATGCACATTGCATACCACCTGAAATCTCTCATGTACAAACTGCAACCTTATAAGTCTAGGCTGTGCTGCTTCTTGTTAGTGGGTGTTATGCAACAGGATTGACTGATCAATACAACTAAGTCACACCTATACCTTAGGCACATCTATGGTATAGAGTTCCAGAAGTCCAACCACAAATTCCAAAGACTTTTTTGTTGGCATGCTTGAAGACATTCGCTCTTCTGGAGCATCTAATCCGGGGCATTCCTGAGAGGACATCAGCCTTGCAAGTAGATGACCAGCAAGAGACCAGTTACGCCTAACTGTGCTTTGAGCCCACACAAATTGGGAGAACACTACCAACAGAACAGCACTTCCCTTCATCTCTCCTTTGGGTGCTGGAACTAAATCACTGGATTCCTTTTCACATGAGCAGTGAAAGATTGCATTCTTCATTGCTTAAAACTCCAATTTACACTCAAATCATTCATCAAATAAGAGCATGATGACATCAACCTTCTGAACAGGATTTGAAAAAAAATATTGATTGGTGAAAGCTGTGACCATATTTTCGAGGAGAACTTGCCTTGAACAAGACCTAAGCTGCCTCCTACAATCACCAAATTACTATTCTCTCCAGTCTCCAAAAACCTACTGAGGAACTGGGTCCCAGTTCCCAGGTGCTCCAGTTGCACCCTCCCAGCCAGGTGCTGCACCTTCCCAACCAGCAGGTACAGGTGCTGCTGCCCCTTCCCATCCTGCTGCTGGTGGAACTGCATCAATGAAAACCAAGAACAGAGTCATCAGTTTCACCTCCATCTCATGTGACATTGTGCCACAAATTTTCATGTTGATCAACTCAAGAAATTGACCTGAAGGAGTAAAACAAACCTTGAGTGGTCCAGTCGGGGGCTGCCACCACTGCAGGCACAGCAACAGAAGCAACATCAGGCTCCCACTGGCCAGCAGCATCACCCTCCCACTGTGTATCCGCTCCAGGTACAGGAAGTGGTGGTGCACCATACTCAACTGGCACAAACTCAGCAATACCTCCCTCCTCCTCTTCACGATCCTTAGTTTCATCAGGCTCCCTGTAGAAGAACAAATCGACCTGCACAAACCAATCTGAATCTGAATCCACTTCCATTGTTCTACAACTTGTAATGCAACATAGGCAGATTGCAAAATGCTTTGAAACAATGTAAACGTATCTACCAGATCTCCAGATACATGAGTTCCACAATCTAGAAGCTTGTGTCATATTGAACAGATGGGAGGAAAACAGCTTCAGTCAGATTATAACCATGACATCCCAAGGCTGAGAAGGAGTAATGGTGCCTCGCATTTGAAGGACCATGCGACCCAACAACCAGAAGAGGCAACCAATGCTATGCTTGCCCTTGTTGTTGGCAGGAATGGAAATGTCCACATGGCGCATTGGAGAGTCAGTGTCACAGAATGCAATCACAGGAATGTTTCCAAGAGCTGCTTCCCTAATTGGCTGCAACAACAAATAACCAAATCCGGTAAGTCAGAATTTGCATTCCTGTTTGCATCTTGAATGACATGATCTCAATAAGAACAACCCCAAAGACAAATACAGAAAATGTGATGATACATATATACTTGCCTGATGATCAGTCCGGGGGTCAGTCAGGATCAACAGCCGAGGCTCGCTGAAAGTATTTTGCAGCTGATTGGTGAATGTGCCAGGAGTGTGCCTCCCTGCAATAGCCTGGCAGCCAGTGTACTGGGCAAACTTCAGAACAGCGCGCTGTCCATAAGGCCTTGCAGACTGCACAATAATGTCCTGGGGATTCTCAATGGCGACAATCACCCTGGCTGCTAACTGCAGCTTATCCCATGTCTTGCCAACATTGATGATGAAGATACCTGCAACATGCCTTGCCAACATTGATGATGAAGATTCCTCAACATCGGAAAAATGCATGCAAATTTTCCTCAGATCACAAAACCAGATGTGATGATATTAGAACCTATTATGAAAGAGAGCGCCTGCTGGGCAGGTGGGGAGCGGGGAGTGGAAAGGAAAGCTATAAGAGGAATGAAGAGCAGCACATACATACCATCAGAGCGGCGCTTCCAGACATAGCGCTCCATCTGGAAGTCACAATTCTTGGTACCCAGATGCACATCGGCTGCCAGCATCATCTGCACATCGGCCTCTTTCTGCGAGAGCACCATGGTGATGGCGCTGCTGCTGCACTCCGCAATACGTTCAGGCGTCAATCCACAGAGACACTCACAGCTCCAGCCAATTCCCCCGCAAACAATCAGAGCAAAGCAGCACGCAAAAGAGAGCTCCAAACGTCACAGCCGCGGAGATTTAGCCCTCCCCCCCCAAACCCTAAAAACTCACAAACCCTAACCGCGATCAAACTGCGGTCCAAGCTGTCCTAACCCAAGGTTAGGTTAGTGTCTCCGGATGCTGGCCGTTAGATTTATCCTCAATCCTAGAAAAGATCTGAGCCGTTCGATTAGGATAGATTTGACGGTTAGGACCTCCCCAAAATCGCCGCTTCTGCTGCACAGTTTCCCTGCAGCGGAAGAAGGAATTGCTGCTGCTCCTGCAGGAATTCTGCAAAATTATTTGTGGCGCTATTGCGCAAAGAATCCTGACATTTCGTGGATGGGTTTCGAAGATTTACTGTCTACTGAGGCGGTCTTGATGCCAACAATATATAGAAAACTTTCCAATTTTTGTATCCATGTAATTCATGAGTTGGTAGCTGTGCGTGTCCGAACAAGAAGCTGAGAGAGAGAGAGAGAGAGAGAGAGAGATCGATCTTGCAGAGTGCTCAGTTTCAGGAGTTCATCTTGCTCCAACAACTGTTGGTTAATACATTGTTGGAATTTTTTTATTACCCATTTTCTTTGAAACAGGAACTGTACAGAATTGAGCTTTGGGAGCTGCAGCTAAGCTTCAGTGAAGCTAAGGGTGACACAGTTCTCATGCAGCTGAATTCATGTGAATTGCATCATTTGGTTTGATTATGTGTTGAGCTCATGAATGTTTCGAGGTCATGGATTCTACTAGCTCATAATTTGGTGGAATCATGACAGGGAATAATCATCACAGGAAGTCACTAGTAATCTGGACTTGCTCATCTTTCATGCTATTCAGCACTTTCCAGTTTTGTGATATTCTGCCCAAAAAGAAGTGGAAGTTTGACTGACTCTCTCTATGATCTACACAGGATGTGTCTAGCAATTAACCCAATAACTGTGATCTGATTCTGTCAAGTTTTACCTCAATGTGGGTTCTTGTTTATTGTTACCACTAAGCTGCTACTGAACTGCACTGCCAAAGCATGAAAGAAAAGTGTCAGAATTCAATGCTGCAATAAACCAAGAAGAAAAAAAATCGAGCAGAAGAATAAGAAGCTTCAGACATTGAGGGATTTAAAGGGTTCCTTACGAAACCAAAAATCCTCATGCTTCAACTCTTGTTCATATCTTTTGTTTGCTACAATATCAGTGACATCATACATGGTTGCCTGATCAAGGCTGAATACAGAAAGATCCATCGGTTTAAAGTACTCTTCCAAGTAATTGTAAACATGTGTGAAGTGACCACTGTCTTTCAAGTCAAACAGAAAATCTCGCACATCATGCTCATTGAAGTTCTTCACCTCCACAACCACATTCTGCACATTGTGATTCTTCAGGACATTGTGAGATCCGCCAATTACCATGGCCTCATAACCCTCAGTGTCAACCTTGAGAAGAAGAACATCTTCCTTCACTATAGTGTCAAGTAGAACCACTTCCACTTCTTGGTCAGCAACCTCCATGAGCTTGCGTTTTGTAATGTGGCTTACACCCCATGACTCTTCTTCTGTGAAATTCACTCTCTTCTCCTGTGAAAACACCAGAAACAACAAGCAAACATGACTTCAACAAACAATCTTCAACCAGACACATGACAATGCACCTCACATCATCATCAGTTGCAACAACAATTTTTTCATCAGCCTGGCAGGCATCAAACTTAGATGCTTGAAACTAGATTGTGGGGATTCTGGCATGAAGGACTGCATGCTGCAAGGAGAGGAGGTCATGTGTTCTTTTTGTACCTCCTTGCCAATTGCCAGAGGATAGATTTTCCAAGTGTGGTGTTGTGGGTCTTGGAGTGCAGCAGAAGCTTCAAGGTAGCGTCTAGGATTCCTGTTTGGTTCAAAGGATGCCACTCGACAGCCGAGTGCAGTAGCATAAGCTGAGAAGTAGCCCACATTTGCACCCACATCCACCACAAGCTGCTGCTGCTGTTGCTGCTGGAGATGATGATGAGCTCCTCCTCCTGCATCATCATGATGGCAGCCACCATTGCCACCAAGGATATGGCGGAAGATGCTCGTTTCTACTGGAGCAAAGTAGCCAAGCCCAACAACTCCATTACAAATGTCACACTTGCAATTCTCACATACAAACATGGGAAATGTGGGGACGGTTTGTGTTTGGTAGAATCTGATATGTGGGTTCCCATCTGATTGCAGAGCAGAGAGAAGCACATCCACCAGTCCACCATGCTTGTCACCACCCAAGTTCTCATCTGTCATTGGTCCTGTTCCAAAAAAAAAGGGTCTTAAAACTTTGGCTCCAGAAAAGGTTTCAGAAGAACTTCAAATGCGAGATGCAAAAGCTGGAAGGCTTTAGAGCAAGCTCACTGTTGTTGATGTTGTTGTTGTTGCAGGGAAGACCACTAGGTGCAGACAATGCACTACCCAAGTCCTCAACCCTGATGTGATCCCACAGCAAAAGACCCATGTCATAAACCTCCTCAAGAAATCCCCAAGTTCAAAAGCTCTTCTTCTTCTACAATCTGGCTATCATGGGTACTACCCAAAAGACCTGCTCATGCCGGACTGTAACGAGCCCCAACAAGCTAGCAAGCTAAATCTTGAGCTGCTCCACAACTTCCACAAAAAAACCAAATAGGTAGTTGCCATGCATGAGCTGTTGTAACAACAACTTACTTACCGGAAGGGACGGAAGGAAACCACGAGCAAGAGGACGGGGATCATCAAGGTGAGCACTATCACAAGCTTGTTAGCCAAAGCCCAGTACAAGCAACCCGAGGGCTTGAAATCCCTGATCCCCAACACACTACTCTTCATTGCTCCGGATCACAGTGTAGAGCTTCACCAACTTCTTCTTGTTCTTGTTCTTCTTTCTACTTCTTCTTCTACTTCTGCACTCCTGGCGTACTCACCTAGCGCAAATGCTTCCCCAAAACAAAACCGTGCGAACTATATTCCAAGCTGTAGTTTCACATTCCTCATAGCACCAGATCAAGGAAAATCTTCTTCTTGTTCTCCTTCTTTCTTTTCTTTTCTTTCTTTCAGTGTTTGCATTTTGACCTATAAGTGAAAGATCTGCATTTAGAGAAACTGGGGCATCTTGAAATTGTACTCTGAAATGCAGTCAGTCAGATTCTTCAGAAATGCTGCACTGAGATCGAGTACCCAATATCTTCCTCCTTATTTAATCCATCACATGATTTTGCTTGGCACTCATGTTGCAATTCTGGAATTTTGCTGGCCTGGATGTTGTGTTTAGATTCATTATAGAGTATAGTAGCTTAGGGGATTTTGGCCCCTTGGTAGGTAGTAAGGTCCCATCTTTATATGAGGATTTTTGTTAAAACTTGAGATTAGTTATAGAGTTATGATATCTTGAAGGATTTTGATTTTCTTTTAGAGGAATTTTCTTTTGAAGATTATATTTTTGCATGGTGAAATATTTGAATTTCCATAATTCTTCTTTTGCCTTAAGATACTTTTTAATTTAAATGGCAAGGCCACAATGTGACACACCCCTTGTTTTAAGTCGGGTAACGGCCACGGCCTTGGGCTTTATGATAGTAAGGGCCCGTTTGAGGCCCAGCTGAGCATGGCCCGATTTCAGTGAAGTTCAGGTCTGAGGTCTTTGGCAACATAAAGACCTGCTCTAATTTTTGCCAGGTCTCCCCCTGATATCCGGCGGGTATCATGGACTAAATGAAAGAAATTGATGCCCACATTTGGAGGGGAACATGGGCATTTTGTTTTTTGAAACTCCCCCCAAAACAGTGGAAGAAAAATTATGCTGTGTAATGTGCCCTCCAATTATAAAAAAATTGGAGCAGGTTTTATGATTAGGGTTACACCGAAGACATAAATCACATTTGGGTCCATATGGCAAGCAGTACAACAGTATTGCACGCCATGTTTTTTTTCCTTGTTTGCCCTTTAGCCCGATTCATCTTTTTCTCAAAAAAGATGGATGATGTTTAGGGTTTAGGGGTTTAGGGTTTATGCCCAGACACATTTTGGTGCTATCCATTACACACCCAGTAGGGCCAGGAGCCCAAAGTGCATAATGGGCAGCACCAAAACATGTCTGGGCATCTCCAGACATGAGATGGGCAAATGGGCAGTCAGGGAAAAAAGGATCAAATGCAGATCTAATGTCTTCCAGGTGAAGGGTGTTTCCAAAATAAGTGCCCCAGAAAATACTCTTTCTATGATTAAAATACCATACAGAGCTGGGACCCATCCAGATGGAGTCAGTTGGATCACCAGGAACCAATTGAGGGGCCTCTGTGGGACAATGGCAGCTAACTTACAACGGTATGGTACCTGGGAGGGTTCCACACACAAGTGTCAAATAATTTATTATTTTAAATTTTAAGATTTGACATGTGAGTTTTTTATTTTTAACTTTTTGGCATATAAGGAATTTAAATATTAAATTCTAACTCAACTTCAGAGTTCTCTTTATTGTCCTTGTTTTAAGTGTGTTCACAATTATTGTGCTTATTTGTATCAAGCCAGGGTTTGATTCTAGATTCCAACAACTTGAACTTTTGATCATTTCAATAACAGGACTAAATTTTTTCAAAAACTTCAACAAAATAAAATATAATTTAATTTATGTGGAAGTTGCCCATGTGGTATGATATTGTGAGTGGCATCTAGGAAGATGAACTTTCTATATACAATTCTTGATGCAACCTTATAAAACTTTATTGATAGACACACCATAGATTAGGAAAATGTACAAAGGGATAAGAAAGAAGAAAAAAAGAAAAAAGAAAAGGGAGAATTTACAAGACATCAAGTTCGTTCAAACTAGATGTCAAAACCTATCCATGTCAAAAATCAATCGCTTGTAATAGGTTGGTTGTATTTTTCCATATAAAAAACTGATTGCTTGCACTAAGTTGGTCGTGGAGATGGGAGATGTGTCTTGAAGGGGTGGAAGTTGGGAAATAGCTAGGCTTGTGGCTTTCGCCCAATTTAAGATGGAGGATGTTGGCAACCTTTGTAATGTGATTGAAATTTTTTGTCAAAGAAAAGTAACCAAGACAAAAATAGGAAGGCCCTTTGGTCCTTTCAAATTCCAAATGGCATTGGCACAATTGTGTAAAAACACATTCATTTACTTATGTAGACATCTAAATACTTCCATTACTAAGGGGAGGAATTGATTGGTAGGGTGTTGGTCGCAATAACTCCGTTTTTTAGCTTGTGCCACATCAAAAACAACAAATCCTTGGGTGGCGCAAGATCATGGAAGTAAATCCGCTTGTGTTAGGTTAACAATGACAACATCGACTAAGGTGCGAATGCCATATTTGGTGAACATAATGTTGATTCGTTGATGAAAGAAGTTGAAAGTGTTTAAAGGAAGTGGATGTAGTTGTTCTCACCCCACATGGAAGCTAGCATCTCGCAAAATGATAGCAAAAGTGTTGCAAACTACACGAAAGGTTCTTGTGCGTTCGTTACCATGAACACAACGTAAAATGTGGATACCCATAAGGTCAATGGGATGTGTGCACATGCATCGAGGGATATGTGTAATTGAGGGATGGGGCAATCCAAGTTGTGTTCAAAATGTTGTGGAAAAGATTAGGGAAGTTAGTTGAAAGCTTGGGAAGATTGGTCAAACTATAAGCTAAACACTCGCCCCTGAGCTAGAATATGATAGGATTTGGGCACGATGGGCTTCGGATATCCTGTTGGAGAGCATGTTGGAAAAGGTATGATGGTGTAAATACTCCGAGATGGAATCTTGAAGTTGAACCATTTACTGCCCAATGAGTTGTTCAAACAAAAAAAAACATGTGCAAACTAGGGACGATATGAGATCACATGCCGCCTTGAGGTGTTGTCGAAAAGGGAAGGTGTTATTGTCGACTCGTGTAAGGCTTTAAGAAGGAAAGGGCCTTGATCAACCATAAATGTAACAAATATGATTGAAACTACAAGGGCTCAATTCCCTAAATAGGTTACTAGGGTGATGGTGACCATTGATATGAGCTTGATGCCACCGAAAGTTATTGGGAGAAAAACTTGTTTATAAACTAAAATTCTTTTTAGGTTGTCAAAAGCTAAAATTCCTTTTAGGTTGTCAAAAGATCTTGGACCCAAGGAGTGCCCAAACATTTAAAGGAATGAGGAATTAAAAGAAGTGAAAGACTTTATTAAGGTGGAAAAGGGAGGTGTACATTGTAAGAGATATGAAGGTCGTTGCATGAAACAATGACTTATAATTCTAAAGGCTACCTGAAAATCACCCATTTTATGGAGAAAATCAACATGTTGAACATCCTCTAACATTTGATGAAGGATGATGCGAATGATGAAATACCCAATGGAATTCTCGAAACTCTAATTCCTTCTAATGGGGTGGTAAATTAAGATGGGGTTTTCAAGTTAGGCAGTAGGTCAAAAGGTGATCATGTTACACATTTATGAGGTTAGATAGAAACCTCACATAGAATTCAGTTTGAAAATGTTTGATGCACTCCCAAACTCTTTGATAGATTCGACTACGAATCCCAATGTGAAAAATAATGGAAGGATAAGGAGTTGGGGTATGTTCCCTGGTTTGCAACACTTCGGGGTAGAAGGGTGTGTAGGAGTTTTGAGATGAAGACTAGGACGAATGATAAGCATGTTGATTATTCACACGAGCTTGCACAATCCAAATAATAAGTTAGTTAATGTGTAGTTGGAGCACTTTTGGTGCACGGACAAACCACGGCCAAACATGGATTCACAAAATTCACCACGACACTTATAGTATTCTTTATGCTTGGCCACGGGGCTTGCACCCAAATGTCATTTTGTCTCGGGACACCCAAGTTGGGAGTCCCGAAATTCCCAAAATTGAGACTCTCGCAACTTTGGAGGCCCATAACTTCTTGTGGAGACTTCCGATTGAGATGAAATTTAAAGCAAAGTTGTAGCCCTTGTATAGAACTTTCTAACAGTATGTGGCACACCACCTGCACATAAGTGAATCAGGACTTTTATTGGTCGGGAATCAAATTGACAATAAGATCTTCGACCTTTCTTTTGGCGATAATTTATGTTTTAAATACCCAAATGGGTCATGTGGGCCCATTTTAGACATCTACATCCCAAGAGCTTTTCAATGATATAAGGACCTCTTCAATCTAATGAGTTTTGACCCCTGCAATCACCCTCTAAAGATTTGGAAATCCATCGAGATTCCATTTCCCAAAGTGGGAGTTCACTTGGGAGTGTGGGGGTTCATTCCTTCACACTTTCTTACATTCCTAGGAGCATGAAACGTGACTCCCAAGCTTCATTCTTAACGCGCACCTTTGCAAGCCCTTGTTTTGGTCATGAGCCTAAGGCTAGGGTTGAAACAATGTTCATATGTAGATGATACAATAGAAGGGGGACCTATGATGTGATTGTCATTTGCAATGGATGGAAATAGACAAGAAAAAAAATGACTGATTATGGAACACAAAACCTTAAAGTGGGTTAATGCTAATAGTGCCCCTCCCAAAGGATCATTTTGACGAGTTCCCATGATAAAATGGGTGACTATGACACATAAAATATTCCAAAAAAATTATGACAATCCAAACTATTATGTTTCACTTGTGATATTTCAAACATACAAAAATTGAATTTAAAAAAATGCCTGCTAAATTGGGTGGTTCCTTTAACTATGTTTTTACTTTGGTCTTGTATGAAACTTGAAGATGTTTTATAAGTTCTTCCAATGTTAGTGTTAGAAAAGTTTTTGGATTAGTTTGTTTCTATTTCGGCCCATGAACAATGTTCCAAGACTTCTAGTATAAATACACTAAGGTCCTATTGTTATTTAAAGAATTTGAGACATGTGTATTATGTTTGTTGTAGTCTACCTTATGGAAAGGAAGATCAAACATTACTAATTGATAATGAACAATGTAAAGTATTTAGAATGCAAAATGGAATGGTCTTTTTCTTTAGTCCTTTAAAATACAATTGTTTTCAAAAAATAAAGTGCAATGGTTGGACTTGGCATCTCATGGTGGCATGTTTTGATTGGATTGGTTGAGGACAGTTCATCATGACATTATGGAAAAATATTCTAAGCCTTGTTTAAATTCTACTTCGTGAAATTAATTTTGATTTTTACAATACATAATAATGACAATGGTGATGTTCACCATACGCAACCCCCTTTAGGTGTGCATTCTAAAAATGTTTCATTTGTTTTCAATGTCCATTTTGAATGTTATAATTTTATAATGGTATATGTTTTCACTTTGTATTATTGATTTTCAATTATAGTTGGATTGGATTGTTCTTCCTAGACTACATGATGTCATTTGTAGTTCTAAAAGGGAGAAATCAATGTTGGCGATTACGATTCTTATTTCGAATTGATGACAATGTAATTGCATATTTGATGATGAACAATCACAAAAGTTTTAATACTAAGAGAAATTGACTTTATCTTGAAAGTTGAAATTATTGTTCTTTAAGGATTGAAAGAAAAGCTTTCAAACTATATATCTTTCATTGATGATGACATGTTTATTATTTTCAAATTTGTATATAGAACATTGACAAACTCCTTTGTGTTCAACAACCTAGTAGCCACCAACTTCACTTTGTATATGAATTGTTCAATAAAATTTATTTATCTATTATGAAATTTGAATTTTATTAATTATACAATGTCTTTGAATTTCAAGGCTTTAGTTAGTAACTTGATGGGCACCAAGGCTCAAAATTCAATTTGAAATCTCCTTTTGACATTGTTAACAACCTAGTGGTCATAAGGTTTAATTTGTATGATCAATGTAGATTGCTTTTATTTCATTTTTAAAGCTTGTTTACTATGGGTACCACTAGGTCGTATAATACAAGGTCTATTGTTTTAGTGGTGTAAATTTCATGTTGGTATTTTTGAACTTTTGTAACGTTTAGAATTAATTAAATATGTGTTATTTTAAAAAATCAAATCAAATGTTATACATGAAAATAAAAATCACACCATTGTGCATCACAAAAATGTAAATAAGTGTAACATGAATTTCATGTTAATTTGTTAAACAACACAAAATTAATGTTGTACCATTATTGAGTGCAATGGCACATTTGTCATGATTATTTCATGTAATTTGATACATAAATATTGCAAAATTCACATAATCAAATTACCTGACAAAGTGATACATTTTTAAATATAGAATCATCACACAAATTAATATTTTATTCACTCAAACTTGAATAGTGAGTAATCCACATGATAATTGTGTGAATCATAATTGTGTGAAAATCAATATATAAATTTACATACCCACAAATATCCTGAATTTGCACAACAAATGGTAACTTTGTGATGTTAGCCCCAATTAAGGGGAAGTTTGGACATTGTGTAACATTCAAGGAATTTTCATGTTATGTTTTATATGTGGGATGACAACGATATTTGTAAGCCCTGACATAGAAGTGCATGAAAAGCTAGACTTAATCTTAAACCAAACTGACTCTAAATTGGTCTCAAGGTTGGACCAAAAGTTCCATAAGAAAAAACCAATAATTAAAATTGGGACCAAAGGTTCATTTGAAATCAAAACTAGACAACACCTGTCCTCACACCCTAATCTGTCCACTGAGGAAGAAGTGGAAAAATAGTTCCCTTGTGAGAGGCTGCTCAATAATGGGTCCATCACAAGTACTAGTACCTAGTTGAGGGCTTTGAGAGGTCTCACAAACTAGGTAACTAATGTTATTAGTCCACCATTAGCAATTTTGACTTAAAAGTTCCAACCAAAGTTCCAACTTGACAAACAATATGAATTTGGGTATTTCTCTCAGAATTCATATGTCCAGTCTCAATCCCCCCCTTCCATCAAGTCCTCTAGTACCTAGGGATGTAATGCACGGATTAATTGTTTAATTGAGAATTGACAAAAATCTGAATGGAGCTCTCTAGCACAATAGCTTCATTATTTAATATAGTGTCAAATTGTAAATTGTTTTTATTTTTATTGCCATACATAACTAAAGAAATAAAATAAAATAATTAGGCACCTTGCTGCTTAACCAGGGTGGTATGTTCACTGCACAGTATATTTTGTTTTACTTATATCAAGGCTACCCACCATAAGAATAGATGCTTGTCCCATTTTGCACCCTTTGCCAGCAAGGGTGGAGGATGGGAAGGGGGTTGGGGGTTGCTTCAACTTGCATCCATGACCTAAGTTCATACATGTAAGTAAGTTGCAGTTGAATTCATCAAGGAATTTTCAAAACATTCTAGCAAAATCAACACAACAACTTCTGTTGGGGAATTTGAGTGGGTACTTCGTCTCTACATGTGAGTGGTTTTGGTGTCTCATTTGAGGCTTTTTCCCAAGTGGGACAAAATGCTCATCCACTGGTTCCACTTTCGGTTCTGCCAGTTTTATCCACTTGTGACATGAATTCTCATCAACAGTGGCAGGGGAACACTATTGTAACCCAAAATAATCACTGGAACTGGCCAGGAACACTGGCTATGTTTGAAACAGGTCCTGCTAGTTCAACCCATGACCACCATCTGATGGAATGTGGTCTTTAGCCCTAACCAAGCCCTAAAATTCACAAACCCTAACCTTGATCCAACCAATGGTCAAGCCTTCTGAACCCTAGGGTCAGGTTGATTTTTCCTCCTATTGGATGTCCAATCTAATAGTAATAAAGTTCTGAAAAGATCCGAGCCATCAGACCATGAGACTTTTAACGGTTGGAACTTACCCAGAATCACAGTTTCCCCTAGAAGAAGGAATTGCTGGAGGTAGGTATTCCATGCAAGCTTGCCACCCTTTGCATTTCTTGAGACAGGAACTGTACAGCCTGTTTTTTACTTGCTATATTTGCTAGAAGAAGATTTTTTTTTAAAAATAGAAAAAAACTGTTCTTGGAGATTTTTAGTCACCTAAAGTGAGAAATGTTTTTTTGTTTAAAATTGCCAGATTCATATATGTGATTTTCAATGTATAGCCAATCATACAGAAGGATGATTAAAGATTTTTACTTTTTATTTTCTGGTTTATAGCCAGATTTGGCTAAATCTTCCTAGGGATGATTGCCACTGGAGCTACAACCAGAAATTCCTAAAAAGAACACTGGAGTTCTGTATCAAATTGAGGCCTGGAAGCTATGGCTAAGCTTCTGTAGTGAAACTAAGGGTACTAGGTCAGCTACAGTTTTCATGCAGCTGAATTCATTTGCATTAGGTCATTTGGTTGGGTATGTTTTCAGCTCATTGATTCTAACTTCATAATCTGGTAGAATTATTTATGAGAGAGTATTCATGTGGCCTGAATCACTAATCTAAACTTGCTCATCTTTCATGCTTAAATTCAGCTTTTTCCAACTAATATTTTGTGATTAATATTCTGCCAATCTCAAGCAAAAAAGGTGGAACTTCTGATTCTGTACAAATTCTTAAGATGTAGATGGCTCTTAACCCAATCACCGCAGTGCAATTCTGTGGAGCTAACTGGATGCAATTCCAAATTATGTGTCAGTCAGTATGTGCTCATACTAAATTTCCACAATTTCCAGACGTGTAAACCTCAATTGATTTGCTGTAGACTGATGGCAAAAGAATTGTCACTGTTGAAAGGAAGAAGACAGGCTCAATAACATGGGCAAAAGTTCTAGACACTTCAATGGCCAATGCTTATATGAATTATGTGGCAAAGATCTTGTTTATGTGGTTTCATTGAGCGCTACACAGGCATGTCATAATATTGGCAACATCGTCAGCTTCAGATGGACAAAACAGTCCGCTTGTGCATATAAGCATGAGACAAAGAATTCTCCCCTTAGCTGAGGCAACTAATCTTCTTCACAGATACTAGAACCTCAAATCATTCTAATCTAAGGAGAGTTCAAGAGGACTTTCACTCTGAAAATTCTTAGGGCTCAGGTTAAGCCCTGGAAATAAATGTTACACAATTGAGCTACACTTGTCACTACCAATCTCATCACCACTTTCCATAACTGGTTGTAACAAAGCATTGATGAACCTACAAAACCCATTGAACCTATAGAGACCCATGATCAATTGCCAAACCATGAAATGGGTTCAACTGCAGAAACGACTGCTATCAAATTCAATGCAATAAAAGGAGGGCAGGGGGTTCAAAATCCTCTCAGGTGGACCAAGGATGTTGTCACACCATCACCCTTCTGTACTCTCGATTTGTACTCTAAACCAATTTCACCATACACATGGACAGAAAGTGAAAACTATCCTGGGAAAAATGAAAAGCAAACCTATAGACAGTTGCATCAAAGAATTTTCAGCTAGGTGTTCAAAAAGGGCTTCTTGCAGAACCAAAAATCCTCATGCTTCAATTGTTGTTCATATCTTTTGTTCACAACAACATCGGTGACATCATACATGATTGCCTCATGAAGGTCGAATGTGGAAAGATCCATTCCAGGCTTGTCATACTCCTCAAAGTAATTGTAAACGTGTGTGAAGCGGCCGTCTTGTTTCAAATCAAACAAGAAATCTCGCACAACATGCTCATTGTAGTTCTTCACTTCCACAACCACATTCTGCACATTGTAATTCTTTAGCACATTGTGAGATCCGGCTATGACCGATGCCTCATAGCCCTCAGTGTCAATCTTGAGAAGAAGCACATCCTCCTTCACTATGGTGTCCAGTAGAACCACTTGCACTTCCAGATCTCGCACCTGCATGAGCTTGCGCTTTGTTATGTGGCTTACACCCCATGACCCTTCTTCTGTGAAATGCACTTTCTTCTCCTATGGAAAAAACACCCATGAGAAACACCCATGTCAGACATGAAAGAAATTCACAAAACTATCTTCAAGAATCCATCATCTGTTGCAACAACAATCCACATTGAATACAGATCAGGAGCAGTTACGACATCTTTCCATTAGGCTGCTGTGATCACACATTCTGTGAACACGGATGCAGCTTTCCATTGTGTTTTTCCAACTGACTGTGCTCACCAGTCATCTCACAGCTCTACCAATCAAGCATCAGCCAATTGCAGGAGCTGCACAAGAGCTGCCATATTTTTCCATGAGAACAAGTGTTCCCAGAGTTCTTAACATGAAGCATTACATATTTTCAACACAGTTGCAACTCTCGAATGGAAAGCAACGCGACTGTCCCTACCGCAAGAAACAAGGCCATATGTCAGTGGGCTTTCTATTACGGTGCTGTGATCACAACAGCAGCAGACTGTGAGTAACTCTGATCACAACAGCACAATGGAAAGAGACTCTTTTCAGCAGCACCTGACCTGGTGAAATCAATCCATTTCACCAGCTCCTGGCATTGATCTTGACAAATGTGGATTGTTTGAGCTTGCTTGTGCAACTAGATTGGGTAGTTCTGGCAAGAATTCATAGAAGTGCATGGAAAAACTGCAAAGAGAGGAGGGTTTGAATGTTTTCTGTTCAGGTTTTGTGTACATACCTCCTTGCCGATTGCTGCAGGATAGACTTTCCATGAGAGGTGATGTGGGTCATGAAGAGCAGCAGAAGCTTCAAGGTAGCGCCGGGGGTTTTGGTTGGGCTCAAAGGATGCCACTCGACAGCCCAGTGCAGAAGCATAAGCGGAGAAGTAGCCCACATTAGCACCGACATCCACCACAAGGTTGTTGGGAGCTGCTCTACCGCAGACGCCATTGCCAAGGATGTGGCGGAAGATGCTAGTTTCTATGGGAGCGAAGTAGCCAAGCCACACAGTTCGAGAACAGATGTCGCACTTGCAATTCTCGCAAACAAACATCGGAAATGCGGGGAACGTTGCTGTTTTGTAGAATCTGATCTTGGGGTTGCCGTCTGTTTCTAGAGCAGACAGAAGCACATCCACCATTCCTCCATGCTTGTCACCGCTCATCAAAGTCTTCTCCTCCTCATCTGTCGTTGATTCTGAAGAGCCTCATCACAGTTTTATACACAAAAACCTGAACGTGAGTTCAGAGTTCAAAGGTTTTAAGCTTTTGGCTGATCTCATCTCATCTCATCGTCAAATGACAGATGCAAAAGCAGCTGGGATCTGCTGGGGGGAAGAAGAGCTCACTGTTGTTGTTGTTGTTGTCGTTGCTGTTGTTGTTCCTGCAGAGATTAAAAAGACCAGTAGCTGGTGCACTAAACTCCTCAGGCCTGATCACATGCCATCCCACAAGAAGAAAAAAAACCTGTCGTCAAAAACCTGAAATATATTCACACAAAGTTTGCAAGCTCTTTCTTCTTCTTCATATTCTTCTTCTTTTGCAGTCTCATGGGAGCTAGTACGCCACTGCTAAGAAGAACCTGTCAGACCTGTCATGATGATCAGTCTGAAGTTTGGGACACCCTGTCAGACTGATCATCATGTCCTCCAGCTAGTTGAGGGATCGATCGATCCTGCTTGTTTCAAGAGCTTATGCTGATCATAAGCAACATCAAAACCCAACAAAAACAAAGAAGCAAAACTCCACACACGAGCTGACGTAACAACTTCTTACCCGAAGCCTGGACGAAAGAGAAGAAGCAAGACAAGGGAGATCATCAAAGCGAGAACTATCACAAGCTTGTTAGCCAAAGCCCAGTGAAAGCAACGGCAGCAACTGAAGAGCTTCAAGTCCCTGATCCCCATGTTACTGCTGCTCCCCATGGCTACCAATCAATCTCTTTGTCTCTAGAGACCTTCAGAGCCGATCACTTAGAACTTCTCCTTCTGCTTCCTCTTCTTCTCCACTCCAAAACAAAACTATGCACCTAGCTCCACCATGCTGTGTTTTCCCAGTCCTGATCAGTGCTGCACCAGATCACAGAAAAACAGATTCGTCTGTTGCTTCTTCTTCTTCTTCTTCTTCTTCTTCTGCTTCTTCTTTTCTCACTGGGTGCAGCTTGTATACTAAGTTAGAGGTGCAAGATCTGCATGCATTCAGAGAAAGTAATGGATGGGTGTGTTGGAATTGCAATCCTTGCATGCAGGACCAGGTTGTTGGACCCAAATCCAGCTGCAATGTCTGATGGAGTAGCTACAATCAGAATCTCCTCCTCCTGAGTACTCCACCATGCCACAGAGATCATGAGTGTTTTTTCTGCTTCTTGTAGAACTGCTTCTTTCAAGTTCTTCCTTTTCTTCTTTCTCCAGTGCTTCTTAACTAACCTACAAGTGCAAGTTCTGCAATTCAGAGACAGTGGGTTTGCTAGAATTGCAATATCCTTGAATGCAGTCAGGTTCTTCCCAAATCCTGTAATCTCATCAAATGCCTATTCCGCCTGAATTCAGTGCAGAGATGAGTGTTTGTTTTTTTTTGGAAGGTTGCTTGTACCAGACTTTCATGGTCATTGGTAAAGGACTGAAAAAGCTTTACCTTTCACAATGAAGGACTGTAAATTTTTATTTAACCTTTTTTTTTTTTTTTTTTCCTTTGCATGGTTGGCGAATATGTGTGTACTAAGAAAGCCATTTATTTAATAGCATACACATTAACATAATAGATAATATTATATTGAAATTTAAAAAGCTACAGAATATTTATGATAAATTAAAATACATCTTTACCCATAAATCATCAATTGGATAATGCTTAGAACTAAATAAGCAAGCAACAGTAGTGAAACAAGTACATAATGCCATACCCCAGCTACACCCAAATTCTCACAGCAACAAACCCTAGGCCTACCTCCTGCAAGGTCAAAAGAGAAAGTTCTCTCCACCCATGCAAGTGGGCATTTATTTATAAAACTGGTTGAATTCAAGAGTCCTAAGGCTTCCACAGGTTCACTCTGCTCGGTCTTGTTTTGTTAGCATTTCTTTTGAAATTCTCTCATATTTTTAACCTTCATAATAAGATGGTTTTGCTAAGGGAAAGGCTACATTGCAACCTTTTTTTTAAAAAGCCTTTCAACAAAGATGATCGCTTACCCATGTTACAATTCTTAAATCAATTTCTATGGCATACATACATACATACAAATCCTCAACAAAATTCTGAAATTCATGACAAATTTCTCATCATTTGCCCATTGCATTTATACATGCAAATCATGCTTGATATGCAAGTTTTGTCCTCTTTTTTATTTACTACATCCAATGGACATGTATTGGTCTACATCCTCCATGTTGTGCATGTATTGGGTGCACATTCATTCTTTATGGGCATCATGCTTTGGTTGCATTTTGTTTTGTGCCATGTTGTGATGTTGCATTCCTTAGGTATGTAGATAGGTCAGTGTCTGAATACTTCAACCCTGAGAGAGCTTAAAATTTTGGGACATAGCTTGGTTGCTCTGGTTTTCATTTGGCTAATTATAACATCCATGGAAATGTTTTGGTGCGCAGTTAAGTATGCAGCTGTTGGACATGGGGGAAGGAGCAGGAGTAGCCAAGTTGAGGGAGGTAGAAGGGTGGGGTAGGGAGGGGGGAAACAATGCCAGCAACAGACACTTGAAAGAGTGCCTTTAGGAGTGGTTCACTTTCTAATTACTACAATTTCCCATGTGATGGATCTGAAAAACAAATGGAACTAACTCTCAGTCAGTCAGAAATTTAATGAGAGATCACTTTCTGTATAAATTCCTTCATTTCCCATGTATAAATTCCCATTTGACTGCTTTTGCATTAGCCTCACTGTTAACCCCTCCATGTCAAGAGAAAGGCCTTAACCCCCCACCCCCAACACAAACACAGATGATGAAAGGATACATTCATTTTATAAGCAGAGGGTGTCAGTGGCTCTTCAAAGAGTTCAGGTCGCCATTATCTTGGATCAAGCAGTTGTGACAGCAGGAGAGGCCTCTTATAGGCTTGTTGTCCTTCCAGGTTTTTTTTATCATCTCCTTGCTCGATTTGCTTCGTGCTACTGGTGATGGGTTCAGGTCCTAGGTGTTGTGTTTGCTCTTCCTAGGGCTCCCCATTGTGTATTCTGCACTTTCAGGTGTGATCTTTTGTTGGGACTTGAGTCTTTTGTTTTTTCTTCTCTTGTTCCCTTGCCGGGTGTTTTTCCTTTATTTATTTATTAATATATTACTACCTAGTTGGAGTAGGGTAGCTTAAGTGCAAGTTTGAAATACCATTGTCTAAAAATTGTAATAAATGTATGCCAACTAACTTTGCCATGAGATCTAGAATTTTTTTAATGTTTGCCCCCCCAACAACTTGATTTCTTTTTCCATTCTGCATGGTTGGGAGTTAGACTGCGTGCACTCAGCACAGGAGTAGGAAAAACTAGAACTTTTGTTACATTTGTGTTAGGTATTTAAATTTTATGAATATTTAATTCAAACCCAAAGTCTAAGCTAGTCAATGATGACAAAGTCCTCCTGTATCTCTAAGTTTTTAATTGAAGTGATTATTGTACAAGTTAAGCACTTTCGCTTGAAATTGTTCAAAAAAAGTTGGCAATTTATCCTGGTCATCCCATATGAGTTCACTCTGGCCCCCAAATACAAATTCCATTTGATATAAGTATAATCTTTTTGTAAAGAGTATGTTCTCATTAGGTGTCCGTGGAGATGAAGCTTAGCACACTTACCCAAAAGAATGTTCAAAAGCCCAATCAAATTAGTCATTCTTTACTTCAGTAAATTACTACTTTTTTTCCTTTGCTGAGGAAGCAAAACTCGATAAAGTTTTGGTAAAAACATTCAGAAATGAAAAGTTCTATAACCTGACTAGGTTTTGTTATTGCATAAACATTGTAGGCAAAATCCTTACTTCACATTCTATGAAGTTAATTACATACTATGTACACCCTCATCATACATAGGTGCTTACATGAGTTGCCACTTTTGATAGCACTTCAAATTTCATTGTGATGGCCTTGTATGATGCCACATACTAGTACGTACACACATGCACGCACATGAGTTGCCATTTTCCATAGTATCCTAAATATCCTTTTGCAATGGGTTGCTCTAAATCAGTGCTTTTTTTCCTTTTTTTTTCCAATTTTGTGATGTAGCTGAAGATGACTTAGCCATATCTGGCTATGAAAAAAAGTGAAAGTGAAATTTTTTAAGAATTCTTCTGTATTGGTTGCTGCCTACTGGAACTTAATACAAAATTCTGCTGATTTAAAGAAGAATTTCTGAATTTTGGCAACTACAAAAACCCAAAAATTCATTGTTTTGCCATTTTAAAACATCACCAGCTGGCTAAATTTTGCCTAATGGATACACTAAAATTGGTCCGTCACAAGTAGGGCTGTTATTTTCAATTGTATGATATCAAAAATCCGGGAATTTTTTTCCCTCAAAATTTTAAAAAATGGTGGAATTTACACTAGAAAAAAATTCAAAAATTCTCCGCCCCTTTTTTTTTGGTCCAAAAAACTAACTGGTCACACAACTCACACAAGTAGTTTGTAGCTTTTTGCAGGTCTCCCAGGGTAAGTTGAGCCATACATTCACAACTATCAATGTAGCTTTAGCCCAACTCAAATCCTGGCAAACACGAAGGACATCATTTTTCCAGTTGATGAAAGTATCCATTAAGTACATTTAAAGTTCAGGGTGCAGACACTTGGTGTTACTTATTGTGGACAGAGAGTATAAATACTTCAAGCCCATTCTGCACGCTTTGCCAGTAATGGTTGGGGTCCCACAAGTCACATTCTGGCTGGCAACAAGCACAAGACAAAATGAAAATGATTTTTGTTTTGGGCGATGAGAAGGTTATTTCGTAAAGCTCAAGTTCATTCATGTTAAGTGTGGATATCTGGTCCCACACAAGCTACAGCTGCAAAATCAGCTTTTCTGTGCAAGGATGATTCAAACCTTGTATTTCTTCTCTCTAACTTACACATATGTTCCCAGTAAGTGGTGTTACTGAGCCAAGTTTTTGTTTCCCTGAATACTTGAGGACAAATAACAACACATTGGATGATGCACAACTTCTTATGTCATTGTGCAAGAAGAAGAAATAAAATCTCAATTCTTCCACATCTTTGACATTGCTCTCACATGACATTGATGATTGAAACCTCAAATGTCCATTTACATGAAGGTGGAGGCACCTTAAATTGTGTTGTACGTAAACCTATGAGTTATATAATGGTCTCCTATACCACTTCTTATGGGGAAAAAATGAACTACATCCTATTGTCATGATTCAACATCTATATATCTACTAATTCAGTCAATAGTGAATGTCATAAAGAACAACATTTTGTTTCTATGAGGATAGTTATGAAATTGATCTTGCAAGTATTTTATCCATCTATCATATCATATTTATGTTTTCTACGAGGATTATTTAGAGATTAACTTCTACTCATTTTGAAATTTTGAAATTAAAAATACAAAGTTAAGCTATTTAGGGCAATTGTTCTAGATGGTTCTAAACTTTGTTGACATAATATTACCACATGTGTGAGGTATGTTCAAAGTGTTGCAAGATGTACTTCAATATTTAGTTCTAACTTAGTTCTTACAATGTGAACTATAAGTTGAATCATTTCACCACTCATTTTTTTGAATCTCCATGTCTATCTAACAAATCTTCTAGCTATTGAATGCTTAGGTAGAGTTGTAATTGTTTGAAAGATTTGTAAAATTACAATAGTTGGAAAGATTTTCTCATCATTGTAAAGGTTATCATTTAAAAACGTGGGTAATAGTCCATTTTCAAGTACACAATTTCAATTTCATTCCAACATCTCAAAATTCAATCCACACATCTGAAATACTAATGAAAAGAATGTTTGTCATGATGAGCAATTTCCAGATTTAGTAGAAATTGAACCTTTTGAAGACCACAATGTAAGCTTACTACAAGATGCAAGAAGATGAAGGTCCAACAAGCTAGGAAGAGTTGAAGAAATAATTCAATTCAAGAACTCAAACACCTATAAATGAGATCACAAGCTTACATTACCACATTGCACAATCATGCCATAGCAATGATGCACAACTTCATGATGTTCCATTTGTTTCTAATTTTCTCATGTTTGCAACAACTCAAAAAATTTCAGATTCTTGAGCCCCAATTTGCAGGATAAGAAAGAATGAGAATTAGAGTGATAAATCCTTGAAAAATGCCATGAAGGCAACAGACATGGGTGTTAAAATCAATGTGGTAGCTTGTCATTTTGGCATTTGTGCATCTTCTTTGAAGGCCCACCTCAATGGGAAAGCCAAATCTTGAAAACATAAGAAAGATGGGACATTATTTGCAAAAGAAGAAGAACAAGTTATCCATTGGGTGTTAAAGATGCAATGCATTGGTCTATCCATGTTGCTTCAACAAGTGAGGTTTTTAAGGTACAGCATATAACACAAGAAAAGGCAACATGATTCACAAATGGTGTGCTTGGGAAAAATTGGTGGAAATGGTTCAAAGCAAAACACCTTCAATTGAGAGTTTGAAAGTGGCTCAATGGCCAAAGGTGACTAACTAGGGCCAAAAAACTAAGTGTAGAAAATGTTGCAAACTTTTATGCAAATATAAACAACTTTACAAGCTTTATAACTACAACCCATCCCACATCTAAAATTGTGATAAATCAAGAGCACAAGCTATCAATTTTGGTTTGGTAAAAAGAATTTAAATGTTTAAATAGGTTCATAGAACATGTCATCATTTAATGTGAAATCCCTTTCAGGTTCCTCACAGCTAATGTGATGTAAAAAAATGAAAAAAAAAAAATCATGAATTTTTTTTTTTTACAACAACATGATGTAAATTAAAATAGATTTTTAAAAAAAATCTCCTAGCTATGACCTATTTATCATAAATATCAATTGTTAATATTAAATTAATGACAGGGCCATTGTGTATAACACACCTTGTTTTGTTTTGTTTTGTTTTGTTTTATAGTTATGAGATCCACTGAACCAGGATGCTTCAGATCGTGTTCTCGGTGTCTTTGGAAAGCTCTAGACAAGGAAGGGCGCATGGGCTTGGTTCCATGACGTTTGGACTTGCAATACAAAAGTTCTTGAATATTGAATGATTTTTTCACTGAAAATTAAATTAAATTGTAGCTAAAAATTTCAGAGGAATTGGAATGTGGCTTTGTTGCTGTTGGAAAGATCTTGATGAGCAGGATTTAATGGAATTTATTTGGTAAGATTTGGATTCAGAATGTGGGAGATATTGATTTTAAAGTGATTTCTGCTGCTGAAAATTCAAATAAATTCCAAAGAACCAGGTTGTGGAAGGAAAAATCAGTTGCGGACGTGGTAACACTTGGGCCAAGGCACAGGCCACACTAGTTGTAATCATAATGCACAGGATGCATAAGTCTGTTACAGTGAGAATTGGGTCTATTTGGTATGAGGATAATTTTGCTTGGTGCCCACAACACAAAAAACAAAAATGGAAAGCATAGAAAACCCTAAAATCTTGGTAGCTCCGAGCCCTAAATTTGTGCAGGATCAAATCTGATGACTCATAATATGGACTTGAATGTATCCTTTTCCAGCTATGGAACGAAAGACAAGACTCAAAACAAATTTGGGACAGTTGCATCAATCAATCCAAAGGTGCCTAATTTTGGCCTCTTTTTCTTCAAAGGGTTAGTGAATCTCATCTTTTTGGGGACGAAAAAAATGTGCTAATGTCGCCAGATTTCAAGGAAAAGATTTCTGAAATTGCCATATATAGACAATTGGCTCGCCAAAATGTAGGAAGGTTTTTCCTCTACAACTTGTTGATGTCCATGACTATTGTATCTAATTTTAGTTCACCTGATGATTAAAATACCAATGGCAATATCTATCTATTAAGGAAGGTTGTTTGTTTGTTTAGATGTTAAAATCTCTCCCAAACCACAAGTCCTCTGAACCCACCCCCCCCTCCCCCCAACTCTTGGTACCATTGGAAGGCCCTTGATGAGTAGAGGTGCAACAAGGTGACTTTGTAATGTTTAGGCCTAATATGCAAGTGTTATTGAATAAAACTTTCAAAGAAATTTCAACAAAATCAAAATTACACAATTTTTAGGAAAATTGGGGTAAGGTCTTGGTATTCTTGGAAAGCCCTTGATGCACGCAATTCATTGAAGGTAATTTTATCACTTTTAAACCTAAGGTGAGAACAATATTGAATTTTGAGTAATTTTTATCACCAGAAATTTTTTATTATTATTATTATTATTTTCTTCACAGTTCGGCTCTGCCATCAAGGTCTTGTTCACACCTGGGCCATGGCAGATGCCACATGAGTATAATCTAATTGAACAATATGTGTAAGTCCTTGTGACGGTTTCCAAAATCTATGACCAAATTGTCAATTTGAAAACCTTCCCATAATTGTATACACTTTTATTTACCCAAACTTATATGTTTGTCCATCTGGGAAAATTGTATATGTTAAGTTGTTTCTATATCATATTTTGTCTTTGATGTTCCTAAATGGATACCCACAACCCAAAAAAAATGAAAAATAAAACAATGTAAATGTATTTTTTAGCACTAACAAAATAGTTGGATATATTTGGTATATGAAATCAAAACAACAAAATTTCTTGAAAACAAGTTTGCCCAAAAAGTTCAAAGGGGTGGTGAATCTGAATTTATTATATTTGATATGACCTTAGAATATAAAAAGTTTGCTCCATGAACTAAACACAAATACACAAATTGTTATAAATGTGGGCAAGAAAATTGACAAAGTATCACCTACATCAATTGTGCTTCCAAACATAGTCAATGCAAGAATTCAAGGTATTTCCACAAATGAAACAATAAGTTTACATAATTGCGAATTATCACATGTGAAATGAGACATCGAAGATACATTGTGAATTGACAACAGACTTCAAATGTAAATTGGAACACAATGACAAACTTCACCATCGCACATGGAGATACATGAACATCATTAAGAAAAGAAAAAGAAAAAACAACATTCTTCATAGAGATAACTCAAATGTGCACGAAGATTAAGTACAATGAAAATAAAATATTAACAAGTAATAAACTTTTAGAGTTTCAAGGACACAAATAGAATCAAAAGAAAAGTCCTTAGTGTCCTCCTTCAAGCTGCAACAAGCTTGTGAGGGTACAGCTCCATTCAATGGTAGGTTACCTCTGTACAAGCAAGCATCTAAACCTATGGCATAGGGAGGCCTACATCAAACAAAGCAATTGCAGTCTTGTGCACCCTGGACATATTCTCTAAAGCACATGAATGTGCCAAACAAACAAACATTATAGACATTACAGCCTGAAGAATGCATAATGGACAAAAGTGGAGTGGCAACACTTCCCTCCAAGACTATACCCACAAATTGCAATGTGAGGCTATGGCAATTGAGTCAAGCCTGATCTTAGAACTTCTGTAACTAAACATGGTAATAGGAAAAACTTGATGAAGTTGCAGAGAAATCTCCACAACAACAATTATAGGTAACACCAATGAGTGCAGTCATAACCTCATGACAGTCACTCACAAAGCGACAGACCATCACCTTCATCACGAACGGCAGTGACAAGCTGCCATGACTACCCACTGAGTTCATCAGCTCCCAAGAGTGGGTGTAGATAAGCATATAATAATCTTCCCAAGAGAGAAATATCATCTCATCTCATCAATTCTAGGACTGACTGATTTACAATCCAGAGATTGAATATTACTGATTTGTAAAATTGAGAGCTTCTCTGATTTAATATTTTTTAAACCTGTGAAGAAATATGGTGGCAAAGAAGAACAAGAAACATTCCAACTGCTTGCATCAATTGCAGCTTGATTACATTTTTCCACATTGAAATGACATTACCATTGTATTCTTCTTTAGTCTCCAAACCCTGCACAAAATCCTAAAAGAACAATACCTGAAGGCTGTCTCTACAAGCTTCAAGCATCATTAACGAGAACTCCTTGTGAAGAAGAAGAAGCTCCTTGCTTCAGAGCTTCACCCCTAGACATGTCTTCAATGCAATACAGTGAGAAAGAAGAACAATAGACATTCCAAGTGATGGCATCAATTGCAGCTCGATTACATTACTCGGCATTCTAAAGACATTCTCACTGTATTCTTGTTCCGTCTCCAAACCCTAGCACAAAATCCTGAAAGTACTATTTACCTGAAGGCTTTCTCTAAGTGCTTGAAGCGTCACCAACAAGAACTCCTTGTGAAGAAGAAGAAGAAGCTCCTCCTTGCTTCAGGGCTTCACCCCTAGACATAACCTCATCTCCTCTTCGGACCTTGATCTTGTACTTGGCTTCAAACTCTGCAAATTCCTTCTTCTTCTTTTCCAATGCTTCCGTGAGCCTGGTAATGACCTCTTGGAGTCCATCCCTGTTCCGTTGCACCGCAGGCAACACTTCTCCCACCGTTCGTTCCACTAAAACACCTCCGATCATGCGAAAACATTTCCTGGCGGGATCTAGAGGCTGGATAGCGTTGATCACAAGAGTATGTTCGTTCAATTCCTGATCCAGCTCGTTGAGCTTTGTGTAGAGCTGGTTGATCTCTGATCGCATCACGCTCCATTTCCCCGCCACGGCTTGCTCGTTCATCATCTCCAATGGCTTATCGCCTACGGTATCTCCCATGGAGACACACTTCCACAAGCTCCACTACGAAACAGAAACAATCTTCGAAACAGTGAGCTTACTGCAGCAAACCACAGCAGCAGAAAATGCATAAGAAAACACACAGAAACCAAAGGAGGAGAAAGCAGATGTATCCCTCCCTCCAGGCTACTCTCCAATTGCAAAAAAGGAAAAGGAAAAACGGAAGAGCTTGCTTCCGCAACAACAAAAAGCTTGCCCCAGGGCAGGCACAACAACGAAAGCTTGCTCCAGACACAAAAGGAGCAAACGAAGCAAGAAAGCCAGCAACAGAAACCAAACAAGTACAGAAGATTAGGGTTAGGGTTAGGGTGAGATCGTTGGAGCTTTGCTTTCGGTTGGCATCTTCTGTGTTGTAAATGCAAACTGATCTTGTAATAACAGCCTTGCAACATTTGTGAGAGCTTTGAAGAACCTTTGCTTTTTGGTTGCATCAGTCTATGTTGCAATGCAACAGCAGCTCTTTGAAGCTTTGCTTTTGTTTGCCGCATCAAATCTGTGGTGCATTGCAACAGCTCTTGTAACTAGCATTGCACCACCATTCATGACAGAACTTTCTAATGTCCATAACCAGATAACCATTCTTTGCATCCCACACAATCATCATTTGATTTGCAATGGACATGAACAGATACTCTTCGAGACACATTCTGGTTGCATGTTGCATCCCCAAAATACATCCAATTGTGCACAAGATGCACAATGCAGCCTAATAGAATAGCCAATCAATTGCAAACTGCAACACCAAATGCACATTACAACAACATATGCACAATCTACTGCAAACAACACAAAATGCACACTGTAACAACAATAGATGCAAAATATATTGTGCAACACAAAATGCACAAATGTAACAACAATAAATGCAAAATACATTGCAAGCTGCAACACAAAATGCACAAATGTAACAACATATGCACAATCTATTGCAAACTGCAAGACTAAACATACAATGGAACAACAATATGTGCAAAATCTGTTGCAAACTGCAGCACAAAATGCACTGTAACAACAATAAGTGTAAAGATTTAGTCAAACATAACAAAAAAATTATGCAAAATCTATTGTAAACTGCAACACAAAATGCACAATTTAACAACAATATCTGCAATCTGCTACACATTGTGCAAACCCTCATAGAGTCCAAGGGACAAGCCAAGCTATCGAACATTCAAGTTTTCAAAATGACAACATTGTGAGGTCAAATGAACAACTCCAGATCAGAGTTCTATAAATCAATCCAAGTTGAAGAAAACGCAGAGAAGGAAACCACATTGGTGCAAATACATGTGATCAAGATTGTAGTCTTTCATTGAAAAAATATTCTCTATGGAGAGACAGTTTGATTTACCAAGGACATTTGCTGGAGTACAATTGCAAGATGTGTATCATGGCTGTACTGGTGACCATGACCACTTACAGCACAAAAATCAGTCAACTGAAGTTCTCTACTTTCCCTCTAGTCATCTATCTATCCTCTTTTCTTCTGGTCCCATCTAAGTGAAAAATGAGAAGATAATACAGATCAGCCAAAGCCACCTTCATAAAACCTGTAGCCAGACCTCCTAGGTAGTGAAAGAATTGTCCACTGTACCAATCTGTACCAAACTGCACTGCACCTGCTGTTTCAATTGTCCATGGCAGAGGTGGCAAGCCCGAGTCTGCTACTAGTCTCACCTTCAAGTGCAATTTCCTTTAATCTGAATAAGGTTTCAGCTGAAGAACCATTGTTACAGCTTTATCAACACTGGATAATCTGTGCACATACAAACAGCACCCAACCCAACAAACATGAGCCACATGCACTCCACATTGAAAACCTCTGAAGAAAGACAAAAATTCGGCAATACAACTGTTCTTGTTTTCACGAACCAATCAAAGGTTAGTAGCAACAAAGCATCACAAATGACTGACAATTCCCTCAACTCTCTTGGGTTATACCTCACTAGATTTACACCATATCACACATCCAGACCACATTCAGAACTTGTCAAATTTTCTCTCCAATTCTTAGATTTTGTTAAATCTTAGTGAACAGGATGGCAATGACCCCACTAAAAGCAGCACATGCCGCTCCTAATCTTCATATGCCCTCAGACAGCACAATGAAAATATCTCAAGTCCATGGAGAAGTGATTTCAGAAAAACCAGAGAATTAATCAAACTTACCATTGTTGAACTTTTCTAAACTCAGTCAACACAGGGTAGATGTTTTCAAAAGCCTCATATATCTCATCCCTCACCTGAAACAGCACACACAACCCAATATGCCTAATAGCACGTCAGTGACAAAGTATGTCTATGCAATACACAAATTGTGCCCAGTGGTCACACACCCTGATCCTGCTCAGACATATTCCCCCCTACAAAATAATGAAACTCAGAACAGATGAACAAAATGTGATGAGGAAAGAAACATACCTTTGCACCAGTGAGAACAATCTTGCCAGACACAAAAATGAGCAATACAATCTTGGGCTGCTTCATTCTATAGATCAATCCTGGAAACAACTCAGGTTCATACTGCAGACCACAACAGATTCTCAGGAGTAGGACATTGAAATGGACAAAAAGACATGGGTTTTGCATGACCCAAGAATGCTTCATTGGCATCACAGTAAAACGTTAGGAATCAGGATTGCCAATGTGTCACTCTAACAAAAACCTGGGGATATGATAGCAGATATCATTCTATCTGATGGTAATCCAGCATCATGAGGTGCAGCCAGAAACAGGAGTGCAGACTGTAAAAACCTCTCTCCTACATGATAAACCCTCCACATGCTCAAGGGAACCTTGTGTGAAGGTTAAAGAGCACCTTTGCAAACTTCAAACACCTCTGATGGAAACTTCATTAACACTTTGCTAATAAAAATCAAACACCAATGCCAGGATTCTTTCAAGTGTGGCAAACAAATAATAATAAGATCCAATTCTTACGCTAGAAAAGTGTCCATGGGCGTATGCCAGCCCCTCCAATCTGATAGGAAACTTTGCATCACATGATCCCACAATATTTTGGATCTTGAAATCCTGCAGCCAATGCGGCATAGTCAGATGAAACCAGTTCAGTTTTCAAAACTGTAAACAGTTTATATACATCACCGACATTGGGTTTAGGAATACATCATTACCATCATCACATTGTAATAGTTCCCTTCCCCACATCTACTGAAGCATTGAGAAGGAAGAATCTGGTACTATACCTTGAATTGGGCAGGGAAGCCTAGCTTCTGAATAATGCGAGCATACTGCACCATCCATAGCATGCAGACATTAGAGACTTGGTTGGCTTCCCAAGTTGTCCCATCCAGAGGTCTGAAAAATTGACTACTGAAAGGTGAGCTAGTCAAAGCCTCTATGTCACATGCAATCCACCTCAAATAGGACCAGCAAACAAGGTGCACACCTTTCTTGCTGCCAGCTTTGATTGCTGCTCACTCTTAGCCCCTGTGCACACCTGTAGGAGGGTAAAGACAAGGATCTTCGTAAGGTCACTACTCCCTAGATACTGTCTGGAACATCATTGCTAGATGTCACCTATAACTATGAACCAAAGAATTTGGTCTGAAGGTAACAATCCAGTTCTTGATAACATCATCATGCTGCTTTCTGTTGACATTTGCCACCACCAGTGGCAGCAGCAAACAGGGTTGGTGGAAAGAGATTTAGGACCATAAAATTCATCTGACAAACACTTCTTTTGAATAACTTCTCTAAGTCATGCTCTTGCCATAATAGAACTAGAATTGGCATAATACAAATAGAATTGGCAGAGTGCTGTGCTATGAACTAGTCAAGCCACTTCAAGCCTTGGAGCAAAGGTCATGGGTAAAGTTTTACCCTACACAAGTCTGTACACAGAGATGGGAATCCTCATCCAGAGATAGAATCGAGAACAACGTCAAATCAGAGATGTGGGATTTGAGCTCCAGAGACTTCAGATGACATCAGTATAACCAAAATTGACCCTAAGCAGCATGAGGCTGAGTCTCAAAAGGTGAACATGTGGGAAAGCTTTCTTTTAATTTTACGTCCCACAATAGTTCCAAAGGTAAGGCTGTCCAAAGAAGAGACTTGCAGGTTGTCACCAGGATGACAGAAGAAAGGGATGTACTCAGGCATTCAGTCACATTGTCATGGCTGCTTCCACTATAAATGCAGGCAACTTATGGCTGAAAGGAACCCAAGTAAAGGATAAAACCTGTACTGCAGATTGCATAGCTCTGGCACTCAAAACTAAGAATATGTTTCTCATTGTTACAATAGTTGCCCTACCATTTTGCCAGATGCAAAAATAAGGGCAGTTGTCTTTGGTTCCCTTATCCTCATGATCACAGCTGCAAAACGCTGTCCATCACAAAAAGCTCATGTCAGTTGCAGCCCAAAAAGAATTTTGCCAAAAAAGCTTGAACTTGAATGGAAAATTGGATACTGGAGGTGACACCATCAGAATAGCAAATAAAAGCTATGCACATCAAGCTCAGAGAAAGATTGACTACAAAACAACATCGTCATGGGTATGTATCTTCTTCTACAACACTCATAGTTGAAGTCATTCTCAATATTTTTTTGTGATGGCCTGATAGTTTGGAGAGACTACAGATCAAACATTAAAAATAAAACAGAAAAAAGAAAAGGAAATTCCACACCAGAAATCAAACAAAACCAAAAATGCAGCATGATTGGTAACAACAAGCTCTCACATATTGAGTGACCCAACTAACTTCATCAGTTCCCGGCAGGGGGTAGAGGCCAATGTTAGAGACTGAGAGGATGAGTGCAGAGAAGAATCAATTCTGAAAAAATCATTATCAATCACAAGACATAATATAGCAGGAAATACATGAGCAAGGCCACAAAGAGAAGTCTACCTTGGGGTTGTATTCGGCATTCCTGGCATGCAGGGCTATGGTCTTCAATTCCAACTTACAATCCATATTCACAGTTGAGACAATATTCCTGCCAATGAAGAACATCGTCTCAGAAAACTTCCCTTTTCAACATGAATGAGCATATCAACCTTTCACCTCACCACAGTCGAGGAGAAAATCACCCTGTAAGCCATCTCTCGCAGACCAGATCAAGGTGATTTGAAGGATAAAAGTAGTCGTGATTCTAGGCATAAACAAACAGATGCAGTTCAAACCATCCATCTCTTTCTTCTCTCTCTCTACAACCAAGGCACCGTCTGATCCTCAAACACAAAACTAGCCGCAAAATTTCAGCGAAGAACAAGCTCCCCTCTGAACTTTCTGAATGGCTGGTCATCAAATAGACATTCAGTCATACAGAAACAACAGGAAATAATGGATATATCATCCGCAAACCAAATTTGAACAAGCTCCCCCAGTCTCCCCTCTCCACACCACTCTTCCCTTCTTCTTAGACCAACGAAACCCTAACTCAAAGGAACCGATCCTTTCACAAGCGGGAATCGACAGAAAGGCAAGAGAGACTGACTGAAGAGTAGGAACAATTCCAGAGGGATGCTTAGCAAGATCCACTGGCTGACTGCCCTCCAGCACCACCTGCTGCTCTGCCATACATACAAAACCCCACTGGGGTTCTTCTTTCGCTGCTTTCCACTGTCCTCTTCCGCAACAAACGAGTTGAGAAAACAATTCAGAAACTTCAAGTTTGGAAAAAGTGTGATTTGTGCTTTGTATTGAAGCTGAAAATTTGCCAAGCTTTCAGCGGCCGCTGTCTTCAATCTCTCTCTTTCTCTCTCAGAACACGAGAGCGAGAGCAAGCGAAGACAGCGGCAGAGGAGACAAGCGAATGCGCGGATTATATACGCTATCTTTCGCTCCCGGTTTATATACCCCCGAGCCTGGTCGCGGGCAGCTTTTACGGGCAGAGAGTGAAACAGCTTTAACCCCACCGTACTGATAGCGGGCAGTCTCGGAATTTGGGAATGGGTATTGCTTTCTGCACATGCCATCCACGTGGACTTTTACCTATGGCCGACTTTTATTTACCTAAGTAACTTGTAATTTCCAGCGTTGTGAGAACAAAGTATGTGATTTTTACCTTGATATAACCGGAGGATCTAACTTTGTTCTATGAATGCAATTCTAATAAGTATGGGATTTTTACCTTTGATATAACCGGAGGCTCTATCCTTATCAAACACAAGTATGTGATTTTTCCTTCATATATCCGGATTTATATAACCAGGGGGTCTCTCCCTATTCTACAAAGCAATTTTGAGTGTTGACTTAGTTTTGATATAACCGGGGGTGCTATCTTATTCTACAAACCAATTTTTAAGTATTGATTTTTAGTTTGATATATCTAGAGGTTCAATATTCTTCTACTACATAGTGGACAAAAAATATGTTGCAAAATTGAATATTATAATAAGCTCATGATTTTATTTTATTAATACAAAACAAGAGTACGAATCAACCACTTGAAGATCTTTTGTTGTTTTTAAAAATTTGTGCTGACAAATGTTATAGGAATATCATAATTATTTTATAATAAATAGAAGAGGATTAAAAACTAGTAAACACCCAAAGCTTTTTGAAATTTCATTCTCTTTAAAAATGGTGTGTTTAGAAATATTTCAATAAGCTCATAATTATTTATTAACACAATTCAGTGAAACATTGTGTATTCGCAATGTTGCATAAAAGAAAAGGAGCAACGAAAATTGTTGTAAAATTAAGGGTCCATAGATCTCGATTGATTGAGGGTGCGAATAAAGATGCTTTCTAAGGTGATCACATCCAACATAGTGTGTTAATTGTTTTGTAATATTCATCAATAAATGTGAAAATGTGATAGTATAATGTGAGAGATTAGTGTAATACCTTGGTGGATTCAACACACAAATGCCAAATAATTAATTCTACTTTAGTTTCCTAGTTCAATGTTTGAGATTTTAATTCTAAAAATTTCGATAATAAAGAATAAAATTATTATAAGGTACCTTTGTTTTTTTGAACTATTTTATTGGTTAGGTAAACCTCTATTTAGTATCCTCCCTTCAAGATGATGATTAGTGATCAAACTCTTACATCTTAAACAACTTTTTCAAAATTTGACAAAGTAAAAGATAAATTTATAAAAATTTGAATAGATTAAAAAATAATTTAATTTATGCCAAAGCTACCAAGGTACTATAATATTTTAATTCGCTCACTTTGGCCAATTATTATAATTAACCAATCAAGATCAATCATTTTGCCAATCAATGTCTTTTACAAACACTAAATCATGTGCACATTTTCCAACAACCCTCTCCAACATAAACAATCCTATCTTATTCAAAATATTAAAATGCACAAACCAATTTTCTTTCTGCCAATGGAGCTATTATACCAAATGAATCATCATGTAACAATTCAATTCCCTTACAATAAATTCAAAACAAGTCTACCAAATCGTTCATTTTCTAGCAACTCTACTCTTGTATGATTAATCCAAACAATGTTGTTAGGTTCAAGGTAGTAGGTTAGTTTTCTAGCCATTAGTAAGTCTTATATTTGTGAAGAAATAACACCAAAGTTCTTGACCATTGACAATTATTGGATTAATACCATACTAGTTTAACTAATTCAATAGTAATGTATTATTAGAAAAACAATTCAATGATTTTTTTAAATGAAAATTTTGTTGCCAAATTTCTGGAAATATCTTTTGATATTTTTCTTGGAAATAAGGTACCTTGGTTGTCAAATAATATCTTTATAATTTTTTTTTTAATTTTTAATTTTTTGATTGTGTGTGTATATGGAAAAAAAATGCCAAATCTACCGAACTATTACAATATCAACTTTTGAACATACCTAATATTGGGGTTTTTCTTTTTTAATCATACCAACTTGATCCTAATACTGAATCGTTTTGAAAACTTTCATTACCAGTATAGTCTTGGTCTAAGATTGGGTATTGGGGTATACTATATAAAGAGGAAAATGTATATTAAATATATTCAAATATATTAAGATATATTAAATGTTTTAATATCCTTTAACTCAAATGAATTTCAACTTGTTGTAAAGGTCTTGAAGCAAGCTACAATGTGATGAACTTGCATTGCCAAAATAAATGTAATGGCTAAAAGTTATGACCATGTGAAAAGTTGAAACAAATTGTCCCAAATATTTTCAAGTGCCCATAATTATCCCTACACATTCAAATGTGAATTGGAGAGGCAAATCATATTCAAATTGGGAGTTTGATGTGGAGATGGAAAGATCGTTCAATAAGGTCTATAATAAAAATAAGATTGCATCATTTGGTTTCATATTGAGGAAGTTATGACTATTTCAAGTTTCAAAACAACATTTGTTTCAAAACCAATAATGAATTTCAGATATTTTGTCATTTTGATGTAGGAACTACAATGACATATAAAATACAC
>Ga0116227_10001790_pt1 | contig 48691 bp, 35 predicted proteins | sample S1TSphgellanicum_FD_89693 | JGI IMG/M metagenome (GOLD analysis project Ga0116227, IMG submission 89693) | Host-associated microbial communities from peat moss isolated from Minnesota, USA - S1T2_Fb - Sphagnum magellanicum MG | ecosystem: Host-associated > Plants > Peat moss > Unclassified... | reverse complement strand
TTTCAACCTGCCCAAAAATCATCCTTTTCAAAATAAGGCTTGGGTGGGGGAAACCTTTGTAATTTTTTTAGTTTTGGTTCTCAAACCTTCAAAAATCCTCATGTTCAAAATAAAGGGTGCCAAACCCCCCCCCCCCCTTTCTTTCAATATCAAATTGTTTGAAATGCAAAAGCACCGACTAAAACTACAGTCAGTGTACACACAGGCTACTTAACTACAGTCAGTATACTCAGGCTACTTGATCCCATGTGATAACTGGATGATGCATCCTTGTATTAGGTTTTAACCGGATGAACGGGTTTCATGTCTGATCACAAGGGAAGCACCAGACAGTATGAGAACATTCTACAAACAACTTGTGGTACCGAGTACTGACCAGTGTTGGTTGGGTACTCTTGTACATACAAGGTACTGGCCTCCGTATCAAAGAACCGGCCAGATGGGTATAACATGAGGCAATACCAACCTCGTACCGATACCTGACTGGTAGGCATTTGAGATAATACGAGTTTAATACCAGGAATTTATTGGTCTCAATATCAGGCATATATATATATACTTGTCACATAGGTACCAGCCAAAAATCAGGCACCAGCTGGTACCTGTGTTCAGAAGTTGATACCCGCCCAACACTGGGTAACCCTGCTGAAGTCTATTTTCCTTTGTGGGAGGCTTTCTTTTTACCTACGTACTGTAAAGGTAAAAATAATTTGAATGTAAAAAAGAAGAGGCTACTGTCAGGCTGGCTTCTTTTTCTCTCTCTTTACGTTAGCTTTACTAACGTACTTACTCTCTTTCTTCTCTCGTCTCGTGTCGCTTTGATTCCTGTCTGTCAACAAACGCCACAAGCGCTGCTGCACAGCACAGTGGCAGCAACGAAGCTGCTGGAGGGAGCAGAAGCGCACGAGGAGCAGCGGCGCAGCGCGTCCAAGGGAAGCAGAACAACAACAACAACAACAAGAGCACGAGAACAAACAAAAGATTTTGTTTTATTACAAGGGAATTATGGACGCTGCTTGTGACAAACCAGTCAAGTGTGATGCTAATCTTCTTGCATTGGAGTTGCAGTCTTCAGAGTGCAAATGAGGCTCAACGGAAGGAGGGAAGAAAGGAAAGAAAAGGAGAAAGGAAGAGAGGAAAAAAGGAAGAAAGGAAGGACTGCGTGAGTGAGAACTCGTGAGGAGAAAGGAGCACATGGGGGAATAGGACACAGGCAATACTTCCGACCAAACGAAAATCGAGTAAGTGAGAAAATGCTGCAAAAGCTCTTTTGGTGTGTTAGCTAGGTGAGAGAGAGAGAGAGAGAGAGAGAGAGAGAGAGAGGAGAAGCAGCAGAGCAGTTGTGGAGCTCTGAGTGTTCGTTTTTGTTCGTTGTCTGTTTTTTTTTCCCTGTTTTGTTTTGTGGTTTCTCTTCGTCTCTCCGTCTGTTGTGTTCATGTGAGAAAGTGAATGGAGAGACCTGTGACGGTTTTTCTTTTTTCTCTTTGGTTCCTTGTTGTTTCTCTTGTGTTTTTTTCTTCTCTTGGTTTCTTGAGGAAAAAACACTCAAGGACGAAATGGCAAGAAACCAGAGCTTGGTAATCAATGAGACACACAGGAAAATGGAGATGAAAGAACAGGAGCTTGTGTAGTAGTTGCAATTTTTTCGCTGCAACAAGAGCAAGAAGAACCTGAAAGCCTTTTGTCATTTTGTTCTCGCTTGCTGTTTTGTTGTGTTTCCAGAAACAGAGACCAAGAAAGTGAATAGAGAGCAGTACAGCTTGGTGGTTGTGTTTTCTCCTCGCACGTCTTCTTGTGGTTTTTGAGACACAAGAAAGAAAGAAGAGAAAAAAAACAAGGAATGACGGAGGTGGTCCTACATGTCTACGATGTCACGAACAGCGGGAGTGGACGTGCAAACGCCACCATTCGGAGACTTAATAAGATACTGCGCGATGGTATGGGCATTGGTGGCATTTTCCACGGTGCTATTCAGGTCCGTCACTTATATTGCAACGGCTTCATTGTGGCAAAAGAAACGCCATATTTGCAAAAAAAGAAAAGAAAAGTTCTTTACAAAAGTTAGGGCTAGAAGATTGCCTTGAAGTGTTTATCACTGAGTGAGCAGACAGGATGTATCAAGAGAATTCTAGACACAGTTTGATTTCCACAGTGCATGTTGCAGACTCATTGGGTATCCGAACGGTTGACTGTCTATGTCCTAGGTTCCACAAGCTAACACCATGCACCAAAATGCTGGTTTTGTGACCCAACTACCTGCAGTATTGTTTTGTATTCTTGCTCCAGAGAGCCTACTTTTCTGTAGAGCTCTGAGTCCATCCATGCCACACAACTCTATTTTTGTGGCTCAATTGGGAAGGCTACACTGCATAACTTATGCAACCCTAAGAGTTTGTGTGTTGAAAGTGAGCTTGGGTACTTCTTTATGCAGGTGTATAGTGAAGAATGGTCATTTGGATACTGTGAGTTTGGCACTGGTGTGTTCTGTTGTACACCGACAATGAACCCCATGTACACACATAGGGAAAGTATTGTACTTGGACATATCCTCTTGTCACGGAGACGGATTGGCCAGATTTTGTCAGAGCTCAGCCGTGAGTGGAATGGCTCCTCTTATGATCCACTCTCCCGCAACTGCAACCACTTCTGTGATGCCTTGTGTGAAAGGCTTGGTGTCCCAAGACTTCCATGTAAGGCCTTTCTCATATTGATTCTGGTACTTTATTTGTCATCTTGAGTTGCTTGTCAGGGCAAGTTAGAGGCAAAAGCAAAGAAATAGTTACTGCATGTATGGCATTCTACTTTAGGTTTTGTTAATGTTCTTTTGCAACCTTTTGACTTCTGGGAAACTGGTCTGGTGAAGTAGATAGGGGCACTGTGACTACATGCTGTCGCCATGCAATATACTGCTTTAGGTTAGTTTATGTTAGTATGCATCGGTGCATTTTCAGCTGTAGTTTCTTTTAAATACCCTCATAATAGTTTCACAGTTGAATTTGTATGTGAGATCCAAAGTGAGCTGAATGACATGTGTTTTGATGGGTGGATTATGGGCAGTGTGGGTTAACAGGTTTGCTAATGCTGGTGAAGCAGCTGTTGAAGCTGCTGGGAACACCATGGAAAAGGTGCAGTTATTCTTTTTTCCTACTTGTGCAGGAGTTTTGTGCTCCAGTGTTGGAGAGGCAAGAGTCCTGTTTTTCTCAAGAGGATTGTTGTATGATTGGAGTTGGGTTTAGTCATGGAAGTAATTGTGTTTCACGACCTGGAAGCTTAATCAGCAAACTTGTTGCCTTGTGACGTTTTGTTCTTGCTTTGACATTTGCATCACAAAGCTCTATAGCCTCAATGGTCCAGAGAGATCACATGGAGTGATACTTTTGAGAATGATGGAGCCTGGATGGTGACCAAATCTGGTTATGGTATTTGATGGCAGGTAGTTGAAAATGTTTCTTTTTTTTGCAGTTGAGGCAAGCAAAGGCAGAAGTAGTAACAGCAAGCCGAATAGCTAAACGATTTATATTCAGCAGCTGTACAACTTCCACATCAGCTGTGACACCTGACCCCTGGTTGAAGAACATGGCAACATCCAGTAGAAACTCACGACGCATTGGCTTTTCCAGAAACCCTTCACAGCAACTCTTGAGAAACCAATCCTTCTCAAGAATGGAGAATGAAACAGAGGACAACAGGCTTGTAAAACATCACAGAGATATGAACAGAGATACAAGCAGGTATGTCCCACTGTCTAAAATTGCCATCCTTCCGACCTATATTAGTTCCTTGCAGATGGATTACAAGTCTTGTGTAAGGCTGTAGTTGAATTTCATGTTATGCTTTGTGTTTGTGGAGACTTATGGGTGCCCTTTTCTCTGCTGTCCTCTTGCCAAGCTTTGCTTTGTCTTGTTAAATCTATACCAATCTAAACTGTTACATGGAAGTATAGAAGTTTTTGATATGTGGACTTGGTATTCTTGTAGTTGCTTTTTCCGATCCATCTGTGCTGATTGCTCTATTCGAGGTCCTTCGCCATAAATTGACCTGAAAGCCTATTTTCTCAAGATTCAATTGAACCTGAGTTTATTTTGGTGGATACATGCAACTGCTCTGGTTGGTTTGAGGTTCTGCAGCAAGGAATGTTGCAAGCTGTACACTGATGTAGACCCATTTTGAGTATTTTTGTGCTGTGAGCACACAAGGACAAATAGACTTTGCAATAAGCTCTATGGGCTGGAGACATATTTGCATATTTCTTGTGGTAGTTTTTTCCCATGCATCCATGCTGGTTGCTTGGCTCAACCTCCGTGACCACAAATGGACGTGGAAGCCAATCCCTATCAAGATTTGAGTCCACTGAGTTTATGTTGGTGGATACATGCAATTGCTCGACAGTTGGTTTGAAGTTCTACATCAAGGCTTGTTACAAGCTGTACACTGGTGTAGAGCCCATTTTGAGTATTTTTGCACAGAAGGACATAGGCTGTGCAATAAGCTCTGTGGACAAGAAACATATTTGTATGTTTCTTGTGGTAATGGCCACCTCAGTTGTCAAATTAGTTACCTGCATGCATGGTAGCTCCAAGACAGTATCATCGCACTTGTATATAGTTCTCATTTCCTTGTGCCTCAGTTGTCATGGATTTTTAATCAATCAGTTGATGTGCAGTGTATATTAAGGCTGGTTTGTTGTTTTCACAAAGCAACTCTGGCTCTTAGGTAGCCTTCAGCTGCAAAAACCCCAACCTCCTCTTTCACTACATTCAAGGATTAAGCAGCCTGGTATAAACATGAAGAGTCAGATTACATTTTTCTTTTAATCCTAGACAACCTTAAAAATCTGAAACATTTATTGCCTTAGAATTTTGTTGAATTTGCACAAATAATTGGTGAATAGTGGTTTTGTGGTTTTTTAGACATCTGAGGGAATTCCTCTTGAAGGTCATTACTCCTTTTGTGGACTATGAACTGTTAAATGCCATTTGGGTGATTGTTTGATGATTCCTATACAACATTGGCAAAACAAATCCAATATTACATGTAATTTTGAAATATGACAGGTCTGTAGATGAGTGTTTTCTGTAACATTGGAGAAAAGTTCAGTCAGAACATTGGGTGTTTGGTGAAAGGACTAATCTAGGTCAAACTTGTAAACATGTGTAATTCATTATGGGGTAAGGATTGTTTAATTGTGTGGCAAGAGAAGCTCACCCTTTACTTTGGATCCCAACCCTTTGTAACTTTTTAAACTTTCCTAATAAAAAGTTGCACACACATGATATTTAAAGATATTTTGAATATGATAGCATTATGTAGTTTGGGTTTTCACATCAAGAGAGAAAGCATGTCCAAAATTCCAGAGCATATTGAGCAAGATTTGCAAAGTTTTTTTGAACCTTTGGTTCCTAGTGCTATAGCGTTAAGGTCTTTGTTGTATGAAAGGCAAGCTAATTCTAGCAAAACAATAATTCAAGAAGTAAAAATAGAGAAGGAGACTAAAGCCAACAAAGTTGTGCTTCATCTAGTGAAAGTAAAAGAAGAGATTGCAAATTTAGAATTAGATCCTACATCTAGTGAGGCCATATTCTCATACATAAATAAAGTTTACATTGAAAAATTTAACAAGTATATATATTATCGTTGGGTTGTTAAATCTGCAAACAATCTTTGGCTCAAAGGAGAAAGGGAAATCACTAGTAGTGCGTAGTAGAAAAGTAGTGTAACCAAAGATTCATTCCAACTGCATGCACAAAAACCAAAGATGAAAACTTGGTTGGGTCAGATTTTGAAGATTAATTCCATTTCATTTCAAATGCTACAACAAAAGAACAATATGCACAAGTTACTTACCTTAAATTAATTGAATTTTTGTATTCATGGTTTGATTTTAGGAAGAACGGAAGCATACCTCTTGTTGGTAATGCATGAAAAACTCTAATTTGGTGAAGGCTTGGTCCTAGGGGTCTAACCAGCCATGAACTTCAATGTATGATGAAAGAAGAGGAGTAGCGTGTTAGATCAGCTAGCAATTAACAAAGAAAACATACCTCCTCAACTTAAATCATAACCATGGCAAAAATCAACAAGGGTTACTTGGCAATTAACTAGTTCAAAAGATAATTAGAGAACTAAAAACTTAGAAGAGGCCATGGACACAATGAACGAGGGTTTATGTTGTTGAGAAAGACAAGTTGGTATTGGAACATACCTTTGACAAGCCTATCAGACCATCTCATTGGTAAGACTACATCAAGAAAATGTGGCCCACTTGGAGTCTTATCAATTGATGAGGAGGTAGTAGTCATTGAATGGGTATTTGGCATGTAGGAATGCGGCCTATCAATCTCATTACATTAGTTGAAACTCAAAGTGGTAGAATTAACATAGACTTGTGCAACACCATTCAAGAATGGCATTCCTAGAACCTCATGGTGGTGCTAGTTTAAGCAAAGGCACCTTAAAATATGCATTTGCCTAGCAAAAGGATTGGATATTTCCAAGGCACAAGGACTAACCTCAACTACTTGCAATTCTTTTTACGAAAATCTACAATCACTATACCGCAAACACAATTATCTTCCAAACCACATATGGAATTGTGATGTAACTCGTATTAAGGCAAGTAGGCAATCTGTCACACGAATGCTTGTAAAAAGGGGATCACAACAAGTCTACAAAGTAATACCAAAGTCAAGGGAATGGATGACAATCAATTGTGTAGTAAATGTAGCTAGAGGTGTCCTTCTTAACTCCTACAATTTCAAAAGGTGAAAGGATTTGAAAGGATTACATTCAACAATGTAAGCTAAGATCTTGTAAGGTAATGCATAAAAAAACATGGATGATATGTTATCTGTTCAAGTAATTTCTTTCTTTTTTTATTCAATTAATACTAGGAGGTTTGTTTCAATAGAATATGCACTTTTTAATTATAGACGGACATGGATCACATGTTACTCTAGAAGCAATTGAACAAGCATATGAAGTAGGGCTAGATATGATTACCTTTCCATCTCACACTTCCCATGCTCTATAACCTTTGGATGTCAATTGTTTTAGGTCATTCAAATTTGCTTTTAAAAAAGAAAGAGATGAGAGCATGTTCTGAACAACCATAGAGAGCTAGACAAGGTTACATTAACAAGATGGGTGGATAGAACACTCAATCAGTTGCTATCCAAGCAAAACATCAAAGTAGGGTTCAAAACCATAAGGACATTACCTTTAAACCCTAGGGCGATGGACACCCAAAGCAAACCTAGCGAACTATATACAACACAATAAAATTTGGACATATCAAATGATGAAAATGGACAATCAAAATGAGCAATAGATGGTAGCAAATGGGGCAAAAATAAAATTGTAGCAAAAATAATCAACATCGTTACAATTTTGCAAAATGAAAGTGAATCTACCCAAGATGACCTTGTGCAATCAACAACACAATATTATATCCATGGACTTAGATATGAACATGGTACAACAAGAATACATAAGTCAAGTAAAACCAACACGGAAGTTGAGGTTGTTTGCCTTGCTAACCCTACCCAAGAATTAGTAATTGAAGCCAACCCTACCCAAGAACTAGAAGTTAAAACCAACTATGCCCAAGAATTAACAACTAAAACAGTTGAAGTTCAGAATGCAATAGCTTGAACTCCGCAAGTGCTCCCTATTGCCAACATGTTGTTGTTACCAAGTTTGCTTACAAGGAGAACAAGAGGGATAAAACCATTAATAGACTACTCCAAGTTTCATGTTGTTACATCATACCAATACTTGGCCATTCTACATAAAAAAGTTATGCAAAAAGAAGTCGCAAACAAAAAAAGGGAAATCAAAAGGTAGGAGAAGGAAGCCATGACCACACAAAGAGCAATTATAACATCAAATGCAAATATCATGAGGATCCAAAGGTAGGTTGAGAGACAAGAAAAAACAATCTTTAATAGCATTTGGTCTTTTGCAAATGTGAGGGAAATAGGAGATAGATTGCAATTGATGTGCTAGCCCAATTGCCTCTTTCCAACAATTTGAATGTTGGCAATACAAAACCAGAATAGAGGGAGGCTAGAGCAAAGGCAAAAGCTTGAATGTTGGGTAGGAAATGTGTTATAGCAGGAATGCAGCAACCAATTGTTGTAGGAAAGAATGAACTTCTTGCAACAACAACAAAAACTAAGAAAGGAAAAAGTTCAAGTGGGAGGGCAACAACTAGGAGAGTAGCAACCACCTACAAAAGAACGTGAAGAGCTTGAGCTTGTTGCCATGAATGCATCAACTACCTACAAGAGAACATGAAAAGCCTGAACTTGTTGCCATGAATGCATCAACTAATCTTTAAGTTTTTGAGAATCGCAACAAGTGCTTGCAAGTTGGGATCATTGTAACAATAGGATTAGGAGGTAGTAATTTTGGAAACATGGTAGCACACAACAAGTTTTTGGAAGGTTGGAAATAAGGCAGCAAGTTTTGTTCCAAGTTTTGGGAAGGTTGGAAATAGGGCAAGACACACACACACACAAAAAAGGTGAAAACAGGGTTGGAAACAAGGTAGGGCAAAGCACACACACAAACACACACATAGAGGAAAATATCTTTTCCAAGTTCTAGGAAGGTTGGAAACATGGCAAGACAAGACATTCACTCAAATAGAAGCTAGAAACAACGCATGACATACACACACACATAGAGGCTGGAAACAAGGTAGGGCAACACACACACACACACATAAAAGAGAATATCTCGAGGCAGGACACACACACACACACACACACATCTTTTTCTTGTTAACGTTTATAAAAAAAAACTCAAAGGAGGATTAGAAGAGGGCAGGGCACACACAAAGGCTGTGAAACAAGGTCAGAAAACACACACACACACACACACAAGGACGAAGGCAAGGCATGCATAGAGTGTCTTCCCACACACGCGCATGCTAATGTAGCATTACAAAGGAGCATCAGAGGAAGGCAAGGCACACATAGAGGTTGTGAAACATAATAAAAAAACACACACATACAAGGAGGATTAGAGGAGGATCACTTATCAAAATAAGCTTGAAGGAGGATCACCGCTCGAAGGATCACCACCCCGCACCTTGTGTTAGTGTCTTCCGACATGCACATGCATTGGTGTCTTCCCACACACAACATCATGCATGTCATTTGTTGTTGTTCCACATGTTGAAACACAAGGTTACAATACAAGGTTATAATACAACATTAATTAGAGATGCTTCTAGAGCGAGGTCACAAAGAAGGATAGGAAGAGGTTTATGGACATCTTTCCAAAGCTTGGAAGAGAGAGAGAGATGTGGAAAGGTTGGAAGTGAAAAGAAGAGGACACCACATTCCAAGCCCTTGAGCTTGTAAAGTGACGGTGCCTCTAGGTGCTCACTCAGTTAGGTTTACTTGTTCAATATTTTAAGGTTAGTAAACTATTGCATTCTTAAGACCGTAGATCAAAAACCCTTTTTTCAGGTTTTGATCATAACTGTTGGTGTATGATGAACCATTTTGAACAAGAAATTGAATGTTTTTAACATTCATCCAATTTGGTTATAAATGAGAACTTGACATGTGTCAAATTCACATTGTTCATCCATAGGTGTGCATGTGTTTGTTCATCAATAGTTTTAATGTTTGATAAGATTTGTATCTAGAGAAAAGAGGTTTTTACTTAAAAAACTCATATTTTTTTTTTTGTTTTTTTACCAAATTGAATGATTCAAATGGCAAGAGGTGTGCGGCTAGATGGAGGATAATTCTATTTTGGATATCAAGACCAGAAGAAGAACATCCAAGGTGCTCGAAGGCTCCAATCTCTTAAATGTTTGGTGATAGAAATCTACCCTAAACATTTATGATCCTCATTGGAAGATCATGTTGTAGTTCTGTTTTAAAAAATGACATAATCTGCCACACAATATTAATGCAGAGGTAATAATCCAAGTGATAAGTAGTTATCGGCTGATGATTTAGTTTGATGGGTCTAATGTTTGGATGAGGCTTCTGGCTGCCAATGGATGAATCATATTTTTCATCCATGAAGATGCCACAGTTGCATGAATCACTGTTTGAGATCAAGGTGCAAGAGCAGTTCAATCTACTGCTCTACTTCAAAATAGGAAATTGCTATGGAAATAGCAATTTCTATTCTTCAAAATCACTTATAAAAAACTTTAGGAGGAATTCAATTGCATGATGAGACCAGTTCAAGAAATTACAGATACTTGGTGGTTTCCAAACTACCATTGCATCATCTTCTCATCCAATGATGCTGTTTCACCCTTAGGATTGGTGAAGACAAATGTCTGACATGAACAACAGTCTCATGAGGTCATGAGTGCACTGATTGTCTTCTAAACTTCATTAACTCTTGTTGTCAAGATCTCTCTGCAACCTTGGAAGTGTTATGGAATTTCTCTGCAATCTTACAGATACAGCAGTTGCCCACAGATCAAATTGATTGACCATAACATTTGGTTTTCAGGCAAACCTACCACCAGTCCTGTGATGGAACTTGCACTGCTATTGTTGCAGCGAGTGTTCCCTGGTGCTAGCTGCAGGTAGATGTGCTTGCATGTTGAATTTCCTCCTAACCATAATCCAAGTGCTTGCCTTCGGATTCCAGGTCCAGACCCATGGAAATCCAATGCTATGGTGGAAAGCATCAGCAGCTGTTTTATTCTTCTCTCTCATTGTATCAGTCCACAAGTTCAATTGCACCATCCACCTACAGGTATGATATGCACCGCTGATTGGATTTTCTGTTGGTTAAGAAAACTATACTGTTGTATATTACTTCTGCCTTCCACTTCAGTTACCTGTACAACATAAGACACATTTATGTGGTAGGGTAAGCTGTTGCAACAATTTTCTGTTAATGAAATTATGTGGAGAAATGCATGATGTACTTCAACCTAATATTAAGACATACATAAGTAACTTGAAGGAACTATCGAGAGTGTTCATTGATCTGGGCACAGCATTTTATACGAATACCTATGAATTCAGTGAAGACCGATGATGAAGCTCATGGGTCAGGTTGGTCCAGTGCACAAACAGACCATATCTATGAAATCATAGATAAATCTCCACAACAACAATTTGAGGGTGACATGATAGCAAGTGTATTCATAACCTTATGAGAGTTGCTCACAAAGTGTCTGACTGTCACCTTTGTCAAACATAGCAGTGAATACCAGCAATGACTACCCACTGACTTCATTACCTCCCAATAGTGGGTGTAGATAAGTATATAATACTCTGCCCAAAATCTTCATCAAATCATTACATAAAATCTGTCTCCTGGGTTTCTATCATATTTCTAGAAGCAACAGGAAGACTCAGTCATGATGTTTACTAGGACTCAACTAGAACAGACCTCAACAAGCCACCAATCACAGAACATCCTGCATCCCACAACCACAGGAAAAAAACACGTATCATGTTGTAGACTCTTTTGTTTATTACTCTAAGCCTGAATTCATACCAGTAGTATTGATCCAGTTACTTGAGATTTGATCTTTTTTCTTTCAGAAGTCTTTTGTATCAAAGGAATACATGATGAGAAGGGCTGATAAACTCACCTTCCTTGAGTACCAATGACAATTGAGAGAGACCACAAGTTTGGAAACCACAACAAGCAGACACCAAGCCTGCGGACAATACACACTTCAGAACAAGATCATCAGTTTTCAGCAACACAAAAACAAAGGTCAGTTGTCAGTACATATTACTAGCCCAGAATACCAATTCAATTCCTGTCATGCAACCACAATTAGAGACAACAAAGCAGAGCTGTATCCTCCTGAAGAATGCACAGGAAGAAATGCAATTATAGATTCCATAATGTGTTGAAAACATTCATATGTTTCTATTCACTCAGGATTTACAAGACAAAACTTTACCAACTTTGTGACTGGGAAATGAACTAGAAGCATTTTACTGCAACAAAACTTTTGATGTTGACAAACTCAGCACACTGCAGACAAAAAGGACTACATTTGACTAGAAGTAATACAACTTTTGTGCTAAAGCCAAGGACAGTCCCAACACACGCAAATCTTTCTGGTGAAAGTAAGCAAAGTTCTAACTACTTATAAATATTATCGTCCCAAACAAAGCTATGCATACAGGGGATTGTATCTCCAAACCATTTTGCTTGTTGCCACCAGCTACAAGGTCAAAGCACATTAAAAACAGACTGCAAACATAATGAACAACATTAGACAGTTGAGTGGGTGGAATATGGGAACAAATGAAATTGTTCTTCTGCAGTTTACCATGAAATGTAACTAAAAACTTCCAGCATGATCTACCATCATTTGATGACACACATAGCCACAACAGTTGATCAAAATCCTCCTAGATGCAGTGATGCAGAGATATGAATCAAGGGGGTAGAGGGTATACAAACATTTGCTCACTTCTCAACCCCATATAGAGAAATTGTACTAACTATCAGCCTCTCAACTACAGAGACTGGTCACTGAAAAACCTTGTTCAGCAATAGCAATACCCAGCTTCTTCTCATCATCATACCTGAAACATAAAAATTAGACCTAACATTACAAATCTACTGAGTGTGGTGACCCACATGTTTAGCAGAAACAATCATCGGCAATAAAGTTGTGAGTGAAAAAAACATAATATCTGGGAATCCAAACTACTGAATCAAAATCCCTCAGCCCATGTTGGTTATGCGGTTAATGGTTGACAGTGCCCACTCTGCCGTCTCTTTCAACTGCTGATCATCTGATGATGTGCACTCATCAAGGAAGTCCTTGTAGAACACAGTTTGCAGGAACAAGGGTGCAGCACTTGGCCCCAAAGTGTCAGCCAGATCTCCCATCACCCCAATTGCTGCCTTTGTCACAGAGTCATCTCTGCCAGAGTAGCCCAGGGCATATCAGAGCAGGAAGACAAAACACAAAGAGTGCATCTCCATGTAAAGAAAATTCTGTGCATATTGAGATAACAGTGAGGGTGCAAAACTAGAGCCTTGCAAAACATAAAACACTGTTTATGTACCACTGCCCTTTCCTCTATCCCCACCTGTAAACTCAAAAGAAGGGGTACTGAACAAAACAAGCATGCACACATATAAGGTGACCTAAGTATTAGACATGATTGATTTAAGTGCTAGGAAAACACTTGCAAAACTGCAACAGCATATATACCTGTCCTTGTCTTGGTAAACATTTTCAATAAATTGTAAGATATGGCCTGCATATGGGACCATCAGCTCAGCTTTGTTGCCTTTAAAACCCTGGAAGATTCCAGAATATGCTTCAAAAATTCCACTTCGCAGCTGATTGTTGTAATCTATTAACTCATCATCACGAATCACTTGCTGGGCTGAAAGTTCAGCAGCCCCCTGGAGCATAGGCATGGCATAGATGAGGTACTTTTCAAAATTCTCCCCGATTGCCAGGGCAATATCTCCAAAGCAAGAGAAGATGGGAGGCTTGACAGAGCGATGCAGCTGGGTGCTGGATAGATCCTTCAGCAATTGGGTCATGATACCATCACAGAAAGGCAGCACTTTGTCATCCAATGAGCGGCAAATATCGCCTACTACACCCACTGTGACAGCACACACCTGCAGGTTTGCAGAAATTCAAATGCTCCTTCAGAGAAAACTTAATAGTACCAGACACAAAAACTATAATACAAGCAATAAGAAATCCAATGCTGAACTGAAGCAGCAACACCTAACCCATCAACATGTACATGACTTATAACTCACAAGAAAGCCCCCAGGATTAATTCTTCAAACAAACCTGGTACTCTTCAAAGTTCTGGAGCCCCATTTCCAAATAACGATAAAAATCCGTCATATACTTGCCAAACTCGGTACCTGTTGAATACGCCAATGCTCCAATTGCAAGCATAGCTTCTTCATGAACTGTGGCACTACGGCAGGAAAACACACGGAGGAATAGACTCATCATCTGATCTCCATACTGTACTATTCCAAACTTGGTTGTGTCTGAAGCTCCCAGCTTCTGGATAATGACCTGCATAAACCCCATGCAGATGGATTCCTCAGATTCAAACAAAAGGAAAACCACTGTCCCTGAAAGTCTTCACACCTAGCACCATGCAAAGAAAGGAAAGAGGTATCAGTATGGGAACTGCAATCAAAGCAATTAGATCATTAACAAGATGCATTCCATATCAAGAACATTAGGTTTGAGCTCACCTGCAATACTCCGCACAAAAGGGCCTGCAGTTCACTCTGCTTCTCTCGGTCATCAGCAGAGAGAACTGACATCTCTAGGGTGTGGTTAAGCTTTTGCATAATGACAGGCACTAGCTGCATCACAATTGTAGCAGTATCTTCTGTTGAGATTCTCACAACCTCATTCAATGTCTCATATGCTGCTGTCCGAAGTCGTGAATCACCCGCATCCTCCCTATCTGTAGTGACCAGAAGTGCTTGAACAATACTATGGAAAAAGGGAGAAAGAGGCGATGGAGCACCTGTACTCTCCTCATATCCTTGTGCCAAGAAGTAAATTGCTCCACAAACCTTCTCAGCCACATTAGGTGAGTCCTTGATGCTTTCTAGAAGCACTGTAAGAATCATAGGCAAATTCTCTTGTGTAATGACAGGGAATTGCACATTAGGCCCATGCAGGAACTCAAAAATCCTTCCCAGTGTCCAGGCTGTTGTATCCTTCACATGGTTGTTCTCATCCTTCATAGCACTCAACATGAAGTTCAGAGCAACATTTACCAGTGGAGCAAGCTTTGGCAATGATGGCCCCTCAAGAATGGAACCAAAGGCATAAGTGGCTGCTTCTCGACACCGCCAATCTGGCTTTGACACATTCTCCTGCACATAAGGCATCACTAAGGGAACAACGTCATCACCAACTGCTCTAGCCACAAGGCCCAAGCAAGTCCCTCCTGCCATTGCAAGATTCCAAGCTCCCTCTTCTTGATCTTGCTCCTCATCCTGCTTTGTCAGAGTCTCCAGCAACATGGGAACCAGGGCTGGCAGTGCCTGCTTGATGAACTGGAAATAGGGCACCTCAGAATCCCCAGTGAAATCCCCACTATACTCCTCCTGAATTTCAATTTCCTCATCACAGATTGAGCTCCAGAACTCCACTGCCTGCAAGGCCACCGGCTCCTCATCTTCCTTGACGGCCTTGGAAGTGATTGCAAAAACGTCCTGCATGTAGGGCGCCAGTTTCTCATAGTATGTCGAGCCAATGGAGACCAGACATTCGAAGGCAGCCTGTCGCACGCGGCTGTCTGGGGACAGAGTCGCCTCGCACACTACTCTCATGATGTAATCCCTCTCCATATCATTCTCGAAATTCGTTTGTGCGAAATCCAAGGCATTGTAGAGGGCATTAGTGGCCGCTAACCTAACATCGTTGCTGGTTTCCGAAGCATTCATGCCCTGCACAACGGCGGTCAAGATCGCGTTCACCTGCTCTTGTGCGAGAATCTCGGCGGAGACCTCCTCGCAGACATATCCGAGGGTTTCCAGCGTCGCTTGCTTCAGGTGAGCCGGTTTCTCCACCTGCGATCCCCCCATATTGGCCAGTAGGGATCCGACAAGCTCCGGCCATTCTCCCTGGGGAAGTTCGATAGCGGCAATTTTGGCGATCACCTGCGCAGATGTATGCCTCGCATCAGGGACCACGGAATCCAAGGTTTGCGAAAGCGCACTCTTGATCTGTGTCTTCACCGCGGGATCCAAGGATAGCCATCGACTGACAAGCTCTTGCTTCCGGGCGGTCTCCTTCGCATCCAGTGAGTTCTTGAGAATAAGCCCCGCGAGCTTACGGCTGTCAGGAGGTTTCTCATTGTTGGCGAGCTCATGCGACAAGGCGATTAGAAAACCGGCAAGGTTTTGCTCCTGAAACTGTTTCAAACTATCCTCTGCAACTTTGCGCACCACCCCGTCTGCGGACTGAGCGTTCAGCAGGATCTGCGTCACCTCCTGCGCCATCCTCTGCGCGCGTCCACAAAACCTCCCCCACCACTCCCAGACCACCAATACTATTCTTCTGCAGCAAGCAAATCCTCTTGTGCACCGCGCTCTGTTCCCTCGCTCGTCGTCCACCGGAGAGTGAATCACAACAGCATCGCACTGCCCTTGGGGAAGGCAACCACACCTCTCCCGGAAACCCTAGGTGGTAAGGTGGTATGCCGCCATCCGCGCAGGCCGCGTCGTAGCCGCGAGGCCGGGCCGACACTTGAGAGTAGTACTTCACGGCAAGGGGATTGTTATACCCACCGGTTATAAAACATATCCGCTCACACCCGAATGAGCATTGCGATCTTTTCTTTGTACCCAAAGATTCCGTGAAGTCGTGTCTTTTCTTTGAGTCGTTTCTGTGGAAATTTTTGATCCCAACTTTTCAGAAATGAAGGCAAGCCATTGGTGTAGGGTAAAATCCTGGGAGTACGGCATTTACGGCCGGGACAATTTGAGGGGGGCCTGCCTCAAAGGGAGGCCATTTCACGAATGAAAGTGCAACTCCAAAAGTTATTATGTGTAAGGTAAAGCCCAAGGTAGAGAGCTTTAAGGCCCGTGCAAAATGGAGCTGAGCACAGGCCCAAATCTGGTAAAGCCTGCTACTCTGGGCTCTTTACTAGGAGCTTTAAGGACCTGCTCCAAACTGTACTTTTTTATTTTAAAAAAATCTCCTGATACCCGGATCCGGGTATCACTGAAAAAGGGGGGGCGGGGGGAAAAAAGTGGGGATGGGCATTTCAAAAAACGAAATGCTCGCTTGGATTTTGAAAATGCCCAATTAAAAGGTTATGTATGCACAATAAGGTGCCCTCCACCTAACCCTAAATCCACCCTAAATTTTTTGGAGCAGGTCTTTGCATAACAATAATGTATCAAACAACAACTTGAAGTAGGAGTGAGGAGAGCAAACAAGGCCTATTTTCATCTAACATGAAAGCATGTTTCTTTTAGGAGGAAAATAAATCGATTTCATGTGCATTATTTGGGACAAGAACACCTAGCAACTTGCATAAGGAATTAGAGTTGGTTGTTGTGAAAAGGGTGGTGGGATTTGTTAGCTTGCACATTCTGCAATTGAAGAAGGAAGTAGGCTTATTTACTATACATGAAAATAAATTAGAAACATTTTAAATGAGGATTTGTGAAAAAATAAATGGAAAGAACATGAAAATTTTGGATTCAGATATTTGAAAAAAATTCGAGAGAATAGGATTTTTGTAAGAGAATGTCTTTTAAAAAAATGTAAATATTTTAATTAGATCTTTGAATATTTTTGGAAAGTGTGGAATATTAGTTTAATAAAGATATTTGAAACTTGATTCAAGTTAAGAATAAGAAAGATGCACAAGCCCAATGTTTTTATTTAATTCATAAAGTGGTTCCTTATGAATGGCTTTTCTAGCACATCCATGTAATTTTGGAAGGATCTAGACCATTCATTGCATCATATTATCACCTTTATGATTTAGGTTTACCATGTTCCCATGTAATATTCATTACAAATTGGGGTTTGCTAAAGGGGCAACACATGTAACTTCATTTCACTACCTTTCACTTTGATGAAAAACCATTTCCACTTCACATCCTTTTCCAACACACCTTTTTTTTCCACCAAGCTTCATGCCCATGGCGATTTTTGCTTCAATCTTTAGGTATTGTTATTTTTCATTGTTTCATATCACTTTACATAGTTCTTCTCATTCTTCACTCCAACTTAGGTTCAAAACCATTGAAACTTAAGTATATTACAATTGAGATTTTCAACTATGGTTGCAATATAAAACTTACATTTGGGTGAAAGAGAACGTGGGAAAAATGCTCACATGAATACTTCATGTGCCGACTATAAGTAGAAAGAGTGGCGTAATGATTTGATTCATTCTTTCATGGTGTGGTGTTAAAGTGGTGCTGAAACACCTATCAAATTGTCAAATATTTCCTCACCTTCCCTTTCCTTGTCCTTACATGGTTACGTTTGGTTTCATTAACATTCCATTTGTAAGGTCATTTTGTTTTGGGGTTTGCTTGAAAGGTTATTCGTATGATGTTATGACAATAATGTGTTCCAAATTTTACAATGAACCCCTTGTAGCTTGCATTAGATTTTAAATTTAAGTTTTTTTTCCCTCCAACACTTTTAAGGTTTCAAGTGTCAACATTGTTTCATCTCGTCATAGCTTGTGTTTTTACAACATCTTTGTGTTTCTTTTAATTCCATCATCTTGAATAATCTCAAATCATCCCCTTCCACTAGGAAAGTTTAAATTTTGAATATTCATACTAGCAAATTGAAAAACAAACACATTAAAAGGAAATGGAAGCAAAATTGCATGTTTGTCATTGTAGGTTCTCAACTTTAATGTGTGTGTTCAAATGGCATGTTATTCTACTCTCCATTAAGAAAGAAAAACAACCCATGTTGGTTGGTTCTTCCTTTTTGAGTAATTGAGTTCAAATTTGCATTTCAAAAACCTTCAAACTTTTTGTAAAATGTCAAATTTGAGATTGGTTGTTCTTTAATTTGATTGTGATTCAAATGAACAAAGTCTTAATATAACATTATTTTTCATAAAAATGAATACTATTTTAAATTGTTGCAAAACAAATAACATTGGCTTGACCATTTAAATCATTAGCAATCTTTAAAAAATGAACTTGTGACATATAATTAGGCACACTATAACTTGCAATTACTCACTTAAAATATTTTACAATTAAAATAGAATAGAAAAAGGCTTCTTTTGCCATATTAGTTCAATCATTGATTATTTTCATCACATTAACTAAATTATACATTATTTTTTTCATTAATTGTTTACATAAATTACACTTGTTATTTTCATCCAAAGGATCTACAAATAATTGGACAACACAAATATATGATTTAATTTTTGGGAATTTTTACTTGCCTTGAAAAATTACAATGTAATCATTCCAATGCCATACCTTTCAAGTTGAAACCTTAATCCTCAAGGACACATATTTTAGATGTTCTTGTACAATTTCAACATAAGCCAATAGCAATTACTAATGACACATGTTAGAAACAACACAAAAAAAGTTGCAAGTCAAAACATTTTTAAACAAAAAAACTATATGCCAAATTCTAGTTGTTTGCAACAAAAGATTTTGATGATAAGACCTTGTGAATTAGATTTGAAATCTCTACTTTTAAACTAGTTAGATTTTAAGGAAGAAGTACATCATTAGAAAAAAAATGAAAAAAATGATTGTTTTCAAGTTACAAATTTTGAAAATAGATCACTTGATTATGTGACCATGTTGTCTCACCATTCAAGTTGGTAAATGAAACACACAATTGTTGGGAAAGGAAGGTACATTTGTTGAACACATCCTTTATTTCATCCATAAATTATATTCATCCTTAAGGTTTTTGGATTCGTTGTTCCATTTTGAGAATTGTTGTGTAATGTATACCTTAGAAAATGATTGCCTTTCATTGGGCCTTCAACCTCTTTTGCCCTTCTTTGCCTTGTATATAGGCTTTGTTTCTTTCTTGTTCCCCTTCATTTTCTTTGCATGAATAGGTGGGCAAAGAAAAACAATTACCTTGAAAATTGCAAGAACATGATAAACTCAAGATGATGTTCAAAATCAAGCTTATTAGTGACTAGAACAAAGGATTACTTGTTTTGGATTGAAATTCTTTTGTTATTTCAATTTAGATTGTGGTTTTCCTTGGATTGGAAGGTTACACCATCCTTTTGAAGAACTAATGATGTACAATATGGAATTAAAAACCATTTCCATAGGCACTGAATTCTTTCATTCTTTTTCTTTGAGGTGAAAAACAATTGATTCATGAGCAAATCCAAGGTTATTTTCCTTAAGTTATGAGGTTGATGGACTATGATAACAATAATAGTAGTTCAGGAAACTTGTTGCCATGGTTAATAGAAGCAAGATCTTTATGTTTTGTTGCCCATCTATCAACTTGAAGGCTTTCTCTCTTGTTGGTGATGGCCATGAACAACCTCTATTTGTGTGTCATTACACCACCAAACAAAATTGTTTATAATATTGTAAAGGTTGAATCAATCAATCCCACAAACCAAACCTTGTTTCTCCACTAATCAAGAATTCATTTTTACATGTACAGATTTGGTCTCTTAAAGCCCAAAGATAGTGTAATAGTTCATCTTTCCTCTTTGAGTAATGCAAATCATACAAAATTTGAAACTTTGATAAAAATTCGGAAAATTTTGACAGGTTGTTAGATTGCAAGAGATTCAATGAAATGAAGAAGGCACCTTCGGTTCCCAATACTGATGGTAGGTGATCATAGGTGGATTTGAAACTCAAGTGCAATGACTCGCATAATAACTTGCAAAAAAGTCTTTTGAATGAAATGGTGGTAGGTGATTGAAATCTTGAAACATGGATAACTCACCATTTGTCGATGTTTGAGACTAAAAGTAGATGTCAAACAAGCTTCCACATGGGATGATTGTGTTTTAGATCATGCATTCTATGTTTATAGACACAAACATGATGTTTTAGATCATGCTTTCTATGCTTGTCAAACAAGCTTCTACATGGGATGACTGTGTTCTAGATCATTCGTGCTATGTTTGGGATTTGTGTTCACTCACTCAATAATACGAGATTCAATTTCACTGACGGTTATTGCATGAACAGACAAAATATGCAAAGTTGGGAGAACAAGTTCCATGCAGAGGAGTGGTTGTACATGGTAAAAACAAGTCATGTTCTCCATTCACACCTTGTCAGATTAAGGCACAATCTTCATGAGACATTATGGAAGGATGAACTTTTCTTGCCCATAATATTCAAAGATCAGTTAAATGAATTAATAATTAGATTGCAAAAACAAGGAATGATAACCAAGCATGCTTTTAATCTCACCTTTCTATACTAGAAATGAGGTTATGCTTTGATGTGAAGCTGGATTGGAATTTTCAAACACTTTCAAGGTTTCCTCTCCACAAATAAAACTAAACCCATCAACTCAGACTAGCGACAAAAAATGCATCACATTATGAAAAAAGACAATTGTTACATGAGGATGTTTGATACTTTTTTTGCTCCACATGTTCTTTTCACATTCAAAAATCAGGTCATTTGCATTCAACAAATGGATTAAGTGTATGTACAAAGCTCCGCAAACCCAACGTGTCAAAGCATCAACCTTTCATTATAATTGGTACACATTCAAAAGCCAAACCTGTTGAGCAAACTCTTTGACATTGTGACTCTCAGGAAATTGAAGACACTCAAAAACATAGTTCAATAACATTATTGTCACAAATAACAGTCATCAGAGCTAAAGGGGCTTCTCATTGTCTCTAGATCAAAGTCAAGCCCTACATATCTTGGTTACAGTAAAATGTGTGAGCCCCATCAAATTCCTCTTTCCCCTTCTCCAGTGCAGTTTCCAGATTGCAAAACAATTATCATCTGACAAAATTTATGAGACCAGAATTTGCCTATCTTACAGGTCCAAAAAATGAATCAATTAAGTACCTCATGTATAAAGAGATGGGTGGAGCACTGTAGGTAGCTTTGCAGGCATTCTTGGTAGTTCATGTGGGGGAGAGAAGGACATGTGATCCAAGAAATGATCATTGAATCCACCCTCATCACTAGTGAAACTCCTGGGTTCAAACCCTCGCTGCTTATTGAAGCTCTCTGACCTTTCAGGCATTTCCCCATCCCTGTCCATATCCTCATCACTAATATCCTGGTCTAAGCTTCCAACTGAGGATGTGGGAGAATGAGGCATATGCTTGTGGGAAAAGGAGGAATCATCTTCCCATGAAGAGCTTGGCTCTGAAAATGTTGCATTCACAAAGTCATCATCCTCCTCGTGTACATCTTCAAGTATCTCAGGGGGTTCCACCATAGACCACTGGATGAAATTTGGGCGTATGAATCTGTCAGACTGCTTGAGGAGATAAGGGTCAAATGGGAAGAACATGTCAAGCCGAATATCACCACCAAATGATCTCATTACCTGTGAGCCAGGAAACTCCTTGGAGTCTGCCCACACCCGACAGTCAACAAGCTGTGCTAGGCTTGCCTGTTTCACAAACTCTTCAACCACTGATGGTAAACATACACTTAAGGGATTGAGATGATGCTCAACCAGCTCCTGCAAGGGTAGAGTTCGCAAGGCCCGCTTCTGTCTAGGGTCATCAGTTAGTTCCTTCAGTCTGAAACAGAGCACATACATCACTGCCTGGCAAGCAGAATAGAAGACACCGTGCATGACTGGATCTGCAGTAGACATGGAGAGGTTTTTGCGATCTTCTGCCAACTGTGCATATGAGACACACCACTCTAGTAAACTTCTGACAGAGTCAAGAATAACAGATGGTGGCAAGTAGCTTGCCCGGGCAAGGTAGCTTGCAAGATATGCAGCTGCTGACATTCGAGTGTTGGGTGGGCGCATCTTGGAAGTGAAAATGTCACAAAGGAGCAAGGCAAAGCTGCTCCCACAGGTTGTGGGGGCCAGGGAACACACATAGAAGATTAAGAACTGGGTAAACTTGGACTTGTGGGTGTCCAAGATTGTTGTCTGGAAAGACCGGATCAGTGTTTCAAAGACAAGATTGCAGTGGCCTTGATTCACACACATCTGCAGATGACTGAAGGTCATGTCCATCATCAGATCCATCTTATCAGCCATTTCATCCAAAGTAGGCAGCACCCCATCCTGGGCTGACCGCCCCACCATTAGTCCATGCTGATGCTTGGCCTCAATACCAGGCCCTGACAAATCAGAGGCAAGACACACACCATCCTCAGCCTCTTTTGCATCGACATTATTCTCATCCTCCAGATTCATGTGGAACATGAACACTTTATTACTGTCCTCTTCTTTCAGGATGTCCTCCCACCTTATCTCTACATCAATTTCAATAAGACGGTCTACAACAGCCAATAGCATCTGGCCACCAAGAGCACCACCCAGTGTGCTGCTCTCCAGTTTCAGCATACTTTCAAAATACAATGCCAACCACTGCTTCTCTGTTGTTCTATGTGGCATTCTTTGGACAACAATGCGCTGCAGTCGAAACGCTGCAGTAGGAACAAGCTCTAAAATCTGGTGAAGAGCTGAGTGAAGACACCCCAAAACCTGCAACAACCAACATAAAGAAGATTAGGATTTCCTATTCCTTTTAGCAAGCCACATAAGGGTTCATGTTCATCTCCAACCATTTTGCATTCTACATTGAAAAATGAACAACTGAAGCTCCCAAAACATCAAGAACATGGTGACAATCAAAGAAGTAGAACTGTTTGGTTTATCTATAAGACAAGCCCCCTAAGGTTCAAGCTACTGCACTGAAGAGAATCCTGCTTAAATACTCAAAAGAATGACTGAGAAAAAGCTCAGATATCCTCAGAAAGGTGGCTGGCTTGTACCACTATAACTTCAAATATCCCACGAACTCTCTAGTACATAAACTGGATTTTTTGGCCAGAAAACTGGCAAAAAGAAAAACCCTCCACAGATATGAGAAGAAAAACATCGGAAAAACCCTTGAAAGGAACTAACGTAGCAATGATAACAGAGATTAAGAACAGACATGTGCAGTGTAGAGTGACAGACTTACAGCATCTTTCCTGACAATGTGCTCTAAAGCTTGTGTCCGCAGCTTATCCATGGAGAGAAACCCCATCATCAGGCCAGACCTGCTAAAGGAGTCGAGAAAAGCTGGCAGACAGCAAGAGGGTGGCAAGAAATTGCGCACCAGCATGTCCAAGCACTGTGAGACATAGCTGCCATTCACAGTTGCAAGATTCACAACGAACCTCAAGAGAGAATCCACAACTTCTTCACTGTAAATCCACACACTCATCCCCAACAAGTACATGAGCAACGTCTGATGATCGTGTTCATCGAAATAGGAGACAGTCTGCGACAGTGCCGTGAGACGAATGGACAACGCAGAAACACTTGCAATGTCGTTGATGCGCGGGTCCCTCAAGTCGCTCAACAATTTGTTGTAGTGACCTTTGTCACCTCTACTCGACGCAGATGCTAGAGCTCGAAGAATCCAGGACCTTGCTATGGCAATAAGATCTTCATCACTCACCTCTGTCTCACCGACTCCATGCGTGGTGACCTCGCTGACTGCCAATCCCATAGCTGCTGCTGCTGCTCGCCGCTGCGTCTTTGATTTTTCTCCGATTTTTTCACCTCTGTTTTCCCGCTTCTTCTTCTCTACGAACGGCAGCGCCGCTTCTCACTCAGCGTCGTCCCAACTTCTCGAGCTTACAACAACAGAACTCCCTCAGGAGCCACAAAACCCTTGCACACGAGAAGGAATCTCCCAGTCCTCTCTGGGTGTCACGTACCAAAATAAACCGACCTCACAGTAAAAAGAATCTCTTTTCTGTTTCGTCTGTGGAACAACCGCAGCAGCATCCTTCACACGAAAACGAACCTTACAACTCCCTTTCTCTCTAAATACACTGAACTCTGTTCTAAACCATGCCTTGTCAATCAGAACCACAAAGAAACATATCAAAAAACCAACCACAACAACAACAACGACAACAAACTGCTCTCGCACCCAAAGTTGCCGCCGCCTCCCTCAATCGCCTCTTCTACCACGATTCTAAATGGATTCGAGCCAGATTTTTTTCAATGAATAAAAATAAACATAGAGAAGCCAAACATAACCCAATAACTAAATTCCTCAACTTAGCACCCGAATCAGCAACAGCGAGGAAGAACGAGGAGGAGCAATGGCGTGCGCGGCAGGAAATGCGAGAAAGAGCGGCGCGGCCGAAGATCTTCAGCGGCTCTTGTTCACGGTGCCTTCGCCATACACTGATGGCTAAACTCTGGCTAAACCCAGTCCCGTACATGGCGAGAGCTATTTCGTTTGTCTGCTACCGTTTCGGCCGGTGAACCCTACCGGAAACTTCTTCCCTCGACGCTTGTTAACAGGGGGGATAAAACGCTGCCTAACTTAACCTGACTACGTTCGCAGTAAGTTAGAGAAAGTTAAACTAATGGATAATTATCTGCGCCAACCAGTGTTCAATAAATTACTTACTTAGCTCCACCGGTATTCAGTACGTTACCCTGCAAAAGAAAATTGGATGAAGAAAAGTCAAAACATGCCAGTTTGTCTCAGCAAAATGGTTTTGACCCAGCATTTTTGTGCAGGATACTGAGGCTCTCAGAAAAGGCACCTCACAGCCTATCACTTTCTCTTGCCCATTGGCTAGATAGTTTGATTGGTCTAGGTGGGTGGGTATTAGTAGTCTGTCACCTGTTTTGCAGTTCCTGAAGCTTTAGTTTTATGAGTTGGGTTGGAAAAAAAGTAAATAACTAAAAGGGGATGTGAGAAGTATTTTTACAGAGTCACATATTGAGCACAAACTGGTTGAGATGTTAAGAAGAGTGAAAATTAGTGGATCTATGGATGAAAAAAAGTGCTTCTCGTGGACTGGGATCATCCACTAATCTAGCAAGTCGATGTCAGTAATCGATATTCCGCGGGTCTGAATTTTTTCTTGTTTTATGAGGAGGGGGGGGGTCCAATATAATTTCAACGATTCAGATCCTCAGCTGCGCAAGCTCGTCTGATCTCAGCCCCTGAGTTTTTATATATTCTAGATTTTTAAAAATTTGTAAATTCGAGAATGGTAGATAATAGGAGTTAGAATTACGTTCTGAAGGAGATTCGACCTGTAGATCCAGATCCCAACAATCAGGGATTAGTTACTAAGTCAGGTGATGATTTTACATCAGGACCGAGATTCAGATCCTCTCTGCAAGATGGCGAAAACCTATCCGCACCTGGGCTATATTCACTGTTTGCTCTCCAGCCCTAGATGACCGCCTGCAGTCGGTCGCTTTTAGGGTTCGGCTGCAGCCGCCTCACAATCGCCATCTTTTCGTCTTCGGCAAAACTGCGGGCGAAATAGCGCTGACCGGAAATAACCAGGAATCATCGGTAACGACCGGTAATGACCCCGCATTGTGGTCTTGCGGTAAGCCAATGGATGATAATTTCTTGACATCCGCGAGCACACAACTGGGAGTTCTTATTAGTACTGCTCTCTGATTGCTGCTTCTCGTGGTGGACCGGGCGGGGAGTTTCAGGGTTTACTGTTTAGGGTTTCAGCAGAGCATCGCGGCGCCACAATTGGGTAAGAGAAGACGGAGATTTGGGTCTTGTTCTTTTTTTATTTGTGTTTTCTTTCTCCTATCGTCGGTGATTTTTCAACACTTTCGTGCACATTTAAAACCAAGGTTTCAGAACTAGTTTAGGGATTAGGGACCATTTGTCCGGTGGTTGAGTCTTAGGCTATATCTATGCTTGGAGACTCTACCTTCGGTTTTCCTACCATTTCTGTCTTTGGCTGTGGCTCTGGTAAAAGAGCTGACCGCACGCAACATGGCTCTGCCAGGATGCAGCAGCTCCTTGTCCAGGTAATAAGATGGTGGTTCTCTTTTCCTCTGCTTTGGTTGCTTTTTGCAATAGGTTGAAAGCCTCAAATCTGATTTGTTACTGTTTGGATCTGCTTGCCAATTAGACAAATCTCTCTCTTCACAACCAATCATGACCAGCTATGCAGTGCCTGAGGCAGTATGTACATGGCCATCACTAGTAATTCTACTTCATGGTTCGACAGCTCAGGACCTTGTCATTGTATGAATCCTGCGATCTACAGTTATTTTGATCTGCTTACATTCTGAAGAATTTGGATTCAGCTGTAAAGAAGAAGATTTGACGACTACCTTATGCTGATGAATGCCACGCCTCTTGCATTCCAGTTACATATTAGCTGCTTAGTGTTACTTATAAATCATGACATTGGCAGGTTACTGCTGGAGTGACATCACATGTGTCTGTTGCAAGAGGGTTGTGAGGTGGAAATCTGGCCGATTGATATTCTTCGTTGGGGGGTCTTCCATTTCTGACAAGTGCCTGAGCAGAATTCCACTTTGGTTGTCTCTGAAGATTTCACATGATGTCCTCCAAATACCTGCAATTTTTATATATCCTTTTGTAATGTCTTTAGCCCATGCATTTGCAGCTGTAGATAACTTGTGTTTAATGACATGTCTTTTGATGCAGAAATTGGATGCAAACTTAATAAAAACTTGATACTGCTGCAAATAGTGTTTCCTGCCCCTGTAGGTTACTGTCTCTCGCAACTTGGCTTGGATTTCACTGTTGGCCAAGAGTATGGAGTCTTATTTGGTGGCAGAAAAGACAGAACATTTCTGAGGTGATGATTGCCAAGTTATCCTAACAGACTGAGACTTAACCAAACACAAAAGCTGTATCAAGTCCTCAAATCTCCATTTAGAAAGGGCTGAATGTGGAATGATTCTTGGATTTTTTCTCTGTGTGGACAGTTCTGGAAATCTTATCTGAAAAGGCCAATGGTATTGGTGGGGCCAATACCATTTGGGGAGCTGCCGTCTGTGGCAGATTTCTTCACTCAGCTGCAGACAGTCTATTGTATTGATCATGTCTGCTCCATAAGTTATGGTGGTGTATTGCATGGAAGTATTGCTATTAAGCATCAAGCTGACAGTCCAAGCTTGGGACTCTGGGCATCCTTGGAGGTGGTTGATAGTTCCACACTTGTCCATGTAAGACATTATCTACAACAGCCAACCCTATAGTGGCTGTCACTAGTGAACTGGTCACCAAAGAGAAATGTGGATACCTAGGGATTAAGGGGAAGAACTGGAAACCATGTTGTCCCTGTTATTGTTGTAGAAATCATGCATCTCTGAGAGGACTCAGTCATGCTTAGATCACAAATTTTTCCTTCTTCTCCTTCTTCTATTGTATTTTGTCTGAGCAAAGAGACTGCATAGCACAACGCTGGTGCTATTTGATGCACGAGCCTGCACTGAAGATGTGGTGAAATGACAACACTGCCAAAGTTCTCGACCTATGTTGGGGTATGCAGTCAAGACTCTGGACTTGTTTTTCAGTTGCAGTTTGTCCACCTTATTTAGTCACCTGGAGATGTTATCTTATCAGTCTCTCATTGCACAGCAAAGTGACTAGAAGGTGAAGCAATTTTAGTTCTTTCACTTTGTTCAGGTGTCTTTTGTTCCCTGATGTTGATGTGAAGAGACTTATTTATCAGGTGTCAGTCTTGAAGAGTATGCCTACACGCAAATACCTTCATTTGACAGTGCAAACTACTCTGTGAGCCTCTGTAAATCATCTGAGCAAAGAAGTATGCTCTGACAGAGTTCAAGGGTTGGCATTCTTTTCAGAGGCACCTATATGTGGACATCTGAAGCTTAACAGTTTCCAGGAAGCAAAACCCTTATAGGCATTCAGGAAGCAGAACCCTTTACAGGCAATCAGCATTTGACCCACAGAAAAGGTATGAGGCTTTTTGAACAGACTTGGACCATAAAATATCATCCCACCTCTTTATAGCCTTCAAGCTATCAGAGTACAATGAAGAGCTGACTGAATGATGCTCTGAGCACTCTGGATTGCCTCTGGAAAAGTCCCCTACATCCTAAGCACCAATCACTCCTGAGCTTGGTTCAAATCACTTTGGTGGAATTTCATGATTCAGAACATGAATATATGTTATCTGTTTCATTGTTATTCAGGTCTCATAAGAATGTGAGCAGAAAAGCTTTGGATTTGCAATGCTGCTCCACATATGCTATATCAGCCATTAGTATGTGCCTGGTTGGAAGATGATCTGAAATAGTGAATCTTTGGGGTATTTTTTTTTATGTCCATGACATGAGGTGGTTTTCTTCAGGACAAATCACAAGAATTAAATCCTAATCACAACAGCTAAATGCAATGCTAAGCCTTGGATTACTCAACCTCACATGTAGGGAGAGTAGTGTGGTCCTGCCTTGGCATACTAGACTCTCAAGCAGAGATCCTATGACAAACAACAGGTTGAAATCCTCACTGATGGACTAAGCTTGAAAAAAACCATTATCAATTTGAACACACCAGAGAAATGTGGGCGAAAGATCTGACATTTTTGCAGTATGTTCCACAATTACCATAAGGATTATTACTGTTCCAAAATGCACTTCCAACTGTAAGTCTCCTTGTACCGAGAGAGAGATGGCAGTACCAGAGGATGGAGATCTGAGTTCCTTGTCCCTGCAGGATTGTGTGTTTTCTTGTTTCTTGGGAAGGAGTTCTCAAGCAGTTGCACTAGATTTGGTTGGCCTCACCATTGTACATTAAACTGACTCCTTCAAACTTGAGTCATATTTTGTGATGCATTCTGACCTATCCGAGTCTGCTTCATAACTACCATCTGGCTCCCTACCAAGTCATTTGCAATTGGCATTGCAATGAGAGTTTAAAAGGCACACAAATGCCAAGACAAATTAAAGAGTCTAGAAGTTACTCACTATTTGCAACATCTGGACAAGCAAGAGAGCAAAGTCTTAGTGAGGATTTATATGCTCCTGACAAAATACTCAGGGAGGACTCCATGGAAGCAGTGATTATTTTAAGGATATTGTGATGTACCAAAAATGGCAATCATCCAAAAAATAATTTAGCCAAAATTTGGCCACATGCTAGATATGAAAGTAGAAAAAAACCAAAATCCTTTCTATATTCTTGGCTACCTACTGGAACTTATCATAAAAAAATGGCGATTTGGAATTTTTTCTCATTTGAAACATGGTGAATCTGGGCAAATTTTTCCATGAAAAATCCTTTGGTTAAGTCGAAATCATATTTTCCAGGTCAAAATTTGGCAAAATTTTCCAATAAACAAAATACTGTATGGAAGATGTTGTAATATAAGGTAGTGGATTTCACAGCATAAACTTGGCTGATACTTAGTCTTGCAGTAACATAGTTATCTCTGAAGTCACCCTCAAATCCCCATTTTCAAACCCACAATGGAATGAATTAGGTTCTAAGGACTTAATGAAATTGGGTATGATTTCACTATATTTGAAAGGCTTCATTCTAACATTGAAGAGGGCACTTGAATTCCTTGGAATTCACTTGGTAACACTTGAATATCAACATTTTCCTAGTGACAAGTTCTATGGCTAGCTCACTTGTGCTGGGAGTTTGTTCAAAAATATCCAAATCAGATTTTGCATTTCTTATTTGATTTGCACATACAACTTTTGATTCTACCATTGAGTGTAAATAATGATAGCATTTCAAAAGCATAGGATATAATGATCTTCTGTCATATTCTTCAACAATGTTCACCCCTTGTTCACAACCAATGAAAGAAGACATTAGACAAAGGCTTTTAAATCTTTGGTCTAACATTAAATATAACACGTTAAGGGATTTTTTTTCTTCATACCTTTAAAAAAAAGAAAGGAACAATTTTAAAACATCACAAACCTCCTTTTTGATATTGATAGCAAACAAAGTTAACTCAAAGGCAATTCCAAAATCATCATCAATCAAATTAACTTGGGCAAGTGGGTTTGTAACTTCTTCCTTACATTTTAAACACATGGTAATAGCATATTGCAATGCATCAGACAATAACTAGTAGTTACTAAATTGGTTCAAAACACATGCATTCACAATATGAGAAAGACAATCTGCAATTAATTTGAGATATGTGCCAAGTAAGAAGAGGAGGCACCTTGCCACTAATTATGACAATATTTTGCTTGTTGTAACAAAGGATAATAACATCCTTGAATTGCAAGGCCTCTTGGAATAAAATGATTTTACTAGCAAACTTACAAACAAAATTATGTTATGTATCAAACAAGCATAATTGAATAACAAACAAACAAATAAATAAATAAATATTCTTTTTTGGGTAAAAGATCAAAATTTCACCTTGTCTTCATTAGAATATTCAATTTTCAAGGGTGAATATTTGAATTTAAACATGCCTTGTTCCATTCCTATCTACCCTTCCCTGATTTTTAGGCCAAGTAACACATTTTTGCAAATTTAATTGTGCATATTTGATAGAAATAAATCAAAGGTTTTTGCAAACCTTTTCATTAGTTATAGCATACTGACATGCCTTAGAAAAAACATGGCCAAAACAATTGCCTTGAAATTTTTCATTTAAATCTATAACTTCACATTTAATAATTGATTTCAAGGTAGTTGTCATTGTAATTAAATTTGACCTTTCATCTTCCACATATGCAAAAAAAAATTCTCAATCCATATTGATAAAAAAAAAATTTGTTAGATTAGTGGCCAAGGCTTGACTAGTAGTTTCTATTAGTTCAAATAGCCCAATAAACATTTCTTTAGAGTACGATCAAATCCCAAGAAATTAAACACAAGAGCAAAAATATTATGTGCCCCCTTGGACATCCATAAGTCAAAACTTGCTATTGTAAATATATAATCTCCCAATTTGGGTAAAACATATATTTGTTTCATTTTTCACACCAATTTAGGTAATATTTCATGAGAAAATTATTTTTAAAAAGGAAAGACAACTCGAGGACATAGATGTAAAATTAGACATTTAAACCAAACATTTTTCACAAATTGTAATGACAATTTTCACAATTAAAAGGCCAAGGTCCTACAAAAAATCTTTATGTTATTCATCATCATTTAAAAAAGGGTCTTTGACAAAAAAAAAATTAGATATTGCACTTCCTAAAACATACATTCTTTTTTTAGTTAGTTGTTTTTCAAATGGACCTTTTACCAAAGCATTTACTTCCTTTTCAAAAAAATTAACAATTGTTGCATGATCACAATCCACATGTTTTTTCAAAGCTATTATACCATATGTTTAAAAATATGTTATAAGTTTTTTTCTTTCTTTAGCGTTTGGATTAAGTGCATACACTTGATTGTTGTAACAATAAACACATCTCATGACTTGAAAATACATTGAATCAACTTCTTTATCATCATTTACATAATAAAAAGCCCAACAAATTGCATTCCTATTATGTCATTTCCAATTCTTCTTTTAAGTATGCAATGTTTGAAAGGTTCTTCCATTGCATTGTTTTCATTAGGGTTTGTTATTTCTTCTATTGTATTTTTTTTAATTTGAAGGTTACCATTCATAATTTGATCTTGCATATGCCATTCATTTAAATGAATTTCATTTTCACCATCAATTATCATCACATTTTCATTTTGACTTGTTTCCATTTCTTACAAAAGATTAGATAGGTTGGAATAAAAATTAGGCATAAGTATAAAAATTACCAAAATTAAAGGTTTTAGTTTTGATATCTAATCTATCCAAAAAATAATCAAACAAAAATACAAGCAACTAAAACATTACAAAAAAAATCTACAAGCAATTACAAGCAAACAAAATAAATTAATTACAAGAATTTATAAGATTTACACGATTATTGGAATAAAAGATAAAGGATGTGAAAAAGATGTTTAATGTGAAAATTTTGTGTAAGTATGCTTCTAGTCTTGCACATGAAAAAATACACATTATGTCAAATAGTTATGATTATATTCTAAAAGATGTCTAATTAAAATAAGAATAGAAACTCAAAAGACACATTTGAAATACAATTACAACAACAAAAATTGAAAAAAGTAACAAAAAAATGAAAAAGGGAAAAAAATTCAAAACTAAATACTCCAAACAAAAAAACCAAGAAAAAACTTACCTTGCTATTGAGGAATGTTGGAAGATGTGTGTCATCAAAGAAATTATAATTTTTAAACTTGCACACCTACAAAGAAAAATGCAAGGAAGAGGTACTGGTTTAAAATCCCAAAGAGCACCAACAAGGAGGCTCTTACGAACAACAATAGAACATGTCAAAGGAGTGTTGATGAACATTAAGGGTTAGAGAGGTACCTAAGCACCAACAATAGCAAGGGGGTGTTGAAGAAAACCAACAAAACATAATAATGGGGGTGCCAACCATTCCAATAAAACACAACAAACAAGTGCCAATGAGCACCAATAGAACACAACAAAGATGTGTTAATAAGCACCAACATAACACAACAAGGGGGTAATGATGAGCACCAACATAATGTAACAAAGGGGTGTTAATGAACACCAATAAAATGCATCAAGGGAGTGACAACAAACAACAATAGAGCGCAACAAAGGGGTGATGACAAACACCAACAGAACCCAACAAGGGAATGTTGATGAGTATTGACAAAGCATAGCAAGGGAACGCTAATGAGCACCAACAAGACATAGTAATGGTGCTGACAAACACCAATAAAACACATCAAAGGAATGTTGACGGGTAACAACAAAGCACATAAATGGAGTGCTCACCATTGGTGAACCACAACAAAGCACAATGAGCACCAAAAGAACATACAAGGTTTAAGTGTTGACAAACAACAACATAACACAACAAGGGAATGCCAAAAAGTACCAATAGAACACATCAAGGAACAATGCAATAAGATATGCAAGTAAAATCCAAACAATGAACATTAATCAAACAAAACAAAAAAATAATTATAAGTCTAAAGCACACAAAACACTTTCTTTATTTATAAGGAAAGTGAGGAGAGAAAAAAAGGTTAGGGTTAGGGGTGGCTTTGCCTTTATGGCATTTATAACTTGGAACCCTAATTAAAAAATAATTAAAACCCTACCTCCTACCTACCACTAATTTACTAACTATTAACACCTGACATTTGACCATGTTAAATTTCAATACATTGACAGGGTATCAATTTTTTAAAAAAAAAATGCAAGGGTTTCAAATGAGTGGTTCTTAGCCTAATGAGACCTTCTAAAAGGGTTTCAAGAAAGGTATCACCTTTTTATGAGACCTTGAGGTATTCAAGGTTAGAATCCACTTGAAATCTTGGTCGATTCTCACCTCTTTTTTGAGACTCGCCAACATTGGTATAAAAGTGGTTTTCCATCTAGGTAAGTATGTAAAAAACCACCTAGGTAAGTAGATGCAAGTACATATTTTGCCACCATTGTTAACTATGGAATAAGAAAATAATGAAAAAATGTTTATTGTTTAGACCAACTCCTAAATTCATAAGTGCAAAAATAAGTCATAAAATGTAACATTGATCCTTTTTCTCCCATTAGCAACTTCACTTTGACATCGTGTTAAAAATTGACCATGAAATAATGAGAAAACAAGGACAAGAAAACATAGGTTGATTACAAATTCTCCACCCAACCTTAGGATTGCACAAATTGCAACAAACTTTTATGATGCAACCACAAGCTTTGGACCATATTTTAGGTGAACATCTCATGCAAAACTATTATATGCAATAAAATACTCTGATCATAACTAAGATATTTCATAATGTGACATGGACTTGTGTCTAGTTTTTTTTGCTATGCGAACAAGGATCAAATTAGGGTGGGATGAAAATATGATTTAAAAGATGAAGTGCTATGTGGATTTGGACTAGCAAAAAGTGCCAAAGGAGAAGATAGTTGATCATCATGGAACTTGAAGGGAGCCGCAAGACTTCCACTCCTTTTTTTCTATTTTTGATGTTGTTTGTTGTTTGCAAGTTATGGATTTTGGTTTTGCATTTTTCATTGTTTGGGTGCCACCTAGTGTTGATTGATTGGAGTTTTACATTACATTTGGAGGTTATGCTTTTGGGGAGTGTGGATGTGGAGTATAAGGAGGAACTTCTATGGCAAACAAGCTAAGTTTTGGGTCATGCATTTGTTTTGGTGGAATATAACATTTTTTTGGCTTGATTGTTTTGATGGTTTTTGAAGGATTTTATTTTTAGTTCTTTGTGTGAGGGGTGAATGCTTGAACATATGTAGGACTTATTGGTTGAGAGTTTTGTATCTTTGTTGCACCATAGCTCTCAAAAGGTAATCAGGCTAGATGCATATAATAGGGACCGATTAAAGAAGTTGATGGTGATTTAAAGGGGTTTCAAGATCAACCTTTATGGCATTATCTTGGATGTGCATAATGAAATGTTGGGGGTTCTAGGGGATATTGGGGGACTTGTTTGAATGGAAAGGAGTACCCACATTTGTGGGAGCTTTGAAACCTTTTGCTTGGACAACCTTGAGTTATCAGAAAGAGAGATTGGGCTTTCAATTCCTTTTGTGCAACTTCTTGGGATATACTTGTGGGAAGGGAATCAAATTTACAATCTATTGAGAGAAAGGGATGGGAATCTATTGAGAGAAAGGGATGGGTATATTGCCATAAAAAGGTCAGTGGGCTCATGAGAGAGAAGTTGGAAGGATTTGATTCCTTATGATTTGTAGATTTTATGATAGGTCTTACAATTGTTGCTACAAGTCATACAGAGGACTGATATGCAATAGTAGTTCCACTATGTTGTTGTGTTGTGAAATCTCATAGTTATTTGTTTGTTTATTTTCTTAATACATTAGGTCTAAATTCCATTTGCCTTCTCTTTTGGTGACAATAATTTCAAACATAGATGCAACCACAAATATCAAAGATGAAAAAATAATTTGGTATGATGTTCATTGGAATCTACTTGCTACCAAACTCAATTAGTCAATCGACTAAACATTTAATATTCCTCCCTACACAATTGCACCACCTTTTATGCCTTGTGATTCTTGATCTTTGCATAATTATTAATTTTTTTCATGAAAGATTATAACTCAAAGTGGAGGTTTTGGGAAAGTTTATTGCCATGGCATTTATTTACTAACTCTGACCATGGCAACTACTTCCCCCATAGCCTAACTATTCTTCTCAACCTCAAAAAAATGTAAGTCAGTAGCCAAAAATAACTAATGAGGTAAGTAACAACCTTGAATATGGCATTGTGTCCTCAACTGGTGGTCAAATGGAAACCACAATAATAATTATAAAAAGATGGATATGTATGTAATTCTCCTGTCAGAGAGTGAAGTGCTGTGTTGTGGGTACACACTCCAATGACATATTTCCAGCATATGATCACAAGGATATGTTCAGGATATGTGCATGTTCTAGGAGATGCTTCTACTATCCTTTGTTGGGGCAAGTCTTCCTCCATTTATCTCAATGAATAGAGGATATGCTGTTGTTGGTGGTTGTCAATTTAACATAATGATTTGACAATAATTTTCTTTGCTCAAATGCCGAATACATTTTTAGCAATTTAAGCATTTGTTTCTTGATTTTTTGTTTTGATATGTACATTTTGATTTTTACAAACTTCATGTCCAAATGCTTAAATACATTCCCTTTTTCTACTATTGTGTTTTTAATCTTTTGGCTTTTGATATGTTTAAAATAATTTAAAAATAGTATGAACATCTTATGCAAATGAAGTTGAAAAGGACATTTTTTTTGGTGTAATCATTTGCAAATTTTTTATGAACATGTCAAACATTTTCAAAACTTTCACATTTAAAGTCAAGATATAAACTTTATGATGTTTTTATAAGATGTTTTAACATGCCTATCTTTGAGATGAAACTAACTTGGCTCAAATTGCTAGCCAATGATGTGGTTAATTTCCATCATGTGAGCTTGAAGAGATACTTACTCTGTTGGATTTCGCACCTGTACATCCATAGCATGAAGCAATAAGCTGTGAAGTTTACTGTGCAAGCAAGGATCAGTGCATGCTTAGCTACAAATGCAGACTGGCCAGTACATGAAAGGGTAACTTCCGGATTTCAAACATTTGTCCATCTGTTTCCTGACCAGCACTTTGTAAGTGGCTTGGAGATAAATTCTTCATTAAAAACAATGTCACAGGTGGGTCGTTTACTACTGATGTGACCTTGAACCTTCTGCAGCATGCAACACAGGTCAAACTCATCAGCACACGCACATCAGAAACCCGCTTCTTCACAACATTGCCACACAGACATCCCACATGCAAGGCCATGCATGTTGCACACACGAGGCTTGCACACAATGTATTGCTCATATACATACAGAGAAAATTAAAAGGTCCGATTCTGGAGAGTTGTAGAAACAGGCTTTTCTAGCCTGCAAGCACTATGGAATGATAGCAATTGTGCCTCCATGCCCAGGGACTGCCTTTCCAGATTGGTTGAATGGTCAGCATGTGTTTGGTTAATCAGGTAGGGTAGGTCTGCTGTTAAGTTCAAGACAATCTTCCTGGAGGATATCAGCCATGGAATCCTCCAGGGTAATACCTCACATTCAAAGAAATCTCCAAGCAGAGGCTGTGATGTATGGCCTGATATCTCACAAGGAAAGTAACCCATGCAGCAGGGATGGTGATTTGAGAAGCAAAAGCAGACAGTAGCATTTGAGAGGAGTACCAACCTGCTTTGCCTTTGGTGTAATCTTAACAAAGCTGGACCTGTTGAAGACTACGCAGCTACTCAATACAGGTTCAAGGTCACTCCCTGTCTCCTTGATTGATCCTGGGAGGCAAGTCAACACTACTAAAGAACCAGCACTCCTCCTAATCTATCATCATCTTGGGTATTGACTGCATCGCCTTTAGTAACTCCACCCTCAATATTAGGCGATAAAATTCCTATTAGAAATCATACATCCATGAAATTACAGAGGAATCTTGACAACCATGATTTGAATGAAACATGAAACTGATTGCAGATCATAGCTGCTAACAAAGTGTAAGACCATCACCTTCATCATGAATAGCACTGAGGAGCTGCCATGACTACCCACTGACTTCATCAGCTCCCAACAGTGGTGGTAGATAAGTATATGTAACAATCTGTCCAAATTTTTTGGCAAACTGTCGTTCAAAATCTGTATTTGCAGATGCAATGGGAAGACTCAGTCATGATGTTGGCTAGCTAGCACTCAAAAGAAAATGGAATGTGTGTTAGCAACAACAGAATATATGCATTTGATAAAAGACTCTAATGGAGTCAAAGAGATTGAGAAGCAGGAAAGATGCCTTACTCCAACGATAAGGATCTCAGGTAGATCAACCTGGCTTGACATCAAATGCACACCATCTGCTGCAATCAGTCATTCAAAATCAACCATCCTGTCATCTATTGCACAATCCACCAGCACCATTTCTCAATCATGCACATCTAATTTATGATACACAGCTTCTCTTTCAAAATCTCCAATATGCCATTGAATGTGACTGAACAACTTTGGAGATGTGTAGATTAGGGTTACTGTTTTGAAGCACCCCAGAAGAAAAACCTTTCCACGTACAAAAGACCTCTACCAAGTTGGGCTTCCTCTGATTCAAAACAGCCGCCTTGAAGACATGAATTAGGCAAGCAAGAAGTTCATGAAGTGGGGGAACATTGCACCAAAGAACAGGAATGGCAATAATGCATGTGTTACTCGCACATGCATTATTGTCATGCGGGTAACAAGCCCTCACAAGCGCACATGCTCTTCTTACGACTCTTCTTTCCTTGCCTGAAGTCTCTGAAGAAACCCTAAATCTACGAGGGTTGTTTTTGTTCTTGATGGAACTGCGGACTTCCTAGTGAGGATACTAAGAACTAAGGCTAACAGTTGTCTGGTTGTTGAGCTCTTAGTTCCTGAGTTCTGAGCTCGGCAATGGCATGTGAGGCAAATCAACAGTTGTTTGCAGACGAGGAGATGATGGACATGCCTGTGAGTGGCCAAGGGAAAAACCGGCGATTGGAGAAGAAGAAGAAGCTCTTAGTGCTTCAAGGAAAAGGATCCAAAAATGACTACTTTGATGTTTATGGTCCAGAAGCAAGAGTGGAGGTATGCCTTCAACCACCAAAACCGAATTCCAGGCTGAGCTTCCAAGATCTTCAGAATCTAGTGCAATGGATTTTAGCAGATGGTTGCAATCCGAACTGGATTTTCGTCAAAAACAAGCCTCTTGTTACAAAGGTGGTCATGCTTCATATACCAGGCTTGGATGCTGCTCTTTACATGGCACATCAAGGTTCTTTCAGAAGCTTGAGTGAGTGTTGTGGAGTTCCTCGTGCTGTTGCTGCTGCAGTCGGTCCTCTGGCTACTACAGCTCAGACCCTAGAGGCTATCTTCAGCTGCCGAAAGACCCCACCGGGAAAGACCCAAACAGGAACATCTCAGAATGTGGACCATTGTTGGAAACCCCAAAGCCATTGTAGTTGGCATCTTCATTCCAAACAACAGGACTTGGCTGATGCAGAGCTTCTTGAAGACCGGAACTCCTCAGATTTGGACACAGAGGAACAGAGAGTGAAAAGGAGGAAGGGGAGTAATGGGGATTCGTTGTGGAATGATTCAAAGTCTGGAGCATTTCCAGCTTCATATTACACTCTGACAGAAAGGCAGATGCATGAAAATGGGTACCCAAAACCTGAGATTGCAGAAATTAGTTCCACAAAGCAGAATACATTGGGATTTGTTAGGACACGGTCAGCAGCAGTAACCTCAAAGCCATGGGAAATGGTGGCTATAGATTGTGAGATGTGCTGTACTTCTGAGGGCTTAGAGCTCACTCGAGTGTCAATGGTGGATCCTCTCGGCAATGTGATTCTGGACAAGCTTGTGAAACCGAAGAATGCAATCACAAATTACAACACTCAATTCAGTGGGATTACAGCAGACATGTTACAGGATGTCACAACAACATTGGAAGATGTGCAGGAAGAAATTTTGATGGTAGTATCAGCAGAGATGATACTTGTTGGACACTCAGTAGAAAATGATTTGCTCGCACTCAAGATCTATCATCCCTTAGTGATTGATACAGCTTTGTTGTATCAGCATCCTGAAAAGGGGTCTTCCTACAAGCCTGCGCTTCGTGCTCTGACATCCAGATTCTTGAGACGAAGAATCCAGGAGAATAAGAATGGTCATGACAGCATTGAAGATGCTCGTGCAGCAATGGATTTGACCCTCCTGAAGATTAAAAATGGTCCTGCATTTGGGAGGAGAATGAAGCCTTACTGTGAAAATTTGATACAATTGCTGAGTAATCATGAGCGGTCCTGTACACTGATAGGAAATAGAACAATGCTTCATCATTATGCTGTGGGCTCATGTAATGCAGTGATAGCAAATTCTGACAATGATGTCCTTGCCAGAGCTGAAAAGGAGGTGAGAAAAGCTTCAGTTGACTTTCTGTGGTTGCAGTTCTCTGAGCTGCAGTCTTATTATGAAGGTGAAGCTCAAAACCTGGAAGCTATGGCTCTCCATGTTGCTGAATTGGCAGCCTTATTGACATGCAACAAAGGAGCCAAGACCTCAACCAAAATCAAACCTTGTCTTTCAGAAGATCTCCAAACTGTGTTGACACAGTTGGATGACCGCATAAGGAGGCTACATGAAGCCCTGCCAGTGAACAGCTTGATGATTACTTTCTCAGGTCATGGTGACACTCCAGGTGTGAGATGGCTTCAGGAACTGAAGTGGAAAAGCTTGCAGCTCCCAAAGCGGGCCAGTGCTGAACGATGGACCCCACATAATGAGGCTGTCTTGGAAGAGTATGCAGCTCAAGCAGAGACAACCCTTGCTTTTGTGTGTACAAAGCCCTAACCTTGTCTGAAAGCTGTGGATGGTTGACTTGGATGCTTCCCCCAGATGCCTCCTTTTAGAAAAATCTGGGATGTAGCAACAAGTTTAATGGAGATTCTTGTGGGGGTGAGTTTGCTCAGATGCAGATCCATTCATGGATGCCTGCATTCTCAAATTCCAAATTTGCAAACCCAAAGTTGGTGTGCATGCAGTATGGTGTGACCTCCATGCTACTGATCACTGCCCAAACTCCTGCAGTCATGTGGGTTCAAGCAATCATTCTATGGGATCATCAAACTGGTTGCTTACAATTTTCAAAAGTTGCTCCACAACCATCACCCACACAGGTATAGAGGTATGGAGCCATTTTGCTGCACACAAATTTTGGATGTATGTACTCAAGGTAGGTTGCCAAGGATATCCGCAAGAAAGTACTTCTCTTGGGGGTTCCCTTTCTGGCTGAAAGGGTGTGAGACAAAGGTCACTTTATCAGATCTCATGTCACTGCAGCTAGGTAACTTAGCCCAAGCTTACTGACTTCATTGGTATTACAATTTAGTCCTGTGTGTGATACCTAGTTGCTCTCTCTTCTTTTGTCAATGCTGTAGAGTAGTGTCATAGATAGCAAGGATTCCTTTGGAAGGGCAACTATCTACCCAGTACAGGAACACAGTAGCAAGCTGTGTGTGGGCAAGGGAGTGATGTGGGGGTTGATGGGTGTGTCAGGTGCAATATTACTGATGCAGATGCATGAGGAGATTGTGAAGAAGCAGCTGGAGGCTGGTGGAGACGGAGACCTTAAACAACACTTACATCTTGCTTGGAGTCCAAGCAACAAATGATGCTTCACTCTTTATGGAAGCTTAACATTGCATATATTGAGCTTACTCTTTCCCAAGTTTGCCAATTGGTAGAGTAATTTGGCTTTGATGTTGCAGTTCATATGATGTCTGTTCCTATACCAACCTGTGGTCTGTAGGGGTGCCTCCTATGCAGATGTCTATTCTGCTCAATTTGTTCAAGTCACTTCTATTTAATAGCAACTATTTGTGCTGGTGGATAGGCTACGATGGTGTTTTGTGCAACCTAGTGCTGCTGCATTGCTGTTTTTTTTGTTGGTCTGTACAGTTGTATATGTCCAAAGCCTACCAAAAAACCTATCAGCTCCAAGAGGAGTTCAGGAGTTGAAATCAACATTGGTTTCTTTAGAGACTCCTGTAGAAAGTTGTCTGAGGTTGGGGATATGTAGATCATCTCCCTGTGTGGCAGTGTGGAAAAGAGGAGGACTACATTTCTATAGACAGCTCCAGTATCTTTTTCCCTTCAGCAGGCAAAGACAGACTTCAGGGTTTGGTTCATGGTCCTACTTTGTACATTAATGAAATTTAACTGTCCTCTAGTTCTTGGGCTCCAAGATCCCTCATGGAAAAATGCCAGTATAGCCTATGTCAGAAAACACACCAACTTAGGAATTTTTGCTGATTCATCAGCTGATAATGCCTTTGAAATTAGGTTTGTGGTGGTCAAAAGCAGGAAAGAATCTGCTAAAATGTGTTGCAAGGTGTGCATATGTTGGTACTTCACTATTTTCTCAGTGCAACTGTGTGGAGCAGCTAAAAGTTTGACCTTTTAGCAGCAGCAGCACACTTTTGCTAGTTTTCTTCAAAGGTTCACACTCAACCCTAAATCAGTCTCAGGATGTACTGCTTTATAAATTCACCACAGATTAACTTCACTCAAAATTCAGTTTGTCCTGTTGAAGGTACACTAACTCAATGGAGTTTACTTATCAGTAAACTGGTTTATCAGATGATGAGTACGAACCACATGCTAGTTCTTAATCACTGGACCCTCTGAGCTCAGTTTATCATGGGTGTCAAGATAGTGGCTTATGTGTTGAGCATTTTGCTTCACATGGAACCTCCAGACATCTTCCCTCAGTTGCAAAGGTGATAGGTACAACACTCCAGTGCCTCATGGGTAGCCAAAGTGTGGGATACAAGCCAGATCTTCCTGCTCAGAAATTCCTCTTTCCTAGCTGTTAGCAAAATCAGTACTTACTGTGCTACTAGTGAAGACATATCCCTCTAGTTGCTGCTGGCCCAATACTCAAGGTGATAGGCTTGCAGTACTGATGAGGAGGATAAAGCATTAGTCCTTGCCCATGTGTTTCAGCTGATGAGAAAGTCTCACAAATCTCTCATTGTCTCCTTCTCAACCCTCTTCCCGCACAGAAGTAGTGCAGAGTATCAAAGAAAGTTCTTTGAGGAGAGTTCCCCTGTGTATACCTTCACTTGTCTAGAAGACTGTAGTACTAAGCTTTTGAAATGCAGAATTTAACACTCTGCATACAGGTTGCTGGACATGCTGCTGTAAGTTGCCAGATCACTTGTAACATGTTTTCCTCGATCGTCAGTTTTAGTGATGCTTGTTTGTTTATGATGAGATCAGCAGAAACTAGCAGTACAGCAGGACATCATGTCATAAGATCAAGAGCTCTTGGTACTAAACACCACTGGAGATGGGTCTTCACTCACTTTCTCTCTCTCTTGAGTTCTCATTTACTAAACTCTCTTTTGAGCAAGAATTTGTTTTCTCTCTCACTCTCTTCATCTCTCATACATGATGTTTGTGAATCTCTCTCTTAAACACACTGTGACAGTGGAAAAGCAATCTGAGATTCCTTTTTACTCAATATGTCCAATATAATGTACAATGTTGAGTGGAGATTTGGCAGCTGCGGAAGATCTGCAAGCTTACAATGCTGGTAAAGTTTAAAGTTGACTTGCAGGATTGCAGCAAGCATGCAGGATCAGGCAAGTCTCATTTACAGGTAGTGCACTGAAGATCTGGTGTGTGAGCCATGTCCCCTCTTGATCTCTAGTTGCAATACTTTGAGCTATGTCAATTGATCTCAAGTTGCCATACCTCGAGCTATGTCACCTGATCTTGAGTTGCAATTCCTCGAGCCATTTCACTTGATCTCAAATTGCAATTTACTTCAAGGTATGTTGCCTCGTCTCCTGAGCTAGCAATACTTGATCGCTGAGAGAAAGAAAGGGGGTGCTGCAGCTAGTGCAACAGCAGTGTGTTGACAGTGTGAACTCAAAAGCTGCGTCCAGAAAGCTAAAATTGTAGATCTGATCTTTTTTTCAGCTGCTTATCTCAGGTAAATTTCTTTTGCTGAGTGATAGTTTTACATAAGTTTTACTTACACAACAAAACAAAGTGCCATTGAAGCATCAGCTGCTGATGCAAAAATCTATGCTGCTTGAGTATGAGAGCTTGGTGGCCACTGATTTTCTGGGCAGAATGGGATGGCCAACTAATTGCTGCACCAGTGCATAGCCATGTTACCTTTCTCTGAGAAATTTGTCCACATCAGATTGCTCTCAAAGAACCCAGATTGTTCAAGAATGGTGGTGCAGATTGTTCAGGTCTGGTGCAGCAGTGTCTTCATAGCACCTCATTCACAGACATGTTGATTGATGCAGATTGGGGTTTCTGAGATGTGGGCAAATTTTTCCCTGCAGGTTGAGGGACATCACGTTGCCAAATGAGCTTGAACAAAAAGCAGTAGCAGAACCATCCAACCAACTTGGATCTGTCACTAGGGTTTGCAATTGTACATGAACAATTGTGAGAAATTGATCCTGGACTGTTTCCAATGCTGCAGAGATTTGCTGTAGATTTTGTACCGCTGCCACATGAAAGCAGTGTTTGTTGACATGCATGTGTTGTGGATGCTGCATTGTTGAGTCGTGATTATCCTGAGGATGATGATTCTCAGGGCACAGCATCAAATCGTGGCTCGAACATAGACCCCTCCACAAGCTCTGCTGCATCCCAAGACGGACGAGGCAATGAGCACCAGACTTTCTTGGACATATCGTAAGTCATCATAAGCTGCTGCTGCCGCCGGGAGGAGGAGTCTGCAAAAATGGAAGAACTCTGCATTGCGGAAGCCATGCCTACAAGAAGAAAGACATTGTTGCACACGAAGAGAGAGAGTCTGAGATAGGGACGAAACTCTGCATGGCCGCAGCACACGTTCTTCCAAGCAGCAAGCTGCCCCGGCGATTCCAGCTCCCATATCCCGTTGAAGTCCGGCCTCTCACGATAGATGAAAACTCGGCCTTGGCTTTCTTGTACAACGCAAGAAGTGTAGCGACGCCAAGGCTTGACATCACTGGGCACCGCGACGTCATTCAGACGCTTCATCTTGGCGTCGAACGTTGCCAAGCCGAGGTACTTCACATCCCTGCTGCACTCTGGACTACTCGCGCCGGGATAGGAGTTGCTGCTGGTCCTCTGAAATTGATCATCGAAGTGTCTCCAGATTCCTACGGGCGCAGGACTTGCAAGCACATGTGCATCGCTCGTATTCCATCTATCCGTCCCCGAATTGTACACCTCCATGACCACAGACTGTGCGGAGTCCTCGCCCTTCCCGACGACGAAGATCGTGTAAGTCTGCATTCTAGTCTCCTCGCAGTCCATCACCATCTTCACCAGGTGCGGGAACGAGCGGATGTGACGCAAGGGTGGAAGCTCCCGACATGTGTTTGTGAGCGGGTTGCACATAATTGCTCCGTAGCTCCATCTTGTATAGCGAATGAAGAAGCACAGCAAACCTCCGGCTGTTGCAAACGGTCCGACTCCGCTTGGAGCGAGACAAGAAAGCTCTGTCGAGTACCATGCCTTCTCTGGAGCATCGTATATGGAGACTTTGTAGCCAGCTTTCTCCATGTTTTCCCGAACAAGCCCAAACCGGGGATCAGCGGATGCAGAACTTGCAAACGTTTTCTGGAAGTTCCGTAAGAAGATAGACGAGAAAAGATGCTCCGAGTTTTTGCAGCTTTTCCAAAGGGGAGTCAAGCGGAGAAGCGACTTGAGAGGGAGGTGCTCAAACACAACCATCAACAAGCTCTCTGGTAGATTCTGCCACAATTCAGGATCCATAATTACGCCTCCTTCGCTCAGATTTTCTTCACTGTAGGCGGCCGATTCTTTGTATTCCGGAGCTGTGAACAAAGTCTGCATGGATTCTTCTGACGACCGTTTCACGACGAGGTTCTCCCTCTCCGCTTCTACAAAATCCGGGCTATTTTCGTGACTCGGCGGTGACACACGACTCATGAGTTCCAGGCTTTTGTCGCATTCGTCAAGATGAGGTGAAGCTGCCTGAAATCTCAGCAGACTGACGTTTTCTATCACTTCCACGAGTCCACTCATGTAGCTCGAAAGCTCGACGTCGATTCTTCAGAACACACTTCTCAAGTCCAGGCTTCAGGTCACTCTCTTCTCCCTGACAAGTCCTGATTCACGACTACGCTTCGCCTGTCCGTTCCTCCTTTTTCTGCAACTCGAGGAAAGAGTCACGAGCGACATTCTTTGACACAAAAAAGAAAAAAAGGCAAAACTCAATGTGTGCAAGCATAATATGAAAAACTGAGAAGCAAAATTCTACAAAGATCAAAAGAGAATTTTGCAAAGGTCAAACAAGAAATTTTTGGCACTTACAAGTTTGTAGAATCCCCATTTAAGACTGTAGCTAAGTTACAAGCGGGAGATTTACTAAAGCCAAAAAGACTATGGAAATTGAAATTGAGTTAAGACTTAGTGGAACTGAGTTCAGTGGCAGTTCACAAGCGAGAGCATGGCCAACACCGTCTGCTTCTATTCTGGTCTTGAAGATTCTCCTATAGACGCTGCTGTTGCTACCTGTAGACAAATAGAAATTATCTAACGTATGAGATTCCAAAATTTGTTTGTGCAAATTTATGTCTCAGTTCAAAACACAACTGAAGTTGAGCTCATGTGCACAATTTCCACATCTTCTGGTACTATTCAGGTGGTGTGAAAGTATGCCAAGATATAGCAGCACCCGTGGCCAGCAGTTATGCTACATGTACTGCAATTTACAACAGGTACTGAGACCAATTTCTTTCCTAACTGTAGTGCAACCAGGGCAAGCATTTGTGCTACGTCTCCTGCACTGGGTACTGAGATTCTTGCCGAAATGTAGCTCATCCAGGGCAAGGATTTGGTGCTACATCTCCTGCAGTTTACAGCACCAGGTACTGAGATCAATTCATTGCTGAAATGTAGCTCAGCCAGGGCTAGGATTTGTGCTACATGTCCTGCAATTTACAGCACCAGGTACTAAGACCAAGTCCTTGCCAAAATGTAGCTCGAACTGGGCAAGGATTTGTGCTACATTTACTGCAATTTACAGTAATTTCAATTACTGACAGGTCTCTCCATTTGGCCTTAACTTAGGTCTACAATTGGCAAATTGCTGTTCAAGCTGGTGCATTTCACCAGATTTGTTGAGGCTGAATTGAGGAACTTGGGTGAGAGTTTCAGAATCTGGGACATAAGGTTGGTTGTTAACAAAAAGAAAAGAAATAGCATGTTCAAATGGAGCACTTCATGGACAAACAATCAATTGAACCACTCTAGTGCTCAAGAGTAGCTATACAAGATCTGATTTAATGTGTATTGGAGGGCACAATGTGTTGTTTCCCTTTTCTCCCATACCTACCCTGCAAGATGGCTAGTACAAATGGTTGAAGTTTGCATTTGGATGCATGATTTGGGTCACCATGTGGCCTTGTAGTGCTTGGTTAGTACAATGAGGCTGAAGATTTTCAATTGGATAATCTGTGTTTTGGATCAACATGTGACCATCAAGTGTTCAACAACTGTTATGAAGGCTAATGGCAGATCTGAGTTCCTGTTGCTGAGAGGGCATGTGCATGTTGCTTCATGTTTCCTGTTATCTTAAAATGCAAGATTCAGCCATATCCAGGATGTGATCTGCACTTGGGATAAATGTTTTAGGAACTACCATGTGGTCTTGTGGTGGACTGGAATATTGTCCTGTCATTCTGTCTTGTATATGTTGGAGTGGGAAGCATTAAGGGCATTGCTCTAGCTCCCTGGGAATTCAACGAAAGTGGCTCAATTTGCTCCCTTCTTTTTGCAAGTCTGACATGTTGATACTTGGTGACACCATTGGGATTTTGCAAAAGGGTCCATATAAGGTTGAAATTGTGAATCTGTCAGTTGAACTGCAGGTCATCCAAACATGTACATGTAATTCTCTTGTTGTTGATGGAGGAGATCAGTATAATTTTACTGGTTGTTATGGGTTGTCTGCAGGTTGCACCGTGAGGTTCAATTTGGATATCTGTTTGAAGGTGAACATAATGTAACCAGACTTAAGCATAAGAAGATATTACAAGAACCGCTTTGACTTGTCGACTGGCAGGCAGAAATAAGTGCACCCAAAAACCAGGAGGGCAGAACTGAAATTGAATGAGACGAAAAGGATGATAACAATAAACCATGAATTTAGCAAGAGCCCGTGAATTTGTTAGGACAAGCAAAAGCTGGCCTCATGTTGACACTTGAGAAGGAGGCATTAGAACTAAGTAGACAAATGTGACAAGATGTGGAACCAAACACCCTCACATTGCTGTGGGGTTTCTGAATGCTTGTGTAGTGCTTGCAATGGTAATTGGACACAAGTGATGAAGTGTCAGCAAGGGAAGCAGGAACTGCAGGAAAAGTTATTTCAACAAATACAACAGGAAGGTGCGGAGTGTGGACAAGTGTTGTGTGGGTATTAGAATCTGCTACAGATACCTGTCAGTTATCAACCTGGGTATAAACCCACTTCCCCGCACAGGGCTGGGGTGAATTTTTTTTAAAAGACTGGTTTTGGTATAGAACCTTGGTACTCAATTTTTCTGAAAGATTCAAATAACCGCCTTTCTAACCGTCAGTTTTTTGCTGGTTCTTTCATGAAAACTACGAGTTCTTTGATGTTCAAAGAATCAGAACTGTTGGTTATTTAAAAGAATCAGAAAACTGCACAACACTGGTGTGGACCCTGCCACTTTTGTGGGGCTCCTGGTGGGGCTCCTGAAGCCATGAGTCATGGTGGTGGCACTTGAAGACTCAAGAGGAGAGGCCTGCTTGTCTGCTACTCTTGAACAGATCACTCTGAGTGGTTGAGGTGAGTTCACACCAGTGTTGGCTGGTTATTGAGAAAATACCTGGTTATCAACCCAGTTATTGATAACCTCCCAGCCAGTTATTGATTTTTTGAAAATCAATAATAACTTACCTGCTTGGTATTGAATTTTCAAAATTTAATTAACTAACTTCCATCTAGGTAGGTTATCAATCCTAAAAACATTAAACATTGTTATCATAAAAACAGAAAAATTAAGATTAAAAAAAAAAAAAAAAAACAAATAACCAGTTGTGGGAAAAAAGGTAATAAAAAAAAAACGTTAAAACAAAATGAAAAAAGTTTTTTTTTTATAAAAATAATATAGGGTGTTTTTTTTTAATTAATAA
>Ga0116227_10001789_pt1 | contig 48698 bp, 49 predicted proteins | sample S1TSphgellanicum_FD_89693 | JGI IMG/M metagenome (GOLD analysis project Ga0116227, IMG submission 89693) | Host-associated microbial communities from peat moss isolated from Minnesota, USA - S1T2_Fb - Sphagnum magellanicum MG | ecosystem: Host-associated > Plants > Peat moss > Unclassified... | reverse complement strand
TTGTGACTAGTTTTCACATGCGACTTGTCTTAGGCGACTAAAAGGATTTTAGTTGCAAAATGTCTCTTGCGACTAAAATTTAGTCGCAAAGAGCAGTCGAAAATACATGTTTTTCTTCTAGTGCATGTAATTCTTTCATCACCATTTATGTTTCTGTTGTTATCAAACATTGTCACAATCTTTTGTCTAGGCCCATTCTGTATAATTCACCATTCTTTAGTGTAAAAGGTTTTGTTCTCCTAACCAATTTTTGATTTTATAACACCGATAACTTGCCTTCAATCTATCCTTTTTAAAACAATTGTTTACATCATTCAGCCATTTAGGCCCTATATAAAACAAACTTGCATCTGTGGTTTAATTAGACACACCTATGAGTTCTGCATTATCCGATAATCTTGATAATGCATCTGCAACTACATGAGTTCTGCTTGGCTTATATTCTAGGGTGAAATCATATTCAAGGAACAATATCAATCATCTAGCTATTTTCCTTGAAACATGTGGTTTGTTGACCAAATAAACCAATGTTGAACAAATAATGTTTGAATTTTTGTAAAGGAAAAACCATTGCTAAACATTTTTCTTTGTTGTGCTATAATTTTGTTCTGCTTTATTCAAAAGCCTAAAAGCATAGACTATTGGTTGATCATTCTTCCATGTCATGTTCTGAAACAATAGCCCCCACAGCTAATAAGGATGCACTTATATGAACATGAAATTCCACCTGCCAGTTTGGTGATATCAATATCAGTGCTTTAATATACTTATTTTTAATCAATTCCCAAGTCTTTTGATATTCCTCTATCCAAGGAAAAGCCTTTGTCTTTTTGGTTAATTTAGTGATAGGTGCCATAATCACAACAAATTTTTTTATAAAACATTTGTAAAATTGTGTCATCCCATTGAATACTTGAATATGTTGGGGATTCCTAGGTGGTGGCATGTTTATGATTGCATGTATTTTCTTTAGATTTGGTAGTTTCCCTTCCTTGGAAACAATAAAACCCAAGATCATCCTTCAAAATACCATAAATGCATATTTGTCTAAATTTAAACTAATGTCATATTCTTTACACTTTTGAAAACATAGTTTAAGCTTCTGCAAATGACTTTCCATATCACTATACACCATAAAGTGATCTAGGAATATCTTCATAAAACTGTCCAAATATTTTTTGAATGTTTTGGTCACGGCTCTTTGATTTGTTGGAAGTCCATTATTAACTCCAAACATCATCACCTTCCATGTAAAAACCCCCTGATTTGTAACAAATGTAGTTTTATATCTATCCTCCAAAGCTATAGATATTTGATGATATTATGAATATCCATCTAAAAAGGAATATGCCTCATAACCTACTATTATGTTTAGCACTTCATATGTGAAAGGTAATGTGTATGATCCTTCTTTGTGGTTGCATTTAGTTTTTTAAATTTATACAAATTCTTAGCTTGGCATTTTTCTTGAGTATTACTACTATGGGTGATAACCATGTAGCTTATTATATGGATTCAATGAATCCAACTGTTAACAACTTATCTATATCTTATTTGATCGTTGTAGCAGAGTTTGGATTTAATTTGTACCTCGCCTGATGTGCAATCAGTATAATAGTGTCCAACTCAATTCTGTGTTGTGTTAGTTCTAGTGGAATCCATTTCAAATCATTGTATGTCCATGCAAAAACATCTTTGAATTCCTTCAACAATTGCTCCACTTCTAGCACCTTCCCTGTTTCCAACTCTGCATTAATCTTCACCATCTATGGTTCTGCATAAGTTCCCAAATTGAACTTCATCAATTGTTGATTTTCAGTTAACATCCATCCAACTATTTGCAATCCATATGCTTTGATATTTGTTGGAGTTTCATCCACTACTACATTTTTTAATTGATGTTTGTAGTATGTCTCTGGATACACCTTATCCTTTATAGCTACTTTTGGCTCATATTTGTTGCCATGTATCTTCTTATTTGTGCTTTGTACTTCAGATCCTTGTTTTGAAATATTTGTCTTCACACCCATGATCCCCACATGTGTGGTTTTCATAGATTAAATCGCTTCAAGTAAACTAATTGTTCTTATGGAGAACAATTATGGCTTTGTAGCAAAGATGATATCTTCTTCTTCATCTATGATGCCATTCTAATAATTTTAGCACAATAATACTTATGGTTTTCTTACTTCACTTCGCAAATGTTTGGTAACTGTAATTGTTCATATTGTCCCATTCCCTTATATGGTAACAATATTACTTCCCAAATATTATGCCATTTTAGCATCCCTCAACCATGATCTCCCCAACAACATGGAATAATTAAAATCTACCACATGTGGTTGCGTTACTAACATTCTGAGTTTTCTCTGGTTTCAACTTCTGTTAAAGATATCTTTTTAGCTTAGGAGTTATTTTAAGCAAATGGTCCCAAGTTCAAAGTATAACTTGTTTTTAGCATCTGCTCACTAATGTCTAGAAAAATCTCTTTTACTGTGATTAGTTTCCCTTGTGAATTCATTACTTCCTAAGAATTATGTGTTTTCACAAGATTAGTATTTGGCATACCCAGCTAAGTTGTGTTCCATCCCTCCATGGATGTGCATGGCCTTTTGATTTAGGTTTGTGTTTTCTAAATTTGTTGAATTATCTCCACCATAGACTACTTCAACCTTTTTTCTTTCTCCTAGTCAACAACACTTTTTGCTTTTCTTAATTTTTTATCCTTGAACACGTATTCTTTAGTTATTTTACTTGTGGTAACATTAACATCCACCACATTCACATCCACAATGATTGTTTGTGTCTCAACAATAGGTTGAACCTCTACTACTATCATAGATTTCCCATGAAACATTTTTTACATCTCAACAAACTTTGGACAATCTGTCATTTTATGTCCATTCAAACCACAAATGTAACATGCATATGTAGATGTTTTCTATGCTTTTTAACCTGGTTGTGCCGCCTCTGTGGTTGCCACCATGGTTTGTTTTTCATTTTTTTTACATGTCTTCACATTATGATTTGTCATCCCATAATTTGTGCAATGTTTATTAGTCTTCCCTGTATTATTTGTGTTTTTGTTAGTGTTGTCTATTTGGTACTAATAGTGCACTCCTTACTTTTGCAATAGTTATACCTTCTTCACATAACATTACCACCTCCTTATGTTGTTGTAATGTAGACTGCTTCATCCATGTCGTTGCAATTATGAGATATGATTGCAAACCCACTCTAAACATAATAGTTAAAAAACTATCTATGGTTGGTACTTGTAAACCATAAGTCGAATTTTGAATCCATTCATATTAAACCTCCACCCTTTCAATCTCTTCCTGCTTCATGTTCTTCAACTCCATGTATATTTGTTTGTCATTCTGAATATTTCAATGACATTTGCAAAATGCATGTGTAAGCTCTGAAAAAATATAGTCAAGAAATTCTAAAATGTAATTATGGCACTAGTTTAATGTTATATTTTTTAATGTATAGTTAAATGCATTGATGATATACTCTTTAGAAGTCTCTGCATTTGTTTTTATTGCAAAATTGAACACTTTGACATGAACATATGGATCAACATCTTTTTTGAAGTCAGGATATTTAAGAGTTACCTTGTTTAGTTTAACATAATGGCCATCTTTGTGATCAAGAATTGGTGCAATTATAGCAATTAGTTCTCAGTATCCTCTTCTTAAATGCATGACAATTGTACTTCTACACCTTCCAACTGCCATTAAATTCATCAATGGTCGATCTGTAGTCTTGTTTCCATGAGTAGTCATTATTGGATTAGTAAACACCGTTTGCAATATGCTAACAATTCAAGTAGTAGCCGTTGGTAATTCCGAACTTCAACTCAAATTCCTTCTTGCCAAGACTCCACTTAATCTGCTACCCAATTTTGTTGCAGATCTAATTAGTATTCCCTTTGTAATAACATCTATGTTAGGCACAACAATTGTTTCCACTCCTATGGTTGTTATATTTGCATTAAATGATTGAATAACTCCTACTCCAACATGTTGTTTCCGGGTTTCAACAATCGTTGTTTTTAAACATTATTGGTGATGTTGTGTTGACCTAAGATCAACATTGTTCTAGTCTATGGTTATTCATTGGTATCTTCTATGGTGCAATATGTGGATGTGAATACCTCTTTAGTTCTTTGCTCTTGGTCTAAATAGATGAATGAATTTATCGATTTTGTGGTCCCAATTGGGTTCCCAACTCCATGCCTTTAAATCTATTATGTACTATAGGAATTCTTGATTCTTGTGCTTATGGTTAATACATTAATGTTCCTACCACATTCTGTGACTCCACATGCCTAACAATATTTGCTTTAATGTGCAAAGGCACAAAAGGACAATCTATGATTGCATGTCTTTCCTCACATAATGCACAAGATCATCTTCGAATCCACAAATTGGTGATCCCGTGTTTTGGCTACGTGTTTTATTTGATCCAACTTTATATTCCCTTGATAAAACATGACTATGGTATTTCATCCAATGCATTCACATGTGCTTCTACGTACTCAAATGATCTTAGGTAATTTTCCTCAGTCTCTTCAAACACATCAATATTAGTGTTTTCATTCACCTCCTAATGTTCCATTAATTCATAGTAGTCTAGAGATGTAGACCTATACACAAACCTAGGTTGTACACCTCCTGTAACATCCCTCCCTTGGCTAATTATCGACTCTAAACTTAAGATTTCCTATAGATGACTAGGTATTATAGAAGTCCTTGCTCCGTTTTGATCTTTACAACTATAAACCATAGATTGCGACTGAGAAGTATACTGCATTCGCTCATTTAGATGAGTAGTCGATTACATCTCTATGTGTGGAGATTATCGTTTAGAACTATGTTTTCTCTAAAAACCCCTAGTCCATATGTCTCACTGTACCGCTTCTTATGGTAGAAATAACTTGTGTTTCGTAGGCCTTTCCTTTGTTATCAAAACTCATCTATATCCAACATCAAATTTTGTGATGGGGTTTCTATAAGCCCTACATATTCTTCTCCATTTTTAAAATTGTCTTTTGTTTGTCTTTTAATAACTTGCCAATTTGTCTCTAAATCCAATTATCATTGTAAACTTCGGGTCACCATTCGATTCATCTTGTTTCATAATTCTTCGTCTATAGAGTCTATAAATTGCTCTATAATCCTTATGACGTCAACTGTGTAGACTTTTGATATTTTTTAACATACCCTTTAATATTTTGAATTAAAAAAACAACATTACTTGTTAAAACACTTTCATCTAGATGATACAACAAAATTTATTAAAAAAATTCCCATTGTTGAAAGAAATAATAGGGGAAAAAAAATCCCCACAAGATGGTTGCCAAATGGTAGAAGTGAAATTTAAATGCCCGCAGAATATTTCACACTACTATAACAACATATTTACATTTCACATGCCTATGTTCACTATTTATGTCTTAACTCTCAACAAACTTAACATTACAATTCATTCCAACATCATATTCATGGTTATTGCATATTACTAGGGTCTACATTTTAGAATACATTCTAAAAACTCCAAAAACAATATTACAATTCATTTCATCATAATCTAACACTACAAAAAATCCACACAAAAAATGAACATAGAATTCATTATAGAAGTCGATACTTCTTTGTATTACTAAAACATGAATCCAAATTACAGCATAATCCCATGTTTGTTGAAAAAAATCCCAAAACAACATTTAAAATTTGTGTTATATGAAAACATACTTTGTGGTTTTCTACCCCAAGTACCTCTAGCTCTTCCTATTATTCTCTCCAAAAAAAAACAAACTTTCTATCTCCTTTTCTTTCTTCTTCTTCTTCTCCATAACTCCCCCCTTTAGGATCATCCCAAGTCACACCATAATGATAAAAAACAATAAGAATTCAAAATTCAAATTAACAAAGTTCCCTAATTAGTCCCTATTTTAATTGCCTTGTTCATCTCGAATTACATACTCAACTTACCCCCATAGCATCATTACTAGCATCATGTTCAACATCATCACCAACAATATATCCAACATCATTACCAACATCACACTAACATCATCCACTAAAAGAAAAATTTCTAAAATGTAATCATTTTATTTGTAATTAAATGCAACTATTAGTCATTTGTAATTAACTTTGGTTGTTTTTATAATTATTTGAAAATAATTGGCCATTTTCGAAATTAGGTTGTGATTATTTTTTTCTCAAACTTCCATGTGAAATTTTTGAAATACAATCTTCATCCATGAAAGGCATGTATGTCCCATGAGTTGCAGTAATGATCATGTCATTATGAGGTGAACGTAACGCCAAAGGGAATCTTAAGGTGTAATAGGGATAAAGGGTGTATGTTTATATGGTTGTGTTAATGGAATATTAAGCTTGATTTAGGGCCTATTAAATGTATAATATGGATACATTAAAAATAAATACTTATGTTATATGTATATTAAGGTTATCTACATCCTGTTGCCTAAGTTTATGCATAGCTTAAAAGTGAAATGGCATAGGTATAAGCCTAGTTTAAGTGTTGGGTGACCTAGGTTTAAACATAGTCTAGTTGCCACATGGTTTAGGTCTACAATTAACTTGAAAATGTCACATGGCATGCCCATAAGTATGGCCTTGGAACTATGTGGCCTAGGTCTAGGCCTGACTTAGATGCCATGTGGTAGGGTGTAAGTTTAGGCTTAAATGCACTTGGCATATGTGGTTTGGGCTTAAGTGCTACATAGCCTAGGTCCAAGCCTAGCTTATTGCCTAAGTTAAAACTTAACTTAAATGCCACGTGGTTTAGGTTTAAGCCTAGTTAAGTGCCATGTGGCTTAGCCTAAATATAAGCCTAGATGTCATCTATCATATGTGGTTTAAACATAAATGTTACATGGCCTAAGTTTAAGTCGAATTCAAATTAATGTCACAATATTTAGGTTTACATTAATGCTTATGTGGCATGGTTGAAATATAAGCCTAGGTGCCATGTGACATATGTGGTTTAAACATAGGTGTCACATGGCCTTTAGTTTTAGGACTAACTTGGATGCCATGTGGCACGTGTGACTTAAACATAGGTGCCACATGGCCCAAGCTGTTTAGGCCTATGTGCATGTTAACATGTTTTTCTATTCCCATTAAGGTTGTTCAACTTTTGATTTTTCTAGCAATAGGTTCCTAAAACAACAAACATGTACATTTAAACTAACAAAACTAGAACTATTTACAATTCATAAACTAACATGTACTCAATTTGCACATAGTTTCAAGAAAGATATTGATGAGGTACAAAAATGCTTTCATGTTTTCAATGAAAAAGAAACAGAAAATCAAATTAACATAAAAAAAGTTTCCTACTTGATGCAAATTTCCTTTCCTAAATTTTGAACAAGATACAAACTACTCAATGCTAACAAGTACTCCAACTTGTATTGAAAATTAAAAATTGTATTGAAAAATCAAAGTTTGTACATTAGAGATTTCAAAAAATAAGTATGGAAAATAGAGATATGATGTCTCTCATGTTCTACCATCCCTCCTTTATATTCTAAGTTTGAACTTTGAAATGCCTCGTGCAAATCACCTAAATAGTAACTAGATGATAAAACTCCTTATTCTAATCAACTAATAGAAATTATTTAGTAAAATTGTAATAAACAGTCATAATTTTCAAAACTTGCTATCTATATTGTTAACTACATGTTCTGCCAAGTACAAGTTTGCAGATTGTTTGTTCAATAGGTGTATTGGTTCAACATGTGTCACTAGTTTAATTGCTACCGGTTATATTGTTAATACTGGTTCAACATGTGTCATCGGTTCAATTATTACTAGTTAAAATATTGGTTTGATAAGAGTTTTGGTTAATAGTGCGATTTGGCATAACTTTAAACTTAGCCTATGTGTGATGTAAGCTATATTAATTACTAGGTTAAGTTAATTAGTAGGTAATAAATTACATTAATAGGTACCATTATTTAAGCTAAGTGTTAGTTGATAGGTAATATTTTAAGCTAGGCTAAATAGGTAGGTAAATAATAATTAACTAAGCACGTAGCTATGTCATTGTTAGTAAATACACTAGTCCAAAATAGGGGTGCAATTCACTTGCCTAAATCGTCATGGGACTTTTAAAATAAAATAAATTCACCCCACCATGATCATTTCACATTCCTTAAAATTATGTCACCATATAATTATTATGTAATCATCATATTTCATCATTAGTCAACATGATTTTTTTATAATTTTTTTAATGTTGGGTAAAAACATAGTCAAAGGAGCCACCCAAGTGAGTGGACACTCTTTAAAATTACATTATTGTATGTTTGAAAGATCACAAGTGAAGCATAGTAGTTTGGATTATCATAATGTTTTTGAATATTTCTATTAATTGTAAATTTTATATGTTCAAAGCTTGACACAAATCAAAAATGTTTTTGCATGTTCAAAGCACTCAAACCTCAAGAATGGATAATCCTTTTTTTTTCAAACGTCCTTTTCTTTACCAAATGTGCACCATTCCTTCTAAAAATTAGGAAGGATTTTAACATTGATGATTAGAAAAGCAAAAAGACTTGAAGTAATAAAAATGATTTTTATAATCAATTTGAGCACATTTGACTCAAAAATGTTTTTGACTTTGAAAATTATGGATTTTGAAAATGTGTATTTAACAATAATTGTTCTTATTTATGTGATTAAGGGCAGGAATGCATAACATACATGATATAAAATTAATTTACAATCAAAATATTTTTCTATTTAAAATGCGTGTGAAAGGGGGTATTTGAAATATAAAATTTTGAGTTATAAACCAACACAAAAAGAATCCTTGATAAAGGACTTTTACTTTATTGCCCCTAGCTTTTTTTATTGTGTTTTCACCCTATTGTTATTATAAATATCCTAGGTTATTATACCTTAAATTATTATACCCTAAACAATTTTAGGTTATTTTATCATAAATTATTTTAATTTATTATACCTTACATAATTTTTAGCCATTCTTGGCTACCAAGATATTCCAACTTAGGCTATTATATGTTTCTTTCAAAAAAATTTAAAAATCCATTTAATTTTTTTTAGGTTATTCCACTTTATATCATTTAAAATTGTTTAACTTAGACTTTTTTTGATTATTCAAAGTTATTCCATCTTTCACCATTTTAAGTTATTTCACCTTAGGTTATTATAAATTATTATAATTTAAGTTATTATTGATTATTTTAAAGCAAACCCATTTTTTGGTGGTACCACTTGGAACGTCAAACTTTATTTTCTTGCACTTGTCGAACATAAATACACTTAAATAAATATTTTCATAATTATGTTTTAATGAGTAAATTTATTAGGTTTCAAAGATTTTGGGATTTCAATAATATAAAAAATATTATGTATTTTGATGACCTAATCATTGCATTTAATTAGAAAAAGTTTCAAGAATGTAACGCATTGGTTCCTTTCCTAATATGTTTTGGTTAGAAACACAAATGTGAAACATAATTTGAGATTTTTTTCCTTAAGATAATTTTGAAATTTTGAAATTTTTTATTTTTCAAATAGGAAATTAATTGAATAAATATAATTTAATTATGAATTTACAAAAGTTCAAAAATTTGATTTTCAAAGAGGCCATCACTATTATTAGGAATACAAATTTCAAAAAAAAATCATATTTTTTATTCCAAAATCAACTTCAAACCATATATTGAGGCATGCAATGCATAAACATAAGAAAAAAATTATGGTGGTGAAAATAATTAAGGAAAGGACCCAAGAAAATGATTTGCAACTTTTGGTTCCTTAACCATTCATTAAAAAATGTTTCTTGGAAAATCCACCCAAGGATGGGTTTGTCCTAAATAAGATGTTCCATCTTACCCTATTTTTGACTATTTAAAAATATGCCACCTTAGGATATTTTATATTATTATTGGTTATTTTAGGTTATTCATTATAAGTTATTATAAACAACATTCTTTTCAACACAAGGATGGATGTGGATGAATAATTTGGTAATTATTTTTTTTCAACCATGTTTCATCTATTGAACTTGGTATTGAATGTTAAAGTTAACTAATACAAAAGTTGGGTGTAGTTCACTGGCCTAAATCAATATGGGACTTTAAAAATGAAATAAATTCATTACGCCTTAGTGATTTCACCTTGGTTAAAATTATTTCATTATAAATTTATTATGTAAACATCATGTTTCATTATTAGATGACATAATTCACTATTATAATTTACTATGATATATAAGTTTATTTTTATGTTATTTCAAATACTCTAAACTATTTAAAATTATACCCTATGTTATTTTATGTTAACTTAGGTTATTATACGTTATACCCTAAGTTATTATAGGTTATGATAGGTTATTATAAGTTATTACACCCTAGGTTACACCCTAAACCATTATAGGTTATTATATTTTAAGGTATCATAAGTTATATTTTAACTTATTATAAGTTTTTTACTTTATGATATTTTAAGCAAAAATATTTAACTAACCCTAGGTTATATTTTAAATTATTATATGTTATTTCAAGTTATACTTTAAACTATTCAAATTCATCATACTTTATGTTATTATAAATTATTTTATCCTAAGGTATAATAACTTGAAATAAGAAAAGTAACATATAAAATAATTGCATATAATAACTTAAAATGGAATAAGTTAAGTTAGAATAATTTTAAATAACCAATAATAACATTTGTAAAATAATTTAGAATAATAAAAAAATGACATAATAACCAATAATAACTTGCAATAAAATAATTTATGTTAATAAAAAATAATTTGTGGCATAACATCTTAAACTACCTTAAAATAGATTATGATATAATTACCAATAATAACATAAAATAAATCAATTTAAAACAACTAAAAATAATCAAGAATGGCCTATAATAAAATAGTTTTAAATAACCAATAATAGCCTACAATAGAACAACCAATAATAATTACAATAACCAATAATAGACTATAAAATAATAAAAATAATAACCAAAATTGACCTATGATGAATAGCTTATAATACCAATATAACTTACGATATATCAATTTAAAATAACCTATAATAACCAATAAAATGACACAATATAATAATTGAAAATTACTTATGGTAAATGGTTTATAATAGTCAATAACGGCTTATAATAAAATAACCAAAAATAGATTACAATAAAATAACCACTACTACAAAATGTGGGTGTAGTTCATTAGTCCTTGTTCAATAAACCAATGAATTCATTCAAAATCCAATGAAATCACTTGATGTACAGGGACACATTTTGTTATAATGAGCTAAAAATAATCCATAGTAAATTATTTATAATAGTTCAAAAAATAACCTATGATAAATACACCAAAAAAATTTTAAGTACAATAATTTAAAATAAACAATAATAGCTTGCAATAGAAAAACAAAAAAAGTTTAGGGTAAAATAACCTAGAATAACCAACAATAATTTAGGATATAATAACCAAAAAAACCTAAAATATAATAATAATAAAATCCCAGGTTAAATAGCCAATAATATCCTAAAATACAATAACCAAAATTAGCCTAATGTAAAATAACCTAAAATACCCAACAATAACTTAAGATATAATAACAAAAAATATCCTAAGGTAAAATAACTTAACATAACCAACAATAGTTTATGATAGAATAACCAATAATAGCGTAAGGTAACATAGCCTAGAATACCCAATAATAGTTTAGGATATAACAGCCAAAACTAGCCTAAGATAAAAGAACCTATAATAGCCAATAATAATTTAGGATATAATAGCCAAATTTGGCTTAAGGTAAAATAACCTAGAATAACCAATAATAGTTTAGGATATAATAGCCAAAACTAGCATATAATAAAATGGCCTAGAATAACAAATAATAGCTTAGGATAAAATAATGAAAAATAACTTTAAATAGTCAACAATAGCCTTAGATATAATAGCCAAAAATAAGGTAAAGTAACCTAAAATAACCCAAAATAGCTAATGGTAAATAATCTAGAATAGTCAATATAGCCTTGATAAAATAACCTATAATAGCCTATGGTAAATCATCTAAAATAGTGAACAATAATTTACAATAGAAGAACTAACAATAGTCTATGATAAGATAACTTAAAATAGCCTATGGTAAAATAGCCAAGAATTGCCAATAATAGTTTGAGGTAAAAGAAAATGTGCATAAAAATATATGTGATGACAAAAAAATATCATTCATTTAAATATTGGTTCAGTGGTTAATGACTTGTTCTTTAAACATGGTGTTGAAAATAGATGAAGTGTTCAAACCTTCACACTTACACCTTAGGTTGGTGAATTAGTTGTCTAAATGGGCTATGTTGTTAATTTAGGTTAGGTAGCTTAGGTTCTTAGGTGCTTAATTTAAGTTTGGAATAATTATTAATGAATTTATTATTGATAATTTAACAATTGGGGATTTTATTATTAATGATTTAACTTTTAGTGAATTTGATTAACTATTGTAGATTCAATTGGCTATTATTTAACAATTGGTCCCTAATTATTAAAAGGTTAGTCACTTTCACATGGTAAATTTGTCCAATTTCACTCAAAATTTAGTGGAACATTTAATGAACTTGAACACATTAATGTAATGATTCCCTATTGTAAATATTGATCACCAATTGGATATATTTTATTAATGTTATTTCCTTCATTTTTGTGAATTTTAAACATCATTTTCACATTTTATGTTTGAAACTTTAAGACCAGTATATATATATATATATATATTAGCTTTTGTATAATGTGACAATTTTTATTTACACATAAAAAAATTTATAACTTCTTCTAACATTGGTTTTCTACATCATTCTTAATTTTTTTCCATTTCATTGATTATTTCCATTATTGCATTCATTATCATTTGCGTTTTTTTGCAAGACCTAATTTTATGTTGTTATGGACATCAAAAAGTTTTATGCATCTTATGTTGGTGTTCATATCATGCAAAAATCCAAATGAAAAGTGATAATCCAAGATGAAATTGATGTAATTATGAAATTCCATGGATGGTTACATGTACATTTTGAGATTGCAAAATTTGTGCTTGAATATTTACTTGGGGCCCATCTTCAAGCATAACCTAAAGATCCCCATACATCATCAATCAATTGGCAACTTGTGGCCTACACATGATCTTTTTTTAAATAAGGAGTTCATCACAATTTGGCGTCCTTTCACTAATAATATAGGTTGGTAGAAGCTTATTTAAAACCTCTATATTTCAAAACTAATAATATAGTTGGTAATCACTTTTCTAAGATGAGGTTGAAAATTCAACAAAATTTTAATTTGCCAAGGATTTTGCTAGTATTAATGACTCCGCAAATTTGATGTCAAATGTTGCAATGATGAGCTTGAGGTCATAAGTTATAAAAAATTGAAATTGATTTTTGTCTTTTAATTTGATTTGTAAAGTTTCAAAATTCACTATGTGATTTTGCTAATTTTTACAATTATAAGCTTTTTTGACCTCCTACAAATTTTTGCTATAGTAAAGATAGTGGTTATAATTCACTCCTTTTGTGATGTGCCTTTAGGATGTTTCATCCATCACATGTGGAATGTGTTATGCTTTAGTTATGAACATCACTAACCTTTGTATAATTAGTTATTTTGTTAGCCTTTGTTCACTTCCCTTGATTTGTTAATTAGATGCTTTATACAAAAGTTTTGGGCAATAATAGTAACAACATGGCAATTTTCAAAATTATTGTCACGTTGCATGTAATATTTCTTGAACCTTTGGTTCTTGAAATCATTGGTCTATGAAAAATTATTTCACATTATCAGTCAAGTCGTTTGAACCAATTGTTATTTTCAAAATAAATGTGTCCAAGGAGATTTGGTTTTTAAAAAAAAATTCCACCTAACATCACACAATGTTTTACAAAATGATTATTGGAATATTGGAATAGATGACATTCACACAACATTCATTATTCATAACCCCAAAAATAGACATTATCCATTATCACCAATACAAGAGTGTGAAAAAGAAGTCATACTATAATTGTGGCCAAAAGAAACTTCGATAGATTGAAATTCATGGTGCCTTCATATGTTTCATGAATTGTGAGGTGCCTTATCCTCTTCTACCTCCATGCTTCTAAACACCATTGAAATTAGTGTGTCCATTTCCTTGTTGTACATAAACATAGGTGATTCATATGCCTTGTTCATAAGGTCTATTTCAATTTTGGGCCACCGTATATGAATGGCATTATTGAACATTATTTTTCTATTCAGTATGGGATCTCAACAGGTAAAAATGTATTTTTTAATTGTGATTCATGGGTCAATCATGCCATATATTGTTTCCTAGAGGTTATGGCAACATATTAAAAAATAATGGATTAAACATTCAAATCATAGTTGCATAAATCTTATAGTCCTACAACCCATTTTTTACTGCCCAAATTCTCACATTTGGTTTGAATTTTGGTTCTATTTTTGCTAGCTCTCTATAATCAATAGTAGGGTACAACTCAAGGTCTATTAGAGTTTAACATGATTATGGTAGATTTGAAGCAAACATTACAAAAAATTTCTATTCCTTGTAAATGAAGAAAAATAACAAGAACTTGCAATGCTTACAAATGTTTATCCATAATATAACATCATGATTTCTCACATCCCTTTCTTCCTCTCACAATTAATTCACATTAATGTGGTGATGACAATAAAAAAATTGTCATCATAATAATTCCAAATGTTTTGAACAATTTAATGACAATTTTCCATTATGGGGTGGTTGTGACAAAATTTGTCATGTAACATCTCCTTTCCAGTAGATTTATCATTTCAATGGGATCGCAAGAATGTCATTGTTTATCGGCTCCACATTTACCACATCAAATATCCTTAGAAGTTGTTAGTTAGGATTTGAATCATCATAAGGTGACATATGTCAAATCCTATGAAATATCCTCAATTATTTTTGAAACAATGTATGTAATTAGATCTTAGGTAGAAAGTATTTAAAATAACATTCATTGAAAATAAGACTCTAACCATTGGGGAAAATGACTATCAAAACTTAACTATTAGTGGCATTCCATTGGGCTCCTTTGATTTGAAGTTTTTGTTGGCAACTTTGATCACAAAAACCCAAGTGAAAGACAACAAAAGCCCTCAACTTTGTTCACTCAATTTTTGGATGTTAGTTGCTTCATAATCATACCATCCTACCAATTTTATGTGTGCATTTCATTAAAGATTATTTGGAAGTTTGTTGATAACAATTTGTTAACTTCTAGTTTATGATTTTGAATACATTTTCTCTTCATGTTTTTAATGTTGCTACTTTCTAACATAGAAAATTGTTTTAATTCAATTGCATTCAAAGAATTCAATGCATTGTCTTTGTGTTCGCCCTTATCATCAACCCTCTACTTGTTCTTGTTGATATGAGTGTGTTTCAATCATTGTTTCCCTTCACTTTTTAAGTACGATGGTGTTGACAAAAAACTTAAACTTTCAATGAGTTCTTCAATAAATTACTTAATAATATGTTTATAACAATTTTGTGGAATTTTCAAACATGCAAAATTTCTTCAAAGGCCATTATCACTTCTATGCACATCATTTTTGTTAAGGCTTTGTGGAAAAGTTAACAACTCCTCACACTTTATTTGTGTTGTTATTTCTTTGCAAGTTGCATGTTCATTAGCATATTGTGATATACATGCAATTTCTTTCACACTATCATTTTGCCATTCATGAGCTATCCCAAACTTTTTCACTTTCATCCATAAACTGATTTTTTATTTTCCAAAATATATCTACTTCTACATTAAAGGCTTGAACACGTAGAAACATCTTTGAGCTACATCACATGATTGCATGTAATCCAAAAACTTAAAGTTGTTTGATCATAACACATCATTAGCTTTTCATTTGATGGAAATGTTGTTTAGTTTCAAATAATAAAATAACATGTGAGTAAATCAAAAGGAAATGTTTCAAAAATCTTGCAAATAAAACATGGTTCTAACATAATTTTCTTCACATTCATCCATATAATAAAAGTAGTATTATCACCCCACACCTATATGTTTGTGCAAGATTTATGTGGACAATTTCCTATAAATCTTTCATTAGGTTGTTATGATATAATTTATCAAAAATTTCCCTTCCCATTAAATCTCCTCATTTCATTTATGTCGAATAAATTTTATAGTTTTAATAATTTCATATTGATCAAATCCAAGGCTTCCAGACCTTTCATTCCAATCATGAAAGAACATAAATTGACATATGTGACATATTCCCAAAAAAAATCTATAGGTCAATAAAAATTACTTAGACAATAACTAACTTAACATTTATCAATAAAAAAATTGTAATTCATTGTAGGTAATTGGAAAATGATTATTGGAATAAAAATTAGATCAATGGTCTCTTTTGATAATGATCATCATGTGGACACACCATATGGAAATTGCCATGTGGAAATTTTTGTTGATGTGGGAGAACAATCTAAGTGTAAATTAACAAGAGCTATGTTTGATCAAACACATGTGAGAATTAAACATCTATCAAATTGGTGAAAACATGGTAAAATAAACATAATTAAATCAAATTTGAAAATTTTCCTTAAAAAAATTCTATTTTTTTACACAACTACAAAAAATAGATTCAATATCATTTAAAATAACATTATGAAACCATGAAGGCTTTTATTGAAATGATGGTACGTTGAATAAAAAGTTTGGAAAATTTTAATACAATTTAATTCAATAACAAACATGTTTGAACTGGGTTAGTCAAATCTTAATTTACATTATAAAATTGATTTTGTGATTATAACATATGAAATATATATATATACATTTTAGGAAATTATTAATGTGAAAAAAAAATTATTTTTCATCTACTTGTATTTTTGGAGAATCTATTTAAATGCATATGAAATATGTGATTTAAAATATAATTGTAATATTATGTATATGAATAATTAACATTTTTATTACAAGGTCCTTGAATTGTTTACTTTTCTATGCTTGCACTAAAATGCCATGGAAAAGATGAAAAAAATCCATTAGTGATAACTAAGCAAGCCTTAGGGCGATCCTCATGGAACTTGTTGTTAAAAAAAGAAGTGATGTCATGGATGACATCTCAACATCATTGTTAGCATCATGTTTAACATCATTGTCGACATCATTAACAACATCATTGTCAATATCATCCTAGATGAAATTCATATGTGAATGTCCATTTTTCATCCATGTGGATGAATTTCATCAATTGTTCACCCATAATGTACATTGTAATTGTAAAGGTTTTTGGATGAAAATTCCTTGAAATATTTTGAATTAACTTAAGGTATTTTGAAATATTTGGAGATATATTTCTTTGAACAAAATCTCTAATAATGTACAAATGAAAGAAATTCTCCTCCTATTACTTTTAGTTTATTCAACACCAATTTTGGGTACAATTTTACACCATAGTCGTGTTTTATTTTTTCATGCGATATACTAAAGTTTCATTTCAACCTATGTTGTGCACATTTCATGTTTTTTATTTTTGGTTTTCATGAACTTCATGATTTGGACTTAAAAACTAGGTTTAGTTTTGTCATGGTTGGTTTACGTCCTTTGAAAATCCTTTTGTTTTTGTTGATTTCATGTTTTTGACAATAATATCATAAATATAACTATAGTAAAACCATAATACACTTTTAAATACATAGACTTAGATATATCCCTATTGTATTTATAATGGCCTACATACATGCAATCCTAGAATTGGTTATATGGATAGAATGATTTATATGAATGAAAAATAACTGCCATTATGAAATTGATCTTAGAGTAAAATTAATGTACACATATGTATATTATCACATGATGGACGAAACACATGGGACATGCAATGTTGTAACATAAAAATCTTTGTATGTAGGCTTCAATTTTTTTAAGTTATCTATGGACATGATTCTACCACATTGTTTGTGCACATTATTTCCATATCTATTAAATCCAACCTTTTTATTTGATTTTATTTAGTCACAAATTCAATGTTAAAGAAAATAGTTTAATTTTAAAAAGTTGGCACATTTTTATACAAGTTCAATTAGGCTAATATATATATGTTTAATTTTTTTCGTTTTGTATTTTTTTAATTGCCAAATTTAATTAAATCAGCTTATGCACGATCATCACCTCAATTACATCCACAAAATTGAAAAAAAACCATTCTTTCAAAGTATTTATATTTTTGTATATTTTAAAATTTCTATTAAAAATCAAATAACTAATTTATTGCAAATGGAAAATGAATTCAAGTAGTTAGATTTAGAATGAATACTTTTGACAAAGGATGGGAATGGTTAAAGGATTTCTAGATTTTTTTGATGGAAAGGATTGAAGTCATCATCAAAACCCTGTAAAACTTTATTAATAAAACACATTGCATAGAATTCAAAAAATGTACATATTGGAATTAAAAATAAAGAATAATTTAAAGGGCGTCAAATTAATACAAACCAGATGTCAAAAACTTTCCATTTCAACAACCAATAGTTTGTAACAGGTCAACTGTAGGGATTGGGGGTGTGTTTTGAAAGGGTGGAAGTCAGAAATAACTAGGCTTATTATTATTGCCCAACTTAAGATGGAAGATGTTTGCATCCTTTGCAACGTAATTGAAATTCCTTCATGAAAAATAGTAACCAAAACAAAAAGGGGAGGGCCTTCTGGCCCTTTTAAGCTCCAAATAACATTGGCACATTCGTGTAAGAACATATTAATGAGTTTGTGTAAACATCCAAATACTTCAATTTCTAGAGGGAGGAATCGATTGATGGGGTGTAGTCATGGAAGTTCCTTTTTCTGGTTTGAATTGCATTAGAGGTAGCAAATCCTTGAGTTGTGCAAGATTGGGGAAGTAGATCTGCTATGACAATGTTAGCTAAAATGTGGATTCCATTTTTGGTGAACACATTGTCAACTCATTGACGAGAGGAGTTGAAAGTGGGTAAGGGAAGCACATGTATTTGTTCTCGTCCCATGTGAAAGTTAACATCTTGCATAATGGTAGCAAAGGTGTCATAAATTACATCACGGGTCCATGTGCATTCGTTGCCATGGGCACAACATAAGAGGTGCACACACATCGGAGGAGGCCTACAATTGAAAGATGTGGTAGTTTGAGTTGCGTCCAAAGCGCTAAGGAGAAAATTGGGGAAAATGATTTAAAGGTTGGGAAAATTGGTTAAGTTTAAGTTAAGCACCCACCTTAGGGCTAGAACATGATAAAATTCAAGCACGATGAGCTTCATGTATCTTGTCAGAAAGCATGCTAGAGAGGGTATTATGGTGTAAACATTTCGAAATGGAATTTTGAAGATGAACCATTTGTTGTTTGATGAATTATTCATAAGGAGGGATACATGCCCATGTTGGGGGCGGTAAAAAATTGCATATTGCCTTGAGGTGTTGTTAAAAAGGGAATGTGTTGTTATTGACTCGCGTTAAGGCTTCAAGAAGGAAGGGACATTAGTTGACCATGAACCTAGCCATTATGATTGGAGCTACAAGGGGCCCAACTCCCCAAATAGGTTGTTAGGGCGATGGTGGCTATCGATATGAAGTTGATGCCACTTATAATTATTGAGAGAGAGGCTTGTTTATAGGTTAAAGGTCCTTCAAGGCTATCAAAGGTTCGTGGACCCAAGAGGCGTTTAAACATTTGAAGGAAGGAAAAATCAAAGGAAACAAGGGTATTTATGAAGGTGGGAGAGGATGATGTGCAACATAATAGATACAATGGCCATTGCATGTAGCAATGAGTTATAAATCCATAAACTATTTGAACATCACCCAATTTGGGGAGTAGTTCAACATCCTAAACATCTTTTAGTAAGGTATCTTGGATGAAAGATGATTTGAATGATGAAGTGTTTAATGGAACCCTTAAAACTTTGATTTTTTTTGATGGTGTGTTAAATAGGGATGGGGTGTTGAAGTTAGGTGGCAAGCTAAAGGGTGACCATGTAACACATTTAAAAGGTTGGATAAAAATACCTATTGCACAAAATTTAATACGATAATATACAGAAAATATAATGGAGGCGGGGTCGAAAATGTGAATGTCATTTATAAGGACAAAAATAAACAAGAAAAAAAATGATTGGTTATAAAATGCAAAGCCCTAAAGTGGGCTAATGTGAATAGTGCTTTTCCCAAAGGGTCACCTTGATGAATTCCCATGGCGGATGGGATGACTGTGACATCGCCTTCATGAATATGGTGATTGTAAAATAGGGGAGACTCAAATGCATAGAATGCATAAACACAAGGGATGAGTTGCATGATGTCCCCACTTGTTGCATGAAGTTTTTAAAATATGACCCCTTTTGACACCGAATTGAAGGCATTTGCGACATCTAGTTGGAGACTAACCCAATCGGGGTGAAGGTCCAAAGTGCACCTCATGCCATGGATTATTGTTTCACATTCACCCTTGGTTGCTACTCCAAATTGGTGTGGGGAGAAATGTGTTGCAAAAGCATTGTGAAATTGAAGGTATAAAACAAGGCTTATGAATCAATACAACATTTTTCCTATGACAATAGGACAAATTCCACCTGAGGGTTTGGTCATGGTGAAGAGGCGGATTGCTCCAAGGATATGTGTAATTCAATGTGGAATGTGATCTTGTGCAATATGATAGCAAAGTTAACATAATTGTGGGAATCCATTCATAGAATCTTTGGGGTGAACATAATTTTGGAGGTGTTCAAAAACCATCCTAGAAGGGCCACTTGCAAATAAATTTGGCATGCGTTAGAATGATAATTTGAAAGAATTAGATGAAAGTTCAAGGTCTTAGTCTAGTTAGTCTTCCAAAAAAACAAGAAAAAATTGTTTGATTTAGGATGTAAAGCGGTGAGAGCTAAGGTGATGTCAAAGGATGTGGGTGTAGGAGAAAATGGTGTTGAAATGCGTGCTGTTCAAAAGTATTTTCTTGCATGTTTAAGGACTAAATTGTGAAGAAGGCGTTTATGAATTAGAGAATCATGTTGGGTAGGAGGCATTGAGTTTGACTTGTTGCTAAAGTTTGGGCTCATAAATAGGATTGAAGACTTGCATTTTTGACCACATGTATTTATTTCTTGTAATGTTAATATATGTTTTGATTTAACTTACAATTGTTCCATCATATGTTCCCCATGTGTTCACAATACAATCATGCAATTATAACAAGTTTTGTAATTATTGTTTTTCGTTTCTTCCCATTGTTATCATGTACATTGCTAAATTTTTTTAAAAAGTTTCCTTTTTGTTTAACTTAATGTTTCCATGTTATTCCCACCATTTAAAATTTGAAATTATTTTTGCAAATCTTATTCACTTGTTTTAAATAATTAAATCAAATATGAAACTTAGGTCTATAAATAGGAGGAAAATTAATTTTCAGATTGTAATTTGTACAATTAAAATTTGTTCCCCTTCAACAAATTTAGTATTTTTTTAATGAAAATCTACACGTGTCATAACAAATGACTTTGCATAACAAGTTAAGTTCATATAAACACGAACTATAATTAAGTGCACATAAGATTCACACAAACATAAATGTTTTAAAAATTATAGTTGTTTAAAAAATTAATTGATGAATGTAATCAAAGTACATTAAGACTCCATGTTGGATTTAAAATTCATAAATAATTTGAAAAAATTGTTGCATTTGAAAACACATGTTGAAATGTTGATATATGTCCATTTGAAAAATGACCAAGATATGGTTTGATTTACTTGACCTTGAACTATATGAGAATATGTAAATTTTATTTCATTTGTGGCCATTAAGTTACTTCCATATTAAAGTTAGTTAAAAATTTGATGAAATTTTCAGAGTTTTAAATAAAATTAAAAAAAATTTGTATTAGTATACAAAGTTTCAAAATTAAATAATCCTTGTTCAAAAGGATCTAACCTTCAAATTTGCAATTTTTCCTTCAAAGAATTGGGTTTTTGAAATGAATACAAAAATTGGGGAATGAATTATAATTAAAGAGGCTTGGGCAAACTTGATTCCATAGGGAAAAAAAGAAAAAAAGAAAAAGAGGTTTTCCTTTTAATTTTTAATTTTCACATTAAAAGAAATATCCATGTCCCCCAATTCACACTAGGAAAAAAACCTCTAAAATTCCAAAAATTAGAGTGAGAGGACAAACTAAGTAATGAGGGGCCAAAACAAGTGAGGAGAGAGAGGACGAGCCACGTGTGAAAAGAAAGGAGCTAATAAAACATGAGAGTGACGTGACAAATGAGTAAGCGTGAGGAGAGGAGAAACAAAAACAAAGTAAGTGAGGGGACAAACCCAGGTGTGAATAGAAAATGAGATCCAGAGATCAAAACCAGGAAGTGAAGGACAAACCCTGGCAGATGAGAGAAATCAAAGCCAAAGACCAATCCAGGTGCCAAAAAACAGAGTAGCGAACCTTGAGGAAGATCGAGGGGACGGGAAAGGCAAATCAGTAGGACAATCCAGGTGCCAGAAATAGAGTACCGAACCCTAAGGCAGATCGAGGGGACGAGAAACCTAAACCGATAGGACTCCACAATCCAGGTGCCAAAATTAGAGTAAGCAACAGCGAGGAAAATCGAGGGGACGAGAACTGTAAAGCGAAAGGACACAATCCAGGTGGCAAAAATAGAGTAGCAAACACTGAGGAAGATCGAGGGGACGAGAAATCTAAGCCGATGAGGACACAATCCAGGTGCCAAAGATAGAATAGCGAATCCTGAAGCAGATCGAGGGGACGAGAAGTGTAAACCGAAAGGACACAATCCAGGTGGCAAAAATAGAGTAGCAAACACTGAGGAAGGTCGAGGGGACGAGAAACCTGCGCCGATGAGGACACAATCCAGGTGCCAAAGATAGATTAGCGAATGCTGAAGCAGATCGAGGGGACGAGAAGTGTAAACCGATAGGACACCATCCAGGTGCCAAAATTAGAGTAGCGAACCCTGAGAAAGATCGAGGGGACGAGAAGCGGAGACCGATAGGACAATCCAGGTGCCAAACCAAGGGCGAAAAGTGGGACCAGTACGTGAGGGCAAAACCAACAGAGACGCAACCTAAACATGGCCTCACAAAACACGAGAGAAAGAGAGAGAGAGAGAGTCGGCGGCAAACGGCGACATCGCGCGCAGACGGACAGACAGCAAACGACGTGCACGGGCATCATCGTGAAAAGCCTGGCCTGTGATTTTCTTAACCCTAAGAAAGAAGAGAGAGAGTTTTAGAGAGAGATCTGATTGGGGTTTTTTTCTTTTAGTAGAAATGACGGTTAATAATCTTCTCCTTCTCTCGGTGACGGTCGTGGTCGTCTTCGACCATCACCATCGGTGATGGAGAAGAAGACGTGCGGGGTTTCTTGTGGTGGTAGAAAGTACTACTGTGTATCGAAGAAGAAGGAGAAGCAAAAGCAGCAGCAGAAGAAGAAGGGGCTGTGGATGCCCTTCGTCCATGAGACGGAGAGATTAGATCACTGACGAATGATGCCTCCGACTCCCCATGATGAACTGGTGAAGGTACGGAGTACAGTTCCAAACCCTAAGTGTGCGAAGAAGAAGAAGGCAGGAAAAGTAGTAGTAGGTGTGTGTTTTTGTTTTTTCTGAAATAGCTATTTTGTGATTATAATATAAGTGTCGGGGGAAAGGATTTGGTTTCCTGATGATGCTTGCTGATACTTGAGATACATAGAGACCATGCCGCTGTCCCTTCTCCGTTTTTGATGTACTTTGTGAAATTTCTGTCTAGGGTTTCCTGAGGAGAGAGAGAAGAGTGAAACAACAACTTCGTTGGGCCTTCTCTTCATGACATGTCTTGAGTTCCCGTTGCTTTTGGAGGACATCAGCACATCATGGTGTCCGTTGATTTTGTTGTTGTCGTTGTTGTTTTTCCTGCCTTCTATATGACCCAGTTAGGGTTTCAAGGTTCCTTCGATGTACTAGTCCTTTGGGGGTGTTCTGCAACGGCAGTACACCATGCGTTGGTCTTTCGTGTGAGGTCTGGTGATGATCAGAGAGTTCTATGCAATACTTGAATCAGAGAAGTACTGCTTTAATAAGAAGTGTATTATTTGTCTTGCTGTGGGAGAAAGCAGATAGATGGCAAACTTGAAAGGGAAAATGTTCAGGTTACTGACTGTTCACTTTTGTGGGATTCTGCCTGTCATTGGCATTTGCGGTCAATACAGCAGTTACAAGAAAGTGGGCAGCTAAATGATCCTCGGTATCAGCAACTCATTTCCTTGCTCCAGGCTCAGCAGAGTGGTGGGAGTTTTCAAGGGATTGGGAACAGTGGAAGGGGACTGTCTGGTCCAGTCCAACTGTCAGCTCCTCCTAGAGTTCTTCAGGATGTAGCAGCTCTGCTTGTGCCAAATTGGAGCTCAAGCTCTAATAGTCTGCAGGTGCCAGTGTCAGGCATAGGTGCTTCAGATTCTGGTCATGGATCTCAATTGCACGCCCAGCCCTATCTGCAGCATGCTTTGCTTGCAGCGCAGCAAAAAGCTCAAGTCAATGCCTTCTCTCAGCAAAAAGTTTCCAAGCCCATGCCACAGGCGGTCCCCCATGATCATAGTGGCCCCAGCAATTTGCAGGTTTGCTTCTATACCTGCCTGTCTTGTCTCACATTAGGATTTCTAGGTATATAGCTTAAATGATTGCAAACAGTAATCTTGGTCTTGCTTGTGGCTAGTAACAGAGATTGAGTATGTACTTTTGGGAGTTCCTAAGCCTCTGGTGAATTCAGCCTCTCGGGGTCTTTGATGAGCCTCATCAACATAAGAGGTCTTCAGTTGCGTAAATGTCTAAATATGTCCACCCAATTGACTGTTCAATCTGCAAGAGAGTCAAAAATGGAGACCACCTTGGATGTGGTATGAATGCTGTGATTTGGGTCAGAAAGACCAGGAAAGGGGTGGAGCCAGGAATGTTTCATCTTGATGCCCACAATCGCGTTGTGAAAATGTTTGTACAGTTCACATGGGTAGTGACTTATCTGGTCAAAAAGGGTTGTTTAGTTTTTGTCCTTGTATGTGCCATCTGAAGAAGGCAGCCTTGATGCAGGGGATGATGCAACAGCAGCAGCAGCAGCAGGCTGGTCAGCAAAACTCAACAGTGGTGCAGCAGAGCACCTCCAGTGAAAAACTCAGGGATCAAGCACACCCTAGTAAGCAAGCATGGAGTGACTCAAAGTCTTTGCCTCATCCTCAAGGGAGTCTTCAACGACCCACTTCTGGGCCTGTTCAGGGGATCCCAACTCATCACCAGCGTGTCCAGAACAGCATGAATGCACAATTTGGGAGCATGGCTTCACCTCCACAACTGTCCCATGCCCCCTCCCCCCAGTCCAATGGTCAGCTTCTGTCACAGGGCCAAAATCCTCCACAGGGCCAAATTCCTACACAGTACTTACCACAGCTTCAAGGGTGCTTTGTTGCAATGCATAAAGCAGCTGGACAAGGTGGTGTGGGCATGTCTCAGGCAAGGCCTCTGGCTCCAGTGAGTCAGGACCGAGGTGTAGGGGCAGACCCTTCTGCTTTGGCAACTATAACAAGTGGTCCTACATCTGGGGGGCTTCATAATCCAGGAGTTATGTATTCAAGTATGCAGCAAGGCCAGGCTGGCAGCACATCATCTGCCCCAATTCTGACCTCCAATTTTGTTGCCTTTCATCCTGTTTCTCAAGGTGGTGATTCGAGGATGCTACACAGTGGGAGCAGACACCAACCTTCAGGTGTCTATTTGAACTTGGTGCCAGTTTTGCAATTAGCTCTGCTTACATTCAGAGATTTGGGGGTTCACTCTCTCTATCAACATGTCAGCATCCCCTCTATTCTTGTATTCATGCAGATTCTTGGTTTCATTCAGTTCATTGGGTTCACAATCATCAGTTTTTGTCTTTGATGTCTTCTCTGTCAGGAGCAAAGGGTACAAAATTGGAAGCATCTGCTGGGAATATTGCTCACAGTGGAAGCAGTGGACCAATGCAACAAGCTTCTCAGGTGGCCCCTACACAGGCTCCAAGACCAAGCTTGCTTTCTGGGGCCAGTGCTGAAGGCAAGGTTGCAAGTCAGCTTCCATTGCAGCAGCAGCAGCAGCAGCAAGCAGGTGTTGGCTTCACAAAGCAGCAGCTTGTGGTTCTTCGCAACCAGATTATGGCATTCAAGCGCCTAAAAACCCGCAAAGTGTGATACTCATACAACTCATACCTTGCACTAATTTGTGTTAACTGCTCAGTCATGCTGGATGCTGTTAATCATTTCCCTATGCAGATTGTCTTTTATTGACTGTTGTACACTTGTTTACTGCTCAGGTGGATGATGCTGGTTTCTCAGAGGAGATTGCTCGGCTCATTAATGCTCCTTCTAGGACAGCACAGCAGAACCTTCAAGTGGGGAGCATGTCTGTGTCAAAAGTGCAGAACCCCAATGTGGCTCCTGTAGTGAAGGTATCTGAACCATCAGTGAATGCTTCAAATGGGACTCAAGTTTCTATGAAGGAGAGTGACAGAAAGCCATTGGATTTGTCAACAAAAAAGGCAGAACCTCAGGTTCTAAGAGAAGTGGGCAAGAAGGAGGTTGAGGGTCAAACAGTTGCAGCCAATGTGACTTCAAGACCATCTTCATTCAACAGAGATGATGCGAAGGGGGCTGTTGGCTTGAAGCAAGAAACTTCAGTACCTGTGGAGGTGAAAGCTGAATCATCAGCCCAACTTGACTCAAGTAGGAAAGTGGAGGCAAGTATTACAAAGAAAGGCACTGTAGATGCAGTTGGAACAACAACAGGAACTGACAACACAAGCTCTAAGAGCACTGCACTTGTTGTTCCTGTGCCACCATCATTTCAGAAGGCTCCTCACAAAGTGCAGCCTTTCCGGGGGCCTCTTTTTGATTTTCCACCAGTGGGTACACGGATTGATGGTCGTGCACTGTCACTGAATGCTCAAGCAAGTCTTTGGGGGCAGCCTATTTCTCTGGGTTATAATGTTAGGACTTTGCTGCTAGAAGAAGGTGTTCGAGTGATTGACAAGAAAAGAGCAGAGAAGCTCAACATCATGGAGGATCTGCTTACTCAGGAGAAAGGTAAAAACCAGCTGCAACCAGATCAGGTGGTAAAACTTAGGATTGAGCAGCGAAAATTGAGGTTAATGGAGCTGCAAGCACGGATCCGGGATGAAGTTGAGGAGCAGCAGCAAGAGATCATGGCCATGGGTGAAAGGGCTTATCGTAAGTTTGTCCGCTTGTGTGAGAGACAACGAATGGACTTGGCTAGGCAGGTTATGATGCTGCAGAGGACTACCCGAGAGAAGCACTTGAAGTCCCTATTCCAGTGGAGGAAAAAATTACTGGAGGCACAGTGGGTGTCCAGGGATGCACGCATCACAAGAAACCGGGGAGTGGCCAAGTGTCATGAGCGCATGCTACGGGAATTTTCCAAGCGGAAGGATGAAGACCGTAACAGACGAATGGAAGCATTGAAGAACAATGATGTTGATGCTTACAGAGAAATCTTGAGACAGCAGCAGACTCAGTTGCCAGGAGATGCTGGCGAGCGTTTTGAGGTCCTTTCAGCTTTCCTCACTCAGACTGAGGAATATTTGCACAAGCTAGGGGGAAAAATCTCAGCAGTGAAGAATCAACAAGAGCGGGAGGAAGCAGCCTTGGCAGCAGCTGCTGCTGCAAGAGCTCGGGTGCTTATTTTCAGCTCATTTCCAATAGTGGCTGAGGGCTATGTTATTCAAACTTTTGAACCAGCCATTTTATATGAGAAATTTCTGCTATGGAGGATGATATGGGGGTCTTCACAGTTGACTTGAAGGAGTGGGGTCTCAGCATCTAGGTCTCTATGGGGTTTGTGTTGTGGATTCTCAGAAAGGTTTTGCATGGATGATGCAGGGGCTCTCAGATGTTGAAGTAGAAGAAGCTGCACTTCGAGCTGGTGAAGAAATATCAGCCAATGGTTATGTCAGCAAGCCATCACAGGATTCATCTGTAAATAGGTGTGACTTCTTCTGTCACAGGGTAATAGGGTGTATCCATATGCAAGTTGGTTGATGGTTACTTATGTCCTAAAAGGCAGTGTCCTGTGTTGGTTGTACACTGAATGTCCTTAGATCAGATTGTTGCCCACAGGAGAATACTGGGAGTATGGTTAATGGAGTTCCTTTCACCAGCAGGTTGGTGCTATCTGAATTTGAACTGAAGTTGGTAATCCAACACTGATGGTTTTGTTTTGAGCATACAGATACTACAGTTTGGCTCATGCAGTTCATGAGCAGATCTTGAAGCAACCTTCAATGCTTTGTGCGGGCATCTTGCGGGATTACCAACTGGTAGGTTTTTTCTTGCCAAGTTTCAATGCTTAACACACTATTCTTTCAGTTAAAAATCCAATAAACCTTGGTTAGTATGTGCAGTTTGAATGCAACTCATCTAGCATTTGGTTCCTGAAGGCTCTGGAAGCTTTCAACCACAATCAATTTGATGATGCCTGCACCAAATCCCTTAAGCTAATAGAATATAATTGTTGGAAAGTAATAGATCTGTGGGAAGTGCTAGCAGCCATTCAGTGCTGATAAAGAGATAGATTATTCTGGTAGAGATTGGATATTAATTCTGCAATTATATTGTGAGTGCTTTTTTTCTTGGTTGTGCAGAAGACAGATTCTTGCAGATTTGCCTAAAAATGTGGACCCTAGGGCTAGAATGTTTAGCACCAATATCTAGAGCACAGTAGATGATAAAGGGTGTTTTAGGCATATTGTTGCATCAGTAGGTCTTTAACTGATGGTTATCTTTGTGGGGTCCTTCAGGTGGGTCTGCAGTGGATGCTTTCATTGTACAATAATAGGCTCAATGGCATCCTTGCTGATGAGATGGGCTTGGGAAAGACAGTGCAGGTAAGATGACATTTCCTTTGGAGCAATAGAGTATTTGAAGGGAGACACTTGTTTTCCTGTGGTTCACAGGGGTATACTTTGGCTCAGTATTGTGATCCTTTAGTGAACTAGAGAAGGGTGACAACCATTTCAATGCTGCTATTGCACAATCATTTCTTTCCACGCTAGTGTGCTTAAAAGGATAAGTTCCAGGTTGCAGTTGCATCTACAAATACCCCTTATGTAGGCCTCTCTATGTGTTAGCCATGGATGCAAGCCAAAATGAAAGGAAGATTACTCTCTCAAGCTTGTTGCAGCGTTAGTGAGGATACCATTGACTTTTAAGATTATCTATGTCTCTTGATTGCTAGCCAACAGAATGACCAAGTGAAGGAAATGTGAAAGCAACTTAGGATGCGGTTTTTTGTACTATTATTTGCCCAAAATTTTGAGCAGATTATTATCTACCTATTTACACCCTCCATCAGAAGCTGATGAAGTCAGCAGGGAGGAATGGCAGCTAGTCAGTGCCCTACATGATGACAGTGATGGTCTGATACTTAGTGAGTGAGTCACAAAGTTATGACCACACTCATTCTTGTTGTATTTGTTTTGGTTTGGTTGGAACAGATAAAGCAGTTACCTTCAAAGTGTAATTACAGAGTTTTCTCTGAAATGTCATAGATATGTGGATGTTGGGTTTTGATCTTGGTGCTTCATGCCTTTCTCATGCCTTGGAATGCAGGTCATGGCACTCATTGCCTATCTTATGGAGTTTAAGGGCAACTATGGGCCCCATCTTATTATTGTGCCCAATGCAGTCATTGTCAACTGGAAGGTGCCCTCAGCTTTGCCCAATTTCTTGTTACTGTACCCTAGATGGAAGTAAGATGATCTTGTTGAGCACATGCATAGATTCCTTTGAATAATGGTCGATCTCAGGTGAGGCCATTGCAGAAACTTCATTCGTCACCAGTGTTGATTTTGGAGGACTCATGTGCAGCCAGATCACCACATTGTGATCACTAAAGTGAATGAAGTTGGGATTTGTATTTTGGGTTTTGCTCTCTTCTGTCAATACCCTCTTTTAAATTCTTCTGGTTGGATGGGGATACAGAGTGAGCTGCTGAGATGGCTGCCTTCAGTTTCTTGTATATTCTATGTTGGAGGGAAGGAGCAACGGGCCAAGATCTATGCCCAGGTTAAACATTTGTCTTGGGGAATGGGAGACTCCTGCTGCTTAGTTTAGCCACAACCTAATGAAATCTGTTGTGTGACTCAGAAGGATTCAAGATTTTGTAGGGTGAAATGGGTTTTCTTTTGCATACTCAAGTTGGCCATTTAGGGTCTTCCACAAGCAGGTTGGATTTTAGGATGTACTATAAATTGTCTCAGTATTGACAGTATTCCTTTTGGGGTGTGTTTGATTTACTGTTTTTAGGAAGTGTGTGCAATGAAGTTCAATGTGATGGTAACGACTTATGAGTTTATAATGCGGGATCGGGCTAAGCTGTCAAAAGTTGAATGGAAGTACATGATTATTGATGAGGCACAACGCATGAAGGACCGTGAGTCTCGACTTGCCCGTGACCTTGATCGCTTCAGTTGTCAGCGTCGGCTCCTTTTAACAGGAACTCCATTGCAGGTACTCTTTTCATCTGAAGGTACTCTTTTGTGTGTTAGGAATTGTGTCTTCCTCATTGTAATATGTATTCCCTTTCTTTTTACACATTGCCTAGGCTTATTCGACCTTGCAAGCCTGGCATTTCAAGAGAAGATGTTTGGTTTTACAATTCCTGAGCTATTGCAGCCAGTTCTGCTTTTATTTGTATTTGGTGCTGGTGTGGATTACCTCTTGTATTTCCAATTTTTGATCCTTCTTGTTTTTTCTGTATGAGCACAGGATTAGGTTATATCATTACTGCTGAAGTTTGTCTTGTTTGGTTGTTATCCTTTGTCAGAATGATCTACATGAGTTGTGGTCACTTCTGAATTTGCTGCTTCCGGAAGTGTTCGACAATAGTAAGGCTTTTCATGAATGGTTTTCGACACCCTTTCAAAAGGAGGCAGTGCAGGCAGAGGAGGATGATTGGCTTGAGACAGAGAAGAAAGTCATTGTGATTCATCGACTTCACCAGATCCTTGAGCCATTTATGCTCCGCCGTCGAGTGGAAGATGTAGAAGGGTCCCTACCCCCTAAGGTAAGGTTTTTTACGAATTTGCCAGTCACTCATCTCTAAGTTGTTTCATTTCAAAGGTTGGATGTCTCTTGGATTGGAGTGTGTGCCCTCCTTTCCGTGAAGGTGACACTGGAAATATCCTTTCTGGTCTTTCAAGTGTTTTTTACGAATTTGCCAGTCACTCATCTCTAAGTTGTTTCAGTTCAAAGGTTGGATGTCTCTTGGATTGGAGTGTGTGCCCTCCTTTCTGTGAAGGTGACACTGGACATATCCTTTCTGGTCTTTCAAGTGCACCCTAGCTCTAACCACATAACAGTAATATCAGAAAAATCATGGCAGTGTGCCTGGGAGCCTGTGCTTTCTGAAGGACTATAGCTTTGTTAGGTCAAAGTCTTTGGAAAGAGGTAACAGTGTGTACATTCCAGAATATGTATCAAGATGGAATCTGGATGTTGCTATCTCTGACATCTTGGATTGAATGTGCAGGTGTCAGTTGTCCTGAAGTGCAAGATGTCTGCATTCCAGGCAGCAATATATGACTGGATAAAAGTTACTGGAACAATTCGGCTGGACCCAGAAGATGAAGCTCAACGAGTAGCAGGGAACAGCAAACGGCAGGCCCGAGCCTTTGCCCCTCTTCAAAACAAGTGTATGGAGCTTAGAAAAGTCTGCAACCATCCATGTCTGAACTATCCTCCACGTGGTCATCTTCTGAATGACAATGTTGTCCGGATGTGTGGGAAGCTGTGGATTCTGGACCGCATTCTTGTCAAGCTTCATCGAACTGGACACCGTGTGCTGCTCTTCAGTACTATGACAAGGCTTCTTGACATTCTAGAAGACTACCTGCAGTGGAGGAGGCTCATGTACAGAAGAATTGATGGAACAACCTCACTTGATGGAAGGGAAGCAGCAATAGTGGAGTTTAATCGTCCAGGATCTGAAGTCTTCATCTTCTTACTCAGCATTCGGGCAGCAGGAAGGGGCTTAAATCTTCAGTCAGCTGATACTGTAGTGATATACGATCCAGACCCTAATCCCAAAAATGAGGAGCAAGCTGTGGCTCGAGCTCACCGCATAGGGCAAAAGCGTGAGGTACGAGTCATTTATATGGAGGCTGTGGTTGAACGTGTCCCCAGCTTTGAGAAGGAGGATGAGCTGAGGAGTGGGGGTAACCTTGATGAAGATGGGGATGAGATGGTAAGCATTTTTTATGAAAGCTGTGTGTATCTTATACACTTGGAGACTCTAGGTGATGGCACAAAGGCTTGTAGAATTTGTGACCTAGTGGAGATTGTCTAGGACACAACTGTTGAGATTATTGGGGGTCTATGGATATATAATGTTTGGTATATGCAGGCAGGACTATGGTCTGGCCTATGCCCAAAATGAGTGTATCACATAGTATCCAGTGTGAAAACTTGCTGTAGTATTCTGGAAGATGATGGGTTATAAGGTTGTGTGCATAATCAACTGCAAGGTGCCAGTGTTCCCATTCTTATTATTCCTTTTGTGTTGGGGTTGGGTTGGTAGGCTGGGAAGGATCGTTATGTGGGCTCTGTTGAAACCTTGGTTCGCAACAACATACAGCAACATAAGATTGACATGGCAGATGAGGTAATCAATGCTGGGCGTTTCGACCAGCGCACTACACAGGAAGAGCGCCGCCTTACTCTTGAAGCTCTTTTGCATGATGAGGAAAGGTACCAGCAAACAGTGCATGATGTTCCCACCCTCCAAGAAGTGAACCGGATGATTGCAAGGACTGACGAAGAAGTGGAGATATTTGACCGAATGGATGAGGAGAATGGCTGGCCTGGTGAGCTAATTCCGTACCACAAAGTCCCGAAGTGGCTTCGTGTTGGATCAATTGAAGTCAATTCAGCAGTTGCAGCCACGTCCAAAGAAGCCATGAAGAGAGGTTTTGTGGAAGCTGTGGGAACTTGTGAAGCTGAACAAAAGCTACTTGCAAAGGGCACAAAGAGGATGGCTAAGGAAGAACCTAAATACTCAAGAAGCAGGACTGTTGACAGGAAGAGACGCAAATTGGAGGAAGAGAGAGTTGTTTATGAAGATGTTGATGACGAGGAATTTGAGGAGGAGAGAGAGGCTGTGATAGAAAAGGCTTTGAAAGCAGCAGATGCTGATGATGAAGAAGAAGAGGAAGGGGAGATTGATGAAGAGGAGGACCAAGATGAAGGTGGGGTGATGATAATCATTATGGCTGCTTTGTGTTCCTCAAAGCACCTTATAGGAAGATGCCACATTGTGATCATATTGAACTTGAACCAGTCTGTAGTAACAATTGTTGGTTGTTTAGCTTATGATTTTACTCTATGCATTCCAGTTTCTGTGAGCTCATGTTCTTGAACTGGCTTCACAATTCTTGCTGCATATGGAGCTGGGAACTGAGCAATTTTCATGCCTGGAATCTAATGGGTAATGGTCCAACCTTGCAGTTATGGTGGAGCAAGAAGGGGAGCAACTTGAAGAGGAGGAAGAAGTCATTGAGGAGGTATTATTTTCCTTTTACACAAGCAGTTCATCCTGCAATAAGGACTTTGCCTGTGGGAGCCTGAGAAAAAAACTCTATATACTGAGTTTGGTCATTGATAATGGTTAGGAAGTGACAAGTGTCTGTGATGACATTCAGGTAATTGAGGAAGTGGAGGAAGAGGTGGAGGAGGAAGAAGACATACCTCTCCCTTATTTATCATCCGATGATGGTGAATTGTCCCCAGTCCAACCTCACAGGCCTACAACAGTTGCTCAATCAAAGAAATTTGCATCTTTGTCAGCATTGGAAGGACGACCAAGTAGACCAGAAGAGGTATCTGTAATGTGTCTGAGAAAACCTGCGATTGAAGCAGTGCATTTATTTTTTATGTGACTGACAAGGCTATTTGGTTTGCGTTGTATGGCCTGTGCATTCATTCAGTTAGTAATGGTGACCTCAAATTTACACTGACCAGATAAGCTGAAGTACCAAATTCATTCTTGAGGACTTTGTCTTAAAATGATTTTGCTATTAACAGCAGTAATTACTGTATGTTAAAAAATGTGCTGTCTAATGGCAATGCATCCCTGAAGTGATTGGGAACACCCAACTTCACCACTAGGTTTGGATAGCTTCCGCATTTATTCTGTTATGCCAGATTTTTGCCACAAAGGGTCTGATGTGGATTTTTGTATGGATGGCAGAGTGATGACCTGGAGGAAGGAGAGATTGCAGCTTCAGGGGACTCATCTGCAGAGCAGCGATCTGAAACTTGGGTGCAGGGACAGGAGGAATTAGAAGAAGAGGAGGGAGAAGGGGAAGATCAGGTAATTCTGCCTCAAAACAAGCGTAAGCGCAGCAAAAGCCACCATCGCCGCATTGTACACTTGCATGGCCTTGGTGACAGGGACACAAGCAATGGTTCTTTAAGTGACCAAAGAGGATCTATGCCGACTGTCTCTTTGCGCTTCAATCCAAAATCCGATCAAAGGATGATGCTGTGGTCAGACATAAGAGGCGATGAACACTTGGCTCAACAGTATGATCAACCTGATCAGTGGGGCACTCATTCAAAAAAGAGGCATCTTACCCCCCCTGATATTCACAAAACAGTTCGACCACGGATTGTTTTCAAGCACAGTTGGGTCAATGGTTTGCAGGAACCTGGTGAGGATGTTGATGTGGACCGAGACATTAGGACTGCAAAGTCACTACACCAGAGGTCTCTAGGAAACTGGGGAACTGGTGGTGGACACATGCCAGAGATTCAGCAGAAGAAGGTATTGTGCATGGAATAAAATATGCAAAGGTCTTTCTTGCTGCTTCTGAATGTGGTGGAATGTGAAGAAGTAGATCAAGAGTGTATGTTATGTCTCAGAAAGAATTGTGGTCTACCAGTAGAGTGTGCTACAAGGTGAATTCTTCGTACTGATTGATTTACTATGTGGGGATTAGAACTGGTAATGATGTTGTGATGAAACCCATGATGTGCATGCAGTGCAAGGCAGTCTTGGGGAAGCTGCAGGGAGCAATGAATAAGGAGGGACGTAAAATTGCAGCACTATTCATGGAACTGCCAAAGCGCAGTGAAGTGCCTGATTATTACAAAGTAATTGCACGACCCATAAGTGCTCATACTATTGAGGAGCGTCTAGACCGATTTGAGTATGCAAGTGTTTTGGAGTTTGCAGCTGATGTCCATCTCATGCTAGGCAATGCAGCTCGCTTTCACAGTGACTCTTTGGAGGTAATTGCCTCCACTTTTGAGTCAGAATTCTCCCCTTTCAAGCATGATTCCTTTGTTGATGAGGAATGTGTTTACTTTCATTTACCTTTTCCTAATTGTGGTTGTTACAACAGGTTCAAGCTGATGCCCGACGCTTACAAGCTTTGTTTGAACGACGAATGGGGCTAATGTTCCCAGATGTGGATTTCACCTCTGTCCGTGTACGAAGCACAGTGGGAACACCTACACCAGTGCCATCGTCTACAGGTATTCGGGGAGCACGACGACTTCCTCTGATTACAGCTGAAGCTGCCAAACCTTTGATGTTGAATAGCAGCACAACTGATCCCCAAAGCTCGGCAAGAGTTGCCTTGGTCCGACGCACACCTCTTGACGATGATTCACCTCCACAAGAGAAGAAAAGCCACAAGGGTAAAAAGAGCAAGAAAGAGGGAAAGGAGACTATTAAAGAGAAGAAGATTAAAGAGAAGAAGATCAAAGAGAAAAAGAGTATCAAAAGTATCAATAGTGCTAAAAGTGATGCGAATAAGTGTAGTATAAAAGAGCGAGAACAGTTTCTAGGAAAGGATGACTTGGATGATGGAATATTGCATCCTGTTGACCTTGTGATTCAAAGAAAGAAGCGCAAGGGTAGGGAGCAGAAAGGAGTTGTTAGGGCTGTAAGTCTGCAAGGTGTTTCAAACTCAGGTGTTCCAAAAAGCTCAGGTGCTGCTGCTGCAGTGGGAGCAACAATGTCTGCAAACAGTAGGAAGTTTTTGCAAGCTGCTCCTGGGTGGGGGGGCCAATTTGCTGCAAGCCCATCAATTGGGCAAGCGAGTGGTTCACAGCAGCAGCAGCAGCAGCAGGATGGGAAAGGGGGTGTAGTTACAGTGTTGAAGAAATTAAGGACAGACGGTGGCAAGCGAAGGCCTAGTCGAACTTGAAAATCACTTTGTGTATAATTTGATCCCTGTGTATTTCATTTACCAATTTGATAATATGTCAATTTCTTCTTCTTAGCAGCTGGGAAGGCTCTAAGCTTATTTGTTGATTCTCTTTACCATGCAATTGGCTACCTGAATGTCTACATGCAACTTGTTGGGCTTGCTTGCAATGCTCTTTTAGCTTGAGCTTCAAATTCCCATCGCCATAGAAACCAAGGAGGAGTTGCTGATTGCTGCTAAATTTTTGCCTCCAAAGTTGACCTAATTCTTGACAAATTTCTGTCAAATTCAGTGAACAAATTTCTTTCAAGATGCACTTGAGAATGTAATATGCAGTTCAAGATCTCTTTGTCTGAGTTGTTTTTGGGGGAAACTTTCTGCAAAGAAATTTGCAAGGCTTTTTGTAATTGAAGAGGAGCAAAGGAGGATGACAATTTCTGAAGTGTAGAGTGAGATTTAGTGTGGGAGAAGACATTAGACTGCATGTACTAGAGGGCAGTTCTGGTTCGGAATCTGTCGTCTCTCACACACTGTTGCTAGAAAAGAGCTCCACACTGTTGAGAGAGGATGGTAATTCTAAAGTGTGGAATGAGTGATGAGTGTCGGAAGTCATCAGGTTTGGTTGTGCGTGAAGACGGTTCCGGCCGAGAATCTGTCGTCTCTCTCAATGTTGCGAAAAAGGAGCTCCACACTGTTGGGAGAGGATGACAATTCTAACGTCTGAATGAGTGGTTATTGTGGGAAGTCATCATCTCCGCTTGTACGAGAAGACGGTTCCAGTTCAGAATCTGTCATCTCTCTCGCACTGTTGCGAAAAAGGAGCTTCACAGTGTTGGCTTTGTTTTTGTGTGTGTGTGTGGGGGTGGGGGGGGGGGAACTGGTGCGGGGAAATGCTCATCAGTTTTCGTTCTTTTTTCTAATTTAGGAACTGGAATCCTGTCCTGTTTCTCTTTGGAAACAAAATCTCTTAGTGCCAAAGTGCGCGGCGCAACTCTGGGAAGTGTTTGTTCTTTTTCTCTCTCTTTCTCATTTTGTATTTCGCTTTTGTTTTTGTTTCTTTTTCCCCTGCGCCTTTTGACATGTGTCGTGTCCATGGCTGAGTGCCGTGTTGTTGTAAGCCCGTTGGATTTCTCCTCTTCCGCTTCGCTGGCTTCTTCCCTGCCTACTGTTTCTACAATTTTATTCTGATGGCTTTCTGTCGGATCGAGACTTGAGAGCGTTTCTCGTCATGTATGTTTTCTGGCTTCTTTTTTTGTCTATTGATCGCTTTGTTGTTCTGCATCTCCTCATGCGTCAGTACTGGATGTCCGGCTTGCAAAAACCGATATAGGATTCTTTCTTTTTTCTTGCTTTCTTTCTTTGGTGACTGGCGGAGGAAGGGAGTTTTCGTCACCGGGAAGCAAAGCAGCCATTTCTTTTACGGGAATCCCTTGTTTGTGGAACCATGGAGGTGACGGAGACTTGAGTTGCGCGCGAGATGCATGGACGAAGAGAGAGAGAGAGAGAGAGAGAGAGAGAGAGAGAGAGCTCCCGTCACGTCGCCACGGCGTTCGAGGTTTGGATTTTGCATCTTTTCTGCATGAATTTCAAAAGCAGTCAGCCAGGGAATTGAATGCATGAGACATCAATCCCGTGTTTTCGCAGCAGCAAATGCAGTTCAATTTCTTATCACATTCATCGAGTGCTGCTATAAACCATAAGATCGATTGCGAGCGAGCGTGAGTGCCTGCAGGAGTGGCATCTGACTAAGAGGCGGAGCTTAAGCTTCGGCGATGGTTTTGCTGATCCGAATTGCAAAGAAAACTTTGAGATATGTCTAGTTCACTGTCACACAGTTCAAGTCTTTCTTGCCACTTTGCTGCAGTCGATTTCTCTTTCTGAAGGCTTGATCTATCCCGTCAACAGTGCCAGCCCTTAGGGATGGAGTTTACTCCCTTGACACACTGTTGTGCCTCTGGCAGTGATTTCCATAAGACGAAACCAGTTGGTGCTTGGAAAAGACAGGCTCGAAGCACGAGGATCCCTTCTTCCTTCACGGTTGCCGTGAAACAATTTACGGAGGGATATTACTCTTGGCAAGGAAAAAAAAAGAACTTCAGCCTATGTTTCAAAAGAGGTGGACTGCTGCTCGTCTCCTGCTCTTGCTGCTGCAGATCCCAACACAAATGGCAAGGGAATAATAGTTCGAAATGGTCCAGAGGACAAATGGCTTCTGAAGAAGGTTTAGGGTTTTCAAGGAAGAAGCAATTGAGGCTATTGGATACAGGAAGAGGGAACATCGAGTGCAGTTTTCAGTCGTCATGCTCTTCTTCAGATCAGTCTTGCAACAGGTATGCTTCGACAGCTGTGATCAAATGTAGAAGAATTTCCTCTTGAACTTCTTTTACTGAGCATGTTTCTCTAGAGTTTGCTGTCACTCATGTGGGTAGTATATGAAAGAAGGCTATCTCTCAGGTGGAGAAAGATACAGCTAAATTGAACATGAAAGACCCATTTTGAAGACGTAGAACATGCTAATGAAACTGGAGGAAGCTTTCAGTGCACAAAGAGAAATTTTGTCAAAAATGGTTTGCACAAAGCATTGCAGAGCATCCAAGCTTTTCAAGCTTCAAAGAAACTCAAAGGTCTTGGGGAATTCAGCTGTGTTGGCTTTGTAGAATTTTCAATAGATTTTGAGGATGACATGGTCCTGGGGCTTCTTCCTTTGGGCAGACAAGCACAGCTATGCAGAGCGAACAACTATCGGGCCATGTCATCTGACTACTATATGGACAACACTCTGCAGAAATATAGGGTGCCTGTGTTTGTAATGCTGCCTCTTGACCTCATTGTTTTTGGTGAGTGCAAGCAGATGAAACTCCGAAGGTACATCAAACTAGGTCTTCTTTTCCCTCTCTTTGTTGTCAATTTTTTCTTCTTCCTGCTTTCCTCTCCAACTCTCTCTAATTGGAAACTTTTGTACCCTTATCAAGGTTCAAAAAGCAAGGCTTCAGTACATTGCACATGTTTCCAAGCTTTGAATTCACAATATTTATAAATGTTGTCTTCTGCTCTGTTGTCAATGAGTGCTTTCTCATTCCTTACTTTCTCACCCTCCATGCTACCACACATGGTACATGAAGAAAAGGCTTATAACTGATTCATTGTAGATGCCATTCTCTCACAACTACTCAGTGATATTCTTCAGCACCATGTGATTCTTTTACCCTTCAGATCTTGCTCAAGTCACTGATGTAAATAGACCTCTTCTGAATGTGACAGAGTAAGGAGCCTTGCAGTTGCACTGCATGCGCTAAAGGTAGCAGGGGTGGATGGAGTGATGGTAGATGTATGGTGGGGAGCAGTTGAGCGTCATAGTCCACATATGTATGACTGGTCAGCTTATCAAGATCTCTTTCATATGGTCACTGAGGCAGGGCTGAAAGCTCAAGTCATCATGTCCTTCCATGCCTGTGTGGAGAGCCCCTTTGACGACAAAAAATATGTTGGCCTACCTCTATGGATCAGTGAGGTTTGGCTACCCAATCCAATTTAGGTGTTTGTATTTTCTCCTCTGTTCTGTCCATTTCATGATTCTCATCACCTGCAAGTGGTAGGATTTGGCTTGGTGGAGTTTGTTTGAGCATTATGTCCCCAGTTGTGTGCTGGATTGTGAAGTAGTGAGTCTCCTATGTGTGCAGATTGGTCAGAGCAACTCTGACATATTCTACAGGGATCGAAGGGGTTATTACAGCAAAGAGTATTTGTCTCTTGGCATTGACGAAATTCCTGTGCTCAGTGGACGTACTGCTGTTGAATGCTATGAAGATTTTATGCTTAGTTTTGTCAATACATTTGGCCCTATGTTGGGTTCCAGTATAGTCAAGATTACTGTTGGTCTTGGACCTGCTGGCGAGCTGAGGTCCACCTCCACCCCACCTTAGGCTTGGTTGACCATAGGGCATTTTTTTGCTGTGTTTCTTGCCCTTGAAGCTCCTGTGTGGGTACCGCACCTAGAGGGTCATCACTCAGATCCTGCCTGTTCTCTTCTTTCACAATCTCTATGGCTATATATTTTTGTTATTTCCAGGGCAGAATTGGACATAACTCATTTTTTTCATGTGCTGCTTAGAGGTCATAAAGGAATTGATTCAAGGATGCATTTCATGAAATGAAAAGTTCTTTCACAGATATCCATCTTATCCACAAGTGGATGGACGGTGGCAATTTCCTGGGATTGGCGAGTTCCAGTGCTATGACAAGTACATGTAAGATGTGTGGCTGTATTTCAGTAACTGAGCAAAGTTTTCTGTAGTATCCTTATGAGCTGGGCTGAGAACATTGTGTGTGCTCCATAACAATTCATGGATTCTAGAGGTGCAAATAAGTGCTACTTCAATGCATTCAAGGAATTCTCTTCCTGGCCAGTATCTCAACAGCTGCATTTGAGGGTAATGATGTAGTGAGAGCAATCAATGTTAGCAGTTTATTGAGCTTCTTGAAGGGGCATATGACAGTTTTTGATGCAAAATTTCCCAGATTGATGCCATCATGTTATTGATGGATGCACCAGGCTAGAAGATCTACAGCGGGCAGCAGTAGATGCAGGAGAGCCTATGTGGGGCTATTCAGGACCTCATGATGCAGGAAACTATAACAGTAAACCATGGGAAGCCCCTTTCTTCCAGTTGAGAGTAGGAGAATTTGCATCAGACTATGCACACTTTTTCTTGGTAAGTAGCTGAATTTCAAGTGGTGATATGTAGAACTACCTTGCCATTTCACATTCCATCCTTCTGAGATGGAGTGAAGAAGCTCCAGAAAATCACACTTGCTGAGGATGCTTTTGCTCCTTTGTTCTTTTGGTTTCTGTTTGTGCCCAGTTCCCTAGCCTTTTAGTCTGTTACTGACCATACATTCTTCTTTTTGGAAATGGCAGGAGTGGTACAGCAATAAGCTTATCCAGCATGCTGACACTATTCTAAACAAGGCTGCAAAATTGCTGAAAGAGTCATTAGAAGGGGAGGATGCATCTACAGCAGTTCACCTGGGTGCTAAGCTGTCAGGTGTACATTGGTGGTACCGCTCCCACTCTCATGCCGCTGAGCTTACAGCAGGATACTACAACACTTCATACCGAGATGGCTATGAGGCCATTGCTGCTGTCTTGGCTCAGCATGGAGCTGCCCTCAGCTTCCCGTATGTTCTGAATGCTCTTTTGATATGTTCTGGATTGTCTCCTTAATGTTTCACAGCATAGATGTCCTTCTTCTATGCTCCACATTCTCCTGAACTGTTGTAATCTGAGAATGGGCTTTAAACTCTAAAGGAGCAGCTGATAGTAACTAAGAAACAAACATTCTTTGTCCCCCAGATACTTTTCCCTTTGAGGGTTTGTTCATATTCCTTTCATTACATTTTTGACAGATGTGTAGAGATGGTGGACAGTGAGCATCCTGATTACTTCTTCTGCAGCCCCGAAGGCCTTCTTGCTCAGGTATATATGTGCCTTTGCCCCAAGCCTAAAATGTCAGTGACGTCCCTCAGGTACTTCCTTGTCATGTTGTTACCTTCAAATTGTTGTTGTGGAGAGTTCTCTGCAACTTTATAGATATGACATTCCTCTGAGATGGCTTGTGCTGAATGTTGAAGTGATGGGTTTTGTGAGGCTTTTGTTTGGAAGCTAATTTGGGACATGTAATTTTTGACCCATGGTTTTATACATCATATAGGTGCAACAAGTGGCTCAACATATGAATGTCCCTTTGTGGGGACAAAACGCTATTGTGCGCTTTGATGAGGTATTATACATTCTTCTTAATTGTTTCTTTGTAAGCATTTCTTTTGCTTCTCATGTTCCACTTGGATCATGTTTCTAAAGACTTCTTCTAAAAGCAAGGGTAACTATTACCCATACTAACAAAATGTGCATGATGAGAGATTTGCAGGCAGCTTTTGACCGTGTCATATACAAGACCAAAAACCAGACCTATCCAATGCACACATTTACATTTCTCCGCCTGGGGGAGCCTCTTCTGTCTAGTCGCAATTGGGCAAACTTTGTGCGCTTTGTCAACCGTATGTGTTCAAAGAGCAATGGTGGTCCTCCCGGTCGCTCAGGCTCAATTTATGGACGCTTTTGTAAAATCTTCTAATTACTTCTCATATGTGCTTCTCTTCTGTCAAGAAGCAAACCCCCCTCTCTCTCTCAAGTCAAAAGCACAGAGAGAGAGAGAGAGAGAGAGAGAGAGAGAGAGAGAGAAAACACAAGATACTTGAGCTTCCATCTTACTCTCTCTCTCTCTCTCTCTCTCTCTCTCTCTCTCTCTCTATTCATGCTTCAAATCTCAAGAAGGGAAATGTGCAGGACTTAGGTTTTGAAAACAAGGGGAAAAGAAAAAACCAACCTGCTAGATTGTTCTTCAAACTGAAGATGTTGAGAGGAGACATTGTAGTGGTATGCAGTTTTGTATATCAGGATAAGCTGGAAAGCCCACTCCATTTATGAATCAGAAACCTGATAGTAGGAATTGATAAGGTGATACTCAGATACATTGTGTGTAATTTTGATCAAATGACAAACAGTATATTACCTTGATGTGCTTTCTTTCCCGTGTATGTATGTTTATGGTGGTGATCAATGGCAGAAAGATAGAGTCATTTGATATAGTCTTCACACTTTTCTCTGTGTGAGGATGTTTCCACATTGAAATTTGCACTACAGAAAGCGGGAAATGGTACCTTAATCATAAACCAGTTTGCAGCAGTTTGCATGCACTGACTCCCATTTGAGGATCTTGTTGCACAGAATTTTGAACTCATGGAAACTGCAATGAATGTTCTCTTGTCATGACCTGTTCAAGGAAGAGTATGCATGCAGTGAGGATCAAGCCTTGCTGCAACCAGTTCTCTTGCCTGCGGAAACCTGCAGTGGTGTTTTGCTTCAACACATTGTGAGAGATACAGAATATAGCCTGGGCCTCAGAACCTTTTATGCTAGTTTAGCCTTTTTATGAAGTTTCTCTAACACTAAATGGACTGAGATTCACTGCTGTTTTCAACTTTGCTGTTCTGGAAAGGAAGATTTTTTCTAACGTATCATGGGATCAATCTCCCTGTCACACACAGAACCTGAACATACTGTTACACACTACAAGTGTTACAACTAGAAAGGAACTAATTATTAGGTGAAATGGTTTCTTGCTTCTGCTACTTTTTCTAGCTGTGTGCTGTAATATTTCTTTGCCCTAAAGTCGCCTCAGAGGCAGTGAACTCTTCAAACTAAAATGGCACTGATCCATGTACAAATGACTGTTTTCTACCTAATGATTGATTCAGACCAAAGACTTGAGCTCAAGGGCTGGCCTAGATTAAAACTGCATAAACTCCTCTAGTAAGACATCAATTGTTGTATTACAACAGCATCATCCCCACACACATGCTTCAAAATCCAGTGGTATTTCTTACAGGAAATGCACACGAAAGGTGACATGCTGAACTTCGTCAAGAATTCATCGTCTTGTCCGCACACTTTGAGGATTCCAAAGCTTTCTTCCAACTGCACCATGCAGGATTCCGCACAAGAACATCAATTGATGAATATCTGAAACTCAAAACTCCTGTAGATCTGTCTGCCTTACTGAAAACAGAAATGCCTCTAATGGCATGGAATGCTTCTTTGTATTCTGCATGGGGAAAAAAACAGAGGGAAGATGCCTGCAATTATCAGGGATAAGAGGCAAATTTTGGAAAGGGAAATTGCTAAGTTTTTCTGCAAATTTGCCTCCTTTCTGGTTCCTCCCTTTCTTGCAATAATGTGGCACTTGATAGGTTCTGGATATAGGTAGTTTTGTTTGCAAAGGAAAGAAGAAGAAGAAGAGTTGATATGGAGGTTCTAACAAGAGGCTCTCAAAGGGAGAAAAGGATATGGTTACCTTCAAAATTGACCTCAACAACCACAACTAGTTTTGTTTGCAAGGAAAGAGAAGAGTAGATGCCGAAGTTCTAAAAAGAGGTTCTCAGAGGGAGAAAAGGATATGGGTACCTTCAGAATTGACCCGAACGACTACAACTCGCATGCAGACATTATCAGGAGGAAGCTCAAGTGTGAGAATGCACAATTTGCCATTGATTGGATTCCGGATGCAGACGAAGATGTCCTCATCTATATTGGTGCGAACTTGCAACTCCTCTTTTAAGCCACTAACGCTATTGCTCTGCAAAATGAAGCTCTTCTCCTCATGAGTTGTTGAGTGCTCACTGTGCTCATCTGCAACGGTGAAGAAAATGCTTCGACCAACACGGGATCTTGTTGACGACGGCGGCGGCAGTGTTCGACTGTTTGACGAGTTTTGTTGTTGCTCATCATCATAGTATTCAAGAGAGCTTTCCTCCTGATGCCTCCGCCTCGTCGGCGGTGACTCTTCCGTGATCTTCGGTTTCCAGTGATCCAAAGAGCGAGCCTTATGGCGCGCCGTGAGTTCTTCTTGCTGGACTCCTCCGTCATCTGAAGAAGAGAGAGTCAAACGATGGCACAGGTCTGCAGCGACAGGCGATTCGGGTACTTTTCTGTCACCAGAATGGATCCTTTCTCTGCTGTGTTCAACAGAAGAAGAATAAGTCCTTGCTCTGTGACATTCTTTCTCATCAGCATTACACACCCGCTGCAGTCTCTGTTCCTTGTCGTATGGAGAAATCCTTGAGGATCTGCGTTCCTCGATCTCAACAGAGACTCTTGCAACTATGTGCACTCCATTGTCATCAGAAGAGATCCTGCAATTGATTTTTGTGTCCATCATTCATGAGTTCAGAGGTCCAGAACTCTCTGTCAACATCAGACGAAGGAATCCTTGATCTAGATGTTCTCTGGACTGCATGAATATCATCATCATCAGAAGAGTATCCTTACCTGTGTTTCTTTTTGTCAGCTGAAGAAGAAGCGCTTCTTGATGTGTGTTCTCTGTCATCAGCAGGACAGATCGTCCGTCTCCTATGCTCGTCGACATCAGGAGGAACTGGAAACATTCTTGTGCGTTCTCCATTGTAAGAAATCCTCAATCTCTGTTCTCTCTCCTCTGAAGAGATCTTTGCTTCGCGCTCATCCTCATCGTCTGAGGATATTGGATGCACTCTGGCTTCTCGCTGCTTAACAGCTAGAGTCCTCACTGTGCGTTCGCTGCTAGACTCATTTGAAGGGTCGATGCTCAATGTTTCATGCTCAGTTTCACCAGAAGAATGTGGATGCAACAATGTGTGTTGTTGTCTAGCACGAGGAGGAGGAGGAGCCCGCCTCCTCTCTTCTCTCTCATCGCACGAGATCCTTCTTGTTCCATGTTCAGTGCTATGAGAACAGATTGGCCTGCACCATCCGCCTTCTTCTCTACCATGAGTCTGAGTCCTAACAGCTTTGTGCTCGCTCTCCTCTGAAGAAGACATCCTCGTTCCGCAGCGTTCAGTGTGATGACCGGAAGAGATTGCATGCCATCTGCTGTGTTCGCTCTCATCCTCTGAAGAGATGCTCGAACTGCTGCAGTCTTCTTCGCCACGAATCTGCCGTTTCACGCTTTCTTCTACGTCTTCCAGAGAGATATGACGTCTTGTAGGTGGTGGCGGTAGCGGTGCCTTCCTCATTGTGGATCCTCTACCACAGCCAGATTCTTCGTGCCTTCTCGGTGGAACACTTGCTGTGTTGTTGCCTCTACCATGAGGAGAGCGATTTCCCCTTAGTATTAACGTCTCCTTTTTGTCTTCAGAAGAGTCGGGATGCCGTCGCATCCTTGATCCCCAACGCGATCCGTGATCTCTTCCATCAGAATCAGGATGAAGCTGTTGCTGTGGTGATCTTGACGAGCCGTGATGTTCATCTTCTTCTTCTACTTGTTCTTCTTCCTGGAATGCGGAAATCTGGTGCAAGTGTTTTTGCGTTTGGATTTTAGGTGGAAGAATTGTTTCGCGCTCCGGATTTTCCTTCAAAGACTTCGGCAACTGCAGCTCACAACAACCTCAACGTAAGAATCCTTCGATTCTTCCATTTCTTTTAGAGCTCTAAGATCTTACCCTGACACAAAACTAAGCAAAACTCTGCCAAGAACTCGAGGTTGAATCAGTAGTATTGTACCTGGAAAGCGCCACTTTGAAGAGGGAGTTTGTCGACGATCATGTCCACTGCAATCTCAACTTCCCACAGAAAAGAGTTCAGTGAGACTGCTTTCTTTGTACTATCATGTGTCACCGAGTTTTTGTAGGGAGGGAGTCCTGGATTTGCACGCAGATAAGTCCCTCTCATGGTCCTCAGTTTGATCTGATTCTCTCCCGTCACATGAATAGGATGCCATTCGACCGCTGAATCCGCCTTTGAAGAGTAGCTCTGTTGTACTTTGTTTCCTCTTTCTCCTAGTAGAAAAGCTTCTTCTAACGCTGTCAAGTAGAGGTTGTTGATACTCTTCAACCGAATAACATTATGGCTTCCTGTTACCTTCTCCACAATCCAAATCGTTGCTAAGTTCCCCTCTCCATTCCTTTCTTGCGAAACTAATCTATTGTCTTTTGCACACAGGTACTTGCCTCGACAGCCTTTCAGCCTTACAACTCTCTCATCAAAGAACTCCATCAGATTCTGCTTCTTTAAACCAAGTAAGTTTCCTACCAAAAACAGAATCAAATTGCAAGTTTGGAAACTTGGAAGATAGCTAGTTCATACTCTTCTTCCCCCCAAAAAATGCCAAACAGTCCTCAGAGCTCGATCAATCTATTTCAGGTCCATTGACGCGGTGTAACAAAATGCTGCAAACTCGACATGACAAGCAGCTTTTTGCATGGGTAGGGCGGAAAACTGCTTCAAACCAACTCCGCTGCGTGCACAAACAACACATCAAGCCAAGAGAGGAACGAAATAACGAGAGAGACGCGAAAACAAGGGAGTGGTGTGTGTCTTGACTACTCATGACACGGAATTTAGCTTCCAACAAAGACTCGAAAACAAAATCTGAACAGCACCATCATCATCATCATCATCATAGAGCCTGAGTTGCAAAAGAAAGAAGATCCAAAGATTATACTTCTTACCGCCAGGTGTATGCAATGATGACTGCGGTATCGCTCGACGCTCATCAGTTTGCAGTGTCAGGAAGAAGAAGACCGACAGATTGATTTCATGGGACATTGCAGGTCCTTAAACCCTAAACCCTAAACCCCTGCTTTCAATGATAAAAGATAAAAGGGACTTCTGGTTATTTTGTGGCAGGTGGTAATGCCCCCCAAGGAGTGGGGGCATTCCCAAACTAAGTGCCTGCCTGAGGCGAAGTCGAGGGGTGCTTACTTTGAGAATGGCCCGATCCAAGGGCAGTACCCATTGTAAAAACCTGTCAGAAATTTTTAATTTTTTCCTGTGATACTCATTCTGGTATCAAAGGGTACCTAAGAAGCAAGAATGTGAGGTGGGTTTTTCAAAAAAAGAAAAATGCACATAGGAGTGAGCATTTCACTTCTCGAAATGTGTGCCTCTTGGAAAAGATATGATTGTGCTCTATAACATGAGCTTCGAATACACTCTTAAAACTTTCTGACAGGTTTTTATGTACTGTTATTTGGCCCTTTGAAAAATGCTCAGGAGGCCTAGTGTAAGGGTATGAGGTCTCAGGATGGGTGCATTTCTGAAATAAGACGGCCTAGGGCAAGGTGGTAAGAGGCCTCTTGTAGGTGTAAGGTTCTAGAGAGCAACTCACCTATGGGACCGACCCATTGTAAAGCAGGTCATGAATGTTATCACAAGTCGCAAAGCACTGGGAGAAAATTCTTAACATATTCATGAATATCTCCGTTAGAAAGGAAGAGGGATTTTATGTTTACTCCTTAATAGTAGGAGAAAAATAATGCCTACTTCTAGGAGTAAGATTCATTCCACTCTAAGGAGCTGGTTTAAGAACCCTCTCCTTAGGTTCATGCTTTACCATGGGTAAAGCTCATAGGTAGGGGACATGCCCAAAATGTGGGGTGAGACTCAGCTCTCACCACATCATAGGCCCCTTATTTTGAGAACAGCCCAACCATGGGGCTTTACCTTACATATGTAGATTTTGAGACAGTGAGGAGTGAGAGGCACTTCGCCCTACAGAGAGGGTTTTTGGAGAGCACGTTATATACATTAACAATGAGTGTGAACCCCGTGCCTAATGCACAGGTGTGTGCCACCTAGGATGCCACCTAGGTGCTTCAGTTACCCACTTACCTTGGGGTTAGACCCCTCTGTGGAGTCCAGCAAAATCTGGCATGGAGCCTTCTGCTTCACAGAATGGACCATTTTGAAGGAGTGAAATGCCTTGTGGCCATGGAAACTGAATTAAATTGCTATTAGGTGCTCACCCAAGGCTTTGCTGGGAGCTAGAAGGATTTTTTTT